>Ga0210398_10003012_pt1 | contig 16220 bp, 11 predicted proteins | sample IncBWC4OmetaG_FD_161047 | JGI IMG/M metagenome (GOLD analysis project Ga0210398, IMG submission 161047) | Forest soil microbial communities from Barre Woods Harvard Forest LTER site, Petersham, Massachusetts, United States - Inc-BW-C-4-O | ecosystem: Environmental > Terrestrial > Soil >... | reverse complement strand
CGTGCTCACCGGTGCGCCCATCTCCGATGCGCTGCTGATTTCGCGCGCGGCGAAACGCAGCCGGCCTGAGCTGCCGGTGGTATGGGGAGGTTGGCACCCTTCGATGTTCGCCAAAGAATGCCTTCTCGAGCCTTCAGTGGATGTGACGGTGCGCGGCCAGGGCGAAGAGACCTTCGCGGAGATCGTGCAGCGGCTCGCCGAGGGTAAATCACTGCTGGGCTGCGAAGGCTGCACCATCAGGCTAGAGGACGGCACGATCCACGAGAACCCGGCCCGCGATTTGGCGCAGGTCGATAAGTTTCGCGCACACGACTATGGACTGATTCCGGTTGAGCGCTATTTCGAGCTCAAGGGCAAGCGCCAGCTCGATTTCATTTCATCCCAAGGCTGCAATTTTCGTTGCGCATTCTGTTCCGATCCCTTCGTCTATGGACGCAAATGGGTGGGACTCGAGCCTGTGCGCATGGCATTGCGCTTGAAGGAACTGTGGGATCGCTATCACTTCGATGACGTCAATTTTCAAGATGAAACCTTCTTCACCAAGGCCGGCCGCGTCGAGGCCATGGCCGATCATATTGTGGAATCGGGCATGAAAATCACCTGGGCCGCGACCATGCGCGCCGACCAAGGAATCAGGCTCCCCGATCGTGTCTGGGTGCGATGCAAGGAATCGGGTCTGCGCAGGCTGCTGGTCGGCGTCGAATCCGGATCCAACGAAGTTCTGAAGCGTATCCGCAAGGACATCAAAATCGAGCAGGTGTACGAAGTTGCAGAAAAGATGCTGAAATTCGGAATCGCCGGCCATTTTCCCTTCATCGTCGGCTTCCCGGACGAGACCGAGGGCGATATTCAAGCGACCCTCGACTGCGCCAAGCGATTGCGCTCCATGAGCCCGGACTTTCTGACCCCAATCTTCTACTTCAAACCTTATCCGGGCAGCGCGCTGGTCATCGAGGCCGTGGCACGCGGCTTTCGCCTGCCGGAGACACTGGAGGCCTGGGCCGAATTCGACTACGTCGCGGGCGAACCCGGTCCGTGGGTCTCGCCGGAGAAATTCGAACTCATCGAGCGCTTCAAGTTCTTCCATGAACTCGCTTGGAGCCGTGTATCCCGTGGCAAGCGCTTCCTGCAGCGGCTTGCGCGCCATCGCTGCCAAACAGACAATTATCGGTGGCCGGTTGAGATGCTATTCAACCGTTGGCTGGTGCCGGTGCAAAAACTATCATGACCCCGCAGAAGCATATTTTGCTGATCAATCCGACCATCACATCGCGGCGCAGCGCAAGGTTTCCTCTCGCGGTCCTAAGTTTGTCGGCGGCACTCGATGGAAAGTATGTATCGAGCATCATTGACGGCAACAAGGACCGGAATTTCATTGCTACCGCTCTGCAAGCGCTGGCGGAGAAGCGGATCGACGCAGTGGGAGTCAGCGTCATGGGTGGCCCACAGCTTGTTACCGCGATCGCGGTTTCGCGTGCGATTCGCACGAAATTTCCGACGACGCCCATCATCTGGGGTGGACATTTTCCGACCATCGGCGCGGAAGCCGCCGTTAATTCACCCTATGTGGACTATGCAATCAGGGGCCAGGGCGAGCAAACGCTCATCGAGGTTCTCGATGCAATCTTTGAGGGCCGGAGCACTCAAATCGGCACGATTGCCGGCTTGTCGTGGCGCTCGGGAGAGCAAATCATTCACAACCGGAATCGGACTTTCTCGTCGGCCAGTCTGGCAAGAGCGTTACCCTACGAACGCCTGGGAAATCTACAGCAATATCTGGGTAGGACCTATCTCGGCCGGCGCACCACCGGGTATCAAGCGGCGTTGGGCTGCCGGTTCCGCTGCACGTTCTGCGGTGTCGCGGCAATGTTTCGCGGCAAGACCGCATTACCGGCTCCGGAGCGACTGGAACAGGACCTACGCTTCCTGACCGGCCATCTCGGCGTGGATTCAATCCAATTTTACGATCACAACTTCTTCGATCGCGAAGAGGACACGGTGCCGTTACTCGAGGTGCTGGCGAAATTTCAATTGCCATGGTGGTGCTTTGCACGTTCGGACGCCCTATTGAATCTTTCGGATCGTTCGTGGGCGCTGGTTCGCAAGAGCCGCCTGCGCATGGCCTACATCGGGGCGGAGTCTCCGAGCGACTGGTTGCTGCATGATGTCCGCAAGGGAACGAGTACCGATCAAACCTTGGAGGCCATCGAAAAATGCCGCAGCAACGGCGTCACACCCGAACTATCGTTCATGTTGGCGCCCCCACAGGATCCGGAAGGGGAAACGGAAAGGACCTTCGGATTCATACGCCATATCAAGCGGATTCATCCCAAAGCGGAGATCATGCTTTACGTGTACGCGCCGCTTCCGCCGGCTCCCGGTAGCAGCAATCCCCGGGTCGAACGCTCGGTTGCAGAGCTTCGCGACAGCAACGGTGAACCGATAGTGTTCCCCACCACCGCCGACGGCTGGGCCGAACCTCATTGGATCGCCTACTGGTGCCATACGGATGTACCGTGGCTCACCCCGCGAATGCGGAGCCGGATTCGAGACTTCACGACCGTGCTCGGATGCAGATTCCCGACCGTAACGGACATTCGTTCGCCCTACTGGGGAAAATCGGCGCTGCGCGCACTGGCATCGTGGCGCTACCGGTTTGAGCGCTATGAGCGCCCATGGGAACTCAATTTCTCGAAGCGATTCATCCGCCTGTGGGATCCGCGACTCTCCGGGCTTTAGAAACCAAAGACAGGCACGGTAGCTCCGCATGAGTTGTTACGATCCTGAACTGCGATACCTTCGGCGCACTCCGGCGGGCGCGGAGTATATCGATCAGATCAACGCCCAGGCGTCGGATCGTCGCACGCGCTCAGCTTTCAGGGAACTCGCGCTCAGCATTGCACCGCCCCCTGCAAAGCTGTTCGACTTCGGCGCGGGACCGGGAATCGACGCGCGATTTTTCGCCGAGCGCGGCTTCACGATCGACGCTTACGACGTCGATCCAAGAATGCGTGAATTCTTCAGCGATCATTGCCGGGACCTGATCGACTCGGGGCAGGTCACTCTCGATAGCGGCACTTATCGCGAGTTTCTCACGCGTACCGCCGCTGATCATAGATGCCGCGCCGATCTCGTCATATCCAACTTCGCGCCACTCAATCTGGTCGACGATCTGCACGAGCTGTTCGAAAGATTCCACACGCTCACAGGTCCGGAAGGCAAGATATTCGCCAGCGTATTGAACCCTTGGTACATCAGCGACATGCGATCCCGTCCATGGTGGCGCAACGCGACGCGCCTCTGGCGCGAGGGCGAGGTGTTCTTGCCTGGACCGCAGGCACCGCATTACCGGCGCCTCCTTCGGAAATTCCGCACGGCAAGTGCACCTCATTTCCAGGTGAGTCGCATTTTTCGAGGACTGCCCCCCTCCCCGGGGCGACCCTGGAGGGGCGTCGATCCACGGCGTGACAGCCGATTTGCGTGGCTGCACACCGCAAGGTGTCGCTATCTGTTTCTTCTCTTTGAAAAGGCAGCTTGCCGATGACACTACGGTTGCCGGCAGCCCTGAAGCGGCGGATTCAGCCATTGCCGCAGTGGCCGGCCATTGCGCTGCGCGAGCCGCAGGAAGCCGTTCAGATCCGGCTTGCAACCATGCGCGGCGAGTTCGATGTCACGCGCGCCGCAGTTGTCGCGGCGCTGCGGCCATTGACTCTCGCCGTGGGCCTCGACGCGCAGCTGATGTCCGCGACCGAAGTCTCATCGCAAATGAAGCTGCGCTTCGTGGATCTCGAATCGCGGCGCACGGTGGGAATGCTCGATCTGCAGCACGTGCGGAACTGGAAGACGTCGGGGGTTGCAATCGGACTGTTCGAAGTTCGAGCCGGAACACATCGTTGTCTTCGCTGGCCCTATCGGTCCTGGAACCGTTGGTTGCAAAATCGCAGGATGGGAAACAACACGGATCCCAATAATTTCTTCATGCCTCCGGCCGCCGTGCAGCAGCAGATGATTTTCTACATTTGCCCGCGCCCCGTGGTGCTGGTTTCGGTGGACGACGACAGTCACAGCAACCTGTTCCCGATGGATTTGATCGGACCGATATCTTCAGATCGTTTCACGTTGGCGCTCCGGAGTACCAGCCCGTCGATACCAACGATGAAGAGCGTGCGTCGCCTGGCGCTTTCAGACGTACCAGCGCGCGAGTACACGACCGCCTACAAACTCGGCGCTCATCACAAGAGCGCGATGGCTGAATGGGATCGCTTGCCGTTCGAGATCCGACGATCCAGCAATTTTTCCCTGCGTTACCCCTCGATCGCGTTGCGGGTTCGCGAGGTCGAGATCCTCGACTACGACATCGTTGGATCGCACACATTCTTCGTTTCCAGAATTGCATCCGAGGTATCGGCCGGCAACGATGCACAGTTCTTTCACACCAGCGGAATCTACCAACATTTCAGAAACCGCAATGGACGCCCCTTTCCACCGGCGTCGTGAGGTTTAATATGACCCAGATCTTGCTGACTCACGGCTATTTCCTGTCCGAGGACGAAAAAGAACGGCAGATCATGAAGCCATATCCACCCCTCGGACTCTTGTACCTGTCCGCCTATCTGAAGAGCCGTCACCACTCGGTCGAAGTGTATGACAGTACATTCGGTACTCGGCCGGAGCTACTGCAGAAAATTCGCCAGGCCCCCGGCGGCATCGTTGGTATCTACACGAATCTGATGACTCGTGGGTCCGTCCTGCAGATCATCGGCGCTGCGAAGCAAGCCGGCTCGAGCGTCATACTGGGGGGGCCTGAAAGCGCAAATCACAGCGCCGAGTATCTGAATGCGGGTGCCGACGTGATCGTGGTTGGCGAAGGTGAAGCTACGCTGACAGAGATCATGGCCACGCTGCCATCGACTGGACCCCACGCACTGGATAACGTTCGCGGCATCGTCTTCAAAAATACCTCCGGCGAACTGGTGCATACGCCCGAACGTACGAAGATCAACGATCTCGACACGCTGCCGCTGCCAGACCGTGGAGCCATCGATCACCAGAAATATCTCGACGCGTGGAGAACGCATCACGGCGCGAGCAGCATCAATCTCATCACGGCGCGCGGCTGCCCTTATCGCTGCACGTGGTGCTCGCACGCCGTGTATGGCTATTCCCATCGGCGCCGTAGCCCCGAGAATGTCGCCGCGGAGGTATCCTGGATAGTGGAACGGTATAATCCGGACCAGCTGTGGTACGCGGACGATGTCTTCACCATCAGTCACCCGTGGCTGCAAGGATACAAAGCCGCTCTCGAAAAACGCGGGCATCACCTGCCGTTCGAGACGATAACCCGGGCCGATCGGCTGCAATCCGAGGAGGCCGTGAGGACATTGCGGGACCTGGGCTGCTATCGGATCTGGATCGGCTCCGAGAGCGGCAGCCAGAGGATATTGGACGCGATGCAACGCGGCGTCAGCGTCGAACAGGTCCGCCGTGCCGTCAAGCTCGCCCAAAAGCACGGGATCCAGGTCGGCATGTTCCTCATGTGGGGCTACGAGGGCGAGGAGATGGAGGACATTGCGGCCACCGTGGAGCACGTCAAGGCAAGCAATCCGGAAGTCTTCTTCACAACGGTCTCCTATCCGATCAAAGGGACCCCCTACTTCGACGCGGTCGCGGGCAAGGTACAGCTACCGCTTGCCTGGGATCAGTCAAGCGACCGCGACTACTTTATCGGCGGCAGAAAGGGCAAGGATTACTATCGGCTTGCAGATGTCTGGCTGCGCAGCGAAGTGGAGGCATCGAGACTGCTCAACACCGATCCGCAGCGTGCCGCAAGCTTGATCGAGACGGCCAGGCAGGCCAGGGACGAGATGACTCGCGTTGCCGGATGACTGAACAAGAATATGCGGACCTTGCCGCAGCCTGCGACAGGCTGTTACGGGCGCCCGACACGAGTCTCGCGCGCCTGGCCATCCCGGCGCTTCATTTTCTGAACGAACACCCAAGTACTCTCGCGCAATATGCGTCGCTGGGCACCGACCAGTCAGCCGGAAGCATTTTCAACATCTCGAAGGCGTTGATTCGCGCAACGCGCGGCCTGATTCACTCGCTCTCTGCGCAGTATCCGTCAGCGACTCACCAACGCCCATTCGATGTAGTGATCGTGTCTCACTTGCTCAAAGCGCAGCAGCTGCTCCAGGGTGATGACTTTTATTTCGGTGCCCTGCAGGATCGCTTGCAGGACGCGGGGCTCAGTTCGCTGTTGCTGTTGATCGATCATTTGCCGAACGCTCCGATCGAGCGGCGCAGCCAGCTTTTTCCCAACGCGAGAATGGTACTGCCGAACACGGTATCCTCGACGCTAGAAACAAACATCTGGCGGCAATGCGTAAATACCTCAATAATCCTGCGTCGCGAAGCCGCCGGCGCACGCAACTCCGTCGACGCAAAGCTGGCTCTGCTCGCGAGCCGCCAGGCGCTGTCGGAATCCGTAGCCTTCAACCTGCGAATGCATTCTGCGCTGGCCGATCTATTTGCGTCGGTCGGTCCCAAAGTTGTCATTACCACCTACGAAGGCAGCGTCGCCGAGAGATTGATCTGGCACGCGGCGAGGACGGCGGCACGGCGGCCCTTGTGCGTAGGCTACCAACACGCCACGGTACTCGAACGTGCTCACGCCATTCGGCGACCCGTCGCCGCCCCAGGGATCGATTGCGATCCTGACGTCGTCCTGACTCTCGGGGAAATCACGCACGCGGCGCTTGCGGCGAGCCCGGAACTCAAGAGAGTGCGGTTCATCCGCTACGGGTCACATCGGCGGGTCACGCTACCGCCGCTGCCTCAACCGCAGCATCGTCCCTGCCGTTGCCTCGTGCTCCCGGACGCGAGCGATCCGGAATGCGTCACCTTGTTCAATTTTGCACTGGCTACCGCCCGCCACCGACCCGATATCACCTTCGCACTGCGCCCCCACCCGATGGTCGACACCTCGTCGCTGCTGCGGCGTCACCCAGAGTGGCGCAAATTACCGAAAAATGTAGAGTTTACGGCGGCGGGACCTCTCGAGCAGGAATTCCCGTTGACGCGCTACTGCCTCTATCGCGGGTCGTCCGCGGCCATGTATGCAGTGCGGGCCGGCATCAAGCCCTACTACCTCGCGCAACCAGGCGAGCTGCCGGCAGACTGCCTGTTTGCTCTGACCGATTGGCGCGAAACAGTGAATTCGCCGGAAGATTTTGCAAATCGAATTGATTTCGGCAATCCATTCCCCGATTCCGCCGCGGCCAACCGGGCGGCAGACATCTGCGAAAGTTACACCTCGCCGGTCAGGCCGGACGCAATCAACGAGTTACTGGCGATGGTGGGATGATCTACCGATGAAGAAACGTAAGGGCCTGTTGTGCTGGTTCGTTTTTCCACCTGCCTGCGCGCTGGCGCTGCTGGCAAGCAGCACGATGGTGCAGCATTTGGTCACGACCCACGAAAAAGCACCATACCACTTCCTGCTGTCCTTCATCGCGGGCATGGGTGCGACGTGGGCTGCAATGCTGGCTGCCTACTTGATCGAGTGGTCACTCATAGGCTGGGCCGGATCCTCGCTCGAGGCACTTTGGAAATTCCGCGCGTCGATGAAGCTCGACGTGATTGCAACGTTGGTGATGCAACTGCCGCACAAGCATCTTGACTACATCCTGTCGCTCGGAATTCTCTACGCCATCGGCACCGCCGGTTCGATCCAACCGGCTAGTATCTCGGTCGCACACATGCTGCCCTCTTGGGGGCTGCAAGCCGGATGCGCCCTGCTGCTTTCCTCACTCGTGAGTTACTGGATACATCGACTCCAGCACAGCATTCCCGCTCTGTGGGCACTGCACAAGTTCCATCATTCCGCAGACCGGCTCTCGATCGCGACCGCGTTCCGGGATACCAAGCTAAACGGTGGGGTGGATGCGGTGCTTCGAGTTCTACCGCTGGCGATTCTGAGTGTACCTGTCGCTGCGAAACCGACCTCGGCCAGCCCCGCATTCGTACTGGTTACCATCTATTTCATGTATCAGGCACTCACGCGCATCAATGCCTTCCTGAATCATTCCAACGCCGATCTGAGTTATGGCTGGGTCGGTCGCTGGCTGATCGTGTCGCCCCGCATGCACCGAATCCACCATTCCACCTCGCCCGCCTATTACAATACGAATTTTTCGTTCGATCTCGTACTGTGGGATAGAATCTTTGGTACCTACGCAACGTGCGATGAGGCAGCGCAACTATCGGTGGGGCTGGTTGACAACCCTTTCAACTCCAACGACTCATTCAAAGGCGTATTGCGCGACTATTTTCTAACTACCTACACTGAATTCTGGCATTCCGCGAAGCAAGGTTATAAGGCATGGCGCCTGGATTTAGCGGCAATGCGTGGTACGCCCCGGTCTCCTGAATCGATCAGCTCGCGCAGCGCGGCAACGGATTCTCTCGGATGATGACCCCGGCGCAGCTCAAAGAACGGTAGCCGTTTGACGCGGCGGACGAAAGAAGCCCAGTGAGGTCGGTTAGCCTCGTAAGCCTGTTCGTGAACCAACATGGGCAGCGCTTCTTCTCGAGGTAGGCGCCTGAGCAAGGGCTGTCCAGCCGCACTCCGTGCGGATAGGAATACGATGGCACCTAATTTCAAAGGGCGCTCAGCCAGCGGGTACTCGCCGCCACGCAGGTCGACCTCATACTTTCGCACGCCACTGCGCCGTCGAATCACCGGCGATCGACGGATTTTCACGAGAGTGCGGCGTTCGGCGATCCAGCGGAGGGAGTCCGCGCGCACGTGCAGAAAATTACTGACCCCGGTGGCGAGCAGCGTATCCGGCGTAACGAATACGCTGTCCTCCGCAAGAATCCCCAGGCCCTCGATCAGACACTGCAAGGTCACGGTCGACTTGCCGGCACCACTGGGCCCCAACAACAGGATTCCGCTGCCGGCTCGACCCACGCAAGCACCGTGCATCCCTACGAGCCCCTGTGCCCGCGCTGCAAGGGTAAACACGGCGAACTCTATCAGCTCATAACGTGTGTGATACGGGAAACGCAGCATCCGAGGCGACACGACGACCAGCGCTCCCTGCTCATGCGGCGACATGACCACGAAATTGGAAGACTCCATGGTCCCGGCCAGGAGTCCCCCTCCAGACAGCAATCGCAAAGGCGCGGGTTCGGAACTCGTGCGCTTCCGTTCGGCGGATGTCAGTACCAGTCGTATCCGCAGCCGCGGCTGGACCCGCAACAGGCGGTGGCGCGGCAGCCCGGCATAGGCCGAATCCACCAGCCGAAGCAACTCCTCGCTGTTGCTCTCGAATCGAACCTGCGCTCCCAACACATGGATATTCCTGTGCAGCTTGACGGCGGACCGCTCTTCAAAGGGATCGGAAAACATCTCAGGCGGATTGGATTTCATGTCAGCCGTGACGCGTTTACGACATGGTCCGCAGGCGCCCGGCGGAGATGGACGGCGCGCGATCGTCGATCAGATGAGCAGCTACCTTGCGCACGACTTCGACCGCCGCGGCAGCATAGTTGTCAGGCGAGCCGCCGGCAATATGAGATGTAAGGAACACATTCGGTAGATTGCGCAGGGGATGTGGGCCGATCAACGGCTCCTCCTCGTAAGTATCCAGGCAGGCAAAGATGTCGCCGCATTTCAGGCGGGCAAGCAGAGCATTCGGTTCGATGAGCGCGCCACGCGCGATGTTGATGAGTACCGTGCCCGGGCGTAATTTCGCGAGTTCAGCCACGCCTAGACAGTGTCGCGTGCGTTCTGTGAGACCACGATGCAACGAGACGATATCGGCTGCCAGCACCTCACTGAGGGAGGCCGGGACCGCTCCGCTCCTGCGGATATCGTCTTCGAGCGCATGCTCGGAGTAAACCAGGACATGGGCCCGAGCACGGCGAAGGCGCTCGGCGAAGGAGCGCGCATTCTCTCCCCAGCCAACGAGCCCCACCATAGCCCCCTGCAGATCGCGCGGTCTCGATGTGCCTATTCCCGACGCGCCGAAAAACGGGGAAGCCGCGCGCCATAGACGGAGCATTGACGTTTCGAGTCCCGCAACCTTTATGGCAGGACGCAAACCGCGTGCGGCCCGAAGGAGCACGCCTTTGATTCCTGAGGTACGGGGCACAGTTCCCCACTCTCCTGCGCGCATGACATCATTGGAAAGGAAAGCGCGACGACGCCCGAGGATCGCCAGCCCGAACGCGAACTCGGCCACGCTTTCCGCATAAGCTGAGCTTCCATTGACCAACCTGATGCCGCGTGCCAGGAGTGCTTCGGGCTCATGGCGTGCCAGCGACAGGGCAACGATGCCGACGACACCCAAATACGGAAGCTTTGCCAGAACGTTCTCAGGCAACGCGGATGAGCCGCGTCCCAAAATAGCCGCGACGACATCGGGACGCTCAGCGGCCGATTGACGCACGTCCTCGAGAGTCACGAAGGGGTACTGCGGGAGCAAGCTCGCGAGCGGCGCCTGCAGCTCGAAGGATGGGACGACCAGGATGGATTTCCCCCCGAATAAGCGGCGCCGGGGGGCGGTACGAAACTCGGTCGGCGGCAATTGCACATGCCCGTTGAAGCCGTCCTCGATAAGTTCGGCAAGGAACACCGACGGAGCGATCGCGGCGAGACTATGCAGCGGCTCAGTGCCGCTACGGATCGCCTGCAGAAAGGCGTCATGTTCAGCCACGCACCCGTCGCCCAGCATTGGAAGTGCCAGCGTCGTCGTCGGATGACCTTTCCTTTCTATCGAGAGGCCGGTTCCGGTGACGCTACAGGTTTCGTCGGGTGCGTGGAACACATACTCCTCACGCCGCGAACCCGCGTTGTTATTGCAAAGGAATACCCCTTGGGCTCCATCTCGCCAGCGCATCAGCGCTGAAAATGCGCCCGGCTGCGCGGCGCCAACTTCTCCGGCGTGCGCCGTCAACTGCTCTGGTAGCCCGCCCATCACGAAGAGCAAGGCGTCCAGACCATGAATGCCGTTCGCACCCAGCCAGCTGTGCGCCCCAAAAGATGGTGGATTGCCGAATTCGGGTTTGTGAAATACCGCTTCCGCAAACCGCCAACCCGCCTTCCCGGCGCGTGCGCGCACAGCAGCCAGGGATTTTGTGAACCGGCGATTGAGCCCCCCGACGGCGATGAGTCCCTGCGCTCGCGCAAGGTCCACCAGCTCGCGCGCCTGCGCGTAGCTGGGTGCCACGGGCTTCTCGACGAACAGATGTTTACCCCCGTGCAAAGCCAGCATTCCATACTCGTAATGCAGCTGCGCGCTGCCAAAAATATAAACGACATCGATGTCCGTACGCTCGAGTGCCGCCACACCGTCACCGCCGTCCTCGAGAAATCCGAACTTACGCCGAGCGGCTGCCGCGCGTTCATGCTGGATGTCGCAAACCGACGCCAGCACGATTGCGCCCCTGTCGCGCAGTTTCGCCAGAACCGGTAGATGGAGCGCCTCGGCCGCCGGACCGGCCCCAATGACCAGCACACGCGCCGGCCGCAGGGTAGATATTTCGCTAGCCATACTCAAAATCCCATTATAATTTTCAACATGTCACGCCCCAATCGGATCACGTTGAAAAACATTGCGAATAAGGGCCGACATGCGCTCTGGGACGTGTGGAACTCGCTGCGCCGCAGATTCCGGCGGCCTGTGCCCGGTGAATTCCAGCCCTATTATTTCACACGGCCCGACCGATACCCGTGGCTGTTCGGATTTGCCGCCGAACGCCTCGGCTCGCGCCCGAGCCCCCGCATATTGTCGTTTGGCTGCTCCCGTGGCGAGGAAGTTTTCAGCCTGCGCAGGTATTTTCCTGCCGCCACTTTCAAGGGCATCGACATCAACCCGCGCAACATCGCTCGTTGCCGGGCGCGCATGAGGACCGAGAATCTCACGAACATGACGTTCGAGATTGCGGCGACGACGAAAGGAGAATCCACAAGCTCTTATGACGCCATCTTCTGCCTGGCAGTGCTGGTCAATGGTGACCTCACCACCTCCGCGGCGCAGCGCAGCGATCCCGTTCTGTACTTCGATACCTTTGAGCAGATCGTGAGCGATTTCGCCCGCTGCTTGAAGCCGGACGGACTGCTGGTATTGCACACGACCAACTTCCGTTTTTGCGATACGGCGGTCGCGGGGGATTTCGATGTGGTTTACGAAGCCGATCCGGAATATCTGGCGCCCGACGTACTGTTCGACCGCAACAACAGGCTGATGAGCGGCGAACGCCGGCAATACCGGGCCGTGGCGTTCCAGAAGCGGATGACAACGGCAGCTTGAGATCCCCGGCATCACTGTAAGAGATTCGGTTCGTAGCTCGAGGCCTCTCGCATATCCGAAGGTCCACGGATCGTCGCATAAGGGGCGAGTGAATCCACCTCGTTTCGATCGTACAACTCGTCGCCCAGAAATTCGTTGTCAAAGGCTTCGGTATGTGGGTGCGTCCGGAGATTCCGACTGGCCAATAGTTGCTGGACGCGATCCAGGGGGATGTTCCATTCGGACGCCAAACGGCTCGCGGTTGGCTCGGCAAAAGACAGATACAGAGTCTCCGCCTGTGAGTGATCCCGCAACCCCGTGAAATCCACTTTCGATTTGAGCGTCTTGCGGTAGCTCGCGACTATACGCGCAGCATCCGCCACAAACGCCGTGAACTCTTTCGTGCCGTAGTACCCTTCCACCTCGGTGACATTTCTAAAGGGCGGCTGCAGGTTCAATTCATGACAAAAGAGACATTTGCTGGGTTTGCCTGCCGCAGTGAGAGCCGGCGTGCCGCAGCCTTCAAATGCCCCTCGAGATCGTACAGACCGAACCGCAATTGTCCATTTTCCATCAAATCGAGCGTCTCGATGTCCGTCTTCTGAAACGAGTGGTGCGGCAATGAGCCGGTTCCCTCGAAGGCTACAAAGGCGATGGAGTTGAAATCATCGCCCTTGGCGACTTCTATCAAGCGATTGCCATAGGCCACCGCGGACTCGACAATGGCTACCTGCCTGGGCGCGAATGTGTGCCTGGCCCGAAATTCGGCGAAGCTGGGGCTGACTCCGGTGAGCGCATAGTACTGGTACGAACTACACAGAGTCAGAAACACGAAACGGCCGACATCGATACCCCCCATCACGCGATATTCATCGCTGGACTCGAGAACCTGCAGCAGTTTTCTCCAGGCCGGCTTGGTAGTTTGAGAAACTCCCGCGGCATCCAGGTCCAGGGTCACCAGCGTGCCGTTCCAGGAAAGGACGGCGGCGTCAGCCGGCAGCTTTGCGCCCAGATAGGACAGCGCCCAGTATAATCCCGCGTCGACATTCGACCGCGCCTGCTCTGGGTAGCTCTTTATCCACCGAAGCTTGATGACCAGGCTCAGATCTCTCGGTGGCGGCCGATCTGTGCGGCCGCAGCCCGTACAGTTGAATAGAAAGAACCCAAGGAGCAAGGCCACCGTCCAGGTCGCCGATGCTCTGTATTCAGACATGCTGCACTCTTGCGCCGATACGGTCTCCCGAGGAGCGCGGCAGCAAGACAGCACAGATACACACGAGATCCATCGCGAGCATCAGGAACAGCCTGGGAAATGCCAACACGGTGAGAGCGCCACGGCCGTCGAACGGGTACGTGTGGCCGTAGGGAATGAATCCGATGAGCACGTATGTGCAAAGAATGAGATACGCCGGCACGCGGGCGCCCTCGGACAGGAAGTAGTCGATGAGCAGCGCAACGGGAAGCCAAAGAAGCACGAAGGCGTATGTCCCGGATCCCGGCGCGATCAATAACGCGAGGATTCCGAGGATTCCGATGGTCGGCGCGATCGTGCCGGCGGTTGCCCCGCGCGCGAGCTTGATCAGCGCCGCCACAGCCGCGAGCACCAGCAAGCCCTTGGTACCGAGGACGGCGGCGGCTCGCACCGGCGGCGCATCCAGCACCGGGTGCGGATTTCGCGCGGGGTCAAAAATGAACAAGCGGTCAAACAAGGTGTCAAACGACTGGAACTCAGCAATGAACCGCGGACCCGGCTCGACGTGTCCCGCGAGGTGATTGAACAGTACATCCTCGAGGAAGATTCGATGTACTTGCCAACCCATCATGCCGATGCCGACCGACACCACGACCGCAATAGCGATACCTCCTCCCACCACGACCCGCCATTGACGGCGCAAGCCAAAGGCGGCAAGCACGCTCAGAGGATAATATTTGATCGGCACAAACAAGCCCAGGCACAGACCGGCCAGCCCCGACATGCGTTTGACATACAGATAGTATCCAAGCAGACAGGATGTCGAAATGAGAATGTAGGGATGGCCGAAGCGCAGACCGGTCTGCAGCCCCCACCCGGAAGCAAGGACGAAGAGAGCCGAATCCAGCAGTTCCCATGCAAAGATTCTGCTCAGCAGGAGCACCGAACAGATCAGGCAAGCCAGGCTCGCGACGGTTACGATGCGCAGTGCCGTCAAAGGCTTGAAGCCGGTGAGCGGCACCAGGAGCAACGCCGTCGAGGGTGGGTACGGGCGAAATTCTCCCGGATTCTTCCCGTCCCCTACCCCATATTGACGCGTTTGCCCACGAAACCATTCCCCGTCATAGAGTTTCGCCGCGTCTCCGCCCTGGCGCACGATGGTCGCGGAAGTAAAGTACTCTGGGAAATCGTTGGTAATGGCCGTGAAAGCCGGTATCACACCTCGCAGAAGCAGATAGGCCGCGAGCACGGCCAGCAGCAGGAACTTGACCGTGCGACTGAGCGTCATGTCACCCATTTCCAGCCAGCAGCGAGGCGGGGGATATTCGCGAAGGTTGACCGACGATTTTGCCCCCGGCGAGTTCGTAGACAAAATCGCAATGACGCAACGCACCGGCTCTGTGAGCGACTATGAGAACGGTTCTGTTGGCACGCAACGACTGCAGCATCTCCCCGATCTCACCCTCGCTGGTGCTATCCAGCGAGCTCGTGGCCTCATCGAAGAGCAGCACCGAGGCATTACGGTAGAGCGCGCGCGCGATGGCCACGCGCTGACGCTCTCCGCCACTCAAGCCGCGCCCGTTATGCCCGAGTCTTTCATCGTAACCTGCGGGGAAACCGGCAATGCAATCCGTCAGACGCGCCAATTGCGCTGCGGTCTGCAGCCTGTTGCGGTCTATCTGCGCAAATGGAACGCCAAAGGCGATATTTTCAGCCAGTGTCGCTTCGAGTAGAAACACGTGCTGAGGAACATACGCGATGCTGGATCGCCAGGAGCGGTAGTTCTCATTCTGCAGCCGTATGCCATCCACCTCGATATGCCCCGACTGCGGTATCAGCAAACCGCTCACCACATCCAAGAGGGTAGTCTTGCCGGAGCCGTTGGGGCCCTTGAAGCCGACGATCGCCCCGGCGGGGATGACCAGCGACACCTCGCTGAGGGCCGGTAGATGCCGGGGCGAATAGCGGAACGATACCTCGCGCAACCGAATTTCATGACGCGGTCGGCCGCGCCATGCGGGATCCGACATTACATCATGCGGCGCGTCGCGCCCGTCACGTCGGTGATCGAGATCCGTCTCGATGCTGGCAAAAGCGGTACGGTCGGTGCGGATGTTGACGACCGCGGAGAAGGCCTGCTGCAGTGCAGGCAGCAGCCGGTACGCTGCAAGCCCAACGAAGGTGAGCTCCCCCACCCAGGGACCGGTCGCGGCAACGCGACTGCGCACGTATAGCGCCACCGTGACCAGACAAACTACGGTGGCGCACTCCAGCACGTATTTGGGGGCTTGCGAGATGGCGAAAGTGCTGGCACCTGCGCTCGAAATGCGGCGCGACTGCTGGGCGAATCGCGCGGAAAAAAAATCCTGTGCGTTCAGCATCGTGATGTCTTTGATTGCACCGAAGCCTTCGCTGACTGTCCGCATTCGTTCGGTGCGCAGAGCGTGTTCGGAAACCCCATTGCGCCAGAGGCGTTTGCGGGCGAAGGCATAAAGCGTTGCGTAGCTCGCACCCAGCCCCGTCATGGCGGCGACAGCCACAACCGGATCGACCGACACCACCGCGACCACGATGGATGCAATCGTCACCAGGCTCGCCACCAGAATGAGAGCGTATTGGACGATGCCGGAGGTCACGCGGGCGCTTTCCTGCACTTTGCTTGCCAGCGCGGAGCTGCCGTGGTGGGCGTGGAATTCGTAGCCACGCCGCAGGTACTCGGCGAACAGTTGCGA
>Ga0210398_10003010_pt1 | contig 16227 bp, 11 predicted proteins | sample IncBWC4OmetaG_FD_161047 | JGI IMG/M metagenome (GOLD analysis project Ga0210398, IMG submission 161047) | Forest soil microbial communities from Barre Woods Harvard Forest LTER site, Petersham, Massachusetts, United States - Inc-BW-C-4-O | ecosystem: Environmental > Terrestrial > Soil >... | reverse complement strand
ACGAATTGTCGCCCGACGACGCGCGCGGCACGTTTCCCGGTTTCGTCTACCAGCTCGGCAATCTCATCGCCTCGGTCAATGCGCCGCTGCAGGCCAGCATCGCCGCGCATTACGGCGGCGATTACGCCATTGCGCTCGCAGCGGTCGCCGGCACGGTCGCGGTCGCGATCGTGGTTCTCACCGCCGCCGGCACAGAGGCCAAAGGTGTGCGATTCGGAACCGGCGCTGACGCCGGCTCTGGCGTGGCCGTGAGCGCCGCAGTGCCATGACTTGTGGCGCCAGATAGCTCATGCGCAAGATGTTACCGTCAAAGTAAGAGGAGGCGCAGATGTCTCAGACAGTCGCGGACATTCTGGTTGGCGTGCTCGAGCAGATCGGCGTCAAGCACATATTCGGATTGATCGGTGACTCGCTCAATCCTCTCGCCGATGCGGTTCGCCGCAGCGAGATCGAATGGATCGGCGTCCGCCATGAGGAAGGCGCCGCGCTGGCCGCGTCCGGTCAAGCGAAGCTGACCGGCAGGCTCGCGGTCTGCGCCGGCACGACCGGACCAGGCAGCACGCATCTCGTCTCAGGGCTTTACGAAGCCTGCCGCGACCATGCGCCCGTCCTGGCGCTGTCCGGCGACATGCCGCGCAAAATGCACGGCACCGATTTCTTTCAGGCGAGCGAGCCGGATCTGCTGTTCCGTGATGTCGCGCTTTACACCGAAACCGTGTCGGCGCCGGCGCAGGCGCCTGCCGTCATTCATCACGCGATCGCCGCCGCCTATGCCGGCCGGGGCGTCGCCCATCTGACGCTTCCGCAGGACGTCATCGGCGCCACCGTGGGCGGCAACGTTTCCAGCGTGGCAACGTTGAAGCCAAGGTCTGAATTCGCGGCCAGCGAAACGGACCTCGCCGACATCGCTCGCCGGCTTGATTCCGCCGCCAGCATCGTCGTCATGTGTGGGGCCGGATGCCACGGCGCCGCGGAAGAACTGCGCGCGCTCTCGGGTCGTCTCAAGGCGCCGCTCATTCATTCGGTCAAAGGCAAAGACATCATGCCCTATGACGACCCGCATTGGATGGGCGGCATCGGCATGATCGGCACCAAAGCCGACTACAACGCCATCATGCATTGCGATTTGTTGCTGATGCTGGGGACCGACTACCCATACGCCGAGTTCCTGCCGAGCAAGGGCGCGGTCATCCAAATCGACGAAAGACCGGAGGTGCTCGGGCGTCGCACGCCCACCGCGCTTGGCGTTCTCGGCTCAGTGCGCCCGACGCTGAAACTGCTGCTCGGCAAAGTCGCGGCCAAAGAAGACACCAAATTCTGGGACGGGGTCGCAAAAGAACGTCGGCAATGGGACGAGATGCTGGACAAACAGGCGGATCCGGCGCGCAGCAAGGATCGCATTCATCCTCAGGCGGTCGCTCGGGCCGTCAGCGATCTCGCCAAGCGCGATGCGGTCTTCGTTTTCGATACCGGGCTCAACACACTGTGGTCGGCCAATTGGATACGCCAGAGCGGTTCACAGCGCATCATCGGTTCTTTCAATAACGCCGGGGTGGGAACAGCGCTCGGTCAGGCCAATGGCATTCAGGCGCTCGACCGATCGCGGCAGGTCATAGCGTTGTGCGGCGACGGCGGCTTCAACATGCTGATGTGCGAGTTCCTGACCGCAGTGCACCACAAGCTACCCATCAAGGTGATCGTTTATAACAATTCGGCGTTCGGACTGATCACGCTCGAAGCGGAGTCAGTCGGCCTGCCGCCGTTCATGGAGGCCATTAAATTCCCCAATCCGGATTTTGCCGCACTCGCCCGCGCCTGCGGCGGTCATGGCTTCAAGGCGGCGAAGCCCGGCGAGCTAAGGACGGTGATCGGCGAAGCGCTCAATGTCGATGGACCGGCGATCGTCGATTGCGTCGTGGCCGCCGATGAATTGCCCAACCTGCCCCATATCAACCTGGAGATGGTTGGGCACTACGCCATGGCGAAGATCAAGGAAACGGTATTGGCCGTGACCGGACGGTGACGACAAGCCGGTTCGCGGCTATCGTATCCATCGCCTGGGCCGCGGGGACATGCGCAATAAATCGTCGCAATACGTCGAAACGGCTCTGAGCGGCTATGAGCTGCTCAACGATCCGATTTTGAACAAAGGCACCGCTTTCACCGAGGACGAGCGCGACACCTTCGACCTGCAGGGGTTGTTGCCGCCGCACGTCGCCGAGCTCGATTACCAGGTCAAGCGGCGGCTCGATGCGTTCCGCGGGCTCGGCAGCGACATACAACGTTACGTATTCCTGCGCGGTCTGCAGGATTCCAACGAGACCCTGTTCTACGCGCTGTTGACCCGGAACATCGAAGAGATGATGCCGGTCGTCTATACGCCGACGGTCGGCCTGGGCTGCGAGCTGTTCAGCCATATCTTTCGCAAGCCGCGCGGACTGTTCCTCAGCGTCCCGCACAAGGACCTGATTCGCCGCATCCTGGGTCACCCGCGCTACGACAAGGTCGAAGCCATCGTGGTCAGCGATGGCGAGCGCATTCTCGGTCTCGGCGACCAAGGCGCCGGCGGCATGGGAATTCCGATCGGCAAGCTGGCGCTCTACACCGCATGTGCGGGCCTGCATCCATCGACCACACTACCGATTCTACTCGACGTCGGCACCGACAATCAGAAGCACTTGACCGATCCGCTCTATATCGGCTGGCAGCACGAGCGCGTGCGCGGCGCCGAATATGACGATTTCATCGAGATCTTCGTCGCGGCTGTGCACGAACGCTGGCCGCACGTCCTGCTGCACTGGGAGGATTTCGCGCTTGGCAACGCCAACCGGCTGCTGGCGCGCTACCGCGACCGGCTGTGTACGTTCAACGACGATATTCAGGGCACGGCGGCCATTGCCGTCGGTACGCTGCTGAGCGCCATCAGCGTGACAGGCGTGCCGCTCACCGAGCAGCGCATCGCCGTGCTGGGAGCGGGATCGGCAGGGACCGGGGTTTGCGCCCTGCTGCTGCGCGCCATGGTCGACGCGGGTTTGAGCGAAGCCGAGGCGCGCAGCCGCTTTTATCTCGTCGACCGGCAAGGCCTGCTGGTCGAAGGCATGGCGGGCCTGCAGCCTTTTCAAGCGTCGTTCGCGCAAGTGCGCGACCGGGTGGCCAACTGGACGCTGGAATCGCCCGACTGGATCGGCCTCGCCGACGTCGTCGCCAATGCCCATCCGACCGTGCTGATCGGAACGTCCGGCCAGCCGGGCGCGCTCTCGCAATCCATCGTGCGCAGCATGGCCGAACACGTGCGCCGGCCGGTGATCCTGATCCTGTCCAACCCGACCGAACGCGCCGAGGCGACGCCGCAGGATCTCGATGCATGGACCGAAGGGCGCGCCATCATCGGCAGCGGCAGTCCGTTTCCGCCGCTCAAGCGCGACGGCAAGGATTTTCGCGTCGACCAGACCAACAATGCCTATGTCTATCCCGGTATCGGGCTTGGCGCGATTGTCGCCGATGCGCGGCGCATTTCCGATCGAATGTTCCTCGCTGCCGCGCGAACCGTCGCCGAATTCTCTCCGGCAAAGTGCGACCCGGCCGCGAACCTGCTGCCGCCGCTCGTCGAAATTCGCCAGCTCTCGTTTCATGTCGCGCTTGCGGTGGCGAAGCAGGCCCAGGCCGAGGGCCTCGCTGATTCTCTTTCGGAGGAGGCGCTGGCCGACGCGGTGCGCGACAAGATGTGGGACCCGCGCTATGCACGCTATCGGCGGCGGCCAACCTGACCCATCAGAGAAATTCCTCACGGCGCGATCTTGTCTGGAATCTCTATAAACGGAACGCCGCCGCAGTTTGGAATTAGAAGAATTATCTTCGACGATCGCAATGCATTTTTGTGTTGGCGCAATTTTTTTCGCCTGCTAACAAGATATTGAAATATTTGTACTTTTTCATGGTTCTAAACTATGCCAAGGTGCTTCCACTCGCGGTCTCTCTCGATCGGTGCGCTAAAGCTGTGGCGCGGAGTTCGCCGTGACACTGTGACCTACGCCGTTGCTGTCGCGTTCGGATTGGCCAGCACTCATAAAGTCTATGCGCAGGCGCCACAGCCATCGACATCGCAGGATCAGCAAGCGCCGGCGCAGCAACAAACTCCGCAATCGTCCACCGCCGCACCCTCCACGCAGCAAACACCTGCCGCGCCGGCTGCACCTGCCGCGCCGGCTGCACCTGCCCCGCCCGCCGCGCACCGAGCCCAACTGCCGCAAATCGTGGTGAACGCACCGAAGCAAAAGCCCAAGACCGTGCAACGCCGGACGCCCCAGGCGCCGACAACTGCCGCCACCACAATTAATCCGACGACTGCCGCCGAAAGAGCCCTCGACGCCAAGATGACCGGACTCGATCAGGCGCGCGACCAGAATCTCCTGCCGAAACTCGGCGCATCGACTTACACCATTACGCGCGAAACCATCCAGAATTTGCCGCAGGCCGACAATACCCCAATCGACAAAGTCATCCTGCAAATGCCGGGCGTGTCCTACGACTCGGCCGTTTCCAATCCCAGCTTTCATGTGCGCGGCGAATACGCCAACGTTCAGACCAGGATCAATGGAGTCGTCGTCCCAGAGGGCGTTTCCGGCCTCGGCCCGTTCCTCGACACCAATTTCATCGGCAGCATGTCGCTCCTGACCGGCGCGCTGCCGGCAGAATACGGCTTGCGCACCGCCGGCGTGCTCGACATCACGAGCCGCTCCTTTGCCGCGCCCGGTGGAGAAATCAGTCTCTATGGCGGCAGCCGGGAGACGTTTACGCCGAGCTTCGATTACGGCGGCAGCGCCGGCAATTCGGAATACTTCGTCTCGGCGCGTGGCAATTGGAACGACCTTGGGATCGAAAATCCGACACCGGGGCTCAACGCCATCCACGATGAAACCCAGCAAGGCAAATTCTTTGGCTACGTCTCGGCGCTGCTAGACGAATCGACCCGCCTCAGCGTGATCTCGGCCGCGTCCTACAGCGCGTTCCAGATTCCGAATAATCCCAGCCAGACGCCGCTCGGTGACTTCGGACCCGCGACATACGATTCGACGACGCTGAACGAAAACGAATACGATTCTTACTATATGACCATGGCGGCGTTGCAACGACACACTATCGACGGCGACGCGCAGCTTGCCGCCTATTCGCGCTATGCCGAGGTCCACTTCGTCCCCGATGTGTTCGGCGACCTGGTGTTCAACGACGTCGCTTCCGACGTGATCCGGCAAAGCACGCTGACCGGCATGCAGGGCGACGGGTCCTACATTGTCGACGACCGGCACACGCTGCGCGCCGGATTTGCCGTGAGCGGTGAGCAAACCAACGTCACCAACGTATCCACGGTTTTGCCCGGTGCCGTCGGTGCGGTAACCGGACCCCCGTTCGCGATTACCGATCAGACCTCCCTGCTCGGCTGGAATATCGGCACCTATATCCAGGACGAATGGCGGCTGACGAACCAGCTCACGTTGAACATGGGCCTGCGCTTCGACCAATTGTATCAATTCGTTGACGCCAACCAGCTCAGTCCGCGGTTCGCGATCGTTTATAAGCCGGTCGACGGCACGACGTTCCACGCCGGCTATGCGCGCTATTTCACGCCGCCCTATCAGGCGCAAGCGACACAATCCAACGTCGCGCTGTTCGCCAACACCACCAATCAGCCGGACCAATTCACCGCCGATCCGGTCAAGCCGGAACGCTCGCACTATTTCGACGCCGGCATCGACCAGACCGTGCTGCCCGGACTGACCATGGGGCTCGACGCCTATTACAAGATGGCGCGCGACATGATCGACGACGGCCAGTTCGGCGCCGCGGTGGTGCTGACGCAGTTCAACTATGCGCGCGGCTACAGCGAAGGCGGCGAATTCAAGCTCAAATACACCAACGGCAATTTCAACGCCTATGCGAACTTCGCCTACAACGTCACCCGCGCCATCGATGTCGAGTCCAACCAGTATCTGTTCGACGCCGCAACGCTTGCTTACCTGCAAAACAATTATCACTACACCGACGACATGCAGCGCATGACCGGCTCGGCCGGCGTTTCCTATCGCATTTACGATACGACATTGAGCGCCGATATGATCTACGGCAGCGGCCTGCGCGCCGGAGACCTGCCGGATTTTGTGCCCAATTCGCTGCACACCACGCCCTACGCGGTTATCAATACCGGCATAGCGCACGACTTCACATGGTCGACGGACTACAAACCGCTGACCGTTCGCTTCGATATCGTCAATCTGTTCGATCAGATTTATGAATTGCGCGACGGTTCCGGCATCGGCGTGTTCGCGCCGCAATACGGCGCGCGCCGCGGGTATTATGTCGGGCTGTCGCAGAAACTGTGAGAGCTATGCTATTCGGACCTGCGCGAGGAAGCGCTCGACCTCAGCGCGCAATCGGCCGGATTTTGCCGCCAGCTCGCCGCTGGCGGCGAGCACGGCATTGGCGACCTCGCCGGTGTTCGCCGCCGCGTCCGAGACCTGAATCACGCTCGCCGACACCTCGCGCGTACGTTCGGCTGCGGCGCTGGCGCTCCGCGCGATCTCCTTGCTAACCGCATCCTGTTGCTGCACCGCGACCGAGATATCGTTGGCATTCTCGTCGAGCTGCCCGATCGTTCCGGTGATCGCCTTCATCGCCTGAACGACGCCTGACGTCGTCGCTTCGATCGAGGAAATCTGCTGGGTGATGTCGTCGGTTGACTTCTCGGTCTGTGCTGCCAGCGACTTGACCTCCTGGGCAACCACGGCAAAGCCACGTCCAGCAACGCCGGCGCGCGCCGCCTCGATGCTCGCGTTGAGCGCCAACAGATTGGTTTGCGCTGCAACGTCGCGAATGAGGTTGCTGACGCTGTTGATCTGCCCCACCGTCGCGGCAAGCCGCTCCACCATGGTGATGATCGACTTCGCCTCGCCGCTGGCGTGACGGGCGATGTCCGCAGACGTACGCGCCTGGCTCGAGATTTGCTCGACCGACTGCGCGATCTCCTCGGCGGCCATGGCGACATTGCTGACATTCGCGGTCGCTTCCCCTGCCGCCGTTGCGGTGGCGTGCGCTTGCGTCTTATTGCGCTCTGCCGCTTCCGCCATGATCTGCGCGCAACGATCCATCGTCTGCGACGCGGCATCGAGCGCCTGGACTATATCGTTGACCTCATGTTCGAAATTTCGCGTCGTCCGCTCGATTGTTTGCCGGCGCGACTCGGATTCGCGCGCATGCTCGGCATCGGCGTGGCGCGCAGCAGTAGCGTCCGCCATCGCCTGCCGGAAGACCAACAGCGCCTGCGCCATGCCCGCGATTTCATCCTGACCGCCCAGCGGCACTGCGACATCGGCTTCGCCGCCAGCGATCCGCCGCATAGCGCCGCTCAACAGCGTCAGGCGGCCGACGATGCTGCGTCCGACATACAGCCACGCAATCAGGCCGGCGGCGACAAGCGCCGCAAGGCTCAGGATGACAAGAACGATGCGGCCGAACACAATCTGCGACATGGCACGGCCCGAAAGCGCCTGCGCCGATATGCGTTGCCGGTCGATCAGGCTTTCGACGGCGGCGCGCAGCCGGGTGGCCTCGCCGAGCGCGGCCTCATAGACTCGCTGGGTATCGTGCTCCTCGCTCAGTTCGGCGGCGCGCTTCACCAGAATCCCATCATCTCCCGACAACGCCGCGAGCTTACCGTAAAGGCCGGTTATCGTGTTGCGCTGGTCCGATACCGGCAGCGCTTTCAGATTACCATCGATGTCGCGTTCCGCGGCCGCGATGGAATCGCGCAGCGGCGGCAAGTTGGCGCTGTCGTTTACCATCGATGCTTCGACCAACAACCCAGCGAGCAGATTGGCGTCCGCCTGCACTTCAAGGAGCCGGCGCAAGGTGTCGATCGAATCATTGAGCGTGGTGCGGTCGTCGGTCCGGCTCTTCGTCATCAGATCAAAGTTAGCGTCGTCGATAGCCGGCGTGATGGCTTCGAGGAGGTTTTCATGGACCCTGCGCACGGCAAGCGCGAGGGCGCGCCGCTGTGCGGCAATCGCGATTCGAGCGGAAACTGCTTGATCGAGCGCGTTGAGCCGCTCCGCCATGGCGCCTTGTGCCACCGTAATCTCGTCGCTCTCGCTGGCATCAAGGGCACGCACGTTTTCGATTCTAGCCTGCAGATGTCTGGATTGCGTCGCGATCTGGTCGGCGACTTGCGCCCGTTGGCTGTCATCCTGGACCGCGATCAGGCGCGGAGCCGATCCGATCAGGTTATTGGTGTCCTCGGCAAGCCGGAACGACTCGACGGTTGCCGGCATGCTGTGGGATACGATGTCGCGCAGCGTCGCGCTGATATTGACGGAGGCGAGCAGCGCAAACGACGAGCCGACCACGGTTAAGGCCGCGGCTAGGCCGAAGGCGAGATACAACCGCGCGCGGATCGTGCGTAGCCAAGTGAACGAGGCGAACGGGCCGAACCAGCCGCGAAGATCACCCGGGCGGAACCGGGATTTGCCTAAATGCACCGTCGACCTCTTTGGCGCAAAGGTGAAACAGCGAATTCGGTCACTGCCCGGCTGCCATCTTGACCAGGCGCACAACCGGTTTGAACGTTCCGTCGGCTTGCAGGATCGTGAAGAACACCTGATCCGAGCCCTGATTGCGAGTCGGTCCATACTTCAGTACGACGCCGCCGAGATCGAATGGCGCCCCATAAATGGCATCGATTAGCTTCTCGCGCGTCGGCTCGCCATCTACGCGCTTGAGCGCCTCAACGGCGAGACGGCCAACGAGATAGCCTTCCAGCGAGACGAAGCCCGGCTTGGCCTTTGCATCGTCCGCGGTCAGCGCCTTTTGATAGTCGGCAACGACCGGCAAGGACGTATCGGAGGGGAACGGCACGACCTGGCTGACGATGACGCCGGCGCCGTCACTGCCGAGCTCTTGCGCCAATGAATCCGAGCCGACGAAGGAGATTGCCACAAAGACCGGGTTCATCTTGACCTGATGCGCCAGCTTGATGAACTCGGCGACCGGCTTGTACGGCCCGACCGTGACCACGGCTTCCGGATTGCCCTTCATGATGTCGAGCAGGGCCGATTTCACCGCGGTGGTATTGCGCTTGAAACTGCCGGACGCGACCAGCGCCATATTGCGTTTCGCCATTGCCCGCTGCACGCCATCAAGGCCGGCGAGGCCGAAGGCATCATCCTGGTAAAGGATCGCGATCCTGGTGATGCCGAGATCCTTGGTCAGATGCTCGATCCAAGCCTCGGTTTCTTCGAAATAGGACGCGCGCACATTGACGACGTAGCGGTTATACGGATTGCGTAAGAATTCCGCGCCCGTGAACGGTCCGATGAACGGGACCTTGGCGTCGGTCGCGATCGGCTGGCTCGCTTTCGAGGTCGGCGTGCCGACCGCGCCGATCATCGCAAATGCCTTGTCTTCGTCGATAATCTCTTTGGTCGCGGCGACGGTCTTTTCCGGCTCATAGCCATCATCGACCGATTTCAGTTCGAGACTGCGTTCGGCAATTGCGCCATGACGGTTGGCATCGTCGAATGCAGCGAGAATGCCCTGGCGCATGCCTTGACCCAGATCCTGCGCTGGACCGGTAAGCGCCGCGACTTGCCCGAATAAGATCTTGTTGCCGGAAACGCCGTCCTCGGCGAAAGCCGCGCTACCGAGCAGACTGATAGCGAACGCGACGGCAATTCCAAGCTGATTGCTGTTCATCGGCGTTTCCCTCGATGGATGCGCCGCGCCCGCCGCACCTGCAATTGTCATTATCAGACGGAGGCAGCGCCCATAGTTTGGGCAATTTATCGTTAACGAAGCCTTAAAGTGTGCCGAAAACGGCGGCGGCATCGCGGGTTTTTCGCGCCGTTCAATATCAGTTCGATCTACGCCGCGCTGTCGGCGCGTGACCGCGTCGTCAGCATCGCGCCTACGGCCGAATACACGCCGGCGAAGGCCGGCCGCCGATAGGCCCATTTGTGATCGTGGCTGGGCGGCAGGACAACCATGGTTGCATTGGCTTCGAAAAATAAAATGTCGCCGGCAGCATTCACCGCGAAGTCGATGCCGCCATAATCGAGGCCGAGCGTGGAATTGATGCGCTCGAGCGCGGCCATGCCGCGCAGCCCGATGACGCTCGTCATATCGGCGAGAAATTCGGCATCGCGGCGGCGATTGGCCTCGGACTGCGCCATGTCGGCCGTGAAATAATGAACTTTCCAATCCGGCGAAATCGCGAGGTGCAATGGATAGAGACGACCGTCGACGAACATGACGCGAAACTTGCGAAACATTCCCTCGCCGTCTCTCGCGTCAAGCTGGTCGATCAGCCACACGTCGTCGCCGGGGAAATCCGCAATGGCAGCCGCAAGCGCGTCCGGCGCGTCGACACGAGCGAAATGATGGCCGGTGTGAAAGCCCGGCGCGCGCACCAGCAGCGGAAAGGTAAAGCCGTGACCAGCGACTACTTTCGCGCCTTCGGGTGTGCCGAGCCCGCGGCGCGGCAAACGCAACATCCGCGGCACGATGACGTTGGGCAGGTCACGCAAGCGCTCGGCATTGGCGGCGCGTCCGGTCTTGAGCACGCGGGCGGGGTGATTGATCACCGGCCGGCTGGTCCGCGCAATCAGCGCACTCGCCGCTTCGAGGCCAGCGCCGCAGAGATCCCCGTCGCCGATGCTGTTGAAGACGATGTCGTGCGGCGGCAGGGGTATTTTCGGGTCGTAATATTCCGTGACGAGAACCGTGGTTCGGAAATAGCGGTCGTCGAGCAGCGACTGCACCGGGATATTGCCGCCGGCGGCAGAAACGAGGAGCAGAACCGCAATGCCCTCTCCTTCGCCGCGATAATCCAAGGCCGTGAGAAAGTTATCTCGAAAACCCCGGTCGCGATGGCGGCGCGCCCCTGTTTCGTCGCCGAGCGCCGCCAACAGATTGCCCATGCCGCGATGGGCGTGAATATGATCGGGATCGGCACGCAACGCTGCTTCAAAGTGAAGCCGCGCCTGCGTATGTTCGCCCAGCAGCAGCAGCAGGTTGCCGAGATTGACGTGGCCCGTCGGATTGCGCGGATGATGCCGCACCGCTTCACCGAACAATGAACGTGCCGCTTCCCGGTACCCGGCATTAAGAACCAGCGTGCCGAAGTCGTTGAGCGCCGCAAAATCGGTCGGCCGGCGGCGAATAAGATCGAGGTAATCGCGCTTCGCCTCCTCGAACCGGCCTTCTTCGCGCAAAAGACCCGCGCGTTCCGAACGCGCCGCAATGTCGTTGGCGTCGCGCTGCAGCGCCTGATCGAGTTCGCCGATGCGGTAGCTCCGGGCAGCGCCTTGCGGTCGGTCGGTCATCGATCGTTGCGGCCTTTCCGGCGCGGCGAATCAAAAGTCTTGCACGAGGATAATAAGGCGGCGCCGGAGCCTAAACCGCCGAATTAGAACAAAATTTACCATGACGGAGGACGATCCGACCGCAACCAAAACTCCAGGACAAGGCATCGTCATGGCGACTACTACGGCCGGCAAAAGCATCGTTTTGGGCGACCCGACACCGTGGTTCGGCGCGCCGCTGATCGGCGACGGCGCCTTCAACCTTCAGGTCGCGGCCGGCCGCTGGATCGTGTTGAGCTTTCTGGGCTCGCCGGCCGATCCGAGAGCCGACCAGGAGCTGTCCAAGCTCCTGCGCGACACGCAGCTCTTCGACGAAGACAAGATTATTTTCTGCGGCATCTTCACCGCGCCGCCGCAAGACGCGACGCCTTATGTCGCCATGAGCACCCCGGCAATCTCGTTCCTCGCCGACCACGACGGCGCCATCAGCCGCTCGTTCGGCGCCGCTGCCATGCCACGCACCGTCGTGCTCGACCCGATGCTGCGCGCGGTCGCCGACATTGCCTGGGACAATGCCGCCGGCCATGCCGAGACAGTGCACAACGTGCTGCAAAACCTGCCGGCGATCGACGATTCTGCGGGCGTGCCCCTCACCGCGCCAGTACTGATCGTGCCGCGGGTGTTCGATTTCGAGCTCTGCGACTTTCTTACCCAGGTCTATGACAAGATCGGCGGCAAGGATTCCGGCTTCCTGTTTGACCGCGACGGCAATACGTCGACGCTCGTCGATTATCGCCTCAAGCGGCGCAGCGATCTGAGCATCCTGGTCCCGGAGGTGCGTGAGACGATCCGCGGCCAGATCGTGCGTCGCCTGGTGCCGGCGCTCGAGCGGTTCTTTCAGTTCTCGGCGACCCGGATGGATCGCTACATCGTCGCCTGCTACGACAGTGCCATTGGCGGGCATTTCCATCGCCACCGCGACAACGTCAATGTCGGCGCGCAGCATCGCCGCTTTGCTGTCACCATAAACCTTAACAAGGACTACGACGGCTGCGATCTGGTATTTCCCGAATTCGGCCGCCGCAGCTATCGCGCGCCGCATGGCGGCGCCATCGTCTTTTCGTGCGGCGCGTTGCATCAGGTGACGCCGGTGACGCGCGGCAAGCGTTACGCCTTTCTCGCCTTCCTCTATGGCGAGGCCGATGCGGCGCTGCGCGAGAAAAACGACTCCAAGATCGTGCAAAGCGAATTCCGCTACAGCGGCGCGATGTCGGACCGGTTGTTCCCGGACGAGGCCGAACGCCCGCTCGAGCGCCGCGCCGGCTGACGACGCGCTACCGGGCTTGTCATTGCTTGATTCCCGGCTAATATCGCGACGCCTCTGGGGATGGGGTCCCCCGTAACCGCCGATATGTCCGACGACGTTTCGGCTGATGACTCCTACCGGACGCTTTGGCGTCGGTAGGAGTATGTCTTCTGCTCCCACTGCCTCCAGCGCCGTTCGTGGCCGGTTCAAGACACGCTCGCAATGCAATGGCGCGCGGACTTGGATGAATTTGACGACTGTGACTGGAGGAATGCAATGGGATATCTGATCGTGTTTCTGGGCGGCGGCATCGGCGCGGCGCTGCGGCACGGCTTCAATCTCGCCGCCGCGCGGCTGTTCGGCACCGGCTTTCCGCTCAGTACGATGATGATCAACGTATTGGGCTCCTTTGCTATGGGACTCATCGCCGAATATTTCGCGCTGCGGCGCGGCTTGCCGCAGCACTGGCGATTGTTTTTGACGACCGGCATTCTTGGCGGTTTCACCACGTTTTCGGCGTTCTCGTTGGAGGCTGCACTGCTCTATGAGCGTGGCCAGATCGGCGGCGCGGCGATCTACGTGGCTGGCTCGGTCGCGCTTGCTATCGGTGCGCTCTTTGCCGGCCTTGCCATTGTCCGTATGCTGGTCTGAGAAGACCCGGCAAAAAACGAGGAGACGCTGCCATGGATTTGGGATTGACCGGAAAGACGGCGCTGGTCACCGGCGGCAGCGAAGGCATCGGCAAGGCGATCGCGCGGGCGCTGGCCGGCGAAGGCGTCGATGTCGCGATCTGCGCGCGGCGCAAAGGACCGCTGGAACAGACTGCCACCGAAATCGCCAAGGAGAGCGGCCGCAAGATTTTCGCCATCCCCGCCGATCTGACCAAGGCGGCCGACGCAGAGAATTTCGTCAAACAGGCCCACGCCGCGCTCGGCCGCATCGATATCCTGGTCAACAATGCCGGCTCGTCGCCCGGCGGCGTGCTCGATCATTTGAGCGAGGAGGATTGGGCGCAATCGCTGCAGCTCAAATTCATGGGCTATGTGCGCTGCCTGAAGCACGTACTGCCGATCATGCAGAAGCAGAAAAAAGGCCGCGTGGTGAACCTGATCGGCAATGACGGCGTCAAAGTCTCCTATTGGGAGATCGCGCCTGGCGCTGCCAACGCCGCCGGCCAGAACCTGACCAAATCGCTCGCCAGCCAATACGGCAAGGACAATATCAGCTTCGTCGTCGTCAACCCCGGCCCGGTGCGCACCGAACGCTGGGCCGGCCTGGTCAAGGCGATGGCGCGCGACATGAAACTTAGTTACGAAGAAGCCGACAAGCTCGCGCCCGCGAGCATCCCGCTCGGCCGCATCGCCGAATGCGAGGAGGTCGCCAATCTCGTCGCCTATCTCGCGTCCGACCTCGCCTTCTTCGTCAACGGTACCATGATCGAAATCGACGGCGGCCAGGACAAGGTGCTGATGGACCGCATGCGCGATCGGTGATGCTCCCGCCTAGCGCTGCGCGTCGACCGGTCGCTTCAACCCAGATTGCCGACGTCGCAACTTTGGCGACGCGACACTAAGCCCTGGGCGATGCACTTGGGCAACCGGCCCTCCTCCCTTATAGTCCGGGCCGAAAACGCGGGGGCGTCGGCTCAAAAGACGCGTCGGGGATTTAAACAGGGGGGTGGAAGTCATGTTTGCACGCATCATCGGGCTTTGTGGCCTTAAGCGCGGCATGCTTGCCGCCGCCGCGGCCCTCGCTCTGCTCACGCTCGCCGGTCCGGCATCCGCCGCCGATTTCGTCATGAAATTCGGCACCGCGACCATGAACGAGACGCAGCACCAGTTCATAAAATTCTACAAGGACGAGGTCGAGAAGGCCTCCGGCGGACGCATCGAGGTGCAGATCTACCCGGCGAGCCAGCTCGGCCCGATCCCGGCCGAAGTCCAGGGCGTGCAGCTCGGCACCGTCCAAGGCTACATCGGCCCGGTCGATTTCTTCGTCGGCGTCGATCCCCGGTTCGGCGTGTTCTCGACACCTATGCTGTTCAACGACGACGCCAATGCCGCGGCGACGATTCACGATCCATCCATCGAGAAGGCCATGTTCGATCTGGCGGCGCCGAAACGCATGGTCGGCATCGCCACCTTGAATCTCGGCGCGTCGGACTACGGCGCCAAGAAGGCGATCATGCGGCTGTCGGATTTCAGCGGCAAGAAGCTGCGCATCAACGGCACCGAGATGGAACGCGAGAAGATGGCCAAGCTCGGCGCCACCGGCATCGGCATGCCGCTGTCCGACGTGGTGCCGGCGCTCGACCAGGGCACCATCGACGGCACAATCTCGGGCCTGTCGGTGTTCTCCTCGATGAAGATGAACGATCTTCTCAAAGTCATCACCGTCACCAACGACACCTTCATCATTTCGATCGCCGTCGTGTCGAAGCCTTGGCTCGACACGCTGCCGCCCGAACTGCAAAAGGTCGTGCTCGATGCCGGCGCCCCCATTCAGGCCAAGACCCAGGCGTGGGAAGTCGATTTTTCCAAAAAGCTGGTCGCCGATTGGACCGGCGTGGGCGGCACCGTGCATACGCTGCCGGCCGACGACCTCGCCAAGATGAAGACGCTGCTCGACCCGGTCGGCGACGAAGCCACCAAAAGTCAGCCCGCCGTGCACGACATGCTGCAAACGGTCCGCGTTGCGGCGGCCAAGCACTAGGCATGATCATCAAGGCACCTCGTAAGCCGTCATCCTGAGGTGCGAGCGAAGCGAGCCTCGAAGGATCACGGCCGAGCGCTCGGGCGGGGCACCCTTCGAGGTTCGGCGCCGTCGCGCCGAGCGCCCCAGGGTGACGGGAAACGCGAAACTCAATGAAACAAATCCTCTCGCGCAGCGCCAGGGCGCTCATCGCCGCGCTGCGCATCGCCGCCGGCACCATGCTGATGCTCAGCGTCGGCATCAATTTCGCCAATATCATCGGCCGCTACGTCTTTTCGGTGTCGTTGTATTGGGCCGAAGAGGCCATGCTATTCCTGATGATCGGCTGCGTGTTCCTCGGCGCCAGCCACGCCGGCTGGCTCGGGCGCCACATCCGCATGGACGTCGTCATCTCGCTGTTGCCGCCGCGCGCGCGAAAGGCGTTCGACGTGCTGTCCGACATCGTCACCATCGCCACCTGCATCGCGGTGGCGGTGTTCGCGTGGCCGGTGATGACCATGTTCTACGAGCTCGACCAGCGCAGCGAGACCGCGAACATCCCGCTCGTCATTCCACAATCCGCCGTGCCGATCGGCCTCGTCTTGATGGCGGTACTGATCGCCGTGCGGCTGATCGCGGTCGGCTCCCGCCACGACGACATCATCGCGAGCCGGGACATCGAGCATTGAAATGGCGAGCTTCGTCTATTTCATCCTGCCGGTGATTTTGCTGATCCTCGGCCTGCCGATCTTCGTCGTCCTGCTGCTGACCTCGTTCGCCGCGATCGTCTTCGTCGCCCATGTACCGACCGACGCGGTGCAGACCACCATGTTCGGCAGCCTCGACAGTTTCCCGCTGCTGGCGGTGCCGTTCTTCGTGCTG
>Ga0210398_10003008_pt1 | contig 16228 bp, 15 predicted proteins | sample IncBWC4OmetaG_FD_161047 | JGI IMG/M metagenome (GOLD analysis project Ga0210398, IMG submission 161047) | Forest soil microbial communities from Barre Woods Harvard Forest LTER site, Petersham, Massachusetts, United States - Inc-BW-C-4-O | ecosystem: Environmental > Terrestrial > Soil >... | reverse complement strand
CGGCGGCCACCGCAATCTTGGCCGCGGCGATCTTCGTCTGCATGCCTCCCGAGCCCATGTCGCTGCCGGTTCCGCCGGCCATGGCCTCGATGGCGGGCGTGATCTCCAGAACTCGGGCGATGAACTGGGCGTCCGGGTCGATATGGGGGTTGGCGGTGTACAGACCATCGACATCGGAGAGCAAAACCAGGCAATCGGCGCCGACCATCTGCGCCACTCGAGCTGCCAGCCGGTCATTGTCGCCATAGCGGATTTCCGCGGTCGCCACCGTATCGTTCTCATTGATAACCGGCACGGCGCCGAGCGACAGCAGCGTGTTGAGAGTGCCGCGAGCGTTCAAGTAGCGGCGGCGCTGCTCGGTATCGCCCAGGGTCAAGAGAATTTGAGCCACCGTGATTTCGTGCAGGTCCAACAGCTCTTTGTACGCATGCGCGAGTCGGATTTGACCTACAGCGGCGGCCGCCTGACTCTCCTCGAGCTTCAGCTTGCCGGTGCCCAAACCCAGGTGGCGCCGCCCCAACGCGATCGCGCCCGAGGAGACCAGAATGACCTCCTGGCCGCGCCTGCGGCTGGCGGCCACATCCGCCGCCAAGCTCTCCAGCCAGGCGCGATTGAGCCGGCCTTTGTCGCTATCTACCAACAAGCTCGAGCCGACTTTGACGACGACGCGCTTCGCGTCGGTCAGCCGGCGAGCAGCGAGTTTTCGGTCTTCAGCGGTCATGGGACCACGATATTGCCATTTACTTAGCGGAGTGGCCTCACCTAATATTCACGGCCTGATTCCAGCGCACCTGATTCAAATAAGGACGAACCGTGGGTAGAGAGTACGAACCGACCGTCGGGCAGTGGTATGACGACTTGGAGAATGATGAGACCTTCCAGGTTCTCAAGGTGGACGAGGACAAGGAAACCGTTGAGATTCAGCATCTCGACGGCGATACGGAAGAGCTCGATGTCGACGACTGGGCGGAGCTGGATCTGGAGTTGACCGAGGAGCCGGAAGGCTGGTCAGGCTCCAAGGCTGAGAAGGATGCCGAAGAGGATGAGGATGACGAGGACTGGGACGAAGATGAAGACGACGAGGATGATGACGAGGATCTAGACGAGGACGACGAAGAGGACCGCGAGGAGTACTGATCGCCGGCGCACCGTGCTACCCCGGCGCACCGTACTACCCCGGCGCACGATACTTCCCCGGCGCATGGTACTACCCCGGCGCCCGGTACTAGACCCGTTCCAGCCAGCCATGCCGATCCGGCACTTCGCCCTGTTGAACCGCGATCAATTGTGCGCGCAGTTTCCGGGTGACCGGGCCCACCTGACCGTTGGCCACCGGATGTTCCGTGTCGGCATAGATCAGCGTGCCCACCCCGGTGAGCACGGCCGCGGTACCTGACAGCGCCGCCTCGCCGGTGCGTACCCAGTCGAGCATTTCGAGGACATCGAATTTGCGCTCCGATACGGTATAACCCATGTCGCGGGCCAGCGTCAGCAAGGAGTCCCGGGTGACGCCGTGCAGAAATGTGGAGTCGAGGCTGCGGGTCAGCAGTTCACCCTCGCGGATCAGGATGAAATTTGCGGCGCCGGTTTCCTGCACCTGGCCGCCCGGGCAGAACAAGACCTGGTCTGCCTGATGTTTTGCACGTGCATTCATGATCGGCGCGAGCGCGGCGGCATAGTTGCCGCCGGTCTTCACCATGCCCATGTGCCCGGCCGAGCGCGTGTTCTGATCGTCGACCAGGATTCGCAGCGCCTTTGCCCCGCCGGTGAAGTAATCCCACACCGGACTTGCGAGCACGACCATCATGGCCTCGGTCGTGGGCGTGGTGGCCGCGCCGATGTTGGCGGTGGTGCCAAATATGATGGGGCGCAGGTACAGCGCGCCCGGCGCTTCCGGTACCGCGTCGCGGCAGCGTTGGATCACGGCACGCACCATATCCGCGACCTGGGCCGGGTCAGGCTCGGGCAGCACCAGCTGGCGCGTGCTCTGCAGGAGGCGTTGAATGTGCCGATCCATGCGAAATACGTGCACCGATCCGTCGGCGCGCCGGAACGCTTTGAAACCTTCGAAACAGGTGCTGGAGTAATGCAGCATGTGCGCGGCGGGACTGATCTCGATCGGTCCGACAGGCTGGATTTCGCTCTTGCTCCAGCCATCACGGTAGTGGGCCACCGCCATGTGCGAAGTGAGCAAAGTGCCGAACGCGGGTCGCTGAGGTTGGGAAGTCATTTGGCTTTCACCGTAGGTATGAATATCGTCGCTGGATGTTCGAGCCGTTCTTTCAAGGCCTGGATCATCGCCGCGGCATCATAACCGTCCACGAAGCGATGATCGAACGAAGAAGACAGGTTCATGATTCGCCGCACCACCACGGCACCCTGATGGACCACGGGGCGCTCGACGGCCTTGTTCAGTCCGATGATGGCCACTTCCGGTGCATTGATGATGGGCGTGGAGGCAATGCCGCCGAGTTTTCCCAAACTGGTGACGGTGATGGTCGATCCGACCAGTTCCTCCCGCGTGGCCTTGTTGCTGCGGGCGCGTTCAGCCAGGCGCCGGATCTCGGCCGCCAGTTCCCATAGCCCCAGCGTCTCTGCGTTGCGCACGACGGGGACTTTCAAGCCGTCCGGCGTCTGCGTGGCGATGCCCACATGCATGGCGCGATGCCGGACCAAGACGCCGCGCGCGGCATCGTACAAGACGTTGCATTGGGGGAATGATTCCAGCACCTGCGTCAGCGCCATCACCACCAAGGGCAGATAACTCAAGGAGCCTGCCTCCTTGGGGCGCGAGTGATTCAAGTGCATTCGCAACGATTCAAGTTCGGTCACGTCGACTTCTTCGACGTAGGCAAAGTGCGGAATGGTGCGCTTCGCTTCGCTCATCCGTTCCGCAATGAGGCGACGCAGGCCGATGACTTTGATTTCAGTGGTGTCGGCTGCTTCCGCCGCGGCGTCGCGCTGCGCGCCGGACTCGAGGTCAGCCCTCAGAATTCGCCCCCCCGGGCCGGAACCCGCCACGCTTGCCAGATCGATACCGGCTTCGCGCGCGCGGCGCCGATTCGCCGGCGAAGTCATCACTCGGCCCTGGCGCATCGGCGCCGCCTTGGGCGGCACCGGCCGCGAGGACACCGCAGCCGGTGGTGGCGTGGTCGCTGCGGCCGCTGGTGGCGTGGGAGCCGGCTGCAGCGTCGCAACCGGAGCTGCGGCCGCCGCCGCGGGCGCGACGGAGGCGCTCCCCTCCGTCAATTCGAACACGATCAGCGGCGAGCCGACGGCGATCTTGTCGCCGGGGGCACCGGTCACAGACACCACGCGTCCGCTCACCGGCGCGGGCACTTCCACGGCCGCCTTGTCCGTCATGACCTCAACGATCAGTTGATCCTCGGTGACGACATCGCCCGGTTTGGTGTGCCAGGCGACGATTTCGGCGTCCACCGTGCCTTCGCCCAAGTCCGGCATCTTGAACGTGAATTGGCTCATGCAGGTTCCAGCACGGTCTTGAGTGCTGCCCGGACCCGCGCCTGGCCCGGAAAGTATTCCCACTCGAATGCATGCGGATAAGGCGTATCCCAACCCGTGACGCGCACGATCGGCGCCTCCAAGTTCCAGAAACACTCCTCTTGGATGATCGACAGAATTTCCGCGCCGAACCCGGAGAAGCGAGTGGCCTCATGCGCCACGACACAGCGGCCGGTTTTCCTGACCGAGGTGCAAATCGTATCGACATCGAGCGGCACCAGCGACCGAAGATCGATGATCTCGGCATCGACATTCATCGCCGCGGCGGCGGCGGCCGCGACGTGCACCATGGTGCCGTAGGTGATGATGGTAACTGCTGCCCCGGCACGTACGATATCCGCTTTGCCCAAAGGGACTTTGTAATAACCGTCGTCGACCTGCCCCTTGGCGTGCGCGCTCCAGGGCACGGCAGGCTTGTTGGGATCGCCGTCGAAGGGTCCGTTGTACAGGCGCTTCGGTTCGAAGAACACCACCGGGTCGTCATCCTCGATGCAGGTGATGAGCAGGCCCTTGGCATCGAAGGGGTTCGAGGGCATCACGACTTTGATGCCGCTGACATGCGTGAAGATGCCCTCGGGGCTCTGCGAATGCGTCTGGCCGCCGCGGATGCCCCCGCCGCAGGGCGTGCGGATGGTCACCGGGGCGAAGAAATCGCCGGCGCTGCGATAGCGGATGCGCGCCAGCTCGCTGACGATCTGATCGAAGCCCGGATAGATATAGTCGGCAAATTGAATTTCGGCGACGGGGCGCAAGCCATTGATGCTCATGCCGATGGCGGTTGCCACGATGCCGCCCTCGGCGATCGGCGTGTCGATGACCCGGTGCTCGCCATATTTGCGCTGCAAGCCTTCGGTGGCACGGAAGACGCCGCCGAAATAGCCGACGTCCTCTCCCATCAGCACCACTGACGGGTCCTTCCCCAGCATGATGTCCATGGCGGAGTTCAGGGCCTGGATCATGTTCATGCTGGCCATCAGCCGCGTTCCTGGCGCATCAGGGCCTGTTGCCGCTGAAGGTGTTGGGGCATTTCCTTGAACACATCCTCAAACATCAAGTCGGCATCCAGCCGCGGACCTTCGGTCATCGTGCCGAACGCCACCGCCTCCTTCCAGCTCGATGCGACCAGCGCCTCGAGCTCGGCGGTCAGCGCCTGGTGGCGCGCCTCCGACCACTCGCCGGTTTTGATCAAGTGCGCTTTCAGACGCAGGATGGGATCGCCCAAGGGCCAATGTTCGGCGTCGTCTTTGGCGCGGTAGCGCGCGGGATCGTCGCTGGTCGAGTGAGCGGCGCCTCGGTAGGTCACCAGTTCAATCAAGGTGGGACCGCCGCCCGTGCGCGCTCGTTCCGCTGCCCATTGCGTCACCGCATACACGGCCAGAAAGTCGTTGCCGTCGACCCGGATGCCGGCCATGCCGTATCCCGGCCCGCGCGCCGCAAAGGAACGCTGCTCACCGCCGGCATAGCCCTGGAAGGTGGAGATGGCCCACTGATTGTTGACCACATTGAGAATCACCGGCGCTTGGTACACCGAAGCGAACAGCAAGGCGTGATGAAAGTCGGCCTCGGCGCTGCTGCCCTCGCCGATCCAGGTTGCGGCCAGATTGTCTTCGCCCTTGATGGCCGCGGCCATGGCCCAGCCCACCGCTTGGGGAAACTGCGTGGCGAGGTTGCCGGAAATGGAGAAAAGATTGTTGGCCCGCGAGTGATACATGACGGGCAGCTGTCGGCCTTTGCACATGTCCTTGGTGTTGGACAACAACTGCGACATCAGGTCGACCAACGACATGCCGCGCACGATTTGCAAACCCTGATTGCGATACCCGGGGAATAACATGTCGCTGGGACGCAGCGCCATGCCTTGCGCGACCGACACCGCCTCCTCCCCCAGCGAGCGAATGTAAAAGGAGATCTTGCCGCCGCGCTGCATGCGCTGCATGCGATCATCGAAAATGCGTGTGAGCAGCATATGCCGCAAGCCCACCTGCAGGTCGGCGGCGTCGAGATGCGGATGCCAGGGACCCACCGCGCCGCCGTTATCGTCGAGAACCCGCACCAATTCGACCGACAACGGCATCATGTCCCGGGCGCGTGCATTGACCTCAGGCCTCGGCACCGCACCGGCGGGCGATAGCTGTACGTAGCTGAAGTCCGGAGTTTCGCCGGGACGCGCGGGAACGCGGGGCAGATGCAGGCGGGATTTATTGCTCATCCGCCTAATTTACGTCCGCCGCCTGGCCAATGTTGCAATCATTAGGGATCAGCCCAATAATCCGGTACATTCATTCCGAAAGTAGGCATTTTGTGGAACAAAATAACCGCCCTGCCGTTGACCGGCTGGATTTACGTCTGCTGGACATTCTACAGAGGCAGGGCGCCCTGTCGGTCGCCGAAGTGGCGGCGCGAACCAAGCTGTCCACCACGACCTGTTGGCGGCGCATTCAGCAGCTCGAACAGAACGGCGTGATCAAGGCACGCGTTGCACTGCTGGATCGAAACGCGCTGGGATTGGATGTCACTATTTTTGCTCACATCAAACTGGCGACGACCGGCCGCGATGCGCTCGCCGAATTCGAGGCGGCAATTCGCGATCGCGCCGAAGTGCTCGAATGCTACACGCTCACCGGCGAATGGGACTTTCTGTTGAAAATCGTCACCAAGAACATCAAGGCCTTCGAGGCGTTTTATCTGGACTACTTGTCGCGCATTCCGTGCGTGAGGTCGGTCAACTCATCGGTCGCCGTCACCGTCATCAAAGAATCTACCGCCCTGCCATTGGGAATTTGAGCGCCGCACGCCCGGCAATACGGGCTTTCAGCGCCCGTTCAGGGCAGCAATATCGTCGATCCGGTCGTGCGTCTCGCCTCCAGGTCCCGATGCGCCTGGGCCGCATCCCGCAAGCTCAGCCGCTGTCCGATATTCGGCCGCACCGCCCCCGAGGCGACCTTCGCAAACAGTTCCGCCGCGCGGCGCTGAAGTTCCTCGCCGGTCTTGATGTAGTCGAACAGGGTCGGCCGGGTTGCGTACAGCGATCCGCCCGCCGCAAGGTCGGACATCTTAAAGTCGGTGATGGGCCCGGATGACTGCCCGAAGCAGACGAACAAGCCGCGCGTGCGCAAACACTTCAGCGAACCGCGCCACGTGTCGTTCGCCACCGAATCGTAAACCACATCGCAGCCCTTGCCGCCGGTGATGTCCTTCACGCGCGCGGCGAAATCGTCCGCGCGATAATCGATGACATGCGCGTAGCCGCTGGTCTTGGCGACAGCGATCTTGTCCGCCGAGCCTACCGTGCCGATGGAGGTCGCGCCCAGGGATTTCAGCCATTGGCCCATCAACGAGCCCACCCCACCGGCAGCCGCATGGACCAGCACGACATCGCCCGCCTTGACGGGGTAGCAGGAATTCAGCAGAAACTGCGTCGTCAAACCTTTGAGCATCATGGAAGCCGCCACGTCGAAGGCGATCCCATCCGGTAGTTTCACCAGCCGGTCGGCCGGTACCACGCGCCGCGTGCGATACGCGCCGATGGGCAGCGTATAGGCCACGCGATCGCCGACTTTGAACGGCGTTCCCTCGCCTGCCGCATCCACGACACCGGCCGCCTCGCCGCCCGGAATCAGCGGGGTCATGGGCCAGGGGTAATGGCCTTTTCGATAGTAGGTGTCGATGAAATTGACTCCGATGGCGTGCTGCACGACGCGCACCTCGCCGGGCCCCGGCGCAGCCGTCTCGAGCTCGCTCCATTCAAGCGCCTCGGGGCCGCCCGCCGTTCGAACAACGATGCCAAAGTCCGCCGCTTCCTTCGTCATAATCACCTCGCCAATGTGCCGGCATAGCGGCGGATACGGACCATCGCTTCGCGCAAAGTAGCCTCGTCCGTGGCGAAGCACAATCTTACGAATCCGCGCGTCTCTTCGCCGAAGGCCCCTCCGTCGAGCACCGAAACGCGTTCGGATGTAAACAGCCCGCGCATGAAATCGTAGCCCGAAAGGCCGGTGTCGCGCACGTCGATCAGCGTGAACATGCCGGCGTCCGGAGCACAGCAGCGGATGCCGCGCACATCCTCGAGTCCTCGCAGCAGCAGGGCGCGGCGTGCCGTGCACAGCTCGCGAATCCGCAGTTCCGGCGCGTTCGATCCCTGCAATGCCGTGAGCGCGGCCTCTTGGATGAAGCCCGGCAGGCCGAAGAGCATGCACATGGATAGAGATTCGGCGTGTTTGATGAGCGCCTTGGGCCCAACCATCCAGCCGGCCCGCAATCCCGGCATGGAATGGGATTTGGACAGGCTGCTGATGGTCACGACCTGATCGGGCAGCAGCGCCGCGAGACCGGGAACGCGGCCGCCGGGGGCAAGCCCCGCGTAGACCTCGTCCGCGACGATCCACAGCGAGTGGCGGCGTGCCAGTTCGCCGATCGACGCCATATCCTGGTCGTTCAATATCACGCCGCTCGGATTGTTCGGCGTGGCGAAGAACAGCGCGCGCGTACGCGCCGTGATCGCCGCTTCGAGCCTGCTCAAGTCGGGGCGAAATCCGCCCGAGGCCGGCGCAGGCACGCGTACCAACTGCGCACCGGACGCCCGGATGGTGGCGGGGTAACTCGGATACAACGGCTCCAGAGCGAGCACCTCATCACCCGCTCCCGCGATGCATAGCGACGCGGCAAACAGCGCATTCTGCGCTCCCGAGAGAAAAATGACGTTGTCCGCGTCGACCGCCTGCGCGGTGCGCCGCCGATGCGTCTCGGCAATCGCTGCGCGCAAGCCGTGGCGGCCGGCCGCGGGCGTGTAGCGGATGTCGCCGGCGCGCAGCGTGTCGATTGCCCGCTCGAGCACGGCCGGGGGCGTCGGCAATTCCGGATCCCCGATGCTGAGCACGATGACATCCTCGCCGCGCAGTTTCGCTTCGCGCGCTTCGGTGTGGATCGTCCACGCCGCCACGCTCTCGCCCTTGACCCGATCCACCAGCGGCGAAAATTTCATAAGTTGATTTCTCTTCTTGCCACGCACACCGCGCGCTTGTCATACTTTACGATGGCATTCACCGACGAACACTCTCTTCGCTGCCGCGCGGACTTCCCTGCGCTCTCGCGCAAACCCCAGGGATTGGACCTGGCATATCTCGATGGGCCCGGCGGCAGCCAGGTCCCGCGTATCGTGATCGATACCATGGGCGATTTCTACGCCACCTGCAACGTCAACACGCACGGCAAATTCGCGCCCTCGCAAGAAGTCGATCGGCGCATGGATCTGGCGCGTGAGGTGATGGCGGCATTCCTCGGGGCGCCAAGCCCGGCCTGCATCTCATTCGGCCAGAACATGACCACGCTCAATTACGCGCTGAGCGCCGCCATCGGCCGTACCTTGAGCAAGGGCGATGAGATTCTCATCACCCAGCTCGATCACGAGGCCAATCGCGGCCCCTGGCTGCGTTTGCAAGAGCACGGCATGGTCATTCAAGAGGTGCGCCTGCTCGCCTCCGGGCAGCTGGATTTGGACGACATGGCGGCCAAGGTCACATCGCGGACCAAGGTGTTTGCCGTGGGCGCCTCATCGAACGCGCTCGGCACCGTCAACGACATCGCCCTCGCACGGCGCCTCACCGCCGAGGTCGGGGCCCTGTTGGTGGTGGATGCCGTCCACTACGCGCCGCATTTTCCGCTCGACGTCAAGGCGCTCGGGATGGATTTCCTGCTGTGCTCGGGCTACAAATTTTACGGGCCGCACGTGGGCGTGCTGTATTCAAAGCCGGGAGCACTCGATCGGTTGCCCACGGATCGATTGAGCGTTCAGGATCCGGCCGCACCCCATCGCATTGAGACCGGCACCCTGAATCACGCGGCCATCGATGGTCTGCGGGCCGCCGTGGAATACCTCGCCGGCTGGGGCAGCGGCGCGACTCTACGGGAGCGCATCGTCGACGCGATGTCGGCCATTTCCGCGTATGAGCACGGACTCGCCAAGTTCTATCACGACGCCGTCCGCGAACTCCCCGGCGTTGAGGTTTGGGGTCCGGATTTCAGCGCGCGCAGCCGCGCGCCCACCGTTTCGATCACCCTGGAGAAGACCAGCGCGGGCGATGCGGCGGCGGCTCTCGGCAAAGAAGGCATCTGCGTCTGGGACGGGCACTTCTACGCGGCACGCGCCGTGGGTGTTCTGGGGCTCAGCGATCGCGGCGGCCTGCTGCGCACAGGCGTCTCGATGTACAGCGCGCGCCAGGATCTGGAGCGCCTGCTCGCCGGCATCGCCAGGCTGACTTAGAGGCGCGCAACGACTTAGAGTCGCGCACTGACCAGATGGTGGGTGAGGTGTTCCGCGTGATCGCGAAGTTCAACAGCCGCGGTCGCGTCCAGATGGTCGGCCCGCAGCATCGGCCCTAAGTAATAAAGGTGCTGGCTTGCACGACCCTGCGCATCCAGGCAGGCGCCGAAGGAGCCGGTGCGAATGCCGAGATTCAACGCATCCGAAGACACCAATCCCGCCTCGCGCAGCGAATTCAGAAGTGGGTCCGTGGACCGCTCGATGGCGTAGTTCGGCCCGAGGGCATTGACCACCAGGTCCACGGTGAGCGTCGAGGTCGCATGGCTGCCCCGAGGATGCCATGACACCTGCAACTGATGCTCGCGGGGGATCACACGTTGTATCCGTCCGGCTTTGACCTGCAGTTTGCCGCTGCGCCGAAGAGTCTCGATGCGCGCCGTCAATGGCAGGGGCAGGCGGTGCCGGTGAACATCCCAATGCACGTGCAAATGGCGCACGAAGCGCCGCCTCTCGGCATCGGGCAGCCGACGCCAAAGCACGGGAGCGAGATTTCGGATGAAGGTCACCGCCTCGCGCCAATTGCCGCCCAGCTTCTCGGCCTCGCCCGCCAAGTCGCGGCACGCTCGGAGCAGCCTGCTCAAGGAATGTGTGTGAGCGAGAAGCGCCTCGCCGCTCCCTCGGAGGGTCTGCGGATGAAAGACCGTCTGCGGTTTGGGGATCAGGCCGCGGCGTGAGAGCGTATGCAGCGTCGGAACGCGGTCCGCATGCCGGCTCAAGGCCGCCGCGGCATCCGCCATCGTCAATCCGTTGCCCACGATCAGCACCGAATGATCTGCGGTCAAAGTCTGCGGCAAATCCCGCGGATCCTGCCGGAACGCACGGTGATCGCGCAGTTCTCGGGCCCACGGCGGCCATGGCGCCGGCGGATTGCCCAGGGCCAAAACCACGATATCCGCGCCGATCGGCGCTTGGCTAAGCAGCTGCACCGCCTGCGCACCCCCGGCCGATCGCTGGAGGCCGGTCACCTCGCCGAATACCCGCACCAAGCGCACATTGGCGGGAGCCTCGCGCTCTGCCCTGCAAAGCATATCCTGCAGATAGTCCCCATACAGGGCCCGCGGCAGGAAGTCCTCGCCATCGACGTTGGGCAGGCGAGTCTGCGCATAGCGCAGGAATTGCAGCGGATCAGCCGAATCGGCCGACAGCCGCGCTGCCGGTACGTTCAATAGATAGGGATAATCACGGGTGGCGTAAGCCACACCGCGGCCGATGACGCCGCTGCGTTCGATGAGGATGAGGTCCAGGCCCTGCGCAGAGGGACGGCGCAGCAGGTTGGCGGCAAGCACGGTGCCCGAGAATCCGGCGCCCACGATGACCAAGGTCTTACGCATATTTGAAAATTCTACGCTGCAGGTCACGTTGCGGGTCAGAAGGCTGTGCGTTGAGCGCATTCTTCCGCTAACATTTGACCTGGTTCGTGGTCAAATAGCTCATACCTAAAGAGCGAGGGGCAACGATGCAACTCAGCAAATTCAGCTATTACTCCGATTTCGTGGTTTATCCAGTCGTGGTGATCGGGCTGACGGCGGTCAATTTCAGCCATATTACCGGGCATGGTGCCAGGGATTGGGCCGGCGCGTGCCTCGCGGGCCTGGTTCTATGGACCTTGCTGGAATATGTACTGCACCGGATAGCCTTGCATCGCATGCCGGTCTTTTCGCCCATGCACAGCCTGCACCACGGCGCGCCGTTGGACCTCATCGGTACGCCCTCTTGGGTCAGCGTCTCGGTCTGGCTCGGCGTCATTTTTCTGCCGGCATGGTGGTGGAAAGGATTCAACGTCGCCAATGGACTCACGGTGGGCGTGATGATCGGCTATTGGTGGTACGGATACGTGCACCATGTGATCCATCATCACGCACGCAACACGTCGTCCGCCTATTTCAATGAGTTGCGTGCCTGGCATATGCGCCACCACCATTCGCCCAAGCGCGGCAACTTCGGCGTCACCACGCCGCTCTGGGATTACGTGTTCGGTACCGCCATTTCTGCCCAAGGCAAAGTCGCCGTCTCACCGTGAACGCCGCACTCGGCATCACCAATCCCATGCGCACCGACGGATTCGAATTCGTCGAGTACGCGGCGCCCGATGCTGACCTGCTGCGGCGCCTGTTCGAACGCATGGGACTGCCGGCCGTGGCGCGGCATCGCTCCAAGAACGTAACCTTGCACAATCAAGGCGACATCAATTTCATCATAAATGCGGAACATGACAGTTTCGCGCAGAAATTCGCGCGTGCCCACGGTCCGTGTGCCTGCGCCATGGCATTTCGGGTTGCGGATGCGCGAATCGCATACGCCCGGGCGCTCGAACTCGGTGCGAAACCCGGGCCGGTCACGGCGGGCCCCATGGAACTCAATATCCCGTCGATCGAGGGCATCGGCGGCAGCCTCATATATCTCGTTGATCGGTATGGCGACCGCACGATTTACGATGTCGACTTCGTGCCCGTGAGCGACGCACCTTCGCAGCCGCCCGTGGGACTGCTTCGCATCGATCATCTCACGCACAACGTACGCCGCGGCAACATGAACGTATGGGCGGGCTTTTACGAAAAGCTGTTCAACTTCAGGGAAATCCGCTACTTCAGCATCGAAGGAAAACAGACCGGCTTATTCTCGCGCGCGCTCACCTCGCCCTGCGGCAAGATTCGCATTCCCATCAATGAGAGCCAGGACGATAAGAGCCAGATCGAGGAGTACTTGAACGAGTACAAAGGCGAAGGCATCCAGCATATCGCTTTGGGCACCGAGGATATTTACAAGACCGTGGATGCGTTACGCGGCCAGGGTGTGGAATTCCAGGAAACACCTGCGACCTACTATGAAGGCGTCGATGGCCGTGTCGCCGGTCACGAGGAATCGGTGGCCGAACTGAAACGGCGCGGAATTCTCATTGACGGCAATCGCAAGAGCGGCATCCTCTTGCAGATATTCACCAAGAACGCCATCGGCCCGATTTTTTTCGAGATTATTCAGCGCAAGGGCAACGAAGGCTTCGGTGAGGGCAATTTTCAGGCGCTGTTTGAATCCATTGAGTTGGACCAAAAGCGTCGCGGCGTTCTTTAGTCCGTTCTGTAGTCGTTGAACTTCGCCCGAACGCCCATATCTAATCGATTAATGGTCAATTCGACCTATTGGGGGCCTGTATGCGGAAATTAATCCTTAGCTTGGCACTCGGTATGGGTGTCACTCTGGCGTTTGCGTCGGCCGGCTTTGCGCAAGCTGCTGATCCGACAATGAATCAGATCTACGATGCGGCCGCGGCCGGGCATCTCGATCAGGCGCAGCAGATGATTTCGCAGGTGCTGACCGATCATCCGAACAGCGCCAAGGCGCATTACGTGCAAGCCGAACTGTACGCCAAAGAGGGCAAGCCCTCGCTGGCGCGCGCAGAACTCGGCACGGCCGAACGTCTGAATCCCGGTTTGACCTCCTTCAGCCCCCGATCGGTTCAGGAACTCAAATCGCAGCTCGGGATGAACGGCGCGGCGGGCGGCCGGATTATCTCGGTGCCTGCGCGATCGGCGCCTCACTTCCCCTGGGGCACCGTCATCATTCTCGCGCTGGTCGTGGGCGTCCTGATGCTGCTGTTCCGGCGGCGTACGCCTTATAACCAGTATCCGGCCGCCGGCCCCGGCATGGGTGGCGCACCCGGCATGGGCGGCGCGCCCGGCGGATATGGCCCTGGCTACGGTCCTGCGCCAATGGGCGGCGGCATGGGCTCCGGCATCGCCGGCGGCCTCGCCTCAGGCCTGGCGGTTGGCGCCGGCGTGGTGGCCGGCGAAGAGTTGGCGCACCACTTCCTGGACGGCGGCCGCAGCAGCGGCGGCGTCATACCTTCGGCCGAGGCTTCCGAGCCCGGATCCAGCAACAGCGACATGGGCGGCGCGGACTTTGGCGCGAATGATCCCGGCTCCTCCTGGGACGACGGCGGCGGTGGCGGCGGCGGCGGAGACGACTGGAGCTAACGCCGCTCTCTCACCGGTGATTCTCTCCAATGGGCGCCCCGCAAGGGCGCCCTTTTAATTTGCGGTGGATGTTAACGCAGCATTAAACAAGGCCAGCGTAGTCGGTTAGGTCCTTACAGGTGTAACCCTTCGCAGAGAGCGCTATCCGAGTGTTGCTCGCGAGCTGCGGGGAAAATAGCGCCTTCTCGATAGTCCAGCCTTCCAGCCTCTTGTGCTGCGGGGATTTCAAAAAGGAGACGATGTGCTGCTCAAACTTCTTGAGCGCTTCTCCATTGTGGCTTAACTCATTGCGCTTGCATGAACCGAATCTAACGCGCTTGTTGCTTTCATCGACGGCGACGAGGTCTAGCTCAATGCTGTTTGCCGAGTCCCTCGGTCGGTTCCAGAAACCAAGCTGCAGGCTAGATAGCTCAAAGTCACCTTTGCCTTTACGGGACATCTCGATGTGGATGTTTCGGATCAGCTTCTCGAACGCGAATCCCTCCAATGTTTCTAGGCGTCGCAGTGCTGGTTCAATGGCCTTTCCAATAGGCTTCAATCGCGCCGCCTCTCGGGCGGGCTTCGCTACGGAGAGCCACGCCTTCAGGAAGTTGTCGGTAATGTAGTAGCGCGCATTTCTGTTCTTGTCGTCGGAGAAGACAGGATGCAGTTTGTCTACCATTCCATAACCATTGACTAGCCGGGAGAGGTGAGTCCCAAGCGGGGTTCGGTCATGAGGGTCGTTCAGACTATTAACCAGGTCAGCATGGTTGCAGCCCGGGTGGTCGGCAAGGTAGTGCAATATCGATATGACCCGACCGCGCAACTCTCTTAAAAACCAGGTATCTGCTTCTTCCGCCAGAGGGCTGGAACTCCGCAGAAACATTCGCGTGAGCAGCTCCGCAGCTGTATCTTTTGGTTCCACTTCAAATAAGTGCTGTTCGAAGGCGTCGTGGTAGAATTTTGGCACGCCCTCGAAGAAAGTCCAAAGCGTAAGCCACTGGGCGGGCGCGTGCATTTCCTGACTGCGGAAGACCGTCATCAAGTCCTCAAAGTCCCAGTGATCTAATTTCAGCTGAGCGGTTACGCGCCCGTACAACGGTGCGGCTCGATCCTCGAGCAGTGCGCTCATTTCCGAGTGCATTGACCCCAGAACAAAGAGCCCACCTTCCTTGAGCCCGGCGTTGCGCAGCTTGTCCACTTCAGCCTGTAAGAAGGAGTTGAAGGATCGCAAAGTTGCACGAGTGAAGTACTGAAACTCATCGAGAACGACCACCATGCCGGCTAGGCAGAGCTTGCCAATGGCCGCGCTCATTGTCAGGAAGTCTACGACCGACTCGGCCATCTTCCGGGCTTCTTCGTGATCAGACTCGCTGAGGCTGCGGCGAAAGGTCGTAGCCACGTCACGCTCGTCTGAGTCGGGTGTCTGCATGTAGATCAGCTTCGGGCCAAGCTCCACATTCGCGCGTGCCAGCTGTCCCAAGAGAGTGGTCTTTCCAATCCGGCGGCGTCCTTCGATACGGCAAAAGAACCACCGTCCGGAGCCAATAACCTGATTCAGCTGAGCGAGTGGCTCAGCCCGTCCGTAAAAGCTCCAGTCCGCCACAAAACCTCCTTAACATACATTTTTGTATGTTACATATATTTCGATCTTAACTCAATGATTAAAAGAGAAAATAGTGCGCGCGTGCCTGAGGCCGTTGGAGCAGGCAGTCCTGTGGCGGCTTTTGGCAATGGGCGCCAAGTTTCGGCCGTATGACTCAGCCCGGAGGAAGCGCGGCGCACGCTAATTAGCGCCCTCTATGCCCTCTTACCTGTGATGCCGCGTCACCGCGGCGGCGACGGCATCGTGCAGCGCCTTCATGCCGAAGGAAATGTCCTGCACCACGCCATTGATGAAAAAGGTGGGTGTCGCACGGATGTGGCTGAGGCGCCCGCCTTGGATGTGCTCGCGGACCTTCTGCAAATAAATGTGATCGTCCATCTCCGCGACATAGCGGGCCATGTCCATCCCCAATTCGCCGGCATCGCGCTGCAAGTCGGCACTCTTGAGATGCGCCTGGTCGCGAAACAACACATCGTACAGTGGCCAAAACTTTCCCTGTGCGCCGGCCGCTTCGGCGGCCTCCGCCGCCAGCAGGGCGTGCGGATGAGCCTCTTCCAAGGGAAAATGCCGGAAAATAAAGCGCACCTGGTTCGGAAAGCGCTCCAGCAGCAAGGCGGGCGTCGTGGCCGCCACCTTGCAGCTCGGGCACTCGAAATCCCCATACTCGACCACCACGACCCGCGCATGTTCGGGACCTTGCGAATGATCGGTGGGTTGCGGCGGGACCGCCAAGGTCACCGAATGCGCCGTTGGATTCATTGATTGATCCTTTAAGTTACTTGCCGCCGTCCCGGTGTGCCGGCATTTCAATCGGGCGTATGGTAACTTTCA
>Ga0210398_10003006_pt1 | contig 16234 bp, 4 predicted proteins | sample IncBWC4OmetaG_FD_161047 | JGI IMG/M metagenome (GOLD analysis project Ga0210398, IMG submission 161047) | Forest soil microbial communities from Barre Woods Harvard Forest LTER site, Petersham, Massachusetts, United States - Inc-BW-C-4-O | ecosystem: Environmental > Terrestrial > Soil >... | reverse complement strand
GAGCAAGAGCAACAGCTTCAACCAGAGCAAAATGGCGCTCTTCTACGAGTGCATGCTGTAGTGTGCTCGAAAACAGCTTGACACCGCCGACATTGTCAGAGACGCCATGTTACAACATCTTGTGATCATGACTTCGCCTCCGCTACGCGATTCTCGGAATATCCCGAACTTGAGTTAAGCAACAACTTCGCAAGGGCTGACCTTGTTACGTTACGAAATCCGAACAAGATGGCGCGTGGATAAGAATTCATTTGACTGGGTAGCCCATCGTTTATACAATCCGTCTCCTTGTCGGCCCGGCTGATCCCCCATTTCCCGGACGCCATCAGAGTCGAGCTTGCGGTGCTCGGCGAAATTCTAGGGACAACGTGCTCGGCGTTGGTCCCAACGGGGCGGCAGGTTCTAAAGACCCAGGGAATGTCGTTGTTAATAAAGGTGCTGTTGCACTAAGGGTAGATCCCTATCGCAAAAACCGGACGATGAGGAGCAACCTGTATGACATCTGGCCGAAGCCCTCTGCATTTTCTTTCTTCACGTTCTTCAACTGTTATCTCGGCATTTTCCTGGAGGCGTTTCAGCGCCGACATTGTTGACCTGGCGCACAAGTGCGTCGCTGTATTGCTGGTGTACGCCACGGTTGCGGCCACAATACCGGTGCGCGCGGATGAACCGTCTCGAAACACCGCGGGTACCGGCAACTCAACTGTTGTTACGCCGAGTAGCTTCCTCCGAACCCAGAGTAAGGCGAACGGTGCGCCCGACAAGCAGATGCTAAGGCAAGCTGCTGAGGGTAGCTTCGCTGCCCCTGCGACGCGAGCGAAGACTCTTCCTCTCACCGCGGACGTGGCAACGGTCCCAGTAAACTTGCAGGGCAATACTTCGTCCCTACGTCCGGCGATTGTGCCGCCGCATATCGTTGCACCCCCAGCCAATGTGGGCGTGATCGGCAGCATTCAAGCGAGCTTCGACGGGACAGCGGTTGCCGGTAGCGACTTTCAACCGTTTGCAGCTACGGCCTCGACCACAAGTTACGATCAGTGCATTTATGCCTTGGACCCGACGGCGGCGAATGCCCTGTATATCAATGGCGCGGTGATCATCAATGCACCCAGTTGCGGGGTAGTCGTAGATTCATCCAGTAGCACGGCGTTGAAATTCGCCGGCAGTGGAACTTTTACCGCCAAATATTTCGACGTGGTTGGAGGATATTCCACTTCGGGTTCGACCAAGTTTTCGCCGACTCCAACCACCGGTTCCGCTTACCAATCGGATCCCCTGACGTTTCTGGTTCCACCCACGAGCAGCGCGTGTACGTACACGAACTTCAAAGTAACTACCGGCTCGTCCACATTGAATCCGGGCACTTACTGCAACGGCATCACGATCAGCGGCGCTACAAACATAACCTTCAATCCCGGAATGTACATTCTCATGGGCGGTGGATTGAATGTGAGCGGGGCGAGCATTCTTAAGGGGAGTGGCGTCACGTTCTTTCTGACGCAGGGTCTAGGCTACAACTATGGGCCGATGTCGATTAGCAGTTCAGTGGTCGCGACCCTGTCGGCTCCCAGCAGCGGATCTTATTACGGCATCCTCGTTTATCAAGACCGGCAAATTGGCACCGGGAAAGCGGCGAACACGGTCACTGGCGCATCGAGCTCCTCACTCGAGGGCGTTCTATACTTCCCGACAACTGCGCTGACGCTCAACGGGGCGGAGGCTGGGGGCAATTGCTTAATCATCGTTGCCGACACCATCACGCTGACCGGCGCCGCGGCGATCGGGAACGGGTGCTCTGGCGGTTCGCCGCTGCAACAACCGGTAACTGTAAGCGTGACTCCGGCCACGGCAACGCTCTATGGCGGGCAGGCGCAGCAGTTCACCGCCACGGTCACCAACACCAGCAACACAGCCGTGACCTGGACGATCAGTCCGGCGGGGACGGGCACGATCAGTTCGTCGGGCTTATACACGGCTCCAGCAACCATCTCTACGCAGCAGACGGTGACCGTTACCGCGACCAGCCAGGCGAACACCGCAGTATCGGCTTCATCAAAAGTAACCTTGATGCCGAAGGCGTCGCAGACGATCAGCTTCACGGTTACTTCGCCGGTAACATATCCCGTCTCGCCGATCACGTTGTCGGCAACCGCTAGTTCCGGACTGCCGGTTACATTCAGCGTCGTCTCCGGGCCGGGAACGATCAGCGGTAGCACACTGACAATCACAGGTGTGGGCACGGTGGTGGTGGCCGCGAATCAAGCGGGCAACGCTTACTACTCGGCAGCGCCCCAAGTGACGCAGAGCATCGTCGTCAACTATTCAACGCCGATCGCCAATGCGGGCCCGCCGCAAACGGTCTATGTAGGATCGACCGTGCAACTGAATGGTACCGGCTCATCGGATCCCGCCGGATTGCCACTGACTTATTCATGGTCTCTCGTATCGGTGCCTACGGGCAGCAAGGCAGCGTTAAGCAGTACAACTGCGGCAGAGCCGACCTTTGTTGCCGACAAAGTAGGAACTTACAAGGTCCAACTTATCGTCAATAACGGACACAACAACAGCACGCCGTCGACGGTAACCATCACCAGCCAGAATCTGCCTCCGGTCGCAAACGCCGGGCCGCCGCAAACGGTTTACCAGGGACAAACCGTGCAGTTGAACGGCACAGGCTCTTACGATCCAGCCGGGCTGCCGATCACTTATCAGTGGTCGTTTGTTTCCCTTCCCTCCGGCAGCAGCGCAACCCTGAGTGGCGCCACCACGCCGTTGCCGACGTTCCTCGCGGATAAAACCGGCACCTACGTCGTGCAGTTGATCGTAAACAATGGTGTCTTTAGCAGCTCACCCTCAACGGTCACCATCACCACCGAGAACTCACCCCCCGTCGCCAATGCCGGCCCGAATCAGTCCGTGAATGTGCACTCCACCGTGCAGTTGAATGGCAGCGGTTCGACCGACGTCAATGGAGATCCGCTGACCTATGCATGGTCTTTCGTCTCGATTCCCGGCACGAGCAAGGCAGTGCTCACGAATCCGACCAGCGTAAACCCAACTTTCGTAGCCGACGTGAGCGGCAACTACGTCGTGCAGTTGATTGTCAACGACGGCTACGCGAACAGCGCTCCGGCCACAGTGACGATTAGCACAATCTACACACCGCCAGTCGCGAACGCAGGGTCGAACCAGACCATCACGGTAACTGGACTGGTGCAATTGAATGGCAGCGGCTCGACCGATGTGAACGGCAACCCGCTCACCTACTCGTGGTCCTTCCTGACCCTGCCGCAAGGCAGCACCGCGACATTGTCGAATCCAAACGCGGTCAATCCGACCTTTGTCGCGGATGTGCTCGGCACCTATGTCTTGCAATTAATCGTGAACGACGGCATGCAGAACAGCACGCCCGCCACGGTCACGATCTCGAGCAGCGACGTTCCACCGGTGGCCAATCCTGGATCAGCGCAAATGGCGACCATCGGCTCCATTGTCAATTTGAACGGCAGTGCGTCGACTGACTCCGACCATCAGCAACTGACGTATCAGTGGTCCATGCTCAGCGAGCCGCCGAACAGCAGCGCCGCTCTTTCGAACGCCACTTCGGCCACGCCCTACTTCACGCCTGACGAATCTGGCAACTATGTGGTGCAGTTGATCGTGAATGATGGCTATCTGAGCAGCGCTCCGGCGACGGTGGTCATCTCCACTACGTACATTCCTCCAGTTGCCAACGCCGGGCCGAATCAGACAGTCAATGCAGGTTCGACGGTCCAGTTATCCGGTGCGGCCTCGACCGATACCAACGGAAATCCGCTCACATATAGCTGGGCGATATTGTCCCAGCCGAGCGGAGGAACCGCAACGCTATCGAACGCGACGCTCGTCAATCCAACTTTCGTGGCGAACCTGATTGGCACATACGTCGTGCAGCTCATCGTCAACGACGGAACCTCCAGCAGCGCGCCGGTCACGACGACCATTACCGCCAACGCACAGCCGCCGGTGGTGAATGCAGGGTCGAACCAAACCATCACGCTGCCCGTAAATTCCGTGACCTTGAACGGAAGCGCGACCGACAACGGCGTGCCACTTACTTTCGCCTGGAGCGTCGTCAGCGGGCCGGGTACGGTTACTTTCAGTAATCCCAGCAGCGCCGTAACCACCGCGACGTTCGTGTCGGCCGGAACCTATGTATTGCAATTGACCGCGAGCAACTCACAAAACTCCGCCAGCGCGACGACCACGGTCACAGTGAATGCGCAGGCCTATGTGCCGCCGGTGGTGAATGCAGGGTCGAACCAGACCATCACCCTGCCCACAAATACGGTGACGCTGAATGGAAGCGCCAGCGACAATGGCGTCCCAATGACCACAGTCTGGACCGTGATCAGCGGGCCGGGGACAGTCAGCTTCAGCAGCCCGAATTCACTGGTAACTCAGGCGACCTTCCCTTCGACTCCGGGAACTTACGTGTTGCAACTGAGCGCCAGCAACACACAATACACCAGCACCGCACAGGTCACGATTACGGTGATCCAAGGTGCGATTCAGCCCCCAGTGGTCAGCGCCGGACCGAACCAGACAATCACGTTGCCCACGAATACGGTGTCGCTGAATGGAACTGCCTCTGACGGCGGCGTGCCAATGACCACCGCCTGGAGCGAAATCAGCGGGCCCACGGCCGTCAGCTTCAGCAGCCCGAACACGGCGGTGACACAGGTTGCTTTCACGGCGCCGGGCGCTTACGTGTTGCAGTTGAGCGCGAGCAACACGCAATACACCACGGCCTCGCAAACTACGGTGTACGTGTATACGCAGGGTAACGGCCAGAATCAACCGCCTTACGTGAATGCCGGGCCCGACCAGACGATCACTTTGCCGGCGGCAGCGCAATTGAATGGCGTTGCAGTGGATGACGGCCTGCCGAATGGAACGCTGACAATATCGTGGAGCATGATCAGTGGGCCGGGAACGGTCACGTTTGCCAGTGCCTCGTCGCCAGTTACTACGGCTAGTTTCAGCACGGCGGGAACTTACGTACTGCAACTCGCGGCCGACGATTCGCAGTATCTCAGCACATCGAACGTCACCATCACTGTCGGCAAAATGTATGGCCACGGCGGTTACAAGGGCACCGACTTCTGGCTGACGTTCCCGATGAACTATGACGACGGGGCCAGCGCGTGTTGTGGATCTGTATTTCAGCCGCAATTGCTGATTACATCGGATGTGAGTAATTCAGGCACCGTCACCATTCCGGGCGTGAACTTCTCCACAAATTTCACTTTGACAGCCGGTCAGGGCACATCCGTGCAAATTCCGATTAGTGCGGTGCTCTCCACTAACGACGTGGTGGAGAACTATGGAATTCACGTAACGTCGCAGAGTGAAATAACAGTGGTTGGATTCAGCTACTACACGGCTTCGTCAGATGGATATTTGGCGCTCCCGACACCGGTGTTGGGCACCAGCTACATTGTCATGGCGTATCCGTATGCTTATTACGGGAGCGAACTGGCAATCGTTGCGGCCCAGGACGGCACGACTGTCACCATCACGCCGAGCGTCACAGTGCTGGGCCGGGCTGCCGGACAGCCCTACAACATAGTTCTCAATCAAGGGCGCACTTACGAACTGATTACGACTGGCGGCCTGGACGACCTGACCGGAACGATCATCACTTCCGACAAGCCGATTGCCGTGTGGGGCGGAAATCAGGCGGCGGCTGTTCCCGACGCAACCTGGAGATATTTGAATCACATTCTCGAAGAGCTTCTTCCCACCAATCTTTGGGGAGAAAACTTCCTGGTTGAGCCCTATGCCAATCAGCCCAATGGCGACCTCCTTCGCGTTCAGGCTGCTCAGAGCGGAACGAACGTTTCCATCAACGGGTCTCCGGTAGCCACGCTCGATCAGGGCCAGTTCTACGAGGAATTTGAGACCGAGCCGGTTTCGATCAGCGCGTCCGCTCCCATTCAGGTGGCTCAATTTGAAACCGGCGAAGAGTATCAGACGCACACCCCCTTCGGTGGACCTCCCTACGGAACCTTCCTCGGTGATCCGTCAATGACGCTGGTTTCCGCGTACGAACAGTTTGGTGGGCATTACACAGTTCTGATTCCCACCACTGGGTTCCCATCGAACTATGTGAATGTGGTCGCTCCCACGTCCTCCCTCTCGGGCCTATTGATAGACGGAGCGCCGGTATCAGCGACCTTTACGCCGATACTTGGCAGCGTGTACTCAGGCGCGCAGATTCCGGTTTCAACCGGCGTCCATTATTTCGACGGTACGGCGCCTTTCGGCGTGACAGTAACCGGTTTTGCGGCCTATGACGCATACAGCTATCAGGCTGGCCTGGCCTTCGATGCGGCGCAGGCCGGAACGACAATCGTCGTAACCCCAACCGTGGTGACACAACAAACCGGAACGCAGATATGCTTCACCGCCAGCCTGCTGGACGCTTATGGCAATCCACCAGGTGGCATCGGCGTGGGATTCACCGTGACTGGCGCGAATGTTTCCAACCAGTCGGTGGACTCTAACGTCTCCGGCCAGTCGCAGTATTGCTACACCGGCACGAATTCCGGAACGGATACGATCCTCGCGTCGATTGGAGGCGCAACCGCAACCGGCAGCGTGACGTGGAACGCGAATGCTCCCAATCGCGCCCCGTTCGTGTATCCCGGGAGCGACCAGGTTATAACCTTGCCCAGCACCGCGAATCTGTTGGGAGTTGTCAGCGATGACGGGCTGCCACTGGGAGGCATTTTAACGACCACGTGGTCGCAAGTAAGCGGACCGGGAACGGTGAGCTTCGCTAATGCCAGCCAGCCAGTGACGACGGCTACTTTCAGCGCGGCGGGCACATATGATCTGCGCTTAACCGCGAATGACTCGCAGTTAAGTTCCTACGCTGATTTAAACATTACGGTAAATCCGGCGCCGCAAGTCACCGCGCCCGTGGTAAATCCAGGGCCCAATCAAACCGTTACGTTGCCGCTGCCAGCCACATTAAATGGCATCGTCACAGATAATGTGCTGCCGACCAATGGCATGCTCATCGTGCAGTGGGCCGAAGTAAGCGGACCTACGAATGCGAGCCCGGTTGTCTTCGCCAATCCCTCCAGCGCCTATACGACGGCAACCTTTAGTCAGGCTGGAACGTATGTGCTAAGCCTCACTGGCGACAACGGGCAGTTACAGACGACTGCGCAGATCACGATCACGGTTCTGCCAGCCGTTGTGCCGCCGGCTGTGATTTGTACCAACGGCGGATCATTCACCGCTCAGTTCCCCACTAACACAATTACTCTGAATTGCACGGTCTCGGACAGCAGCCTGCCGCAAGGCGGTACTCTGACCCAGCAGTGGACTCAGTCCAACGGCCCTGCCGTGGTGAGCTTCGTTACTCCAACCCAGGCCAGCACCGTGGCGACATTCCCCGTGGCGGGCAGCTACACGCTCTATCTCACAGCCGACAACACTCAACTGACCACCGCGCAAGAGGTATTTGTCACGGTCTCTCCGGCTAATACACCACCGGTGGTAAACATTACGAATTCGTATCAGACCATCACACTGCCGACCAACACGGCCACAATCAACGCAACTGTGACCGATAACAGTCCGCAGGGTAACGGCACCCTCACGCAGGTGTGGACTCAGACCTCCGGACCTGCGGCCACGATCAGCACACCCACGGCCGCAACCACGCAACTGACCCTTACGACAGTGGGACAATACAACTTCCAGCTTGCAGCAACCTATGCTCAATATACCGTGACCGCCGGAGCCACAGTTGTTGTCAACCCGGCTCCCGTGGCGCCGACAGTCTATGCCGGTCCGAACCAGACCATTACTCTTCCCACGAACACTCTCACGTTGAACGGGACGATCAGTAATCCGGGCGTGCCCACGAACGCAACCGTTACCACCGCATGGAGCGAAGTCAGCGGTCCAGCGGCGGTAAGCTTCAGCAGTCCTGCCAGCCAGTCGACGCAAGCCACGCTCACCGCCGCGGGCACGTACGTTCTCCAACTTGCCGGAACCAACACGGGCCTCACCGGAACTTCCTCTCTGACGGTCACGGTTTACGCCGCGCCGCAGAATCTGCCGCCCGTCGTGAGCGCGGGACCGAATTTCAGCATCTCGGCAGCTACGACGACCTATATCGCCGGAAGCGCCACGGATCCGGCAGGACTTCCATTAACGGTTGCCTGGAGCCAGTTGAGCGGTCCGGCGGCTGCCACGATCTACTACCCAACTTCCCAGGCGACCTACGCATCATTCCCGGTGGTTGGAACCTATGTTCTGCAGTTGTCAGCCAGCGACCCGAACCTTACCAGCACGGCAACCGTCACGGTGACGGTTACGCCAGCGGTAAACCAGCCGCCGACAGTTTCCGCCGGTTTGTATCAGACCATCGCGCTCCCAACCAACACGGTGACATTGAACGGCTACGCTAGTTCCTCCACCGGCACAGTTGTCGTTGCCTGGTCCGAAGTGACTGGTCCAGCGATGGTCACATTCTCCACTCCGAATCAAGCAGTCACGCAGGCGACTTTCCCAGTGGCGGGATCTTATCAACTGCAACTCGCGGGCAGCGCCAATCAATTGACGAGCATTTCCAACACCTACGTCACGGTCAATCCGGCAGACTCCGGGCCGTCCATCTCCTTCAGTTCGAGTAACCCCAACTCGCTCACGCTGCCCAACGCAACCACGACCCTGGCCGCCAACATTACGCTTAACGCGGGAAGCTCGCTGAGCGTCACCTGGAGTGAATACGACGGCCCCGGGCCCGTTACCTTCAGCAGTCCCAACTCCACCGCCACCGGTGCCACTTTCACAGTCGCCGGCACGTATTACTTACAGCTCGCTGCCAGCGACGGGACCATCACCAACACTTCATCCCTCACCATTTCTGTAAAGCCGGCCCCGGTTGGTGGGCCGCCGGTAGTTTCGCTGAACACTCCGCAGGCTGGCCAGCAGGTCACCGCTCCGCTCGCCATAACGGGGATGGCGTATGCCCAAACGGATGACCAAGGTGGACAAACTCCTACATGGACGCTCGCCTACAGCCTGAACACGCAGGATGGCGCATCCACACAAACGTGGACCACCATCGGGGAGAGCAACTACTTCACGCAAGCTCCACAAACCCTGGCGACGCTCGATCCGACCGTCTTGCTGAACGGCACCTACTCGCTACAGCTCACGGCTATCGACAGCTATGGTCAAACGAATTCCACGTCGACCACGTTTGTCGTCAGCAAGAACGCCAAGCCAGGTGATTTCACACTGTCATTCAACGATCTGACAGTTCCAGTTGCCGGTCTGCCTATCACCGTAACCCGCAGCTATGACAGCCGCGATCACGGCTTCCACGACTTCGGCCCCAGTTGGTCCTTGAGCGTGGCCAACATCCGCATCGAAAAAAACCAGAACCTCGGTAAGAACTGGGAGATGAACGGTTCCTCCGGTGGCCTGTTCGGCAGCTATTGCGTGCAGAGTGCGGCCAACGTCATCGTCACCGTCACATTCCCCAATGGCACGCAATACCTATTCCAGGCAGTGGCTACGCCGGCATGTTCCCAGATCGTGCCGCCCCAGTCGGCTACCATTGGATTCGTTGAACTGCCGGGCGGCAGCCCGGGAACCGCGGGCGCAACACTCGTTCCGGCCGACGGCGGCCAAGTGATCTTTGACAACTCCGGATCCAATTTCAATCTGCTCGATTACGATGGAAATCCCTATAACCCCACGCAGTACATTCTGACCACGCGTGACGGCCACAGCTACACCATCGATCAGGTCCTTGGCGTGAGCTTCATGTCTGACGCCAACGGGAACTCTCTGACCATCGGCTCCAGCGGTATTGTCAGCTCAACCGGCAAGAGCATCACCTTCACCCGAGATTCTCTGAACCGAATCACCAAGATCACCGATCCCAACGGCAACACACTCCAGTACAACTACACCGGCAACACCGCGAGCGCTACCCTGGAGCAGTTCATCGACGGATCCGGGAACACCACGACGTTCAATTATGACTATCTGGGATCTTTCGGAGTCGGCATTCCCGAGTTAAGCAGCATAACCAATGCTCAAGGAGTTACGGTCGCCGCCGCGCAATACGACAGCTCGGGTCATATGACGCAGTTGACCGACGCCTACGGCAAGACCACGGCCTTCAACATCAACGAAAACACCCAGACTGAGACCGTCACCGACCCGCTGGGTAATCCGACCACATATACCTACGATACCGACGGGAACATTCTCGCCGAGACCGATGCCCTCGGTAACACCAGCACCTATACCTACGACTCCGACGACAACAAGCTCACCGCGACCGATCCGCTGGGCCATACTACGACTTACACGTATGACGCTTCCGACAACCGCCTAACCCAAACCGATCCGCTGGGCAACACTACCAGCTTCACCTACAACCAGAGCGGACAAGCGCTAAGTGCCACTGATCCGCTGGGGCATACGGCAACTAACGTTTACGACGCGAACGGAAACCTGACCTCCACGACGGACGCCAACGGCAAGACCACGTCGACCGTTTACTCGTCGAATGGGCTGCCGACCTCCGTGACGGACGCCAACGGAAACACAACGCAGTTCCAATACGACGGCTCGGGCAACCTCACGCAGCAGACCGACGCCCTGGGCAACATCAGTACTTCCACCTACGATGCCAACAACAACAAGCTAAGCCAGACGGTCACCCGCACCGTCAACGGCCAGCCGCAGACGCTGACCACCGGCTACCAGTACGACGGCAGCAACCGGCTCACCCAGACCACGTATCCCGACGGCTCAACCACGCAGACGCAGTACAACTCGATCGGCAAGCAGAGTGTGGCCATCGCTCAACTCAGCCGCCAAACCAGCTACGCCTATGACTCGGATGGACGCCTCACTTCGACCACGTATCCCGACAACACGACCCAAACCACAACCTACGACGCCAACAGCAATCGCCTTACCTCCACTGACCGCGCCGGCAACACCACCAGCTACGCCTATGATGCCGACAATCGCCTCATCAAAACCACGAATGCGGATAACAGCTTCACCCAAACCAACTACGACGCCGCCGGACGCGTCGGCTCCGCCGTCGACGCCGACAACAACGCGACGAGCTACGGCTACGACAACGCCAACCGCCGCATCTCGCTGACTGACGCGCTCAGCCACGTCACAAACTTTACCTACGACAACAGCGGAAACCAGATCGCGGTTAAAGACGCGCGAGGGAACACCACGCAGTATCAGTACGACACACTGAATCGCCAGATCGCGGTCGTCTATCCCGATCAGACGACCTCGACTAGTTCGTACGACAACCTGGGCCGGGTGATCTCCAAGACCGATCAGGCAGGCAAAGTCACCGCCTACGGCTACGACGCGCTCGGACGGCTCACCTCGGTCACGCAAGATGCAGCCACCGGAGGCCTGAACCTCGTCACCACCTACGGCTACGACCAGGTCGGCAATCGTATCTTGCAGACCGACGCTAACCTGCACACCACAACGTATGCCTACGATCAACTCGAACGCCGCATCGGCCGCACACTGCCTGAGGGTCAATCCGAGAGCTATACCTACGACGACGCCGGAAATCTGAAGACCAAGACCGACTTCAACGGCAAGACCACCACCTACACCTACGACACCTCGAACCGCCTGCTCTCGAAGACTCCGGACCCAAGCTTTAACGCTCCAGCCGTGAGCTTCACCTACACCCCGAACGGGCTGCGGCAGACAATGTTGGACGTGTCAGGCACCGCCACGTACGCCTACGACACGCGCAACCGCCTAACCTCGAAGCAGACTCCGTTCGGAACGCTCTCGTACACTTACGATGCGGCGAGCAATCTGCTCACCTTGAAGTCATCGAACAGCGGAGGCGTTTCCGACACGTACACATACGATCAGTTGGACCGGCTGAGCACGGTGACCGATCCGTCGGGCGGGACGACCTATGCTTACGATGCCGTTGGGAACCTGCAGAACTTCGTTTATCCGAACGGAGTGACGCACGCCTATTCCTACGACACACTGAACCGGCTGACGCAGATGGGAGCGTCAGCGAATGCGGCGGCGATCTCAAATTATGCCTACACGCTGGGACTGGCGGGCAATCGTCTGACGGTAGCGGAACTCAGCGGCAGAAGCGTGGCGTATGGCTACGACTCACTTTATCGCTTGACGAGTGAGACGGTCACAGCCGATCCCCACAACAATAACGGCGCGGCCAGCTACACCTACGACAGCGTCGGCAACCGTAAGACCTTCAATACGACGATTCCGCCTGCCGGCGGCAATATCTACACTTACGACGCCGACGACCGGCTGGGATCCGATCAGTACGATGCCGACGGCAACACGATCAACTCCGGCGGAATTGCGAATACCTACGATTTCGAAAATCACCTCACTACGCATGGCGGAGTGACGGTTGTCTATGACGGCGACGGTAATCGCGTCAGTGAGACGGTTGGCGGGGTCACCACCAATTACCTCGTCGACACGGTGAATCCAACCGACTACGCACAGGTCGTGGATGAATTGCAGAGTGGGGCAATCACTCGAACATACTCATACGGTCTGGAACGAATCAGCGAAACGCAGAGCATCAGCGGGACGTCCACCGCCAGCTTCTACGGCTACGACGGCCATGGCTCAGTGCGCCAGTTAACGAATTCGACGGGCGCGGTCACCGACACCTACGACTACGACGCTCTCGGCAATCTGATCAACTCCACCGGCTCCACGCCCAACAACTACCTCTTCGCCGGCGAGCAGTACGACCCAGCGCTAAGCCTCTACTACAACCGCGCACGATACCTAAACACCACGACCGGCAGGTTCTGGACGATGGACACGCATGAATCGTTCGGCGGGGACCCGCGTGAGCTGCACAAATATCTTTACGCGAGTGATGATCCAATAAATCGCCTCGATCCCTCGGGAAATCAGGATGTTATATCGGAGGTGGGAGCCGTCACTATTAGCGTGTCGGAGGATGCGATTACAGTCGTTTCTGAACAAGGCGTCATAGAGGTCGTTCAAGCTCCGGCTGCCGAGAGTGCCCTTCAGGCAGCAGTCCAATGGGCGCTAACGGCCCTGGTGTTTGGTGCTTTGATAATACAGACTGGGGACAACAGGCCGACTCGCCACGCGGGCGTCTTGCAGGTTCAGGGAGAGGATATCGAGGAAAACCCGCCTACCGCCTCGGCCGTCCAAGGGTCCGGCTATACTTACAGCAAAGACACGCTTTCGTGGGGATGGAGTCAGCCGGTTCCTCTAGGTGCCGTGACTGCGCTGCAAAGGCTAAGTGGATTCGTCAATACGCCGGGCTTGTTGAACCCGCAGCAGCAGGGGCGGCGTTACTCGGCATTCGTTCAGGCCTCGCAATTTATTTTGAACGCTATGACTGCCGGAGGAATTGGGCCCGTGAGTAAGACATTCAATGCTGGCGACCCCCGTGTGCCCGACGCTAGAGTGGACATTGCAGTATATTCGGGAATTGCATTTGTTCCCTCGCTATGAGCCACAGGGCTGGTGTGACCATGGACTGTGATCTAGATCGAAACTTTGGCGAACTGCTTAAACTCTTGCCCAAGGACTCGAATTCAAAGCCGATGCGTTTCCCGACCGCAAGCTTCGCCGATTGCCCTAAATACCTTGAAACCGACCAGTTGGTGATCGCAAAGTCTGCACACATATATGGAGCTGGCTACAGGACCGATGTCGTGGAGCTTGAGGCAAGTAGGCGCACATTTCAGAAACTCGGGCTGCTAGTCCTGGCGGCTGTATTTCGTCCCGGAGGTGGCAGGATGCACCTATCGCTCAGTCACCGCCGCAGCGTCGTGAGGAATCTTATCATCGCCTACGATGGCCTGACTGCGCGGGCTTCCGGCCACAAAACCAGACCGGAGTGCTTTTGCTTCTTACCCAGTAAAGCCGAAAGGTATCCCTGGAAGACTTGGGGGAGCCGATACTGGCCGGTTTCCGATTTCCCTACTTTTACGCTAACCAATATGGCTGATTTTATTGTTAGCGAGGCAGACTGGGCAGCACGTGATACGGTTAGGGGCTTTGGAAACGACGATGCAAGTATACGATTATCGGAGTTGCTGCTCAATATTGGTTACTCTGACGAAACCGAGATAATGCTTGAGGGAGAGGGTGGAAACCGGGGGATTGGAATCAACAGTGCAGAGGCCGTCTTCAGAGTAGCTAACGACCTAGAGGCAGTGACCGAGGCAGGTTTGCCAACTACTGAAGGCGAAAGCGTATGATTTCGAGCATTACCTATCAGGCGCTCATCGCCACGGCGAGATTACTTTTCTCCATCAGGTAGCGCCGGTACTTGGCGGGTGGCCTACTCAAGCCCGGTTTTGGAACGACAGGATGGGAGTTTAGCGACTTTATTTGAAGAGAGGCAGTGAGGGAGGAAGAATGCAATGAAAAAACCATTGGGAAGGCTCGTAATGTGCGTCTTGATAGTCGCGGTCGTCCTTATGGGGAACAGACTCGAGACTGTCTTTGCTCAAACCAATCCGGCGCAGGCTCCAACCCAGACTCAAGCCAGCAAGCCGGGCCAAGCACCCAACACGGCAGGCACGACTCAACGTAGCGCGGCTTCCAATACAACGAAAGCAGGCACCAATTCGCAGACACCCGCAAACCCTGCGGCAGCGCGAGCAACTGCGAATCCAATGAACGCTCCGTCAGGTGCAGGCTTGATCGCCCCTCCGGGATGGACGCCTCCGGCACAAGCGCAAGCTCCGGCGGCTACAGGGCAGAAGACAGCGGCCATGCCGGCGAAGAAAACCTCTTCGGCCGCAAGCAGGCCGGCAACACAGCAGAAGGACAAAACAGGAAACGCCGACTCTCGTTAGCGCTCAAGACATCTTCGGCTGAGGTGCATAATTCAACTCGCTGATGATTGCTGATTCACTGTGAAGAATGTCAACCATGTGGATCATCATTTGAGCCGATAAACGATGCCGGCACCGAGGCGAAGATTGTTTTGCACGTTGGTGGTGGCATTTGGTAGTTGCGTCCGCAGCCAGTTGGCTTCGAAGGCTCGCACCGAGAAATGACCTCGCAAGGGCAAGTTGACGCCGCCACCGATCTGGAGGGCCAGACTGTTTCCGCTCGAATTAAAAACACTGCCGGAGGGAAAGATGCCGGTCATGCCGTGAGCTTCGCCAGTCAGCACATGGCCGAAGAACACGACTCGTCGATGTAGGGGCGACCACGTATAGCGTGGTCCAAACGTAATGGTGATCAAGGACAGCCCCGTGCCGGTGTTGTTCACGTTGCCGGTGTGAAGTCCGGCCACGTCGGCCACCACGCTCAGGCTGCGCCAAAGCCTGGCCTGGACTTGCAGGCTGCCGCCCTGCATCGAGAATTCGTTACCGGTGGTCACGTTCGCCAGAACTGAATCGTAGGTGAGGGCTCCCTCGAAACGCGCCGGTTCCTGTTTTTCAGGGCTTGTCTGCTGCCCCCAGGCCATGCAGCCTGCCATCATGCAGACCCCCGCAAGCAGCGTTCTTCGGCAGATTGACATAGCCATTTCGTCTCTCCTTGGTTCTTGCGCTGTGTTACTGCACTGTGAGCGTAACGTTCGTGGAGTGCGACAACGCTCCCGTGGTCACAGTCACGGTGATGGTGTAATTCGTGTCTTCTGTGGAATTTCCTTTTGCATAGAAGCCGTTGTTAGTTCCGCATCCAGTCATGCCGGTAATGGCCGCGAAACTTAGCGCAAGCAACAGTAGAAAAGCCGCCCGTCTCCGCCGCTTGCCGAAGCCCTGCAAGGTGACCGCGAACGGCAACAAGAGAAATGCTCCAAGCATCGGGGGCAACTTGCGGGACGGTGTCGCAGGGGCGGTTAGACTCGCCGTCGAAGCGGGCACGTGAAAGGACAGCGATACATCGCTCAACTGAGCAAATGCCGGCAACGACCACGAGGTGCTCGTCAGTTTCGTCCATCCGGAGGTAGCAAGAGTCGCGGTCGCCCCACTGGGCAGGCCGGTCACCGTCAGATAAGTGATGGTTGGCAACACGGCCCCACTCGTGGGTGTGATGGCAATCGTGTACGTCGCCGTTCCTCCGGGAGAGACAGTTTGCGACGAGCCATTTCCACCGCCGCTGGCCACCGGTTCCACTCCGAAGTTGACGACGGTCTGCGAAAGCACGC
>Ga0210398_10003005_pt1 | contig 16235 bp, 10 predicted proteins | sample IncBWC4OmetaG_FD_161047 | JGI IMG/M metagenome (GOLD analysis project Ga0210398, IMG submission 161047) | Forest soil microbial communities from Barre Woods Harvard Forest LTER site, Petersham, Massachusetts, United States - Inc-BW-C-4-O | ecosystem: Environmental > Terrestrial > Soil >... | reverse complement strand
GCATCAATCCAACGCCATCCGCGCTGGCGGACGTGGAACGGAGGTAAGCAGGTGTCTGAACTTGGTTCTAAACTTGGTCATGATCGCTCCCTTTGATGGCGTCGCTTATTCGCAACCAGGCTCCGCAGGTTGCCGGCGCGATCTGCGATTTGTGCAATCGCGATTGCGTGAACGAATTGACGAAAATCAAATCATCGACCATATGTTCAATTAAATGAATCAAACCGATTGAAATGCGCGATGGAAAAATTGGAACTCGAGGCGATGCCTTTGGACGATCTTTGGAGCCTTCACGAAAGGATCGGCAGACTGCTGTCCGAGCGAATTGTCGCCGAAAAACAGCAACTGGAAGCGCGACTCGTTCGGCTCAATCGCGGACAGCCAGCGCGCGCATACCCGTTGGAGCGGGTCAAAACCAAACAAGAACGCCCACGGCGCAAGTACCCCAAAGTTTTTCCAAAATATCAAAACCCAAAGGCGCCGTTTGAAACTTGGGCGGGCCGCGGGAAACAGCCGCGATGGTTGGTTTCAGCATTGAAGGCTGGCGGCAAAATCGAGGATTTTGAAATCGCCGTTGCTGTCCGCGGACGGGGCAGGGCCAAGGTAGCCGGGCAAAGTCGGCGCCATTAGCTGTCTGCATATTTGGTATTTCCGCAAAGCCGGGAATTGGTCCTTTCGGGTGATACGCCACCGAGCATGGTAATTCTGCAGGGTCACGGCTCGGAATTATGGCGCCATGACAGGAACAAAAGCCCGGCAAAATCACCATCCCGCCAAATCAATCGGCAGGGGTCGCAAGTACGAAATCCGTCAAACGAAATTCCAAATTCCAACGGCAGGAGAGCGATGCCGTTCAGCCGAATGCTGGCGCCCTTAGCCGTTAAATCGCGCACCGAGCAGGGCTGCGCGCATAGTTGGCCAGGAACTGAAAGTAGGGCGTTTCTATAGACCCACTGACGCACGAGTGCGCGCCTGTCGGCTTGATCGTCCGTCCTTTCGTCAAGTAAGCCGCCCATAATTTGCCCTGACAAAATTCACTGGAAGTCGCCGGCGCGCGATACTCACAGGGGTCAAAACCAGTGCACTTTGCCCTCGCGGTCGCGTAATTTTCTGAACAGATCAATTGTTGGCGGGATCGCCGGCGTGGGCGGCGGCGACCCCTGGCCGCGCTGGGGTAACGGAGGTGGGGGGCAATCACGCGGTTACGACGGTGATAATTAAGTCAAAGCCGGTCTGGCAAGTTAAGCCGCTGATTAAGCTTGATGTCGTCGAAAGCGATTAAGTCTGGAACTGCCTTCAGAGGCAGCAATTGTTGTTTGCGGCGAAGCGATTTAGCTTAACGCGAGACCCCCATTTGACTGCTCTCTGACGGTCGTCAATCCTCGCGGTGTTCAGACTTCGGCTCTTTTATGTTTATTGACTTCATAGCGTTTAGTCTTTTTGCGATTTGCATCGGATTTGTAACCGTGAAAGCGTTCGAGCGCAGCGACGAGTTTTTTTTCGCGGAGACAGAACAGGGCAGGGCGGCGCTGAACGGCGCGAGGCAGTGACATGCGGATGCGTCTCCTGTTGTGGTCTTCCTCTCGATCGTTTGCGCGGTGTTTCTCCTAGCGCTCGTACCTACGCAAAAGCGGTTGTCAGTTCGATCGCCAAAATTCTGGCCGCCCGTCGATTTGAGTGGACTTCACGCGCCGAGGATTCCGGCAGGTGAAGCTTTATCAACTTGAATCTGCGCCCCCGATTAGGTGGAAAGACGTCCACTCCTCAAAAAAATCTTGCATGAATTCGACCTCGCTTGGGTCGGGGTCCTTCATGGGACACCTGATGCCGTTCCACGGCCCCGCGCTACCCACCTACTAGTGCGGCGGCTCCAACATCGCTCAAACCCGCCGGCGTTACCGACCTTTCCAACACCAACGCGGCTTTGCCGAAGCTGGTCATAACTAGATGTTTAGTCCCGGCATTTGCTGGAGCGGATTGAGGGTGAATCGTTCGGGCTCTTTTGTCCAGGCCTTGCAGATGTAGTCGCAGGAGAGGACGTTTCCCCTGTTGATGACGTATATTAGATAGGCTAGGAGCCGTGGGCTTCGGTGATTCGTAAACGAAAGGGTGTTTGAGCAGCGCGGGCTACCAGGAGTTCAAAATGGGCAAATTCGGCTGGGCAGTGATTTTTTTTCTTTGTGCTGCGTGCGCAGCAGATCAATATTGGTACTACGGCTACTATGCTGACAATACGATGGCGATGGTACGGCAAATCCGAAGCTCGTTTGGTTGGTAGGCTCGTCGGTGCGGCCTCAGCACAGAATGGTTCTTCGACCGGTACGGTGACTTCATTGGGCAATTAGTTACGAGCGCACGAGCGCGAAACTGTCCCACGGCGCTAGTATTCGCGTGCAGCTTCTGGCGCGTCTTCCGAACCTCATCCATGAGCGTGCTAAAGCAACCCTGCGCAAGGTGCGGCCGAAGCGAGGGTGATACAGAGTAGCTTTGCCTGCTCCCAAACGTTCGTCAGGTTACGGCTTTCGATTCCTCGGGTGCATGCGGTCGTCCGAACCAGGAGCTGTATTCAGAATCAATATCTTCTTAGGGCGCGTTGACGCGAAGCGCTGCTCGGCTTGGCGGACTTTCTCGCGAAGCTCTTGCAAGGCGAGGTAGCGGGTAGCGAGGACGGCGTCGGAAATATTCGCAGGTGTCGACCCTTCGTGCTTCATGGGAATTTCCTTTCAAATATCTTGGTTCTCAATAAAAGAAGCCGCGCCTTTCGGGTTATCGCGACGATTGGCTAGCAACGAACATGCCAGCCGCACCTGCCATAATTGGCCGGAGTGACGCCCAGATGAAGATTTGCACTGTCGTACCCGGGTAGCCAACGAAAAAGCTGGGTTTCATCGAAGGAACAACCGAATTGTTGCGGAGCGGACACAGGACCTTATGATAGCTCGATGACCGGCTGATAAACCCAACGGCGGCCGTTGTGACGTCGCCAGACTTTCCCGATGACGAGACGGCCCGTGATCGACCGGCGAAGAATCACCGTCCACAAGTGCCATGTTTGAGCTTGCCGGCTTCGAACTCAGCGGATTTTCCGTAATATTTTTGGCTCCCGCAAAATCTATTTGCTCCCCGCAACATCGGTCTGAATTCACGTGGTTTCGCAGACGACGTCAAAAGTAGCTATTCGTAGCGCGCGCCAGTGGCGTCGCTGGTTGCGCTAACCTGCTCGCATTTGGGCGCTGCGCAGTGTAAGGCAAGGGGCTTTGCGAAGTTTCGAAACCCAGATCTGGGGTGTTCCTTGCATTGTGGAAGTCCGACAGCCGTATCGAACCCCATGCACCTGCCGTGCGACAAATGCGAAGAAACTCAGTTAAGGATGACGGCGTGCCGAACGAATTTTCCCAGCTTGAAAAGTCCGAGCGCGTGCAGAGCGCTTTGCTCCGAGAGCGAAAGTTAGGGAAGGCGCAAACGCTGTATCTCCTGGCGACGGCACTGGCTACGATAGGATGGCTTTGGCTTATTGCTTGGTGCGCGCTAAAATTGGTCTAGGCTCGTTGTTGCGGAGCGCGCACCAAAAACTACGTCATCACCAGAAGACAGTGCTTCCCCGGTTCGCTTGCAGCCAGTCAGGTTTGAAGATCGACACGCTCATAAAAATCGGCACGCTCAGAGAAGGTTGGCGGCTCAGTTTAATCGCCTCGGGGCGCCTTGAGTGCGTTCATTCTCGGACTGAGCCTTGAGCACCATCTGGCGTAACCTCAATAGTTCGGCATAGCGAACGTTGAGCGGCTTTCCATTGGACGCTATACGAATTTTGGCTTTCGTAGGTTTTTTGCGTTTCACGCCGCTCCACCCGGCATTCAGAAAGACGAGCCTTACCGCCCCGAAAATGAATATCTGCTGTATGCAGAGCCATGTTAGGAGATTTTAGCGCCGGAGCAACGAACGTTGCTAATTAAGCTTGATGCTCGCTCAAAAGGTTAAATCGGTAACAGCTGAAGGTGGAAGGCTAGTTCGGATATGCAGCCTATTTTCATGGGCAGAAAATCAGAGCTGTTGAGGAATTCATGTTGTCCAAGTCATCATGTGCGGTCGCCTGAATATGATTGCGTAGGCCGGAAAAATCGGTACCAAAGAAATCCGTGTATACAAAAAGCACCGGTTTTATCCGCCTGCCTTGAGGATCTGATGTCTTGCACTGTAAGAAGCCGGACGCAGCAAGGCGGGGGCCATTAATCTTTTGACTTAACTTTGTTTGCACATGAAGCGACTTTTCAGTTTCCTCTGATAGCTGCGTTTCGTAAGAGACCAGGACAAAAAATTGGATATTTTGTAGATGTGCGGCATCATCGGCATTCTCGGGCGCGCACCGGTCGCCGAGCAATTGGTGGATTCGCTCAAGCGCCTCGAATATCGCGGCTATGATTCCGCAGGCGTTGCGACGCTGGAAGGCGAGCACCTCGAACGCCGCCGCGCCGAAGGCAAACTCAAAAATCTCGAAGCGCGGTTGAAAGAATCACCGCTCAAGGGCCATACCGGTATCGGCCATACGCGCTGGGCTACCCACGGCAAGCCGACCGAGAATAATGCCCATCCCCACGCAACCGACAATGTCGCCGTTGTTCATAACGGCATCATCGAGAATTTTCGCGAGTTGCGGCAAAGCCTCGAGAAACAGGGCGCGAAATTTGCCAGCGAAACCGACACCGAAGTTGTCGCCCATCTCGTCAACGCTTGCCTCATCAAGGGCGATTCACCGCAGGAAGCCGTCAAGGCGACGCTGCCGCAACTCCGTGGCGCGTTTGCGCTCGGCTTTGTGTTTCGCGGTCATGGCGATCTCTTGATCGGCGCGCGCCGCGGTTCTCCGCTGGCGATCGGATACGGCAAAGGCGAGATGTATCTAGGCTCGGACGCGATTGCGCTCGCGCCGTTTACCGACACCATCAGCTATCTCGAAGACGGCGACTGGGCGGTGCTGACCCGCGAAACTGCCGTGGTTTATGACGAGCACAATGCGGCCGTCAATCGCGAGGTTCTAAAGTCCGGTGCGTCCTCGTTCCTGGTCGACAAAGCGAATTATCGCCACTTCATGGCCAAGGAAATTCACGAGCAGCCGGAAGTGGTCGGCCATACGCTTGCGCGTTACGTGGATATGGCAACCGAACGGGTTTCGCTGCCGCTGTCCCTGCCGTTCGATTTCAAGAATATCCAGCGCATTTCGATCACGGCCTGCGGCACGGCAAGCTATGCCGGCTATATCGCCAAATACTGGTTTGAGCGGTTGGCACGCGTTCCGGTCGAACTCGATGTAGCCTCGGAATTCCGCTACCGCGAGCCGCCGCTGTACAAGAACGATCTGGCGATTTTCATTTCGCAGTCAGGCGAGACCGCCGACACGCTGGCCGCGTTGCGTTACGCCAAATCGCAAGGCCTGCATACGCTCTCCGTCGTCAATGTGCCGACCTCGACCATCGCGCGCGAAAGCGAAACCGTATTGCCGACGCTGGCCGGGCCCGAGATTGGCGTCGCCTCGACCAAGGCCTTCACTTGTCAGCTGATGGTGCTGGCAGCCCTCGCGATTGCCGCGGGCAAGGCGCGGGGCGCTTTGCCCGAGGCCGACGAGAGCAAGCTCGTCCATGGCCTCGTCGAAATCCCGCGGCTGATGGCCGCCGCATTGGCGACGGAGCCGCAGATCGAAAAACTCGCCCGCGACCTTTCGAAATCCACCGATGTGCTCTATCTCGGCCGCGGCACCAGCTATCCCCTGGCGCTGGAAGGCGCGCTGAAGCTGAAGGAAATCTCCTACATTCATGCCGAAGGGTACGCGGCCGGCGAACTCAAGCACGGGCCGATTGCCCTGATCGACGAGAAGATGCCGGTCGTGGTGATCGCGCCTTACGACCAGGTGTTCGAAAAGACCGTCTCCAACATGCAGGAAGTCGCGGCGCGCGGCGGCCAGATCATCCTGATGACGGACGCCAAGGGCGCAGCCGAAGCGACCATCCAGTCACTGGTGACGATCGTGCTACCGGACATGGGGGCGATGTTTGCGCCGCTGGTCTACGCCGTCCCGGTGCAGCTGTTGGCCTACCACACCGCGGTGGTCATGGGCACCGACGTCGATCAGCCGCGAAACCTCGCGAAATCGGTAACCGTCGAATAACGCATTCCCGGGGCAAGCCGGGTGGGGGTCTTCAAAAGTCTGCTAGGATGGCTTAGCTGGCATATAAGAAGTGCCGCTTTGGCCGACCTGGAACCCCGATGAACCTCGACAATCTGCCCCAGCCTGGACCGCCGGAAGAGCCCACGCCGGATGTTCATAGCGGCTTTGTGGCTCGATTCCGCAATTATTTCCTCACCGGCCTGATCGTCGCCGGCCCGATCGCGATCACCTTCTATCTGACCTGGTGGTTCGTCACCTGGGTCGACGGGCTGGTGCGGCCCTTCGTTCCGATCGCCTACCGGCCGGAAACCTATTTGCCGTTCGGCTTGCCGGGCTCGGGTCTGATCGTCGCGGTGATCGCGCTGACGCTTCTCGGCTTCCTCACTGCCAATCTGATCGGACGCACACTCGTCGATCTCGGCGAGCGGCTGCTCGGCCGCATGCCGGTCGTGCGCGCGATCTACCGCAGCCTCAAGCAGGTGTTCGAGACGTTGTTCTCCGGCAAGGGATCGAGCTTTCGCCGCGTCGGTCTGGTCGAGTTTCCTTCGCCCGGCATGTGGTCGATCGTGCTGATCTCGCAAGCCCCAAGCGAAGATATCGCCGAAAGCATTCCCGGACAGGAAGAACATATCTCGGTGTTCCTGCCTTGCGCACCGAACCCGACCACCGGGTTCTTCTTCTACGTACCCAAGAGCAAGGTCATCGAAGTCGAGATGAGCACGGAGGATGCCGCGACCCTGATCATGTCGTGCGGCGTGGTGCAGCCCGGCTCTGCTGACCCGCAGAAGAAGATGGCGGCGCTGGCCGGGATGGCGAATGCGGCACGGGCCGCGAATTCATCGACACTATTGCCGGAGCCGGCAAAGGTCGATTGAAACCGTCCTCCTTGCCGGCCGATCCCGTTGAACCCTCGCCCAAAACCGGATTAGCTCAGCGCCCAGGGAAACGCTGGCGGAGCCGTTACGGTTGGCCGGTGACGGGGAAGAAGCCATGCAACCACCTCTGTCAGGGGTACGCCCCTCAACGAATGTGTATCGTCGCCGCGCCGTCCACATCGTGGTGCTTGCCGCCGCAACGTTCCTGGCCGTGACTCCATCTTGGGCGACCTACGTCCCGGCCGACTGGGAGGATTGCCGCTCAGATGACTTCGACCGCGTCGCTGCCGGCTGTACCCGCATGCTGGAATCGCAGATCACCCAGATCGATCGCGCGGTCGCGCTGACCAACCGCTCGAACGCCTATCGCCTCCATGGCGATTACGATCGCGCCATCAGCGATGCGAACGACGCGATCCGCATTTATCCCGACTACGTGCTCGCCTATGCGAATCGGGCCAACGCCTATCTCGGCAAGGGCGACACCAACAACGCAATGAACGACGCCAATGCCACCGTCCACGGCGCGCCGACCTATCCCGGCGGCTATTCAGCCCGCGCCGACATCTACAGGGCGAAAGGGGATTTTGATCTTGCCGTCATCGACGACACGACGGCGATCGCGCTTGCGCCGAAATATTCGGGCCTCTGGCGTTGGGGACCGTTGGCGACCGTCTATGCCGACCGGGCGCGGGCTCTTGAGGGCAAGGGCGATCGCGATCGTGCGCTCGCCGATTACGATGAGGCGATCCGGCTCGATCCCGGCTACGCACGGGCTTATGTCCTGCGGGCCAACATCTATTCAGCGAAAGGCGACCGGGATCACGCGATAGCCGATTTCTCCGAGGCGATCCGGATCAACCCGAAATTTGGCTATGCCTACAACGCGCGCGGCAACAATTATTACGCCAAAGGCGACTACGATCGCGCGCTTGCCGATTACAACGACGCCATCCGGATTGAACCCGGTATGGTCGACGCGATGCGCAACCGCGGCCTCGTCTATGCGAAAAGGGGCGACCGCGCCGCCGCCATCACGGCCTTTGGCGAGGCGATCACGGCCAATCCGAATTTTGTCCCGGCCTTTGAAAGCCGCGCCGAATCTTACGTCCAGACCGGCGATTTCGACCACGCGATCGCCGACTACGACGCCGCGATCAAGCTCAAACCCGATATCGCCGGTTACTGGATCCATCGCGGCGCCACCTATGTCAGTACCGGTAACTTCGCGCGCGGCATCACCGATTATGACCGGGCGCTGAACCTCGATCCGAAAGACCCGGCGGTTTATTTCTCGCGTGGCATCGCCAACCTCTTTGGCGTGAACGCCGCGAAAGCGGTGGCCGATTTCGATCAGGCGCTCGCTCTCAATCCGAAGGATTCCTACACGGCGCTCTGGCGCGACATCGCCGCGCAACGCGACCATCAACCAAGCCGGATTGCGGATGCGTTCGGCGCCGTGGACATGAAAGCGTGGCCTGCGCCGCTGCTCAGGCTCTATGCGACGGGACAGCTTACGCCGGAGGCGGCAATCGCGGCTACGGATGACGCCAACCTCAGCGCGGTTGCTCGCCGGGGACGGCTCTGCGAGATCAACTTCTACAGCGCCGAACTTGCGCTGCAGAAGGGAGCAAAAGACTCTGCCCTGCCACTTTTGAAGAAAGCCGCGGCCGATTGTCCGCGGGATTTCGTCGAATACACCGGCGCGAAGGCGGAGTTAAAACTCAACGGCGGCGAGTGACAGATCGCTTAGGTCATCCCGCGCTCATCAGGGGGATGGCTTCGCCGCGCTCGTACAAATAAAGCAGACAGCGTAAAGCCTCGCCGCGCGCGCCCGTCAGTTTCGGGTTTTCCTTCATGATCCGCAGCGCCTCGTCACGGGCCTGCGCGATCAGTTGGCCGTGGGCTTCGGGGCGGGCGATCCTGTAACCGGGAAGACCGCTTTGCCGTACCCCCAACACGTCGCCTTCGCCGCGCAGTTTCAGATCTTCCTCCGCGATCCGAAAGCCATCGGTCGTCTCCCGGATCACCTTCAGCCGTGCCTTGGACATTTCGCCGAGCGGCTCCCGATAGAGCAGGAGGCAGGTCGAGGCCTCGGAGCCACGGCCGATCCTGCCGCGTAACTGATGCAATTGAGCGAGCCCGAAGCGTTCGGCATTCTCGATCACCATGATGGTGGCTGCGGGCACATCGACGCCGACCTCGACGACCGTGGTTGCGACCAGCAGGCCGATTTCGTGCGCGGCGAACTGCGCCATCACGCGATCTTTCTCAACCCCCTTCATCTGACCGTGGACGAGTCCCACTTTTTCGCCGAAGCGCTCCCGCAGGCTTTCGAACCGTTCAGTCGCATTGGTGAGGTGGCCGGTGCCTTCGGCCTCGGATTCCTCGACGAGCGGACAAATCCAGTAGACCAGCTTGCCCGCGCTCAAGGCACGGCCGACCGCTTCCATCACCTCCTCAAGGCGGCTCATCGGCACCGCGCGGGTGTCGATCGGCTGGCGGCCGGCAGGCTTCTCGCGCAATTCCGAAACGTCCATGTCGCCGAAATACGTCAACACCAGCGTGCGCGGAATGGGCGTCGCGCTCAATACCAGCACGTCGACGGCCTCACCCTTGTCGGTGAGCGCCAGTCGCTCACGCACACCAAAACGATGCTGCTCGTCGACCACGGCAAGTGCGAGCGATTTGAAAATCACGTCGTCCTGGATCAGCGCATGGGTACCGACCAGAAAATCGATCTCACCGGCCTCCAGCCGCGCCAGAATATCCCGCCTTTCCTTGCCCTTTTCACGTCCAGTGAGGATCGCAACCCTTAATCCCGCACGCTCGGCCAACGGCGCGATGGTCTTGATGTGCTGCCGCGCCAGAATTTCCGTCGGCGCCATCAGCGCGGCCTGCTTACCCACTTCGGTGACAGCCGCAGCGGCCTGAAGCGCGACGACGGTTTTGCCGGACCCGACGTCGCCTTGCAGCAGCCGCAGCATGCGGACCGGCTGCCGCAAGTCGTCGGCGATGGCGGCCGCGGCCTCGCGTTGCGAGGACGTCAGCGCATAGGGCAGCGCATCGATGATTTTGTTGCGCAAATGACCATCTCCGGCGTGACGATCGCCTGCGGGGCGCCGCAGTTGCGAACGCACCAGCGCCAGCGCCAATTGACCGGCGAGCAGCTCGTCAAACGCCAGACGCGACCAAAACGGTCCGTCGGGGAGAATGTCGGTCAATTCGATTGGGATATGGACGCGGTTCAACGCCTCCTTGATCGGCGGGAAGTGGCAGCGGCGGATCACCTCGGGGCTGATCCACTCAGGCAGATCCGGCAGCTTCTGAAGCGCTTGAGCGATCGCCCGCCGGAGCGAACCCAGCGCCAAGCCTTCCGTGAGGGGATAAACGGGATCGATCCCGGACAATTTGGCAAAGCCGGCTTCGTCGACGACGCGATCGGGATGTACGATCTGCGGCACCCCGTCGAACATCTGCAAGGTGCCCGAGACGTAGCGCTTCGAGCCGACCGGCAGCAGCTTTTCGATATAATCGGCCTTGGCGCGGAAATAGGTCAGAACCACGTCGCCGGTGTCGTCGCTGGCATAGACCAGATAGGGCGCGCGGGCGTTGCGGGGCGGCGACGGCCGATGGCGATCTATGGTCACTTCGAGCGTGACGATGGTTCCGGGCACGGCATCGCGGATTTTCGGCTGGGCGCGCCGGTCGATCACGCTTGCAGGCAAATGCAGCAGCAAATCGACCAGCCGTGGCGTCTCCTCGCGCCCGAGCAGGTAGCGAAACAGCTTGTCCTGCTTCGGACCGACGCCGGAAAGGCTCGTGACCGGTGCAAACAACGGATTGAGCAGAAGCGGGCGCATCAAAGCTCGAGTGATTTAGCGGATCAAATCGGCATAGCTGATACCGTTGATAATCGGGAACGAGACGGGCTGACAACGGTCATTCGGATCGCTATATCACCCCCGCCCGGCACGTCCGGGCATTTGGCGTTGGATGGGAATCGAAAATGACGGGTACGACACGATCGAGCGGGGGTCTCGACGACCGCCGCAAGCGGCTTCTGTTTCGCTGCTGGCATCGCGGCACCCGCGAGATGGACCTCATCCTCGGCCGGTTTGCCGACACAACAATTGCGACCCTCACCGACGATGAAGTGAGCGAGCTGGAACATCTGATCGAACTTCCCGATCCCGACCTCTATGCCGCGATCACCGGCGATGCGCCGCTGGCTTCGCCCTATGCCGGGGCGCTGTTCAACCGCATCAAATCGTTCCGTCCCGGGGATCAGGGCGAATGAAGCAACAAGGCCAGTCACCCGCGCAATTGCTCGTTCCCCGTCGCGCGCTCACCTTTGCCAACGTCGCCGAGGGCGCCGAGGGACTTATCGTGTCGGATCTGGCGCGCGCTGTCGCCGCGCGGCCAAAGCCGCCGGCCGTAAGTCTCGCAGTCGTGTGCCGTGACGGGCCGCGCCTGCAGCAGCTGGCCCGTTCGCTAGCATTCTTCGCGCCGGATTTGCTGGTGCTGCAATTCCCAGCCTGGGATTGCCAACCCTACGATCGGGTGTCGCCGCATGGCGGTATCCTTGCCCAGCGGCTGACGACGTTGGCGCAGCTATCCCGCCTCGTCGGCAGCGAGAAGCCGCTGATCGTGCTCACGACTGTGAATGCCATCGTGCAGCGGGTGCCCGCACGCGAAATCGTGGCGGCGCAGGCGTTGTCAGTCGCACCCGGCCACGTGGTGCCGATGGATTCCATCATCGCCTGGCTGGAGCACAATGGCTACAGCCGCTCGTCGACCGTCCGCGAGCCGGGCGAATACGCCGTGCGCGGCGGCATCCTCGATCTGTTCCCGGCCGGGCTCGACCTGCCGGTACGGTTCGATTTCTTCGGCGACAGCCTGGAATCGATCCGCAGCTTCGATGCCGAGACCCAGCGCACGATGCTCGACATGCGTTCGCTCGATCTGGTGCCGATTTCCGAATTCCAGCTGACCACGGAAACCATCCGGCGTTTCCGCATGGGGTACGTCGCTGCATTCGGCGCGCCCGAGCGCGACGACCAGCTTTACGAGGCCGTCAGCGAAGGCCGCCGTCATCCCGGCATGGAACACTGGCTGCCGCTGTTCCAGGACAAGATGGACACCTTGTTCGATTATCTCGGCGATGCGCCGATCGCGATCGAGCCGCAAGGCGAGGACGCTGCCCGCGAGCGCTTCAAGCAGATCGCCGACTATTACGAGGCCCGGCGCGAGGCGCTCGAGCATCCCGGCGGTGGCGCGATCTACAAGCCGCTACCGCCTGAGCGGCTCTATCTGACCGAGGAGGAGTGGAACAAGCTGCTCACCGATGCGCCGCTGGCGCGGCTGACGCCGTTCGCGGTGCCGGAGGGAAGCGCCGACACGGTCGATGCCGGCGCGCGCCAGGGGCGCGGCTTTGCGCCCGAGCGCAACGACAGCACCGTCAATGTGTTCGGAGCCGTCGTCGGTCATGTCCAGGCCTTGCAGGCCGTACGCAAGAAGGTGGTGATCGCGCTGTGGAGCGAAGGCTCGCGCGACCGCATGGAAAGCATGCTGCGCGATCACAAGCTGCTTAATCTGACCAGCGTCAACGCCTGGCGCACAGTACAGGCGACGCCGCGCAACGAAACCATGCTGGCGGTGGTCGGCATGGAAACCGGATTCGAGACCGACCAGGTCGCCGTCATCACCGAACAGGACATTCTCGGCGACCGTCTGGTGCGGCCCCGCAAGGCCAGCCGCAAGCTCGATAACTTCATCTCGGAGGTGACAAGTCTTGCCGCCGGCGATCTCGTCGTACACGTCGAGCACGGCATCGGGCGCTTCGTCGGCTTGCAAACGCTTGATGTCGCCGGCGCGCCGCATGACTGCCTCGAGCTGCGCTACGCGGCCGAAACAAAACTGTTTCTCCCCGTCGAGAACATCGAGCTGCTATCGCGCTACGGCTCCGACAGCGCCAATGTCGAACTGGATCGTTTGGGCGGTAGCGGCTGGCAGGCTCGCAAAGCCAAGCTCAAGAGCCGAATCCGCGAGATCGCAGGCGAACTGATCAAGATCGCGGCCGAACGGCATTTGCACGAAGCGCCGAAATTGCCGGTGCAGCCGCATGTCTACGACGAATTCTGTGCGCGATTCCCTTATGACGAAACCGAAGACCAGCTCACGGCCATCAATGCGACCCTGAAGGATCTCGAGATCGGACGTCCGATGGACCGCCTGATCTGCGGCGACGTCGGCTTCGGCAAAACTGAAGTTGCCTTGCGCGCGGCTTTTGCCACCGCGCTCGACGGCAAGCAGGTCGCGGTGGTGGTGCCGACCACGCTGCTCGCGCGCCAGCATGCGAAGACGTTCACCGAACGGTTTCGCGGTTTCCCCGTTCATGTGGCGCAGGCCTCGCGCTTGATCGCGCCCAAGGAGCTCACACAGGTCAAAAAAGGTCTGACGGACGGCTCGATCGACATCGTAGTCGGCACCCATGCGCTGCTCGGCAAGGCGATCAAGTTCAGGGACCTCGGCCTTCTGATCGTCGACGAAGAACAGCATTTCGGCGTCAGCCACAAAGAGCGGCTGAAGCAACTTCGCGCGGAAGTGCATGTGCTGACGCTCAGCGCCACGCCGATCCCGCGCACGTTACAGTTGGCGCTTACGGGCGTGCGCGAATTGTCGATTATCGCCTCGCCGCCGGTCGATCGGCTAGCGGTACGCACCTTCGTTGCACCGCACGATCCCTTGATGATCCGCGAGGCGCTGCTACGCGAACGCTATCGCGGCGGGCAGGCGTTCTATGTAGTCCCGCGCATCGAAGATCTCGCGGGCGTCAAGGATTTCCTTGAAAAGAATGTGCCGGAGATGAAAGTCGCGGTCGCGCACGGCCAGATGCCGCCGACCACGATCGAAGACATCATGTCGGCCTTCTATGACGGCAAATACGATATCCTGCTGTCGACCACGATCGTCGAATCCGGCCTCGACATTCCGAACGCCAACACGCTGATCGTGCACCGCGCCGACATGTTTGGCCTGGCGCAGCTTTATCAATTGCGCGGACGGGTGGGGCGATCAAAACTGCGCGCCTATGCGCTGTTCACCCTGCCGGCCCAGCAGAAGATCACGGCCCAGGCCGAGCGGCGGCTGAAGGTGCTGCAATCGCTGGAAACGTTAGGCGCCGGCTTCCAGCTTGCTTCGCACGATCTCGATATCCGCGGCGCCGGCAATCTGCTTGGCGAGGAACAATCCGGCCACATCAAGGAGGTCGGCTTCGAGCTTTACCAGTCGATGCTGGAAGAGGCGATCGTCAACCTCAAGGCCGGCGTCGTCGAGCCTGCCGCCGACCGCTGGTCACCTCAGATCACGATCGGCATGCCGGTACTGATCCCGGAGGATTATGTCGCCGACCTTTCGGTGCGGCTGTCGCTGTACCGGCGGCTCGCCGATCTCGAAACCGACGAGGAGATCGACAATTTCGCCGCCGAGCTGCGCGATCGTTTCGGCGTCTTGCCGGACGAAGTCCGCTACCTCTTCAAGGTCGCCGCCATCAAGAACTACTGCCGCAGGGCCAATGTCGAGAAGGTCGACGCGGGACCGAAGGGCGCGGTGATTACGTTCCGCGACAACAAGTTCGCGCAACCCGACCGGCTGGTGTTTTTCATCCGCCAGCGCGGCCAGGCGGCGCGCGTGCGGCCGGACATGAAAGTGGTGTTTTTCCAGGAATGGGAAACGGCCGAGGAGCGGCTGTTAGGAACGACCGAAATCCTGCGCCAGCTCGCCAACCTCGCCGAGGATCGCAAGGCCGCATAACGCAGCCGCCGACATTGCTGCCGGCGGCTGATAACGACTCAAAGCGTGAGGATTACTTCGGATACTTGAACTCGGGAGCATCCTTGAGCGCATCCTTGGTCGTGTTCATCGACGCCAGCCATTTATTGTTCTTGGCGTCGTAACGCACATCGACCGAGGCGGGCGATACCGCGACATAACGCTCACCCATGCCGAGGAAGCCGCCGACCGAGAGGATCAGCGCATCGATTTCATGGTTCTTGATTGCGATGTCCGTGATCTCGCCGACCGTTTCGTCCTTCTGGTTGGTAACGCTCAGGCCCTTCAGTTTGGAACTGAACATCTCGTCCTTGGAGACCGTCGAGAACTTGGCCTCCGGCGACGCCTTGCCAACGGTTTTGCTGTCCTGGGCGAGAACAGGCGTTGCCAGAATCGCCAGTGACGCCGCCATTAACGCAATCTTCTTCATAGGTTCCTCCTCCATTGCATATGTGATGACAATGCGAGGTCGGAACAATCGTTCCGCGATTTAAATCCGGAACCTTTACGAGGCCGCGCGACGGCCTTCGTCGTTCAGACGTGCGAGCAGCGATTGCACCGTATCTTCCGGCAGCAGCGTAGCGACCGATACGGCGGGCTCATTACGCCGCATGTCCCTGTTGTCGTAGGCGGTATGCCGCATCACGCTGAAGAGGCGGCGCGCGATGACATGCGCCGTGCGCAAATCGGTCTCGGCGAACACGACTAGCGCCGATCCATCCTCGCGCAGCGCGCCGAAATCCATCTGCCGCATCAGCCGGCTCAAGAGCCGCGCACCGTCAAGCCGCGCGCGTGAATGAGCCGGATCGAAGGCAAAGCGCGCAACCGACAATCCGCCGCCATTCGTCAGCGTCTGGCGAACGGCGGTGGCAAAATCGCGGTCGAAGGCTGAGGGCGTCAATAATCCGGTCAGCGGGTCGAGCAGGCCGCCGGCATCGATCGACCGCAGCGTGCGGCTGAAATGAGCTTCAAGCGCGTGTTGACGGATCAGAGGCAGCGCATTCGCCGCGACATGAGCGGGATCGCCCGAAATGACCTCAAGGTTCGGCAGGTCATAGGCGGGCGCCAATCCCGCACGCGTCACCACGATGGGCAGATTGCGAAAGCGTGAATCCTCGCTGAGCACGGTGAGGAAGGCATCGACCACCCGGTCCGTAAAACCTTCGCCAACGACGATCCCGTCGATATCGCGCGTGTTGAGGTGTTTGGCCGCTGCTTCGATGCTCAGCGCTCCGACGACTCCCATGCGCTCGCCGAGGGCAACGGAGAGGGCGGGATAGGCGCCGGCCCGTCCGATCAGCAGCACCGTCGCGTCGCGAACCGGATCGATCTCGGCGATTGCTGTCTTCACCGGCTGATCACTCCTCCGG
>Ga0210398_10003001_pt1 | contig 16240 bp, 15 predicted proteins | sample IncBWC4OmetaG_FD_161047 | JGI IMG/M metagenome (GOLD analysis project Ga0210398, IMG submission 161047) | Forest soil microbial communities from Barre Woods Harvard Forest LTER site, Petersham, Massachusetts, United States - Inc-BW-C-4-O | ecosystem: Environmental > Terrestrial > Soil >... | reverse complement strand
GGGACGAGTGAGTCCAGCGCCATCATGGCGGTCGCGACACCGTGGGCGGTGTCGGCCTTGAGACTCATCAGCGTCAGCATGTACTGCGCATATGTCTTGTACGGGCCGCTCGTCGCCTGGGCCGCCTCGAACGCGCTTTTCGCGGCCGCATCCTGGCCGAGGCGATAGGCCGCGAGTCCCGCGAGCAGCGACCCGATGCCGCTCTGGTCGGTGCCGAGGTTGCGCGCCTGATCGACGGCCCGTGCGTAGTCGCCATCGCGATAGTCGGCGAGCAGCAATTGCATGTGCAGCAACCACTGGAAGCGCAGGGCTTCCGGCATCGCCGCCAATGTCGCCGCCTCCGTCCGGAGGCTGTCGTCCATCCCCAGGCGGTAGTAGCACTCCGCGATCAGGAAGTGGCGCTCGGCGGACTCGGTGGCCGGATCCAGCGGCCGCAGTCGACTGAGCGCGGCGATCGCGTCGCCGGTCATCAGCGCATAGAGTGCCGACCGGATCTCAGCGTCGACCGCGCGGCCTTTATCCAGCGGCGGAATGACCGTGGTATCTCTCGGCACGGCGCCCGGCGCTTGCTGCCCTCGCGTCGTATCCCGAGGGACGGCATGCAGCGGCTCCGGCGACGCGGGCTGCTGCGCGACGACCGGCGCTGTGACGACGACTCGCGCGGCGAGCGCGAGCCCTAGTGCGAAGAGGCGTCTTTGTTCGACCACGTCGTCTGTACCAACTGTCCATTCCGGACGGCGAACTGCACGTAGGTCGAGGCGCCAGCGGCGGCGTCGACGCGCACGGACTGCGTTTGCGTTGCGCCGTTGAGTCCCACGGTCACCGACACGGTGTGGGGGGACGGGAGCACGTTCGACCGATAGAGCTCGTCCACGGCGCCCGACGCCAACGCCGAGTTGGCGAGCAGCGAGTACACGCGGGAGGAGCCGGCGCCGTCGTCGATCCGGACGGATGCGCTGTCGATGCGCTGGGTCAGCGTCGACGCCGAATCCGCCCGGAACACGATCACCAGCTCGGCACCGGCCCGCCGGCGGACGGCGTCGCCGAGCGTCAGGAACCGGTCGCGCTGGGCGAGCAGGACGTCCTGCGAGACGGTCAGCAGCGAGTCCAGTTGCCGCAGCGCGTACGTCTCGCGGCTCATGAGCAGCGCATTGACGCGCTGCTCGGCGACTTTGCCCGCCACGGCCTCGACTCGTGACTCGAGCTGCAGCCGCTCCACCCGAAGGTCATCGAGCTTTCGCTGCGACGACTTGATGTCGTCGAGGATCGCCTTGCGACGCTCCGGGTAGGTTTGGGTATTCGTCGTATCCTGCGCCCGGGCCTGGCGACTGGCCAGACCGAGCAGCAGTGCGACGCTCCAAATTATCGCCCGTGTCATTGAGGGGTCGACGTTTGCGGAGGAGGAGGAGGGGTCGAGCCTTGTTGCGATTCGATACGCTTCAGCCGATCCTCGAGCCTTCGCAGCGCCTCGGTTTCCTGTTGTAACTGGGTCTGAGCCGCGGCTCTCCGCTGCTCGAGCTCCAGGAGATTCTGGGCTTCGTACTGTTTGACGAGCCCCTGCAACTCGGCGATACGGGTTTGCCGCTTGGAGATATCGGCCAGGAGCCCGTCCCGCTCCTTTTTCAAAGCTGCCGCGCGATCCTCCAGGATCTTCCCGTTGAGGAGCGCGAAGACGTTGCTGTGCCAGCCGAGGGTGAAGGCGAATTTCGTGTAGTGATAGAGCGCCGTGGCCGGGATCGCCGGATTGATCTTCTGGCTGCCGCCGCCAAGGTCGATCACGTCGATCCCGGCGCGGAGCCCGCGCCAGTCGACCGACGCACCCGCGTTGAAGTCCCAAGCGTTGTTCTCGCCCATGACCGAGAACAGGACGTTCGTCGATGGGCGCCAGGCGGCGGCGAGACCATAGAACAGCCCACCCGTCGCATCCGCGGCGTAGTACTTCGTCGGCAGGTTTCCGTGGTTGCTAAAGAGGCCATTCCCGTAGCCGACCGTCGCGCTGATGTTCATATCCGGCAAGGACGCGTTGAGCTCCTGGAGCGCGACGTTCTTGGTCGCGACGCCGTAGACCGTGTTGCCCGTCGAGAACGACTGATGGGTGGAGTCGGCGCGGATCACGGGCGCGGTGCCGCCGGCCGGGTTGATCTGATCCGAGTAGCCGAGGCCGAACCGGTCGATCTTGCTGTATGGGCCGACGTTCCGGACCCCGACGGCGAGCGACGGGAGGAATGCCAGCGGTCCCCCCTTCGTGTCGGCTTCCCGGAGCGCTACGAGCTCGCCATAGAACGCTTGCTCGGGGTTGGTCGAGAACAGCGAGACGCCCAGTTGCAGGCGGCTGAACAACGACGTGTTGAGGCTCAGCTTCGAGTTCAGCGACGAGTTGTATTGCGGGAATTGGGACGAGGTCTGGTAGGACGAACCGCTGTAGTTGAACGAGAAGTCGCCCGAGACGGGTTCGACCCAGGCGGTGGGGATGTCGATCAATCCCGATCCCCAGAAGCGCGTTTGGCCAAACTCCTCCTGGCCGCTTGCGACAGTAGCGGTCAAGACCAGACCCACGAGCGCCTTCGCCGCGCTTCGCGCGGCTCGGCGCGATAAAAAGGTCGCGGGGGTCGCGGCGAGAGTTGACGCTCGACGCGTTGCTTCAGACGTAGGCGCCGCAGGCGCCACGCGTACCCGTTTCATTGGGGTTTCCCACCCTGCAGTTGCTGCAACCGCTCATTGGCCCGACGAATCTGATCCTGCTCTTCCTTGAGCTGCGCCTCCAGCTCCTGGCGCTGGCGTTCCACGTCGCTCAATGCCGACCCCTGGAGCTTGCCGAGGGAGACTTGGAGATCGTGGATGCGCCGCTCGCGCCGCGCCATCTCGGCTTTGAGCTCGGTCTGTTCGTGCTCGAGCTGCGTGATCTCACTGCGCAGGAATACGCCCCGGCCGACGTCGCGGAAATTCGCGTGATAATAGACGACAAAGTTGGCTTTGGCGTAATTGTAGATCAGAAAGTCGCTTGGCCGCTTGTTGCTGCCTTCCTCGAGCTCCGTGCCATAGATCCCGAAGCCGATCCCATGGAATTCGCCACGGATCCCGGCATTGTAGTTCCACGCGTCGTTCTCGGCCACGAGCGAGATGCTGGCGACGCTGGTCGGGTGAAACTGGAGCTGCGTCCCGAAGAACATCCCTTTGACCGTTTGTCCGTGCCGGTCATAGATCGCCCCCAGGCCACCGTCGTCGCTGAACAACCCGTCGCCACCGCCGAGGGTGAGGCTCGCGGAGAACAGCGGCGTGAAGTTGATCGACTTCGTCGCCACGATGTAGAGGGTCGGGCTGGTATGGAAATGGGAGAAATACGACGGCGTGAACCCGTGCGTGTTGCCGACCGTGTCGACCGTGACGTCGTGCCCGATCAGGAACCGGTCCTCGTGGTCGTACGGCCCGAGGTTCCGGAAGCCGACGGCGATGGCCGGCAGCAGTGGCGAGAACTGTCCGTCCTTGAGGGCGAGCAGCGACCCGAAGAATCCGTATTCCGGGTTGTTGCTGTAGAGCGAGAAGCCCAGCGAGAACCGGCCCAGCCATTGGGTCTCGATTGCACCGTTCCCGTTCCATCCGTGGGCGAAGCTCAGGGGCTGGTTGGTCGATGGGATCCGCTGGCCGCTGTAGTCGATCCAGAAGTCCGCCGTCGACGGCGAGATCCAGGCGGTCGGCGCGTTGATCAACCCGGTGCCGAACTGCATGGTAGGCGAGAACGTCTCTTGAGCGCGGGCCGCGCCGCCAAGACTCGCACACAAGAGAGCAACCGCGAGCGTTGATCGCACAGGTCCTCGTGCTCCCTTGCTGGGGTAAGCGCAAGACGGATATGATTTTTGATCGAAACTCATTCGAAAACCATGAATCGTCAACTGCACACCGCGCTCCTCGCGCTAATTGCCTGCAATTCTTCGAGCGGCGCCACGACCACTTTTGACGGTGCGACCGCGGGAGCCATCGTCGCGGCGCGAGCGGCTGTCCCGGCGGACAGCTTCACGCAACGCATCGACGCCGCGCGCATCAGCGGCGACTCGACGGCGAAAGTCTGGATGATCATGGTCAGTGATTTCCAGTGCCCCTACTGTAAACAATGGCATGACGAGTCGTTTGCCGCTCTGCGCCGTGAGTACGTCGAGAACGGGAAGGTCCGTCTCGCGTACTACAATTTCCCGTTGACCATCCATCCCAACGCCGTCCCGGCCGCTGAGGCGGCGATGTGTGCGGGCGCGCAGAACAAGTTCTGGCCGATGCACGACGCGTTGTTCGCCTCTCAGGCAACGTGGGCGGGCCTCAAAGATCCTTCGCCGGTCTTCGATTCCCTGGGGACGAAACTGGGCCTGGATGCCCGTTCGTTCAATGCCTGCCGCACGACGCACGCCACGTTGCCCATGATCCGGGCCGATCAGGATCGGGCCGAACGAGCGGGTGTGCAATCGACCCCCACGATCATCATCGGGAGCAAACTGATCGCCGGCGCCCAGCCGACGGACAACTTCCGGCGCGCATTGGACGCCGCATTGGCTGCCAAGTAGCGGTTGCATCCCCTTCTCCGCCCCGCGTACGCCGGTATTGCCAGAGTAGCGGCGACACTCTCCGAGGCCAAGTGGCTGAGAGCACTCGGAGCTCGCGCAGGCCTCATCGACCGCTACCGCGCGTGGGCGACTGTTCATCGAGATACGAGCCGCCCGCTCCTCTGGATCCATGCTCCGTCCGTTGGCGAAGCGCTGCAAGCGCGACCCATCGTCGAGCTCATCCGTTCCGAGCGACCTGCCGTCCAGATCGCGTTCACGTACTACTCTCCGAGTGCTGAACGGTTCTCTCGCTCGCTCCCCGTCGATTTCACGGATTACCTCCCGTTCGACCGCGCGAGTGATATCGACGCGGCGCTGGATGCACTCTTGCCTTCGGTGCTCGTGTTCAGCAAGCTCGACGTGTGGCCCGTGCTTGTCGAGCGCGCCGCTGCCCGAGGAGTGCGACTCGGACTCCTGAGCGCAACGCTGAGTGCCCGATCGTCCCGACGATCGATGTTCGCGAGAGCCGTCCTCCATGATGCATATGCCAGGCTCGACGCCGTCGGCGCTATCGACTCGGCCGACGCGAGGCGCCTCATCGAGATCGGCGTCCGTCCGGATGTGATCGAGATCACGGGCGACACACGCTACGATCAAGTCTGGCGAATGGCCGCCGACGCGGCGGGCGCGTTCCCGGAGCTCGCGGGGCGATCCATCTGCGTCGCCGGCTCGACATGGCCCCCCGACGAGCGCGTCGTCCTCGAGGGATGGCTGGGCAGCGGGATGCGACTCATCGTGGCTCCGCACGAGCCGACCCCGACACACGTGCATCACATCGAGACCTGGGCCGCATCCCACAAAGTGCCGTCGAGCCGGTTATCATCCGGCGCGACAGCAGCCGATCTCATCATCGTCGACAGCGTCGGCGTGCTCGCTCGACTCTACTCTCGTGCGACGGTGGCCTACGTGGGCGGCGGGTTTGGCCGCGCGGGGCTGCACTCCGTCTTGGAACCGGCCGCCTTCGGCGTACCGGTTCTCTTTGGGCCGCGGCACACCGCTAGTCGCGACGCCGGCCTCCTGCTCGCCGCTGGGGGCGGCTTCATCGTGCGGTCGCCGACGGAGTTTCGCGCGAGGCTGCGCGCCAACGAGCAAGCCGGCGAAGCCGCCCGAGAGACCGTGCGTCAGGGACTCGGCGCGGCCAGACGGTCGCTTGCTCTCGTCGACCGGCTGATGGTCGGACGGGAGTGATCGACAAAGAAACCCTGCACCAGGTGCACGCCTAAGCGCCGCACCTCGGCATACTCCTCGGCGCGCTCGACACCCTCGGCGATCACCTGCGCGCCCTGCTCGTTCGCGAAACGGACCATCGTCTCGACCAGATGTCGTTTCGTTGCGCTGGCGTCAATTCCCGAAATGAGGGACAGATCGAGCTTGATGAAATTGGGCTCGAGATTCGCGATCGACCCCAGTCCGGCGAAGCCGCTCCCGGCGTCGTCTACCGCCACGCGGATCCCCCGAGCGCGGAATGCGGCGAGGCGCTCGCGGAACCGGGGATAGTCTTTGATCGCGATCCGCTCGGTGATCTCGATGACCAACCGATGGGGATCGCCCGGCAAATCGAAATCCGGGTCGGAGAAGTCGTGTGGGTCGACGTTCAAGAACAACAGCTCGCCCGGGAGCAACCGATCGAGGCCGTCGAGGGCTGTCGTCCGACACAGGCGGCTCAATTCCCAGATGAGATTGGCCTCGGCCGCGATCTCGAACATGAGCTCGGGACGCCGCAGCCCCTTCCGAGTCCCTCGCGCGAGGGCCTCATATCCAAACACGGTTCCGCTGGCCGCGACGACGATGGGGTGATAATCGATATAGATCGCGCGCTCGCGAATGCTCTCCTTGAGCTCGGCGATGCGGCGCAACCGCTCCTGTTGCTCCACGCTTCTCGCGGCACCTGCTGCTTCGCGAATGGCGCGATAGATGATGCGCTCGAACCGAATGCGGGGATCGACGCGCGCTTCGGCACGCCCGGTGACAATCTCGCACAAGGCCGCGATCTCTTCTCCGTGGGCCGCCTCGATCCGGCCGACCACGCGGGACTCGACATCCAATGCATCGCGAGCGGATGTATGGACAATCGCGAAGTTGTCGTCGAAGGGATGGAGGGACAGTGCCATCGCGTCGCCGGGGACGAGGTCGAGCAGGGCCGCGGCGACCGTGTCCATGATGGCGTCGAACTTTTCCCAGCCGTAGATCTCCTCGACCTTCGAGCCCCTAACGAAGTTGAGATAGAGCACGGCGAGATCACCGCGATCGCGCGCGAGGGCCCGCAAGGCCTCGCGCGCGTCGAGCACGGTGGGTAACGCCGACACCGCTACTTCCGAGCCCCCGTCACTCCGACCGGCTTCCACGCCACGGAGAAGCCGATACCCGGGTCATTTGGCAGCGCGTTCGATCCGCCGAACGTACCGAGCAGGCGCACGGATATCTGCGGCGTCAACTCCATCGATCCGCCGATGTCGAACTCGACGCCGAGCTTCGTGTCGCCCGGCGAATTGTCGATCGATAGTCGTGGTTCGATATATGGGGTAATCGCCATGGGGCTTCCCTGGATCGGGAATCGATGCCCGATCGAGATGCCGAACGGGATCCGGAACGTGTTCGGGTTGCCGAACGCGTCGTAGAACCCCCCCGTCAGCAGGAAGTCGAGCGGAATGTCCTTTGACTCGCGCGCCAACTGGTAACCGATCGAGCCGCCGATCAAACCGTGCGTGTCGGCGTGTGGCGGGCTCGTGAAGCCGCCCTCGAGCTCGAGGATGAAATCGGGGGCGATGCCCTCACGCCACTGCGCGAGCAGACCCGTGCCGCCGTCGCCGCTCGAGAATACGGCGAAGTTGAATTCTCGGTTGACGACGCGAGGGCCTTGGAATTCAGGGTAGTTCCACGCTTGCGCGCTCGCTTCGCTCGCGACGCTCGCGCACAAGACCATGGCGAACACGCACGTAACCAGTCGAACACGATCGATCATGCAATTTCTCCGGTATTTAGACAGGAAGGGCCGGCCCCCTGCACTGGCGGCATACTGTGTGCCGCGGCGCCGCATTTCCCGGGTCGTTCAGGCTTCGTCGGCGTGATCGGTGATGACCCGTACCTGATCGTCGACCACCTGTAGCACGCCGCCCCGCACGGTGAACCGATGGCTCCCCAGGCGGAGCGTGCCGGTTCCCAGTAGTGTGACCATCGGGGCGTGACGCGGCAGGATGCCGAGATCGCCGTCGAACGCGGGCGCGCGGACGGATTCGACGTCGCCCTCGAAGACGACACGCTCTGGCGACACGACCGAGACGTGCAGTGGCATTATTGCTTCAGTTTCTCGGCGTTCGCCACGACGTCGTCGATCGAGCCCGCCATGAAGAACGCCTGCTCGGGCAGGCTGTCGAACTCGCCGCTGACCAAGCGCTCGAACGAGGAGATCGTCTCCTCGATCGTGAGCTGCTTGCCTTTGATGCCGGTAAACTGCTCCGCCACGTCGAACGGCTGCGACATGAAGCGCTGAATTCTCCGGGCACGACTGACGATCTTCTTGTCGTCCTCGGCCAACTCGTCCATGCCGAGAATCGCGATGATCTCTTGCAGCTCCTTGTACCGCTGCAGAATGCCCTGTACCGCGATGGCGACCCGGTAGTGCCGCTCGCCGATATACTGCGCGTCCAAAATTCGCGACGATGACGCCAGGGGATCGACCGCGGGGTAAATGCCGAGCTCCGTGATCGCGCGCGAGAGCACGACGGTCGCGTCGAGGTGCGCAAACGCGGTCGCCGGCGCCGGATCCGTCAAGTCATCGGCTGGGACGTAGATCGCTTGCACCGAGGTGATTGATCCATTGCGCGTGGACGTGATGCGCTCCTGCAAATCACCCATCTCGTTCGCCAGCGTCGGCTGGTATCCGACGGCGCTGGGCATGCGGCCGAGCAGTGCCGAGACTTCAGAGCCCGCTTGCGTGAACCGGAAAATATTGTCGATGAACACCAGCACGTCGGCATGCTCCTCGTCGCGGAAATATTCGGCGACGGTTAAACCGGAGAGACCCACCCGCAGGCGCGCGCCCGGCGGCTCGTTCATCTGGCCGTAGATGAGCGCGGCCGATTTGAGGACGCCGGACTCTTTCATCTCCAGATAGAGATCATTGCCCTCGCGCGTCCGTTCACCCACGCCGCAGAAGACGGATTTCCCGGAGTGGACCTTGGCGACGTTGTTGATCAGCTCCTGAATGATGACGGTCTTGCCGACGCCGGCGCCGCCGAACAAACCGATCTTGCCACCCTTCACGAACGGCGCGAGCAGGTCGATGACCTTGATGCCGGTCACGAACATCTCGGTCTTCGGCTCGAGATCCACGAACAACGGCGCCGGGCGGTGAATGGGCCAGCGGGGCGCGTCGGCCGGAATGGGCGGACCGTTGTCGACCGGCACTCCGAGGACGTTCAAGATGCGGCCCAGCGCGGCGGCGCCGACCGGAACCGTGATGGGGCCGCCGGTGTCGATCACTTCCATGCCGCGCTCGATGCCGTCCGTCGACGACATCGCGACCGCGCGCACCTGATTGCGCCCGATCTCTTGCTGCACTTCGACGATGACATCGATGGTGATCGGCTCGGCGCGGTCGCCGGGGACCGACTTGATCTCCAACGCGTTGTAGATCTCCGGCAGGTTGCCGGCCTCGAACTCGACATCGAGCACCGGTCCAATGACCTGGACCACGCGGCCGCGATTGTTGGCTGTCTTTTCCATATTACTCCAGTGCCGCCGCGCCGCCGACGATCTCCGCGATCTCTTGCGTGATCTGGGCCTGACGCGCGCGATTGTAGTTGCGCTTATACGTGGTGAGGAGATCCGTCGCGTTGTCGGTCGCGTTCTTCATCGCGGTCCGCCGCGCGCCTTGCTCGCTGGCCGCGGTCTCGACCAGCGCCCGGTACACGGTGTTGCGCACGTAGGCCGGGAGCAGCATCCCGAGAATCTCCTCGGCGTTCGGCGCCAAGATGTAGTCTCGGACCTGCTTCCGGTCTTTCCGCTCGGGAGCCGCGACGGGCAAGACTTGTTCCGACACCGGCGGGGTCGAGAGCGGCGAATTGTACTTGGCCGAGACGAGATACAGCGCGTCGATCTTCTTGTCGATGAACTGCTGCATGAGATCGTCGACCAGACTCTTCGCATCGTCGGCCGTCGGCCGATCGGTGATGTCGGTGCGGCTCGCGGCGACCGGCCGATTGACGTAGCGAAAGTATCCCAAGCCTTTGCGGCCGACGACGTGGAGATCGATCGCGGCGCCGTTCTTCTCGACTCGCTCGATCACACCGCGCGCTTCGCGGATCAAGTTCGCGTTGAACGCGCCGGCGAGGCCGCGGTTCGACGTGAGGAGCAGCACCGCCGCGCGACTAGCCTTCGCGGGTTGGCGGAGCAGCGGGAAGCGATCGGCGAGCTCCGGCGAATACAGATCGGCGATCATCTCGCGGAGCACCTTGGCGTACGGGCGCGCGCCGACGACCCGATCTTGCGCGCGCTTGAGCTTCGAGGTCGCGACCATTTCCATGGTCCGTGTGATCCGGCGGGTGTTCTCGACCGACCGGATCCGACTTCGAAGCTCGCGGCCCTTAGCCACGGAATTGCTTGGTGAACGTCTCGATGCCCCGTCTCAGATCCGCCTCGGTCTCCTTGGAGATCGCCTTCTCTTTATTGATGCGGTCCGCCACCTGCGGGAACTGGGCGGCCATGTACGGGTGGAACTTGTTTTCCCAATCCCTGATGTCCGCAACGGGAATGCTATCGAGCAGTCCTTGCGTGACCGCAAAGATCGACATGACCTGTTGGGCGACCGGCATGGGCGCGTACTGCGGCTGCTTGAGTATCTCGACGGTGCGTGCACCGCGATCCAGCTGTCGCCTCGTCGCGGCATCGAGATCCGAGGCAAACGCCGAGAACGCTTCGAGCTCACGATACTGGGCCAGATCGAGGCGCAGTCGTCCGGCAACGGCCTTCATGGCCTTGATCTGTGCCGAGCCACCCACGCGCGAAACCGAAATGCCGACGTTGATCGCCGGGCGGACGTTGGCGAAGAAGAGATCAGAATCCAAGAAGATCTGACCATCGGTAATCGAGATGACGTTCGTCGGGATGTAGGCCGAGACGTCGCCCGCTTGCGTCTCGATGATCGGAAGCGCGGTCAGCGAGCCACCCGTTTTGAAGATCGTCTTATTGTCGACAATCGTCGGATCATCGGAGAGCTTGGCGGCGCGCTCGAGCAGGCGCGAGTGGAGATAGAAGACGTCACCCGGGTATGCCTCGCGACCGGGAGGGCGGCGCAGGACTAACGAGAGCGAGCGATAGGCTTGTGCTTGTTTTGACAGGTCATCGTACACGCACAGCGTCGGCTTGCCCTCGTAATACATGAAGTACTCGGCCATCGCACACCCCGAGTACGGCGCGATGTACTGCATCGGTGCCGGGTCGGAGGCGGACGCGTTGACGATGATCGTGTACTCCATCGCCCCGGTCTCGCGGAGCTTGGCTTCCACGGCGCGGACCGTGGAGGCCTTTTGGCCGATGGCGACATAGACGCAGATGACGCCCGTGCCTTTCTGGTTGATAATCGTGTCGATCGCGATCGCCGTCTTGCCGATGCCGCGGTCGCCGATGATGAGCTCGCGCTGGCCACGACCGATCGGGATCATCGAGTCGACGGCCTTGAGGCCGGTCTGCAACGGCTCCTTGACCGGCTGGCGCACGATGATGCCCGGGGCGTCGGACTCGACCTTCCGCGTGAACTTCGTGTTGATCGCGCCGAGTCCGTCGAGGGGCCGGCCCAGCGCGTCGACGACGCGGCCGACCATCTCGGGTCCAACCGGGACTTCGAGCACGCGGGACGTGCGGCGCACCTCATCGCCCTCGCGGAGCACGAGGTAGTTCCCGAGGATGACCGCGCCGATGTTGTCCTCTTCCAGGTTCAGCGCCAGCGCGGTGATCACCTCGCCGGTCTCGGACGCCGTGATCTCGAGCATCTCGCCAGACATCGCCTTCTCCAAACCATAGATGCGGGCGATGCCGTCCTTCACCTCCAGTACGCTGCCAACCTCCTCGACGTCGAGCTCATGCAGGTCGGCCGCCTCGATTTCGCGGAGGAGAATGTCCTTGATCTCACCAGGACGGAGCGTTGTATCGGAGGCCATATCGAGTCGGGGGCTGAGGAGTCGGGGTACAGCTTGTGAAAATTATCACAAGCCGAGGTCGCCGCAAGCCGGCCCCCCCAGCTCAGCGCACGTATGAAGCTCCGTTCACGTCTATGGTTGTCCCCGTGGCATGCGGCGCAAGTCCCGACGCCAGAAAGGCCACGACGTTCGCGACGTCCTGCGGAGGCGCCATGGTGCCCATGGGAATGTCCTGCACCAGTTTCTCCAGCCCCACCATCTGGATAGACTGCCGCGCCATATCCGTCGCGACCCATCCCGGCGCGACCCCGTACGCCAGCACGCCGTCGCGGGCATAGCCTCTCGCAATGCTCTTGGTGAGCGCGACGACGGCGCCCTTCGAGGCAGCGTAGTGCATGTAATGCGGCGAGTCGCCGCGGAACGCGGCGCGGCTCGAGATGTTGATAATCGTTCCTCCGCCGCGTGAGCGAAAATGCAGAATCGCTTCCCGGCAGAGATCGGCGAGGGCAACCACGTTGACGCGCCAGGTGGTGTCCCACGCCGCGCGCCAGGCGTCGAGCGGATCGTCGATGCTGGCCTCGATCGCGACGCCCGCATTGTTCACGAGGACGTCGATATGGCCACGCCACGCGACTGCATCTGACCAGAGCTGGGTGCCGGCGCCATCCGCGTCGAGCGGCGTGCGCACGGAGACGACGCGGTCGGTTCCGAGATCGGCGACGATCTGCTCGGCCTGTATCCCGCTCGCGCTGTAGTGGAGCACCACTTGGGCGCCCGCTTGGGCCAACGTCCGCACGATATACGCGCCAATGCCGCGCGATCCGCCCGTGACGAGCACCACCTTTTGGTTGAGATCGATCATGGACCAAGCTACCTTTTGTGCTGGTTTTTGTTCATGTCCGACAACACTCAGTATTAGGTACCGAACAAATGCGTACGACCGGCACGGTCAAGTGGTTCAACGACGCCAAGGGTTTCGGGTTTATCACGCCCGAGGGCGGCCAGAAGGATTGTTTCGTTCATCACTCCGCGATCAAGGGCAGCGGCTTCAAGTCGCTCGCTGAAGGTGAGCGCGTGGAGTTCGACGTGGTCCAGGGCGCGAAGGGTCCTGCGGCCGAAAACGTCACGAAACTGGGGCGCTAACTCCGCCGGCCATCTGGTGCGTGGCGAAAGCAACGCACCAGATGGTCGTTCACCAGGCCGATGCCCTGCATGTAAGCGTAGCAGATCGTCGAGCCCACGAACGAAAATCCGCGCTTCTTGAGATCCTTCGACAGGGCGTCCGACTCTGGCGTCTTGGCGGGTATGTCTCCTATTGCCTTCCGCCGCCCGTCGATCTGGCGGCCATCCACGAAGCGCCAAACATAGGCGTCGAACGAGCCGAATTCTTTTTGCACCGCCAGAAACGCCTTCGCGTTCGTCACGGCTGAGGCGACTTTCTGGCGATTGCGGATGATTCCCGGATCGGTCAGGATCTTCGCCAGACGGGCGGGCGTAAAGCGCGCGACCCTCGCCGGGTCGAATTCGGCGAACGCTTTTCGATAGCCCTCGCGGCGCTTCAAGATCAGCTCCCATGTGAGACCCGCTTGGGCACCCTCTAAGATCAAGAACTCGAAGTGCACCCGGTCATCGTGCACCGGCACGCCCCACTCTTTGTCGTGGTAGGCGATCATCGCTTCGCTCTTGGCCCACGGGCAGCGCACGAGATCCATGACCCAATAATAGGTGTGGCCTCGCAGCTTTTGCTGTTCGTTGACAAACGACGGTCGCCAAGCGTTTGTGCTTCGCGTGCGAAGACTCGCGATTCGGCTGCTTGTCCTGTCGAGCCTTTGCTGGTGGGGGTTCGGTCTCGCGTTCTCCAGCCTGTGGTGGTTGACGAACTCCCACCAGCTCGCCTGGATCGCGTTCTGCTATGCCTGGGAAGTGCCGGTCATTGGTTGGACCAGCGCCGTCGTGCTGCCAATGCTCCGGTGGCGGCGGATCGGTCTCGCGCTCGCGGTCGATAGTCCCCGCGCCGCGCGCGACCTCGCGCGGTTTCCGCGGTACGTGGCCATCTGCGCGATCGCGACCAGCACGATCGGATACACGGCCGGCGCCGCCCAGTTGATGGTATTCGCCCACCTGCCGTACCTCGAAGAAGCCAAGATGTGCTTGCAGGGCTTGCTCCTGGGCGCCGTACTCGCCGCCGCCGTGTTTCTGGAGGCCGAGCGCGCGACTCGCGCCGTCGTGCCCAGCGATGCGGTACGCTCGACCGCGGCCGACGAGCCGATCCGGCACACGCTGGCGAGCAAGATCCGGTATATCACCGGCACGATCACGCTGGGCGCGGCGATGCCGATCCTGCTGTTCGGGCTGACGCTGCAGCAGCGCCGGCTCGAGGAAGCCCGCGGCGCCGCGCTCGTCGAGGCGTTGGCCACGATGCATCCCGCGTCTGCGAGCGACCACGTCGAGCCGTTGCCGGCGTTCGGCGCGTACACGGTGCTGTACGTGACGTCGCCCGCGCTCTCGATCGAGAAGGCTGGCGCGAGCGTCCCGATCGGTACACCACGGAGAGCGACCGTGGCACGACTCGGCTCACGGAGGTTCGATGCGCCGGCCACGCTGTTCGCCGGCACCACGGGCTGGTTCGCCAGCCGATTCGATCTCCACCAGGTCGTCGCGTTCCGGCGCGTCCAGGTCGGCGCCACGCCGGTGCTGATGCTCGCCGTCTCGCCGCTCGCCGACTACGGGCGCGGCCTGGTCATCATATCCGTGATGGCGGGCGGGTTGTGCCTGGCCGCGTTGACGATCGCATTCCTGCTCGCGTTCGCGTTCGCCCGCAACCTCGTCGATCCGCTCCAGCGGTTGCAGCAGGCCGCCGGCGCAATGGCCGCCGGCGAGCGCGAAGTCGCGACCGTGGCCGCATTCGGGAACGACGAAGTCACCGCGCTGACGCGGCAATTCGACGCGATGGCGGCGCGTGTGCGCGCCGATGAGGCGAGCCTGCGCGCCGTCCACGACCAGCTCCTCCAGGCCGAGAAGCTCTCGGCCGTTGGCCGCGTCGTCTCGGGCATCGCGCACGAGCTCAACAACCCGCTCGCCGCCGTCCTCCACTTCGCCGAGAACCTGTTGAGCGAAGCGTGGCACTCGCCGGACGATCGCGAGATGCTGCAGTCCGTCGCGACGCAGGCGCGCCGCGCGCGGGCCATTGTGCGCGACCTCCTGTCGTTCGTGCGGGCACGCACCCAGACCGAGGAGACGGCCGACATCCAGGATGTCGTCCGGCACGCCGCGCAAGCGGTCGCACCGGTCCTCGCCGAAACTGGCGCATCGCTGTCCGTGTCCTTCGACACGGTGTCCATCCCGTTGGTGCGAATCGACGAAGTTGGGATCGAACAGGTATTGACGAACCTGATCGTCAACGGCGCGCAGGCCGCGGGAGACGGCGGCCGCATCGACCTCCTGGTCCGAGCCAACGGCGCTCGCGTCATACTCTGCGTCAGCGACACCGGGCCCGGGATTCCGAACGACGTGATGCCACGAATCTTCGAGCCGTTCTTCACGACGAAAGGACCAGGCAAAGGGACAGGGCTGGGTCTCTCGGTCTCGCTCGGCATCATCCAGCAGCACGGCGGACGGCTCACGGCCGAGAATCTCGCGGACGGCGGTGCGCGCTTCACGTTCGACATCCCGGTACACCCGGATCAGGTGGTGGCCGCCGAGGAGATTCGTGAGCGCGCCGAGCATACCAATGGCAGCGTATCGGGACCACGGGTCGACGGAGAGATCGTGATGGTGATCGACGATGAGGAGTCGATCCGAGCGGCGCTCCGGCTCTTTCTCGAGCGCAGCGGATGGCGCGTCGAGGAAGCCGAGAGTGGCCGCGCGGCGCTGGCGATGCTGCTCACGGCGCCTCCGAACCGATATCGCGCGGTGATCACCGACCTCACGATGCCGGATGTCACCGGCATTGAGCTCCACGACGCGCTCGCCGCCGCGCGCCCGGACCTCTGCGCGCGGCTCATCATCTCCACCGGTGAGACGATTTCCGACACCGTTGTGTCGTTCCGCGCGCGGTCGGGGAAGCCGTTCCTGGAGAAACCCTTCGAGTTCGACGCGCTGACAGCACTGTTGGAACAAATGCCTTAGCTTTCCAACATGGCGCTTCAGTTCGATACGGCGGTTCCCTCGGGAACGCCGGCCAGTAATTGTGTCGCGTGCAAGCGGCCGATCGGGGATTCGTACTATACGGCCGGCAAGGCGATCGTCTGCGAGAGCTGTAAAACGCGGATCGAGAACACGCCGCGGTCGGTCACGACGCCGGCACATCTCGTCCGCGCGACCGTGTTCGGCATTGGCGGCGCGATCGCCGGCGCGGCCGTCTACTACGGCGTCCTGGCCTTGATTCATATCGAGATCGGGCTGGTCGCGATTGCCGTCGGCTGGCTCGTTGGACGAGCCATGCAACTCGGCGCGGGTGGCCAGCGTGGCCGGCCATTCCAGGTCATCGCGCTCATACTCTCCTCTCTGGGCCTC
>Ga0210398_10003000_pt1 | contig 16243 bp, 15 predicted proteins | sample IncBWC4OmetaG_FD_161047 | JGI IMG/M metagenome (GOLD analysis project Ga0210398, IMG submission 161047) | Forest soil microbial communities from Barre Woods Harvard Forest LTER site, Petersham, Massachusetts, United States - Inc-BW-C-4-O | ecosystem: Environmental > Terrestrial > Soil >... | reverse complement strand
GAACGCGACGCTGTTGATTGAGGATCATGCGCGCGAGATTAATCCCGCGGATTCTGCAGGCCGGCATGGCCGGCGCGTCCCGTGCCTGACGCGCGACCGTTGTGGCCGGGATGGGAGGCGGCGTGTTCGTCGTAGGCCTTGATGATGCGCTGCACCAGATTGTGGCGGACGACGTCGCGTTCGTCAAAATAGTTGAACGAGATGCCTTCGATCTTGCCCACGATTTCGATGGCTTCGATCAGGCCGGAGCGGCGCGATTCGGGCAAATCAATTTGGGTGACGTCGCCGGTGATCACGGCTTTGGAATTGAAGCCCAGGCGAGTGAGGAACATTTTCATCTGCTCGCTGGTGGTGTTCTGGGCTTCATCAAGGATTACGAAGGAATCGTTGAGAGTGCGGCCGCGCATGAAAGCCAGCGGCGCGACTTCGATAATTCCCTTCTCGAGGAAGCTTTCGAGCTTGTCCGCTTCGAGCAAGTCGTGCAGCGCATCGTACAACGGACGCATGTAGGGGTCCACTTTTTCCTGCAGCGTGCCGGGAAGAAAACCCAGACGTTCGCCGGCTTCGACCGCGGGGCGCGCGAGAATGATGCGGTTCACTTGCTTGGAGAGCAAAGCAGTGACGGCCATGGCGACGGCGAGATAGGTCTTGCCGGTGCCCCCGGGGCCGATGGCGAAGACCATGTCGTAGGCTTCCAGGGCTTCCATGTAGCGCTTTTGGTTGGCGCTCTTGGGGGTGATAGTCTTCTTGCCGAGGGAGCGCGTGTTCGAGAGAGAAAATGCGCCGCGCATGGATGCGGCAGGTTCGCCAGTGGCGCCGGTGGCGATGCGCAGCAGGGATTTCACTTCCGAGCTGTCTGGAATCCGGCCGTCGCGGATGCGCTGATTGTATTCGCCCAGGATTTGCGCGGCGCGTTCCACTTGGGGCTGCGAACCTTCGATTTCAAGATCGTGATCGCGCAGATGAGTGGTGACGTGAAGAGCGGACTCGAAGAGTTTAAGATTTTCGTCGAGGGTTCCGAAGAGCTCGTTGATGCCACCTGCCAGCCGGACAGTTTGTTTCATTCAGTTTCGCGGAAGCGAAGCCTCCTGGACACGACCCTATCGCTGGAGCTAGCGTAGCGCGGGAAGGCGGGAGGGGTCAAGGCGGGTGAGCGGGATTCATCAGAGAGTAACCTTGCGGTAGCGGCGCGGTAATCCCGCAGGCGCGGGACGTCTGCGCCGTGCCCGGGCCATCCCCGCCAGGCTTGGGGCCGGAGGGTGCGCGGGACGTGTAGGTTTCGCTTTGGGCACCCCTTGCTTGAATATGCCCGGTTGTGAGGCTTGCATCCCTCAGTATTATGGTGGGTGCATAATAATGGGGAGAATTGGATGACGAACGGCAAAGAACCGCCGCCGAGTCCGGCGAGCCAGAATTACAACAAGTTGCGGCGCACCCAGCGCGTTCACATTCAGATGGCGGTGATCGTGCGCGGCACGAGCAAAGGCAAAGCGTTTGAAGAGGAAACCAAGACAACCACAGTGAACGCCAATGGATGCTTGGTTGCGCTGGCTACGCCTGTGGCGCGCGGCCAACAGGTTTCCATCATCAATTCCAAGACGGTAGAAGAGCTGACCTGCAACGTGGCGTTCATCAGCGAGAACAAGGGAAGCAAGACCGAGGTGGGATTGGAATTCACCGAATCTTCGCCGCTTTTCTGGCGCATCGGCTTTCCGCCGGAGGACTGGAGCGAATCCTCGGAACGCAAGCGCGCGCCGGCGGCACCCCGGCAAAACTCCGCAGACCAGCGAGAAAAAAAATAGGGCTTCGGTCTAGCCAGAGGATCCGGCTCCACAGTTGGTGCAAGAACTGCGAGACCGGTACTTCAGCGTTCGAAGCCGCACTAATTTTTCCCCGTTTGTGTCGTGGCTGAAGCCACGACCTACCAAGACGGTTGCGTGCTCACACAGACTCTTCTGCACTTACAAACGCAATTCATCCGTCTTCGCGCGCATTCGTGGCGTTCAGCTCAGGGCTTCGCAGCTGGGAATTGGACTTTGGGAACTTCGCGTGACGCTTCGGGAGCCTGGAAGTAGTCGTTGTTGCGCTTGAATCCGGCCCATCCGGCGAAAATGTTGTTGGGGAACAGTCCGATGTAGGTGTTGTATTCCATAATGGAGTCGTTGTAGCGCTTGCGCTCGACGGCGATGCGATTTTCTGTGCCGGCGAGTTCATCTTGCAGGCGGAGGAAATTTTCGTTGGATTTCAGTTGGGGATAATCCTCTTTCAGAAGGAGTATTTTCTGCACCAGCGGAGCAATTTGGTTGCTCGCGGCGATCTTGTCGGCGGGGGTTTGCGCGTTCATGTATTGGGTGCGGGCTTTGGCGATATCGTCAAAGACGGTTTGTTCATGCGCGGCGAAACCCTGGACGGTGGCTACGAGATTGGGGATGAGGTCCGCGCGGCGTTGCAGGACTACGTCCACTTGCGCCCAGTTGGATTTGATCTGCTCGTTGAGGCGGACCATCTCGTTGCGGCGGCCAGCGTACATGCCGCCGACGAGGAGCGCGAGGATGAGGATGACGGCGATTACGCCAAGGGCTGCTTTCATGGACTGCCTCCGATTTGGATGTGGTGCGGTGCCATCATACTTCAAGAGTGGTGAAACGTGCAGCGGGGCGGCAAGGCCAGGACGGAGGAGAACGTCAAAGGCACCACAGCTGAACGCAGATCAACCCTGATAGCGGCTAAAGATTCAATCGTGGCAGGCTGGGGCGCAGCAAGCAGCGCCCCCAACCGAGTACAACTACCTGACGCGGATACTCGTTTGTCCCGCAGCGGCTGGCGCGGCTTAAAGCGCGTCGAGGCGGCGGTCAACTTCGTTGGTCACTACTTCTACGAATTCCAGATAGGCGTGCAGGGAGGCCTCGACGTCTATCTCGCGGGGCTTGCGTTTTTTTTCGCGCACGTCGAGCATGGCGTGGAAGGCCGAGGGGTCTGCGCCGGTAAGTGCCGCCACGGCGGCTACTGCTTCGCGTTTGGTGGCGGGCATGGGTTGGCCCAAGGCCCAGAGCGCGTGGCGAAACAGGGCGCAGAAAGTGGAGACGGACTGCGACATGATGGCCAGGTGCGCTTTGAAGCTTAAAGGCGCGGCCAGGATCGCCTGGCGCAGGCGCAGCCAATCGGCGCGCAGTTCGCGTTCGACCTGGAGGCGATGCAGGCGCAGTGGAACTTCAAAATTAGCAAAGAAATCCGTACCGAAGAGCAGGCGATGGTGGCGGGTGATATCCAGCAGCTCGATGGCGAAGATGTCCGCGGAACGATGCAGTTCATCGAGAGTGAAGAGAACTGGCGGAGGATTGCCCTGGCGTACCCACCATTCCGAAGCGTCGTGGAGATGCTCGAGATCTTCGGCAGCCGCGCGTTCGACCACGCAGAGAACGTTCAGGTCAGAATGCCCCACACGGAATTCGGCGGTGACCGCCGAGCCGTAAAGCACAATGGATTTCAGATTGGCCTCAGCTGCGGCTTTCAGACGAGTTACGAGTTCGGTTAGCTTGGCTTCCATTAAGCGACCTTTGCTGAATTGACATTAACGACGGGCGGGTCCCGCGGCTGCGGGACCCGCCCTTACAGACCCAATCTATTACCAGCTTCCGCCCGCGCCGCCGCCTCCGAACGAGCCTCCGCCTCCACCGCCAAATCCGCCTCCACCGCCGCCAAAACCTCCGCCGCCGAATCCGCCTCCACCCCAGCCGCCGCGGCCCAGCCCGCTGGCGATCATCGGCCCGATCCACCAGCCGCTACCGCCGCCACGACCGCGTCCGGAACCGCCACCGCGCTTCATCATCGCGTACAAAATGAAAATGACAAAACCCAATACGAAGAGGCCGGCCAGACCGTTCCCCGATCCTTGGCCTGAGCCGCGAGAGCGCGCAGCGGGAGGCGCTGCGCCGCTAAGCGTGATACCGCGGTCTTGGGCGATGACGTCTGCGATGCGCCGGGTCATCAGGTTCACGGCAGCATCGTAATTTCCTTGACGAAGATACGGGACCGCTTCGCGGCCGAAGCCGCCGACTTTCCCGTCGGGCAGGATCGGTTCCAAGCCATATCCAACCTGGACCCAGTATTTGTGGTCGTTGACTGCGAGGAATATCAGGACACCGCTCGATGTCTGCTTCGGACCGACGCCCCACTTAGTCGCTACGTCGAAGGAATAATCTTCGACGCTGCGGTCGCCGAGAGACGGCACAGTCACGACGAATAATTGGGCTTTGGCTTTGTCGTTTACTTCGGTGCAGAGCGCTTCAAGTTGCCGGCGTGCGGTGGGACTGAGGACGCGGGCGTAATCGTTGACGTAGCCGCTGGGTTTGGCAGGAACATCAATGACGTCTCCCTTTGGCTTAACGGGAAGATCCGTCGCTTGCGCGGCTGCCGACAGCGCAGTGAGGCAAAGCGCGAGCAAAAGCAGGAAACAGTGAGCCGGCAATTGCCACTTTGCAACGAGGCAAGAGTACGGATTTAGGGCGCGAGTCATCGGGTAACGCCGGCATGTTAGTTCGTTGTTGCGCTGAGTGTCAACGCGCGCGGCTGACGAATTCAAGACAACTGTATAAAGATTTAACACAGAGGTCGCTAACGTAGCAGCGCACAGATCACGCAGAGTGCGTGGTGGGATTGCATGAGTTGACGTCGGGCTTCCTAATACCCGCAAGTAATCACGCTGGGTTCTTCTGCAGTTATAGGGGCGGGTCTCAGACCCGCCCCTACGGGGTCGCGAGGTGGGTCAGAGCCGTCCGAGTGCGACGAGAATCTGAATCGTTGCCGGCCAAGATTGCGACGGGCAAGGTGCGATGCTAAACTCCGCGGAGCGCGTGTCCGGGTACGCACGGTACTGTCCGGAAATGAACGCCTGACGCTCACTATTTCCCGTTTAATCGTCTAAATTCAAGCGGTTATGCATGGCCGCAGTGTTGCATCAAGAATCCATAAAATGAAACAAACACCCTTGTTCGCGCGTTTGAGTAAGTTACAGGCGTGTCGAAGCTCACGAAAGAACTTTGGAGAGGACAACACGATGAACGGAAGTCTAAGGCATGTAGCGGTGGCGCTCCTGACGGCTGCTTCGCTGATAATCTCACCGGCGTACGCCCAGGCGCAGCAAGGCCAAAACCAGAGCCCGGCCCAAGCGCAGCAGGGACAGACTGCGCCCGGTGCGCAACCCGCCAGCCAGCCCGGGGCGCAAACAGGATCGGCCGCCTCGGAGCCGGCGCGCGATTTGAAGGAGAGCCGGGGTGCCGATTACACCACGGGCAAACCGTTCTTCCCGAATATATTTTCGCCCTACGCGCCGCGATATATTCCTGAGCCGATGCTGACGAACTCCACGCGGCTGGACCAGTTGATCCAGGATGGCAAGCTGATGCTGAGTCTGGACGACGCGATATCGCTGGCGCTGGAGAACAATCTGAATATCAGCGTGGAACGATTCGTGCCTTGGATCGCCGAAACGCAATTGCTCAAAGCCCAGGCGGGGGGTATCCCGCAGAGCAACAGCACGCAGCAAGTGGTGCTGGGCACGTCGCCCTCGGTGTCCTTTGATCCCGTATTTACAGCGAGCTACAACTGGTACCATTCGAATACGCCGGTGAATAACCCGTTTATCTCCGGAACGGGCACCGGTACCAACATTCTGGTGGTAAACCAGAATTCGTCAGCCGTGGATTTCGGTTACACACAGGGGTTTCACACCGGCACAAATCTACAGGTCACTATAAACACCGCGCGCACCGCGACGAACGAACCAGATGTGTTTTTCAATCCAGCGTTCAGCCCGATACTGACCGCGACTCTGTCGCAGCCGCTGCTGAATGGCTTCGGGATTCTGCCGAACACCCGCTACATCATCGAGCAGAAGAACACGATCAAGGCGGCGAATTCGCTATTTGCGCAGCAGGTGATCGCGGTGGTCACGCAGACCTCCAACGACTATTGGGAATTGGTGTTCGACCGCCAGAACGTGAAGGTGGAGGAAGCCGCAGTGGGTGTATCGCAAAAGCTGTGGGAGGACAATAAGAAGCAGCTGGAAATCGGGACCATGGCGCCCCTGGACGTGTTGACAGCGGAATCACAGCTGGCTACTGACCAGCAAAATCTGATCGTGGCGCAAACCACGAAATTGCAGCAGGAAACCGTTCTGTTGAACGACATCGCCAAGAACCTGTTGGCCAAAGACGTCGCCGGAATCGAAATCGTGCCGACAACTCCGATCACCATTCCAGACATCGTGGAAAATATTCCGCTGCAGGACGCGGTACAGGAAGCGTGGAGGAAGCGTCCTGAACTGTATCAGGCGGATCTGAATCGCAAGAATGCGGAGATCGAAGTGAAGGTCACCAGAAATGCGTTGCTGCCGTCGCTGAACGCTTACATTCAGTACACTTCGCAAGGACTGAATGGGACAGGATTTAATACGACGGGAGTTAACGGGACGTTCGTCGCCGATCCGCAGGCGCCGCTGGTGGGTGCGGACGGTCTTCCCATTCTAATAAATGGCAACGAAGCGTTCACAGGCGTGCCCGCTACGACGACCGCTGTGACGCACGGCGGGTTGAGCAATGCGCTGACTAACGTGTTCGAGAACCAATTCCCCACCTACGCGGCGGGGCTGACCCTGACCATGCCGCTGCGCAATCGTTCGGCGCAGGCGGATAGCGCGCGAGCGCAGTTCGACGAGCGGCAACTGCAGGTGCAGTACCGGCAGACGGAGAACACCATCGTCATCAATGTCCGCAACGCGATTATTGCGTTGGCGCAGGACCGTTCGCAGGTGGCTGCGGCGGAAAAGGCGCGGAATCTGGCGCAGCAGACTTTGGACGCCGAGCAAAAGAAATATCAGCTGGGGTCTTCGACGTCGTATCAAGTGGTGCTGCGGTCGCGCGATTTGACGGCGGCGCAGGGCACGGCATTGCGCGCGCAGGCAAATCTGGCCGAGGCGCTGGTGCTGTTCAATCAGGCGATGGGGCGCACGCTGGAAGTGCAGCACATCACCGTGGCGGATGCGATGCGCGGCGCGACCAGGCGGGATCCGTTGATTCCGGGGACGCCGGAGCCTGGAACAGTGGTTGGCGCGAAGTAAATCGAGAAGGATGAGCCGTCCGCCGACGCTTCTTGGATTGCCGCGATTTCTATGGAGTGCGGCGGCTTGCCGACGTTTTCGCCACAAAATCGGCCTAATCGCAAATTGCGCCAGGCGAGGCTTGCCTCGCCCGCCTGCATGCTACTCAAGCGCGTAGTTCAGAAGCTGCGGCTTGCAGAGTTTCTTTGCCAAAGGACAGTGTCAGCGCGGGTTGTGGCGGGCGAGGCAAGCCTCGCCCGGGTCGTTTGTCGCCGGACATTCTGTGTCGGTGAAAGCGGCGGCAAGCCGCCGCACTCCATATGATTTTGCGATGTGCTTGCCGGGGTTGCCCATTCGGTGACGGCGGCCTGCTGCACGCACTGCACGTATTTCTGGCTGTTGCTGCTTCTCTTCCCTTGCCCTAAGATGAAGTGTGGACGTGCTGGCCTGTGTGCGTTTTTTCCCCAGCGCGAGTTTGAAGGAGCCCTCCCTCATGTCTCACAAAATAATTGAGAAGGCCGGCAAGACGACGAAATCGCGCGCGGCGGCTATGCTCGACCCGGAGCGCAAAGTTTCCGCCGGGGAGCGTGCGTGGGAGGAAAACGCTTTGGCGCCGACGCTGGAAAAATCGCCGGAGCGGGCGCATGAGTTCACGACCGTCTCCAGTTATCCGATCCGGCGGCTGTACACGCCGGCCGATTTGCCGGACTGGAATCCGGAGAAAGATTTGGGTTATCCGGGCCAGCCTCCTTACACGCGTGGCATCCATGCAACGATGTACCGCGGGCGTTTGTGGACGATGCGGCAGTTTGCGGGTTTCGGCACCGCACAGGACACCAACGCGCGATTCCGTTATTTGCTGGCGCAGGGGCAGACGGGACTTTCGGTGGCGTTTGATTTGCCGACGTTAATGGGCTACGACGCGGACCACGCGCTGTCCGAAGGCGAAGTTGGTAAGTGTGGCGTGGCCATCAGTTCGCTGGCGGATATGGAAGTCCTGTTCGACCAGATTCCGCTGGCGGACGTGACGACTTCGATGACCATCAATTCGCCGGCAGCGGTGATCTGGGCGATGTACTTGGCCGTGGCGGAAAAGCAGGGCGCGGACTGGAAGAAAATTTCCGGCACGCTGCAGAACGACATTTTGAAGGAATATATTGCGCAGAAGGAATACATTTATCCCCCCGAACCTTCGATGCGGCTGGTGATTGATACGCTGGAATTCGGCGCGAAGGAAACTCCGAAGTTCAATCCGATTTCGATCAGCGGATATCACATTCGCGAAGCGGGCTCGACGGCGATTCAGGAGCTGGCATTCACTTTGCGCGACGGGATCGAGTATGTGGAATGGGGCGTCCGGCGCGGGATGGACGTGGACGAGTTTGCGCCACGGCTTTCTTTCTTCTTCAACGCACACAATGATTTTTTCGAGGAGATCGCGAAGTATCGCGCGGCGCGGCGCATCTGGCACAAGACGATGACCGAGCGATTTGGCGCGAAGAATCCGCGGTCGTGGGCGCTACGTTTTCACACGCAGACGGCGGGATGTTCGTTGACGGCGCAGCAGCCTTACAACAACGTGGTACGCACGGCCTTGCAGGCGCTGGCAGCGGTGATGGGCGGAACGCAATCGCTCCACACCAATTCGCTGGACGAGGCTTGGGCGCTGCCGACGGAATTTGCGGCGACGCTGGCGCTGCGCACGCAGCAGATCATCGCGCACGAAAGCGGCGTCACGAATACGGCGGACCCATTGGGCGGCTCGTATTTCGTTGAGGCGCTGACGAACGAAGAAGAGCACGGCGCGTGGGATTACATCAAGAAGATCGACGCGCTGGGCGGGATGGTCGCGGCGATCGAGCGCGCCTATCCGCAGCGGGAAATTGCGGAGGCGTCTTACAAGTATCAGTTGGCGGTGGATCGCAAGGAAAAGATCATCGTCGGCGTGAATGACTATGTGGCGGAAGAAAAAGGTATCGACATTTTGCAGATTGATGAGACGGTCGCGACGCGGCAGACGGCACAGCTGCGGAAGTTGCGCGCGCAGCGCTCCAACTCTGAGGTTGAGCGGCGCCTGGCGGGTTTGCGCAAGGCGGCGGAAGGCAAAGACAATCTCATGCCCTTCATTTACGACGCAGTGAAAGCCTACGCCACGCTCGGCGAAGTCTGCGACGCCATGCGCGCGGTGTTTGGCATCTACGAAGAGGTCGCGATAACTTAACAATGCAAAAACTACGGCAGCGACTATTTTCATGGAGCGTCGCCGCGGTCGGGATGGTGTGCGCGATCGCAATTTCTGCTGGCGCAGCGTCGGAATCGGCTAAAGAGAAGAAGCCCGCGGAGAGGAGCGGGTTCATCACCACCTCCGATGGCGTGAAGATTCATTACATCGAGGTGGGACGGCTCGCGACTTCCCCTAGCGCGCAGATTGGCAATCCGATGCCGAAAGACGCGGTGATTAAGAAGGGCGAGATTGGGCTTTCCGCGGCGCATCAGTTCCCTTCCATTTTATTCGTGCCGGGATGGACTATGCCGGCGTGGATTTGGCAGAGTCAGATTGATTATTTCGCGCACGACTATCGCGTGGTGGCGATGGACCCCCGCTCGCAGGGGCAATCCTCGCAAACGAACGACGGCTTGTATCCGGCGGCGCGCGCGCGGGACATTAAGGCCGTCGTGGATCAACTGCACCTTGCGCCGGTGGTGATTGTGGCGTGGTCTATGGCGGTCGTCGAGACGATGGCTTACGTGGATCAGTTCGGCACGAACGATTTCGCGGGGCTGATTCTGGTGGATAACGATGCGGGTGGGCGTGCGCCGGCAGATGCGGACCAGGATTTCGGGCTCTTGAAAGGCGTCCTCGAGGATCGTCAGAAGGCCGCAGACGGATTCATTCGCAATCTAAATTTCAAGAAACCGCATCCCGAAGATTACATCAACAAAGTGGAGAAGGCGTCTTTACAGGTTCCCACGAATACGGCGGTCGCGCTGCTGGTGGGATATTTTGGGGCGGATTACCGACCCGTGCTGCCGAAGATCGATAAGCCGGTGGTGGTTTGCGCGGCGAAGAGTGGATACATGAGTACGATCGTCGCGATGCAGAAAAACATTCCGAGTTCGAAGCTGGAAGTATTCGATGGCGATGGCCATGCGCTATTCGTGGACGATCCGGACAAATTCAATGCGCTGGTGGAGGATTTTTTGTTGAATTTGGCGCGATAGAACTTCGCTGGGCCGTGCAGCTATCGTTTTGCTGCCGAATTCGAGTATCCTTTCCTAGTATGCCTGACAAGAAAATTAGGGTGCTAATCGCCAAGCCCGGCCTCGATGGGCACGATCGCGGCGCGAAAATCATCGCGCGCGCGCTGCGCGATGCCGGCATGGAAGTGATTTACACGGGGCTGCGGCAGACGCCGGAAATGATTGCGTCGGCGGCGGCGCAGGAAGACGTGGACGTGATCGGTCTTTCGATCCTTTCCGGCGCGCACAATACGCTCTGTCCGCGGTTGATGGAGTTGCTGCACGGCAAGGGCATGAACGACGTGACCGTGCTGATCGGCGGGATTATTCCCGAAGCCGATATTCCCGCGCTGAAGCTAGGCGGGATCGCCGAAGTGTTTCTACCCGGAACCACCACCCAAGCGATCGTTGACTTCATCCGCCATCGCGTTTCCACTGCTCCGCGCGAAGCGTGACACTGCAGTGAGCACTCGCCTGAGCGTTACTCCTCACGACGAAATCCTTTTGCTTCGGCTCGAAAGTGACGACGGATTTCCTCGCCTGGAGATGGCCGTGATGGACGCGCTCGGCGACGAAATTGCCCGGCTGTCGGAGGCGCCGGAACTTGCCGGCGCGGTGATTGCCGGCGGCGACCGTGCGTTCGCGGCGGGCGCGGAAATTGCAGAGGTGGCGCGCTTGACGCCAGATTCGGAGTCTGATTTTTCGCGGCGCGGGCAAGCGGTGCTGGGAGCGATTGCGTCGAGCGCGAAACCGGTCGTCGCGGCGATCCGCGGTTACAGCATCGGTGGCGGCCTCGACCTGGCGCTCGCGTGCCGCGCGCGGATCGCTGCGGCGGATGCGGTGTTCGCGCATCCGGGCGTGACGCTGGGGATCATTACGGGTTGGGGCGGAACACAGAGGTTGCCGCGGTTGATTGGGCGCGGGCGGGCGATGGAGCTGCTGGTTACCGGTGGACGTATTCGCGCGAGCGAAGCGCTGGAGTGGGGACTGGTCAGCAGAGTTTCCGCGGAGGGCGAATTGATCGCAGCCGCGATTCAATTGGCACGTTCTCTTTCACAATAGACCGAGCTCGGCGGCGCGGGGCGGGGCGGGGCGGGGCGGGCCTTAGACTCGCCCCTACATTCCAATCACGCGAACGCCGATTAGTTGCAACTACGACGGCGGGAGGATGAGTTTTGTGCGGGTGTAGGCTACGCGGAAGCCGCTGCGCTCGATGTTGCGATGCGAGACGCTGCCGGGTTGCGCGATGCTGACGGCTAGATCGCAGCCTTTTTCGCGCGCCCAGGCGAGGCGTGTTGCGAGCAAGGCTGACTGCACACCCTTGCGGCGGAATGCGGGCAGCGTGCTGGCGCCGAAGAGCCCGCAGACACCGCGGTCGGCAGAAACTGCGGCGCCGCCGGCGGCCTCGCCATTTGCGAACGCGAGGAAGCAGCAGGCTGTGGCACGATAGCAGAAGCCTTCCATCACGTCGAGAATCGGCTGAGTCACTGGAAATTGTTCGGCGAAGCCTTGGGCTACGGTGATTGTCCAGAGTTTCGATTCGTCGCGCGTCGCGGCGCGGACGGTTACGCCTGGCGGTGACTTTTCGGAAATGCGCGCCGACGCCAGGCCATCGAGGAGCAGAACGTTTGACACCTCCAGCAGTCGATAATTGCGCGCGGCGAATTTCTGGTAGAGACTCATTTCCACCAGCGGGCACAGCTCGACCGCCGCCGGAGCGTTGCGCGAATGAAAAAATTCGCCGAGCGCGTCAAGTTCGCCGCCGCTGACCGGGCCGCGCAGGCCTACTCCGATGGCTTGCGTGACCGGCGAATCCACGCCGGCAAAAACGGCGACGCCTCCTGCGATTTCTTGTAGGGCTACCGGATAATCCGGGTGCAGGCGGTGGCACGCCTCGGCGCATTCGCGTCCGGCGTTGGCTTCGGCCATTTCCACGCGGCGTGCCAAATCTAAATCAATAAAACGCATTGGTGAATCTCCTGTGCGCGCCTGTTTGCGCCGTTAGACGAGCGAGGGCCAACCTAAATCGCTTGAAGGGCGATGCCTCAGGATTAAGAAAATCACCGAAACGCCGGTGTTAACGGGGCGAGCCGGAGGCAGTCCTATGCATCGCAGGCATACCGCAGCGCATAGGCGCCTCCAGAGGAGAGATGTGATCCGCGGCGTTACCGCGGGCCGACGCAATTCTAGCGCAACCGCAGCGCGAGTCAAAACAATTCAGGGATGATAAAATCCTGCATCTGCGGCAAACTGTGGAAGACTGATGATCGTGCGGATTTATGCGAGGAGAGCGCGAGGTGAGCGGAACCAAAATCGAAACGCGCGTGGATGAGAAGACGGCTGACTTCGAGAAGAACAGCCGGCTGATGGTGGACCGCCTGACGGAAATAAAAAACCAAGAGCAGCACATCCGCCAGGGCGGCGGCGCGAAGGCCATCGAAGCGCAGCACAAGAAAAACCGCCTGACGGCGCGTGAACGCATCGCGAAACTGATGGACGCGAAGACCGAGTTTTTCGAGCTGGGACTTTACGCCGCGCACGAAATGTATCAGGAGTGGGGCGGGGCTCCGGCAGCTGGGACGATCACCGGACTTGCGCGGGTTTCCGGGCGACAAGTGGTGATCATCGCGAATGACGCTACGGTGAAAGCCGGAGCGTTTTTCCCGATGACCGCGAAGAAAGTGATCCGCGCGCAGAACATCGCGATTGAAAATCACATTCCCACGATTTACCTGGTGGATTCCGCTGGAGTCTTTTTGCCGCTGCAAGAGGACGTGTTCCCTGATACGGACGATTTTGGGCGCGTCTTTCGCAATAATGCGGTGATGAGCGCGATGGGCATTCCGCAGATCACCGCGATTATGGGTATGTGCGTCGCTGGCGGGGCTTATCTGCCGGTGATGTGCGACAAAATTCTAATGACCGAAGGCAGCGGATTATTTCTAGCCGGACCGGCGCTGGTGCAGGCTGCGATCGGGCAGAAGACGTCGGCCGAAGAATTGGGCGGAGCGCAGATGCACGCGCAGATTAGCGGCACGATTGATTTTCGCGAGGCGGATGATGCTGCATGCATCAAGCGGTTGCGCGCGCTGGTGGATAAGATGGGCCACGCGGCGGGAGCGCCGTTCGATCATAAGACCGCGGCGGCGCCGGCGTACGCTGCGGAAGGCATTTACGGCGTCTTTTCGGCGAGCCCCGGCAAGCAGTACGACATGCACGAAATTATTGCGCGCATCGTCGACCGCAGCGAGTTCGAGGAATATCGCGCGGAGTACGGGCAGACGCTTTTGTGCGGCTACGCGCGTATCGGCGGCTGGGCCGTGGGGATTGTGGCGAACCAGAAGAAGAACGTGAGCACCGTGGCGCCCGGAACGGGCGAAAAGCGCATCGAGTTTGGCGGAGTGATTTACAACGAGTCGGCGGATAAGGCCGCGCGATTTATTCTGGATTGCAATCAAAATCTGCTGCCGCTGATTTTTCTGCACGACGTGAATGGATTTATGGTGGGCAAGGAAGCGGAGTGGAGCGGGATTATTCGAGCGGGCGCGAAGATGGTGAACGCGGTGGCAAACAGCGTGGTGCCAAAGATCGCGGTTATTTGCGGCGGGAGTTTTGGCGCCGGGCATTACGCGATGTGCGGCAAGGCTTACGATCCGCGGTTTGTGTTTGCGTGGCCGACGGCGCGCTATGCGGTAATGAGCGGGGATTCGGCGGCGGGGACGCTGGTGGAAATCAAGATCAAGCAATTGGAGCGCGAAGGGAAAAAACTAAGCGACGCAGAGAAAAAGGAGCTGCACGAATCGATTCGCAAGACCTACGAACATCAGACCGATCCGCGATATGCTGCGGCGCGTTTGTGGGTGGATGCGATAATCGATCCAGCGCATACGCGCGAGGCGCTGATTGAGGCTTTAGAAGCGGCGTCGTTAAATCCGAAAGTCGCGGAGCTTAAAACTGGGGTCTTGCAGACATAGTTGAAAGCTAACGGTTAAAAGTCGAAAGTTGAGAAGAACCAGCCGTCAGACGGGAAGGTTCGACTATGCACTCCTGATCAGACGATGACGAACCAGCGAAGCGGCGGCTACGGAATGTTCGGCGTTACGATGTTGTTGTGTCTGCCGGCCGTGCTGGCTGTGTTCGTTTCGGCGCAGATTTCGGGGAGTTCGTACCACAGCTCGGCACTGTGGTTTATGTATCAGGTGTCGCAGTATATCAGCGCGATCGGAATTGTCGTTGCGGCGGCACTGACGATCATCAAGGCGAGCGAGGGGAAAATTTCGCGCATCGCTGTGACGCTCATGGGATTTTCCGTGCTGCTGTCGGTTTTTTTGTTGTGGTATGCAGTGCACATTTACCGGAGCCCGTGGTTCTGAAAACTTATGGCCAATGAAGTGACGATCGTGGAATGTCCGCGAGACGCGTGGCAGGGATTGCGCGACGTAATTCCGACGGAAGAAAAAGTACGGTATCTGAGCCGGCTGATTGCGCTGGGATTTCGCCACATTGATGCGGTGAGCTTCGTTTCGCCGAAGCACGTGCCGCAGATGGCGGACAGCGAAGCGGTGATGGCGCGCCTGAGCCAAGTGAAAGCGCCGAGCGGCGTGCCGGTGGAAATTATTGGAATCGTGGTGAACGCGCAGGGCCTCGAGCGGGCGCTCGCGACTTCCGGAGTAACAACGGTCGGATACCCTTATTCCATTTCGGCCTACTTCCGTCGCGCGAACGCGAATATGTCGCGAGCGGAATCGCGCGAGCTGGTTGAAAAGCTGCAGCGCGACACGCGCGCGGCCGGAAAGAATCTGGTGATTTATATTTCTATGGCGTTCGGGAATCCTTACGAGGAGCCGTGGGGCGCAGAAATTGTCGAGGAGACGCTGGTGTGGCTGAAGGATTTGGGCGTGCGCACTGTTTCGCTTGCGGATACGGTGGGAACGGCGTCCCCGGAGGAAGTTGCGCAACTTTACCAGGCGGTGAAAGGTTGCGTCGCGGGAGTTGAAATCGGCGTGCATCTGCACAGCCGGCCGGAGCGCGCGGCCGAAAAAATCCTCGCGGCGTATGAGGCGGGATGCCGGAGATTTGACGGGGCGCTCACGGGGATGGGTGGATGCCCGTTCGCAGGGGATGAATTGGTTGGCAACATTCCGACGGAGGTTGTGCTGACAACACTCGCCTCGCGCGGGGTCTCTACCGGGATTGATACTAAATCGCTGGCGGTGGCCTGCGCCATGACTGGGGAGTTGCGAGAACATTTCGCGCATGCGACTGACTCGGTTGATACGGCGCAAACGGGTAAGCCGAACTAGCGGGTGACGGAGAAGCTTTTACCGCAGAGGACGCAGAGAAAACCGTGATGAAGAGCAAGCCACAAACGTCCGCCGAGGCAGCGAATTACACCGCTTTAAAATACGAGACGGATTCCGCGACCGCCACGATCACTCTGAACCGCCCGGACAAGCGCAATGCCATCTCCAGCACGATGATTGATGAGCTGCTCGGCGCGTTGAACGCGGCGGAAAGCAATCCCGTGGTGCGCGTGGTGATCCTTACGGGCGCGGGCAGGTGTTTCTGCTCGGGGATGGACCTGGAAACTTTGCAGACCATCGCGAAGCAGACGCCAGAGGAAAATCTGGCGGATTCGCGGCAGATGGCGCGAATGTTCCACCGGCTGTACTGTTTTCCGAAGCCGCTGATTACGGCGGTGAACGGCGCGGCGATTGCGGGCGGCTGCGGGATCGCCACGTTTTCGGATATCACCTTGGCGGTGCCTGAGGCGAAGTTCGGTTACACCGAAGTGCGCATCGGATTTATTCCCGCGCTGGTCTCGGTGCTGCTGCGGCGGCAGATTGGCGAAAAGCATGCGCGCGAGCTGCTTTTGACCGGCGAGATTATTGACGCGGCGGAGGCGTT
>Ga0210398_10002999_pt1 | contig 16244 bp, 13 predicted proteins | sample IncBWC4OmetaG_FD_161047 | JGI IMG/M metagenome (GOLD analysis project Ga0210398, IMG submission 161047) | Forest soil microbial communities from Barre Woods Harvard Forest LTER site, Petersham, Massachusetts, United States - Inc-BW-C-4-O | ecosystem: Environmental > Terrestrial > Soil >... | reverse complement strand
GTCGAGAAGTTCGCGCCGAACCCGATCATCGGTTGGGTGATTCGCGTCTACCGAGACCAGGCAGAGGACTCCTCGTACGACAGCCTGGGATGTCTCGAACCAGTGACCATCGAGGGCATCGTCCCAATAACGGATCTCGTATACCGACGCCCTGATGGGCGGATCGTCCTAACGCACGATTGGACGATTACGGACGAAGCCGACGCGCTCGCCCTTTTCAATGAGAGGAGCCAGCAGCAGGCTGGCCAGCCATTTGAAATGCGCGATTGAATGGAGGCCGCACGGCCACTCTCCTTGTCTTGATTCTATTTCGGTGGCCCTTCGATCACTCCGCGCATCACTTTCCATTTGTACGGCACCATCCACACCATCTATCCAGAGGTCAGTTTGTTTTAGAGGCGGCTTCGTCGGACGATGCCTTGAACATGACAGAAAATAGCCTTCAATTTCTCGTGGCACTCGATCATATCGAGCCCCGCATCTGGCGTCGTATCCAGGTGCCAGACAACTATTCGCTTGGGCAGCTTCATCAAGTCATTCAAATCGTCGTAGGTTGGCACGATAGCCATCTTCATGAGTTCCAGTTCAAGGGCACGCGGTATGGTGAGATCGATCCCGAGAGCGAGGAAGGCGTTCTCGACGAATATAACGTCCGACTGCGCGACCTAAAGCTCTCGGTTGGCGAAAGGATCGACTACTGTTACGACTTCGGCGACAACTGGCAGCATCAGGTGGTACTCGAAGAGATCCTGGCACCGGTGCCGAAGGCCGTATCTCCCACCTGCTTGTCGGGCGAACGACGCTGTCCACCAGAAGATGTTGGTGGCGTCGATGGCTACGCTGACTTCCTCGAAGCGATTGGCGACCCGGAGCACGAGGACCACGACGCGATGCTGACGTGGGCCGGCGAAAACTTCAATCCGGAGGCGTTTTCGGTGACTGAAGTGAACCAGTCACTGCGCCGCCGTCTGCGCCCGGCTAAGAAACGATAGTCAGGCAGATATTTGCGCAAACGGTGAACGCGTCGCGCAAGATTATCTCGCTCCTGAAGAACTTTTGCTCCTCACTGTTGTGCGAGAGGATTTGTCGGTTCAATCGTTACCCTGGCGCCTCGCCCTATTGAGGATTGACGCTGACTCGGCGTGCGCCTAAGGTCAACGCGCGGTCTTTCAACCACCGGGAGGGGGATTTGAGAATGCGTCGTGGGAAATCTATACCTGTGGCCTTCTCGGCGCTTATGGTAGCCGCATGCAGCGGCAGGGTCGTTATGTCGCCGCTCGGTCCAGCGACAATGCAGGCGAACTATGCAAAGCAGATCGATACGGACGGCATTATCGTGTATCGTGCAATTCCTGTTGTTGAGGTCGACAAGTTCATTCAGATCAGCGTTCCTCAGGATCCGACTAAACCAGGCGGACCGTCTGTTCTGTCAGGGGCTTGCAAAGAGATTGAGGTTCGCAAGGTGACCTCTATTGCAGATTTTCAACATCCCTATCGGCTGCACTATGAGCATGGCTTGTTGGAAGCCTATACGTTCTCGGCCAACCTGAGCAGCGACGGCATACTGACCGCCATAAACACTGTCTCGACGCCCGATCAGGGCAAGACGTTACAGAACCTTACAAGCGCGGCATCAACTGCGGCCGCTATCCCCAAGGAGGCTCTTGGCCCTGTGAACCCTCCTTGTACCGTGACTCCGGTATTTGTGCGGTACGAGAACCCACCTGCCCTGCCGACCATCGAAACACCGACGGGGCAGACGTCTCCGTGAGCAGGTCGCCGCTCTCTGCTAGTTACGAAGCTGGCCCCCAGAATTCGAATGGAAAGCTCGGTCATTTGCCCAAAAGTAGCTTTCCGTAAAGGATACCATTCTTCGATTCGCCCCCAGCTCATGATGATCTGCTTGCATTGCTGAGCCGCGTTAGCTGAGATCTCCCCGACAACCTACGCTCGCGGAATAGCATGCAACCTAGTTTGATCTTGGAGATTTGAGCAGAGTCCGATGAAGTCAGAGGTACGTAGGCTTGGCGTCCGAGCCTACCTTCATCAACCTGCGTAAATGTAATAGTCCCAGACTAGGAATCCCGCCCCCGTCGCGAGGGTTCCCAGCGCCAGCCGGTTAAGCGCTATTTGCCATCGACTTCGGTACTGGCGCATAGGAATAAGGTTCCGGGCCGCGGCGAGGTGAACGAGAATTACCATCAGCAGAAAGATCGCGATCCCAGCCGCGATGAGACCGCCGCCGACTAGTTCAAGAGCATTAAGGTTAGTTGGCACTTCTCACTCCTCACCTCCTTGATTCCATCATTCAACATGCTATCGCTCCGCCAAGGTAGAGCCACGACCCGTGTTTGTATTCAATCATCGGCGGTCGCCGAACTGGCCGATTGTATGGATTCTGCGCTGCCCCCCAGCCATTCGGTAACCTGGTGCAGATCGAACCGCCAAACCCGTCCTACCCTGAAGCCGGGCAAGTCACCACTCTTGAGCGATCGGTAAATCGTCACTGAATGAACGTTGAGATGTTCTGCTAGTTCGGGGACGGTCAGAATCGGGGGATTTGCCATGTCAAATTCCATTCGCTTTCGGAGGCGATTTCTTTAGGTTCGCAAGCGGTGCAGGCAATGAGCGATCCGAGACCTAAGTTGAGACTCGGAACGCCCTGACTTCTGAGGCCAGAGGCGCCCTTCTCGGGAAAACCAGCCTTAGTTTACCTGTACTTTGACCGGCTTGAACTCGGGACGCTTGTCGACGGTTAGCTCCAGCACGCCGTCTGTATATGAGGCGCGGATGCCATCGCGGCTTGCGTTGGCCGGAAGCTTAAATGCGCGTCGGAGAGGGCCGTGGGATCGCTCTGCCATATGAATCTCGGTTTCCTGCGGCCACTCCGGCCTCTTGCGCTCTGCAGCAACAGTCAACTGATCGTCTTCCATCTGCACGTCAAGTGACTCGGCCTTCAGGCCTGGCATATCGAAGTAGAAATGGTACGCGTCTTTGTCTTCGATCAGGTCCGCCCTCGGGTGCCTGTGGCCGCCGGCCGCTTCCTCCGTTTCGCGCCGAAAGCTATTTAGCCTATCTAACATGACGCTATGGCCGTTCCATCCATTCTCGAACACGAGTTCCATGTAAATTCCTCTGCCGTGCACAAGGTGCTGGCATTATCGTCGTTTCGGGGTGACCGGCACTTGTGCCGAGATCAGCCGTCTGAAGGGATACCGCAACTGCGGTTCAAAGGTGAGCACAAGTAACTGGGGGCAAATCGAATATAACCACGAACGGGTCTAGTTTGTGAGGTTGCCTCCTCAGCTGATGTTTTTGTCCTGTGAACCTATGAGCTGCAACCGTGTTCTTCCGAGCGTCGGGTAGCGCCACACGAGTCGTCGTGCCTTAGCATAGTGTAATCACCGTATACGGCGTCGATTCGATCTCTTTTAGAGCCGATTGGACCTATCCGCTATATCCAATTCACACCTATCACCTTGTAAACGACTGCCCCGTATCCAGGACCCGGTCAAATAAACGTCTCTTGATCCACACGTGCACAGACATTTCTGCGCTCATGGTTAGGTTAGCGCCAGCGCACACAATAACGCCGAGTTACTCTCGCTAGTTACTTAGAATCGATTACAGAGATAGCCTCTCGCCAAACAAATCGTGCAATTGTTTCGCGAATTCGCACTATGCGGTCGCCGGCTCCCCATTGAGCTGCTCGCATTTGAGAAGGAATGCGGCCTCCAACGGAAGCAAGTGCTAAATGCCTGTTTCAACGACGGCGAGACCGCCTCAGTGGCGGCGTAGTTAGTGTCTGATCGAATTATTTCGTTGGCTTGGTTCTCGCCAAGTTTACGCCGTCAGATCTCCGCCGGCCCAATACGGTTGGTTCGTTAGCTTCTTATAATTCCCAGCTTTCTGCTCAGTTCAATCATAAGCCATTCGCTCGTTTTTCGATTCTACGATCCAGTCAGTGCTAGGTAGCCCCCAGCAATCCACAATCATCGGCACGACGCGACTGCGATAAAATCGCGCAAGTTATGGATCGCGCAACAGTTCGCTCCAACCCGGGAGGGGATCATCGCTCGCTGCAGGCGATAGTGCGCAGCCGAGAGAACGAGAAGAAGGTGCTCGAGCTGTGCCTTCGGGGGGCGACTGGGGCGCAGGCCGCAGACGCCGTCGGACTAAGCGAGTCTGGAGTATCTCGCGCACTAAATCGGGCTCTCAAACGGATCGGCCAGCCGGAAGCAGAACAGGTTCGTCACCGGATGATGGAGGAACTGCAGAGGCTTCGTTTCGAAGCCTGGCAGTTGATGGCGACCGACCGCAATCAAGGCATCCAGCGCGCACTGCAGGTACAGGAACGCGAGGCCAAGCTGCTGGGTCTCGATGCTCCCGCAAAGAGAGAAATATCCGGTCCCGAGGGCGGCCCGATTCGGTTGGCCGCTGACGACGCGATCACGCCCGAATACGCCCGTCAGATTCAGGAAGCGGTGAAGCAGATCGAAGACGCCAAAGTAATTGGGGTAGCTGATGTCCCAGAAGCAATCACACAAGAATACGCCCAGTGAACCGGCGCTCCGGCTGGAATGGTTGGACCCCAAGGAACTAGCCGAGAACCCTGGCAATTGGAAAAAACATCCAACTCAACAACTGGGTGCCCTTGAGGATTTGTTGGGCGAAGTCGGCTGGGCCGGCGCATTGCTCTTCAACGAAACGACCAACCGCCTGATTGATGGCCACGCGCGGAAAAAGGTCGAAAAGGATTCCAAGGTCCCGGTCCTGATCGGCAACTGGACTCCCGAGCAAGAGGCCAAGATTTTATTAACACTCGATCCGCTAGCTTCGTTAGCCGAGACCGATGGCGCGAAGGTCAAAGAACTGCTTGCGAGGGTAAACACTGATTCTAAGGCCATAGGTGCCCTATTAGAGCGAATCGCCGGAGAGGATGCATGGCAGGTCGTTAACGAGCCGAAGCCTATCTTAGATCCCGAAGCGCAGATCGATAAGGCAGCCGAACTTAAGGCCCAGTGGCGCACAGCGCCGGGACAACTCTGGCAAATCGGAGATCATAAGCTTCTATGCGGCGACTGCCGCGAAAAGGGCGACGTGGAGCGCCTGTGGCGTGCCGCTGGCCCGAAGTTGACCCTCCTCTGGACGGACCCGCCGTATGGCGTCGACTACGGCGCCAAGAATGCCTACCTGAACCGCTCCGACCGCGGGAATCGCATCCAAGTTCCGATCGAGAACGACAACTTAAGCGCCGGAGAGACCGGTCTAATGTTCAAGAAAGCGCTTGAGGTGGCAAAGCAATTCGCCGAGCCGGGAGCTGTCTGCTATGCCACCGTCCCGGGTGGGCCATTGTTGGTCTACTTCATCCAGGCAATGCAAGCATCGGGGTTTGAGTTCAAGCATCAACTTGTCTGGGTGAAGCAGCAATTCGTGATCGGGATGGCCGACTATCACCATCGCTTCGAACCGATCCTCTACGGCTGGCTGCCGAACGGTGCGCACTACTTTGTCGATGATCGAACCCAGGACGATGTCTTCGAGGTCGATAGGCCCCACGTTTCTGATACGCATCCGACGTGCAAACCGATTGAGTTGATCGCCCGCATGATTTCGAACAGCAGCCGCAACGGGGAATTGGTTTTCGACCCGTTTGCCGGATCGGGGAGTACCCTACTCGCCGCGCACCAACTCGGACGCGTCGGCTACGGGATAGAGATCGACCCGCGATACGTAGCGGTCGCCCTTGAACGTCTTTCCACGCTCGGTCTCAAGCCGGAACTTGTCGAATAAGCGATGAAGCCACTTACTCCTGATGAAATCTCTCGCCGCCAACTATACCAGGCGCTCCCGGATAAGTGGGTGCAGGATGTTTCGGGTGAAGTCCCGTGGGCCAAGCAATGCGAGATCATGCGCGCGCTCGTCGTCCATCCCCGCGTGGCAGTCGCGAGTGCCAACAGCTGCGGAAAGACTTATCTAGCCGCGCGCCTCGTGGTGTGGTGGCTCGCGATGTATAGGCCCAGCATCGTCGTCACGACCGCACCTACCGATCGCCAAGTGACGGAAGTGCTTTGGCGCGAGGTGCGGGCCTTCGCGGCAAAAGCCAAGGCTCGTGGCAAAGGGCTCGGTGGCCGACTACTCCTGACTAATAAATGGGAGTTCGCGGAAGACCATTTCGCGATCGGGTTCTCCACCAAGGACAACGATCCCGATAAGTTCCAGGGCTTCCACTCCCCCCATACCTTGGTCATCGCCGACGAGGCAGCGGGTATCTCGGAGATGATCTTTGAAGGCATCACCGCGATACTCAAGGGAGAGCACAACAGACTTCTCGCGATCGGAAACCCGACGAGCCTCGAGGGGTGGTTTTTCGAGGCATTCAAGTCGGAGGGCTGGTGGACCGACCATATCTCCGCGCTCGATACGCCCAACCTGAAGCAGAATCGGATAGTCGTCCCCGGCTTGGTTACCGCGGCGGACGTGGAGCAGGGGCGGATCGACTACGGCGAAGGTTCTCCGCTTTGGCAGTCGCGCATCCTGGGTCAATTCCCTGACAGACTCGACGACACCCTAATTCCCATCGCGTGGGTGGAGGCAGCCGGAGAGCGCGAACCGGGGCGCGGCGGCGAAGTTGTGGTCGGTGCTGACTTTGCCCGCGGCGGTAGCGATTCGACGGTCTTTGTCGCCAGACATGGAATGAACCTGTTCGCCGCCGAGGAGCACAACCAGAAGAACACCATGGAGGCGGCTGGGTTGCTGGTCCAGTTCTGCAAGCGGGTAGGAGCGACCCGGTTGCAAGGTGACGTGATCGGGCTTGGCTCCGGCCCGATGGATCGCGTGCGCGAACTTATGCCCGACCTCGAAGTGGTAGAGATGGGCGCGGGCTCGTCGGCCTGGGACGATGCGAACTACGCCAATCTTGGCGTCGAGTGGTATTCAGTCCTAGCCGAGCTTTTACGGACGGAAAAGGCGGGCGGCAAGGTATTTCAGAACAAGCGGGCGATCAGCGAGTTGACCAGCCGCAAGCGCGAGATTCGTTCGGACGGGCGCTGGCAGCTTGAGGCCAAAGAGAAGGTCAAGAAGCGCGGAGGCCGCTCTCCCGACTGGGGCGACGCCATAGCCATGTGCTACGCGCCTCGACCGAAAGCTGGTTTGATTGAGTACTACCGACAACTGGTCGAAGCGAAAAACGCGCCTGTAGCCAAATCGATTGCGCCGAACCTGCTCTTCAACGGTCGAACCGGAGGAGTGGAAGTTATGGGTCACAATAGAAGACCCGCTGAACCAAAATCTGATCTTCAAGCCCCGAACGTCCAGCACCTAATTGACGTTTACAACCAAGCGTTCTGGGGAGCGCAGCCAAAGGAATTGTGTGTTGGGTGCGGAGAGCCTTTCAGACCTGCAGAAAATAGGATCACAGACTTTATCGACAGTTGGCATGCCGAATGTAAGCCACCATTCTAATTTGACTAGCTTAGGTGGCCGCTCGCGATCTTACGGTATCCCAAGTCCCGCGAAGTCCGCACGGTGCAACACTTCCTCCAGCCAAAGCTGTTAGTCGCCCAGCAGCGAACGGGACCTCGCTAACCACAAAGCGGAAAGTCTCGCGGGCCGAAATCGTGGGCACTCAGTGGGCACTCGGGTTGAATGATGCGCGGACCCGCTAGGGTTTTTTGTATCGCCGGTTCCCATAACCGGCGAGAAAATTGAACCGAAAGAGTGGGGAATTTTTCGCCTCACGAAGTTGTCGACTGAGGAGACCATCAAGGGGCACCGTCGTCGCGGGGTCAACGAATTCGGTTTGCCTCGATATCATTTAGAACAACGCCGGCCTTCGCGTCGGTTGGCGGAGGCAGATCGTGCAGTTCGGAGAAGATGGCAGAGCATCACGCCTCAAGAGGCCGCATCGGTCGCTGCTTTGCCAACTCCTTCCGATAAAGTCCGAGGCGGAAGCTTCTGTTTCAAAGCCTCTTTGATCAAATCGAATTTGCTCCAATTGGCGGCATCGTAAGAGATTCGCTCCGCGGCGAACCGCGCTGCAAAGGGCTTGCTGTCGATGCCGGACGCTTTGGCCTCTGCCTCCGCTTCTACATATCCGGGAAGGAACTGTCGCAGCGTTTTCTCAAAGTCGGCACCAAAGACGGCAAATTCAGCTTCTACAACCCAATCGCTTGCACCGAGAAGATCGCTACCCTTTTCGGAAGAGAGCCCTGCGGACCGGAGAGCGTCGAGCCGCTTCCTCCCTTCGCTGTCGTCGCCAGCATCGTTATCGAAAATGATGTAGCACTCGATGCCAAAGGAGACGAATAACCGACGCCACTTCCCTAGATTTCCCTTGCCGTGAACGGCAATCACTGCAACTCCCTCTCTAGCGAGATCGAGACCGCATTTTTTCAGGTAGATCGGCAGCGATAGCGATTCCGTGGGACCTTCGACAAGAACTACGAGCTTTGCAAAGAACCCCTCCAGGATGTCGTTCGTAGCGTTGGCGGCATAGAATGGGAGGATATTCTCCGCTGTGGTCCGTTCCGGGGGAGCACCTGTTTGCGTGCAGCGATTGAGAAGGTCCGCGATTGAGATTTGAACTATTTTGGTTTCGCCCAACTCCTTCCTCACAAGAGCGAGCCCTTCTAGATTCGTAATGTCGATAAAGGCTGGGCTGTGTGTGGTGACAATTATCTGGAGGCCACCTTCGCACATCTGGTTCAAACGACTTGCAAGCCATCTTTGGGCGAGCGGGTGAAGGTGAGCCTCTGGTTCCTCAAGCACTAACAATATTCCACCATGAAAGGCTTTCGCGTAAGCATGAGCGAACGCCATTGCCAGAATCTGTTGCTCGCCCGTACCCATCTCATCCAACGCGCGAGGCTCTCCGGCCTCGGACGCTTGCAAACGGAGAGCCTGAAAGAAATTGACTGGATTATATGCTTCGAAGTCGACGTCTAGTCGGTGAGACATTGAAGCGACCATTTCGGCCATCTGCTTTTGAAGCTCGTTGACAAAGTTTGCGAACTCGGGAATTTCGGCAAACTTCTTCTTCGTCTCTTCAAAGATGCTTTGGAGTCCCTTCTGCACATCAGGTTGCTCTAGCATAGCCTTATGAAACCGATGCATTAGCCGGCTTAGATATGTGTATTTCGACGCATAACTGAGTTGGTACGAAAGTCTTCTTTCGGCTTCAAGAACTATGCATGTGCAGGTGTCTCGATCCTCATTTCTGATGTACTGGTTCCCCTCCCCGCGGTATTTGATCGGGTCGTCTGCGTTCTCCCTGTACCGCCACATTATTCGTGAGAATCTGCCAAAGAGTTTGCCCGGTCGGAATTGTGCCTCGATGCTGATCGTCTTCAAGCGATCGCGTTTGAAGAATTCGTTGTCCTCTGGCTCGTATGTCCCGGGCCAGAGAGTTCCCAAAACGATGTTCAGCGCACGAATAACATTCGACTTACCGGAATTGTTTTCGCCCAACAACACTAACGGCCGACCGGAGGGAAAGTTGATCTCGACGCGGCCGCCTATTGACCGATAGTTGTCTACGAGCAACTTACATAGTTGCGCTGTGCTCATCTGCTACCTCTAGGTTATAGTCAATTGCAAGGTTCGTGCGATGTCCGAAGAAAGACATAGACCATCAGACTATCAGCAGCGCTGTTCAGCGCGAAGCTTAGGAGCCGCATATCCTGCACGGAGCCCGAATTCCCAACAGGCGTCATCAAGAGCCAAGTAGTCGCCCATCTCGGCGAGAATTCCCTCGGCGCTATAAGTCCGCGATCCATAGGGAGTATTTGTGCCTTCAGCGTTCCCCACGTGAACAGATTCTAGGGTCTCGCGGCCCGCGGGCCATCTCGACCGGAAGAAATCCTTCGAATTTCCCCTGCCGAGTTCACGATCTCGCTCATCGTCTCAACCAGCACGATACGCCGACATCGCGACGCCCGGAAGATAATCAAGAAGTGTCAATGTTTTTCGGGGCCCGCTACTGTGAACAAAAGCGAAGCAGAGCGGTCGGATCCCATTTTTGGACAGGGTCTAGGTCATTTCGACGAAAACTGCGCTTTCCATCAGCCGCAAGCTTACCGTGATGTTGACTTAAACCGGCGAACATTTCGCCAAATGCCCCTTCAGCGAATAGTGCTGGATGATAATCGCGAGGGACGCTATGTGTTCCGGCCATGCCAAATGCCTCGCCAGACGGCGTAAAGCGAAATGTCGGCACTTCCGGGCCTACCCGCCGGCCTCGGGACCGCGAGCACCTCACTTCGAAAGAGGTCGAGTCGTTAATCGAAGCAGCACGGAAGGGACGTTGGGGACTCCGCGACGCCACCTTGATCCTCATGTGCTTTTCCCATGGGCTCCGATTGGCCGAAGCGCTTCGCCTCCGGTGGACCCATGCAGACCTCGATCAAGGCATCTTGCATCTGCGCCGATTGAAGAACGGCCTAGGCGGTGACCATCGGCTCCGCGGCCCCGAGATTCGCGCATTGAGGCGGATGCGACGCCAGAATAGGCATCCGGCTGGAGACTACGTGTTTACCTCGGAGCGCGGCTCACCTCTCGGCTCCCGCACCGTACAGCTCATGCTCGACCGAACCGCCGAGCGGGCAGGTCTGAAGCATCTCAACATTCATCCGCATTGTTTGAGGCACTCCACCGGGTACTACCTGAGCGAACGAGGCGCCGACCTTCGGTTGATTCAGTCATACTTGGGTCATCGCGAAGTGCGCCACACCACTCGCTACGTTCAGCTTTCGCCGCGACGGTTCGAAGGATTGTTTGATGATTGAAGAACAAGATCGGATAGCAGATCGTAGTTAAGGTTGCGGCGTTCCGAAAGCAGAGTGCGGCAATCGCGATTTTTCGTACAAGCGCCTTTCCGCTGGCATGAAACCGAGCCTTAAAGAACGTCGCGAGGCTGTCCCTTCGGTCGTTCGTAGCCAACGCGATTTTCTCCAGTTAGCTCACGCCGCAGAGCAGCTCGATTCCCGAAGACCTTGCGCGCGATGCGCGTTTTGCGACTGTCGACGCGCGGCTTGCGAATCAGGACGACCTCGATGCCCTCGTGAGCGCACGGACGCGCCACCGCGATGGCTTCGAACTTGAATCGCAGCTGCAAGCGCAAAAAATTCCCGCGGCGAAGGTGGCAAGCAGCACCGACATGCTATTTGATCCGCAACTGCTTCAACGCGAGCACATCGTGGAATTAGAGCATCCCAAATTCGGCAAGGTGCCGGTCGAGCGCTGGCCCTTCAGGTTTTCGCGGACGCCGGGTGGGCCGGCGCGAGTATCGCCAACGCTCGGCCAGGACAACGCATACGTGCTTTAGAATTTCCTCGGCTATAGCAACGATCGAGTAAGAGAACTTCTCGACACGAGCGTGATGCGTTGAGGCGTTGATGCCGGGGACGGGACTCGAACCCGCACGGAGGTTAAACCTCCAGGGATTTTAAGTTCGACGAAAAGGTGTCCGCCCGCCTCCATCTCTAATGTTTTCGTACATCGGCCTGTCCAGTTCTTTTGGTTTCATCCGTGCGTATCCAAGCCCGTGGCTGTCAAGTTGGCTGTCAAACCCAAGAATCAAACGAGGGTGCCTTCTCTCCGGACGGCAGCACACGTACCAAGAGCCCATCGCTTGGTCCCGGTTGGCGAAAATGACCAGTGGCACATCACTGCCGCACTCGGTGTGCGCAGTCCTTCTGTCGAAACGCCAGGTACAAGAGGCCAATGCTGCTATTTGTCTAAGCCTATTCTTTTCAGCAAGGCGATGAAGCGCGGATCGGAACGAAGCGGGTCGTAGATGTGCTCAACCTTGAGCATGCAAATCCAATACGAGCGAGCGTCGTAGGCCTTGCGCAAGTAATCCAGAGCACGATCTTTCTCGCCCATTCCGAGATAAATGATAGCGTTAACGAACGCAGCGTTAGTTGCATTTGTTCCGGAGGACGACTGATTCAACTGCTCCTGGATCTTGAGGGCCTCGGCGCGCTGCCCCGAAGCGGCATTGGCGAATCCCAGCCAGCCGGCTATGAAAGAAGCCGCGTCGAGCGATCTCGCTCTTTCCATCTCCGGAATTGCTTCGCTGATGCGCCCAGCCTCGATTGCCGCCCATCCTAGCGTCCAATGACCCAAGGCGGAGTTGGGTTCTAGCTCGAGCGACTCGCGAATTTGGGCTACCGCTTCCTCATACTTTTTCTGGAATGCCAACGGCACTGCTACATCCTGGGTGAGGATGTACGAAAGCGGATCGAGCTCGCTGGCTCGCTTCATCTGCGCCAATCCCTCGTCGAATCGGCCTTGCAGTGTGAGGCACCAACCGTACTGGTGGTGGGCTTCTGCGTATCCGGGATTGAGCTCCAAAGCGCGCTGAAACTCGTGCTCGCTGCCCTTCCAATCGTAATCGTATTGATACTTCACGAAGCCCAGCGAGGAGTGAGCTTCGGCCAGGGTTTCGTCGAGCCGCAACGCCGTCTGGGCGGCGACTCTCGCTTTTTCCATATCCGTACCTGGAAGATTTATGCCAAATCCGTATGAATAGGCATCGGCTAATCCGCTATACGCCGGCGCGAATTGCGAATCCGCAGCGATTGCTTTTTGGAAATATTCGATAGCACGCTTGATTCCTTCTTCGTTCTGTTTGTCGAGGTAGTAGCGGCCCTTCAAATACGCCTCATGTGCCTCCGGATTGACTGTGGCAGCTCTAGCTAAATGCGTCTGTTCTTGCGGCGTCAGCTCGACATTGATTTCGCGCGCGATCGCCAGCGCGACTTCATCCTGCAGCGCCAGCACGTCCCGCGAGTCACGCTCGTAGCTCTTCGCCCAGAGATGCCTGTCATCTGGCGCATCGATTAGCTGGGCGGTGACGCGCACCTTGTCGCCGACCCGCACTACCGAACCCTCCACCACCGCATCGACGTTAAGCGCCTTGGCGATTTCCGGCGTCGGTGGCCGATGCTCGCCTTTGTACCGCATCACCGAACTTCGCGAGATCACTCGCAACGCGCTGATAGTCGCAAGATCGCTGGTAAGCTCATCGGTGAGACCATCGCTGAAATATTCCTGGTTAGGATCGCCCGAGAAGTTGTCGAGCGGCAGGACAGCGATCGATCGGATGACCCTAGGCGCGGCGGCAGCAAGTTGGGTAGGCGGACTCGGCGCGGACGACCTCCATTTGGCGAAGCTGTAGGCAAGCGCCGCAATGAACAACACGACAACACCCGCCGCGAGCACGAGATGATTCCCGCCGATTAGTCGACGGACCACGCCTGAGGATAAGGTAGAAGCCGCAGCCGCAGAATCGTCGCCCGCCGAAAGAATGTACACTCCGATCGGCCGACTAACGTTCTTGAGCCGTTTCTGGCCAAGGCTCCTGGCCGCCATCCCGGGCTTGTTGCGAATCGCGTCGTAAACATGTTCGGAGATGCAGATGGTTCCCGGCGTTGCGAGGGCGTGAATGCGCGAAGCGATGTTGACTCCGTCGCCCCACGCGCTGTTGTCCCTGAACAGCACCTCGCCCAGATGAATGCCGATCCGCAGGCGCAGATCCGGCGAGTCCTTCAAGGCCGCCTGAACCTCGCGGGCGCAGTTCACCGCGTCAACCGCGCTGTGGAAGCTGGTCAGCGGCCGTCGCCGATCTCGCCAAGCAGCCGGCCGTTGAACTTCGGCAGCAGCGTTCGTAGCAATGCGCGGTGTTCAGCGACCGCATGCATCGCGAGCGCCTCATCTCGACCCATGATCAAAGTGTAGCCGGCGATGTCGCTGAACATGATTGCCGCTAACTCGCGGGTCGGATTTGCGGTCGGTGGCTCGGACATTTCAGGTTCGGCGTCCCATTTCCGTGCGAGACTATCACGCTGGCAGAAAAGTCGCGCCATCCTGATAACCGTCTGTTTGCCCGCATCTGGCGCGGTTCGGTCTGTCCTGCCCGTAGGATTGGGTGCTACAAACTAGCCAGCCTCTTTCTTGGGTAAAATAGTATGCGTTGCTCGAAGTGCGGGACCGAAGGAATCCCGGGCAAGAAGTTCTGCGCCGAGTGCGGGGGCCCGTTGTCGAACCGCTGCTCACGGTGCGGTTCGGACAGCGCTCCGGGTGCGAGGTTTTGTGCTGATTGCGGCGCGGCTTTGGGAGCATCGGGATCGGTCGCGGCAAAGAAACCCGACGCGCCTCCGATTCTGATCGCCGATGCGCTGGCCGCTGAAAATATCGAGGGCGAGCGGAAGACCGTCACCGCGCTGTTCGCTGACATTAAGGGGTCGATGGACCTGATGGAGGACATCGATCCCGAAGAGGCACGCGCGATTGTCGACCCGGCGCTGAAGCTCATGATGGATGCGGTCCATCGCTACGACGGCTTCATCGTGCAATCAACCGGCGACGGCGTCTTCGCCCTATTCGGCGCTCCAGCAGCGCACGAGGACCATCCGCAGCGCGCGCTGTATGCCGCGCTTCGCATGCAGGAGGAGATGCGGCGCTACTCCACCAAACTTCGCGAGGCGGGCAATCCTCCGCTTGAAGCACGCGTCGGCATCAACAGCGGCGAAGTCGTGGTGCGCTCGATCAAGACCGGCGACGGGCATACCGAATACACACCGATTGGGCATTCGACCAGCCTCGCCTCGCGGATGCAGGCCTTGGCGCCGACCGGATCGATCGCGGTCACCGAAAGGACGCAGAAATTTTGCGCGGGTTACTTCAGTTTCAAGGCCCTTGGACCGACGCGCGTCAAAGGCGTCACCGAGCCGGTCAACGTTTTCGAGGTCACTGGCTTGGGACCATTGCGCACGCGGCTACAACGCTCAGCGGGACGCGGACTCACGAAGTTCGTCGGGCGCCAACGCGAGATGGATGCGATGCGCAACTCGGCCGAGCTAGCCCGCGCGGGCCACGGCCAGCTCGTCGCCGCGATGGCCGAAGCGGGAACCGGTAAGTCGCGGCTATTCTTCGAATTCAAAGCGATCTCGCAATCGGACTGGATGGTGCTCGAGACGTTCTCGGTTTCTCACGGCAAGGCGTCGGCATATCTGCCGCTAATCGAGCTGCTCTGGAACTATTTCACGATCACATCCGCCGACGACGAACGCACGCGGCGCGAGAAGGTTACCGGACGTGTACTCGCGCTCGATCGGAGTATGGAAGACACGTTGCCGTATCTGTTCAGTCTGCTCGGAATCGTCGAGGGCGACGATCAGCTCGCGCAGATGGATGGGCAGGTCAAGAAGCGGCGAACGTTGGAGGCGATCAAACGCATCCTGCTGCGCGAGAGTCTCAATCAGCCGCTGATGGTTATCTTCGAGGATCTCCACTGGATCGATGAAGAGACACAAGCGCTGCTAAATCTGCTTGCCGATTCAATCGGGACCGCTAGGCTTTTGCTGCTGGTGAACTACCGCCCTGAATACTCGCATCACTGGAATAGCAAAACTTACTACACGCAGTTGCGGCTCGATCCACTCGGCAAGGAGAGCGCCGAGGAGATGCTGACCGCGATGGTTGGCGACGGCGCGGAAGTGCGGCCGCTGAAGCGCCTGATCATCGAGCGTACCGGCGGCAATCCGTTCTTCATGGAAGAGACGGTACAGGTGTTGCTCGATGAGGGTGCACTGGTGCGCGACGGGTCGGCGATCAGGGTCACCAAATCGCTCAATGAGCTAAAGATTCCTCCCACCGTGCAGGGGATACTGGCGGCGCGAATCGACCGCCTGCCCGCGGCTGAGAAGGAGCTGTTGCAAACCCTAGCAGTGATCGGAAAAGACTTTCCGCTCGCGCTGGTACGTGAGATCGCCAAGAAGCCCGACGACGAGATCGATTCGATGCTCAACAACCTTCAACTGGCCGAGTTCATCTACGAGGAGCCCACGGTCAGCGACGTCGAGTACACCTTCAAGCACGCGCTCACCCACGATGTCGCGTACAACTCGGTGCTGATCGAGCGCAGAAAGCTGCTGCACGAACGAGTCGGTTCCGCCATGGAAGCGTCATTCGCTCAATCAATCGACGATCATCTGAGCCAACTCGCTTACCACTACGGCCGCAGCGCCAACGTTCGAAAGGCGCTCGAGTACCTGCGCCTGGCCGGCCGACAGGCTCATCAGCGCTTGGCCCACGGCGAAGCAATCGTCCTTCTGAGCGCCGCACTCCAATTGCTGAAAAGCCTGCCCGAGGACGACGAGCGCCGGCGCGAGGAAGCGAGCCTGCAAATCACGTTCGCGGAGGCTGCGATCGCCGCTAGAGGTCCCGCCGATGACGAGGTG
>Ga0210398_10002997_pt1 | contig 16256 bp, 14 predicted proteins | sample IncBWC4OmetaG_FD_161047 | JGI IMG/M metagenome (GOLD analysis project Ga0210398, IMG submission 161047) | Forest soil microbial communities from Barre Woods Harvard Forest LTER site, Petersham, Massachusetts, United States - Inc-BW-C-4-O | ecosystem: Environmental > Terrestrial > Soil >... | reverse complement strand
ACTCCGGATTTTGCGAGGAATTTCGTGCTAACCCGATGATTCCACTAGACCCCGGGGGGAGGGGGGTATCGACGAGTAACCAGAATCCGTGAAAAATCTCGCCCGCTCAAGCCGTTCTGACAATATTAAAAGCGGATTTCCACAAGCCAGATTAGAAAGAAAAGCCAAAAGCCGAGAACTGAGAACCGAAAGCTACAAACTGAGAACCGAGACCTGAGAACTGAGAACTGCCTTCGCAATCGCACAATACAAATCAATCGCCTCAGCCAGTTGCTTCTTCTCGATAAACTCGCCATCAGTATGCGCGACGTGAATCGATCCCGGACCAATCAGCAGCGGTTCGCCCCAATTCGTCAGCCGAGGAATGTCGGTAGTAAACGCAGCAATCATCGTAGGCAATCCGTCAACCGTGCGAAAGCGCAGGAAGGGAAGTTCCAGCGGGAATTCGACCTTGACCGAATCACCCGCAGTTGCAAGAATCTGCCGCCGCAATTCCTGCGAAGGACCGATCAGGCGATAAAGCAAGTCCGCATGAGCATAATCAGGAATGACGTTGGGCGCGCGACCGCCTTCGATCAATCCGATATTCAGCGTGCAAGCACCAACCTCAGGATCGGAAGGCAAAGGCATCGCGCGCAGCCGCGTGAGCGCCGCAAGCAGCTTGTCGATGGCCGATTCACCGAGTTCTGGATAAGCCGAATGCGCCATGCGCCCCGAAGCAGTAACCTCAACCCGCAGCGTTCCCTTCGAAGCGAGAGCAATGCGATTCTCAGTCGGTTCGCCATTGACCATGTATTTGCATCCGTGCGCTGGCTGACTTGCCGCATATTCGTTAGCCGCTTGCGCGCCCAGGCTGTCGCGTTCTTCACCCACCAGGAACAACAGTCCCACGTAAATTCCTTCCTGGCGCAATCGTTCCGCGGCGGCAATCTGCGCCGCAATAATGCCCTTGGCATCGCAGGAGCCGCGTCCATAGATTCGAGCCGCATCCTCGGAAGATGCTATGAACGGAGGAACCGTGTCCATGTGCGTGGAGAAAACAACCGCCGGATTCGGCTGCTCCGGCAATGTGGCGTAAACGTTGAAGCGATTGCCTTCGACCGGCATGCGCCGCGTCTGGTAGCCAATGCGGCAAAGCTCTCCGTAGAGATAGTTTCCGACCGCCGTTTCATTGCTCGAAATGGATTCAATGTCGACCAGTTGTCGGGTAAGCGTGATAGCGTCCATGGGAAGAGAATAACCTACCGCACTCACGGCCGCTGCGATTTGAACCGATCATGTAATCTGAATACTGTGATCGTGCCATCTTCAACTATCCGATCGCTCTTCCTTGAAGGCCCAGGGGGAAGACTCGAAGCACTGCTCAACGCCGGTTCGGAGAATGCGACTCACGCCGCGATCGTTTGCCACCCGCATCCGCTGTTTGGAGGAACACTGCATAACAAGGTTGTGTTCCATACCATGAAGGCGCTGAACAGTTTTGGTTTTCCCGTGCTGCGCTTCAACTTTCGCGGCGCCGGACTCAGCCAGGGCGAACACGATCACGGCAACGGCGAAGTTGAAGATGTTCGCACCGCTCTCGACTGGCTGGACGCGGAGTTTCACCTGCCGCTGCTGTTCGCGGGATTCTCCTTTGGCGCGGCGGTTGGGCTGCGAGCTGCGTGTCCAGATATGCGCGTGAAGGCATTGATTGGCGTGGGAGTTCCGGCGATTCCCGTCGCTGCCGATGCGGAAGCGCCGCGCGTGTATACCTTTGACTTCCTGCGCGACTGTGCCAAGCCGAAGCTGTTTGTCAGCGGCGCGCGCGATCAGTTTGGTCCGCGGGCGAAGCTGGAAGGTCTGGTCGCGTCGGTTCCCGAGCCGAAGAAACTGGTGCTGATTGAAGGTGGAGACCATTTTTTCGAGGGACGGTTGCGGGAACTGCGGGAGACGATTGAAGGTTGGGTGCGACAAGAAATTGTGCGAGCACCGTCTTTATGATCCTGTTCATATAATCTTGCTCATGTCCGACGCTGACCGTGAATCGCAGTTCCACGAAATGCGCCTCATCGCTCGCGAGACCTTTCGCCACGCGCTGGCCGAGGCCTCGATTGCGAACGGGTTTTCGCGGCACGTGCACTGCGAGCGTGGTGTATTGCGCGTCTGCGAAGATCTTTACCATCTCGATTCTTATTCGCGCGTCCTGGTAATCTCCATCGGCAAGGCCGGACACACGATGGTTGAAGCCCTCGCGCAGCAGGTCGGCGAGTCTGCGCTGGAGGGAATTGTGGCGTGTCCGGTTGAGCCATCGGCGCAGATACGCGGCTTTCGCTATTTTCGCGGCGGACATCCTACGCCAAACGCCGAATCCATCCGCGCAGCGAGCGCTATCCGCACAGCACTGGAGGCGCAAACTGCGGCCTCTCTCGTTATATTCATGCTCAGCGGCGGAGGATCGTCTATCGTCGAAAAGCCCATCGACGACGAGATCTCACTCGACGATCTGATAGCGACCTATCACGCACTGGTGCATTCCGGCGCGCCGATCGCTGAGATTAACGCCATCCGCAAACACCTCTCTGCTGTCAAAGGCGGACGGCTGGCGCAGGCTGCGTTTCCGGCGCAGCAGGTTTCGCTGCTGGTTTCCGACGTTCCCGACAATATTCCCGATGCTCTGGCTTCGGGTCCGACGATGCCCGACTCAGCCAGCGTTGAAGATTGTTATCGCATCGCCGAGAAGCACGGATTGCTCCCGCGGCTTCCGCACTCCACGCGCGAGCTTTTTGAGCGCCATGCTCTAGAGGAAACGCCGAAGTCGGACGATCAGGCCTTCTACCGTTCGCGATGGTGGACAATTCTTTCGAACCAAACTGCAGTCGAGCAGGCGAAAGTCGCGGCCGAGCGCGCTGGGTTTGCCGTGCATGTGGACAATTCTTGTGATGATTGGGACTACGAGCGCGCGGCCGAATATTTATTGAAGTGTGTGCGTGAGCTGAAAACAAGATCCGAGCGAGTGTGCCTGATCTCCGGTGGGGAAGTGACGGTGAAGGTCACGAACGGAGGTATCGGCGGACGCAATCAGCAGTTTGCACTGGCGTGCGCCGCGAAGATTGCGGGACAAAACATCACTGCGCTCAGCGCGGGAACGGACGGAGTAGATGGAAACAGCCCGGCGGCTGGCGCGGTTGCAGATGGAAGCACAGTGGCACGCGCGCAGTTGAAAAAGCTAAATGCCAGAGCAGCGCTGGAGAAATTCGACGCTTATCCGTTCTTCAATGCACTGGGCGACGCGATTGAGACTGGGCCAACCGGAAACAACCTGCGCGATTTGCGGATTCTGCTGGCATATTGACGGCGACCGCGTGTCAAAGCCATTGCTGAAAATCACGGGGAAGGATCGAACTCTTCTTTGTATGCTTCCCAGCGTTGCCGGATGTCCGCCATTATTTTCTGGTACTCCGGATCAGAGCGGAGACTGTCATAGTTCTTGTCGCGTTCGAACCAGGGGTAGTTCACATCTCCGAGAGCGGCGGTGCGTTGCAGCCAAAGGAGAGCGTCCTTGCGGTCGCCGAGCAGGGCATAGATGCCACCGGTCCAATAGGCGCCATCGCCATCGACGATTTCCTGCGGGCGGCGTTGCAACAGCTTGGGGTTGATTTTTTCGCGCTGGTGACGAGAAGCGTATAAGAACCCGGCCATCATCTGGGGTGCTTCGTCGCCGGAGTTGGGAGATAGTTGCAGCGAGCGCTCGAGTGCGGCTTGAGCTTCATCGAGCTTGCCCTCGTAATAGAGAACGACCCCGAAGTATGCCAAGGCCTTGAACTGATCGGGATTTTGGGCCACGACCTGGCGCATTTCCTGATCGGCCTCCGGCAGCTTGCCCTGGTAGAGAAGCATGCGGGCGTTCATCCAACGGGGCTGAAGAGTAGTGGGATTCAACTCCATCAGGCGCCGGTAGGCTTTTTCGGAAAGTTCATTCAGGCCCGCGTAATAGTATGAATAGCCGAGGTTCTGCCAGGCATTCTCGTCGTTGGGAGCGAGAGCAACTGCCTGCCGGACGACGCGGATGCCTTCGCCCACGCGGCCCTGCTCACTGTAGGCTCCGCCCAAGGCAGTCAATCCTTGCACCGAGTGGGGATTGATGCTCAACGCGCTCTGGGCTGCGGCCTCGCCGCGCTTCAAATTTCCGGAGGCATCTTCAAGAAAATTCGCCCCTTGAAACACGCAAAACTCGGCCAGCAGGGCGTAGGCTTCGGCGAAATTCTTATCCAGCGAGACGGCGCGGGCAAGGAGGGTTTTGCCTTTTTCAATACTCTCCAGCCGCGAAGTGACCAGGTATTCGTTCAGATAGAAACGTGCCTGGAGGTAATCGTTGTAGGCGTCGACGTTGGTGGTGGCAAGTTGCTGGATGGACTTTTGCTCGGTGGGAGAGATTTCGATCTTGAGGCCTTCTACGACCTTGGTGGCGATCTGATCTTCAAAGCTCAGGATGTCGGCACTGTGCAGGTCGTAGCGTTGCGACCACTTGGTGTTGCCGGTCCGGCCGTCGATGAGTTGAACCGTGACGCGGATTACGTCGGAAGAGCGCTGGTAGGTGCCCTCCAAAATGCTTTCCACATTCAAAGCTCTGGCCGCTTCGGCAGGATCCGGGGTTTCCTTGGCGTACTTCAAAACCGAGGTCGGCGGGCGCACCGCAAGGTTTTGCAACGAAGTCAGGCGGCTGATGATGGCGTCGGTCATCCCGATGCCCCAACTATCGGAGGTTGCTGCAGAGATATCGTGGAAGGGAAGCACGGCCATGGTTTCAACGGAGGGTTTGGGAGCAACTTGCACGGCTTCCGGCGGGCGAGACCGGGAAATATAGTTTCGAACTCCATAGGCTGCCAGGCATGCGATAAGAACAATAGCCGCCGCGACCATCACTGCCTTGGATGTGCGGCTGAATCGTGAGGACTGCTGGGCTGACGCAGGAGCGATTTGAAGGCGCTGCGACTCGGTATCACGCCTCACCCGCTTCAGATCTGCTCTTAGTTCTGTGGCGGACTGGTATCGGACGTCACGATCCTTTTCCAGGGACTTGGAGATTACATCTTCGAGTTTTGCTGGAAGATCGGGATTCAGACGCACGACTGCGGGTGGCTGTTTATGAAGGATGGCATCGAAGATTACTCCCGAACCGTCGCCGCGAAAGGGCAGTGTACCGGTCGTCATTTCGTAGAGCACGACTCCAAAGGAAAAAAGATCGGTTCGAGCATCCAGTTCCTTGGCCAAAACCTGCTCAGGCGACATATAAGCGACTGTTCCCAGCGTGCTGCCGGGGCTGGTGAGATACTCCTCGGCGACAACTGTGGCAGTGGCTCCAATGCCGATATCGTCCGGCTTGAGCGTGACCTTCGCCAAACCGAAGTCCAGAATTTTGGCGTGACCTCGCTTGGTGACGAAGATGTTGGCCGGCTTAATGTCACGGTGAACGATGCCCTGCCCATGAGCTGCGTCGAGTGCGTCGGCAATTTCAATAGCGATCTCCAGGACACGATCCAGATCCATTGGGCGATTGCCAATCACATGCTTCAGGGTTGCGCCGTCAAGAAACTCCATTGCGATGAAGGTCTGGCCATTCTGCTCGTCAATCTCGTAGACGGTGCAGATGTTGGGATGGTTCAGAGCCGAGGAGGCCTTGGCTTCGCGTTGGAACCGGCTGAGGGCCTGCGGGTCGGCGGCAACGTCACCGGGCAGGAACTTAAGTGCGACGAAACGGCCAAGTTTCAAGTCTTCGGCTTTGTAGACCACGCCCATACCACCACCGCCAAGTTTCTCGACAATGCGGTAGTGCGAAATGGTTTGGCCTATCAATATTTAGCCTATCAATCTTTGTTCTATCAATCTTTGTTCTATCAATCGAAGAGCTCGCCGCTAGCGGGAACATATCAGGGGGCGAGGTGGGGCGCGTCAACGCCTTATGCCGCTTCGCCTTTCACCTGCACCCCGGCCCACTTTTCCAGCAGGGTCAGGGTTGCGGCATAGTCGAGATCGCGGTGGCCGTCTTCGGTGGCCATTTCGTAGATCTCTTCCACGGTTTCAAGAGCGGGGAGTTTTACGCGGGCTTCTTTCGCGGCTTCGAGTGTGAGCAGGATGTCTTTGTGCATGAGCCGCAGCGGAAAATTGGGCGTAAAGTCACGCTGCAGAACGAAAGTCGCTTTGTACTCGACGACTCCAGAGCGGACCATGGTGGCTTCGATCAGCGAGACCAGTTGCCGCGAGTCCACGCCAAGTTTTGTGGCGAGAGTGAGAGCTTCAGCGAAGCCCTCATAAATAAGGGCGATCTGCAGGTTCATCGCCAGCTTGGTGGTCTGGCCTTTGCCGGTTTCGCCCATGCGGAAAATCTTTTTGCCCATGGCGGCGAACAAGGGATTGAGGCGATCGATGGTCGCTTCGTCACCGCCGACCATGAAAATCAGTGTGCCGTTGACGGCGCCGATCTTCGATCCGGTCATGGGAGCATCGACGTAGGCCACGCCGCGGGCGCGAACACGCTCGGCAAATTTTACGGTGGCAGAAGGCGAGATGGTGCTGGAATCCGCGATGATCATGCCTTCAGTCAGCGATTGCTCGACGCCTTCAGGACCAAACAATATCTTCTCGACTGCGGCGGTGTCGGAAACGCACATCCAAACTACTTCGGCGCCTTGCGCGGCTGCGGCTGGTGTGGGAGCCATGCCTGCACCTTCCACCAGTTTGCCCGGCGTGCGGTTCCAAACCGTGACCTCGTGGCCGGCTTTAACCAGATTGGTGGCCATTGCGTGTCCCATAATTCCCAGACCTAAGAAAGCGACTCGCATTTCTGAGCTTCTCCTGGCGATAAAAGAACCCTCCGGATTAGATATGAGCGAGCGGATCAAGGTCAAGCAAGCATTAGAAAGGGCTTCGGATGATTGCCGGCTGTGCGATTCGAGCGTCCGCACGAAAGAGGTTACTAGGGGAACCGGGGGAATAACGCGCTTTTATGTTTCATCCTGAACTAAAATAGCGCTAGCGATGGGCGGCGCTCATCCAATGAACTAGGGAATCGTAGAGTGATTAAACAAACGCTGCGCAATCCGGCGCTTCGCAAGCGAGCTTCACAATTCGGGCGCCTGGTGCGGCACTCCGCGGTAACACCGCTTTGCGGAGAGACGCACACCCCGCGTCTGGTGTCGAACGGTGAGCTGGGAGTGACTTTCATCGGCCATTCCAGCTTCTTCGTGCAGATCGGCGCGCAGAGCGTGATGATCGACCCGAACTTCGCGCGCTGGCTCTTCGTGCTGAAACGGCTGCGGCGTCCCGGGCTGCGCGTGCGGGATTTGCCGGCCATCGATCTGGTGTTGGTGACGCATGCGCACTTTGATCATCTGCACCGGCCGTCGCTGCGCGCCATCGTGCAGAACAATCTGCGAACCCGCGGAACGGCTCCGGCAATCATAATTCCGAGCCACGTGACGGACCTGATTTCCGATCTCGGTTTCTCCGAGATTATTGAGCTCGATTGGTGGAACAGTTCGCGGCACGGCAGCCTGGAGGTGACGCACGTTCCTTCGCGGCATTGGGGAGCGCGCATTCTCAAGGATTCGCACCGCGGTTATGGCGGCTATGTGCTGCAAGCCGCGAAGCACTCTGTTTATCACGCCGGCGACACGGCCTATTTCGCGGGCTTCCGCGAGATCGGCCGCCGCTTGTCGCCGGAACTGGCACTGCTTCCTATTGGCGCTTACAACCCTCCCAGCTTTCGCAACGTGCATACCAGTCCGGCGGACGCTACCCGAGCGTTCCTCGACCTGAGGTCGCGCTGGATGGTCCCGATGCACTACGGAAGCTTCCGGCTGTCGCACGAGCCGGTGGATGAGCCGCTGCAACTGCTGGAGCAGGCAGCGCGCTCGGCGGGGATCGAGGACCGAATAGTGGTGCTGGAAGAAGGGGTCACCAGATTTTTCTGAGTCCTACCGCGGGAAAGCCGGAGAAGGAATCAGGTTTCAAGGTTTCACGTTTCAACGTTTCGAAGTTCCCTCGAAACGCGCGAAACTTGAAACCTAGAAACCTTATCACCGCTTTTCATACTCCGTTGACAAACCGTTTCCGCATTTTGGTGTAAGATCGGTCGCCCGATTTTTTCATTTTTAGGAGGTGAATCGTGACTGCTAAGTCTGTACCCGAGGGTTTCCACACCGTTACTCCGTATATGACTGTCCGCAACGCTGCCCGCGCCATCGAGTTCTACAAGCAGGCGTTTGGCGCCGTGGAAAAAGGCGGCGTTATGAAATCGCCGGACGGTAAAGTTGCGCATGCCGAGCTACAAATTGGCGACTCCATCTTGATGCTGGGCGACGAGTTCCCGCAAATGGGCGCCTTGTCGCCGCAGAGCACTGGTGGCGCCGGCATGGGACTGCACATTTATGTCGAAGACGTAGACTCGGCGTTTGACCGCGCGGTGAAGGCCGGAGCAACCGTTGAAATGCCGGTGGCTGATATGTTCTGGGGCGACCGCTACGGAAAGCTGGCCGATCCGTTCGGGCATAAGTGGTCGATTGGAACTCACAAGCACGATGTCACGATGGAAGAGATGGAAGAAGCTATGAAGCAAATGCCGAAGAGCGCGTGAGAGTTTGGTCGAATAAGTGATTTGTAATTCTGCACGTAATTCTGCACGTAATTCTGCTCGTTCGGGGGCGCGGCTCCGGTCGCGCCCCGCTTTGTTACCTTCCTCTGGTACCTCGGTAATGCCCTCCCAGCCCGCTATTACACAAGTATTACAGTGCCTTAGCCCAATCCCTTGATACGTTAGATCAGGCGGTAGCGGATTCGAGAACCAGCCGAACGAGGAACCACTTTGGATATGCAACTGGAAAGCCTGGAAAAACGGCAAGCGGCAAACGGTGAAGTGAACTGGGTGACCGCGATCTTCATGGGCCTGTTTCACGTGGGCGCGGTGGCGGCGCTTTTCTTCTTCACATGGAAGGCTCTGTTCGTCGCCATGTTCTTGTGGTGGGTTTCGGGCAGCCTGGGTATCGGCATGGCTTATCATCGGCTGCTCACGCACCGCGGCTACAAGACCCCGAAGTGGGTGGAGTACTTCCTGACCGTCTGCGCCACGCTCGCGCTCGAAGGCGGGCCGATTTTCTGGGTCGCGACTCACCGCATTCATCACCAATATTCGGATCAGGATGGCGACCCGCATTCGCCCATCGAGGGCAAATGGTGGGCGCACATGGGTTGGATTCTGATGGGCAAGTCGATGCACCATGACACGACCACGCTGGCACGCTACGTTCCCGACCTCGCCAAAGACAAATTTCACGTTTGGATCACGAAGTATCACTACGTACCCATGATTGTGCTGGGAGTCATCCTGTTTGCTATTGGCGGGCTTCCGTTTCTGATGTGGGGCATCTTCATGCGCACTGTGGTTGGCCTGCACGCTACCTGGCTGGTGAACTCGGCAACGCACTCCTGGGGCTCGCGGCGATTTACTACGCGCGATCTTTCCACGAATAGCTGGTGGGTTGCATTGCTGACGTTCGGAGAAGGCTGGCACAATAATCATCACGCGCATCCGACGGCCGCACAGCACGGCTTCACCTGGTATGAAGTCGATATGAACTGGTACGGTATATGGGCGCTGAAGACGCTGGGGCTGGCCTGGGACGTCAAGCGCGTCCGGCTGGCTGATCTGGAAAGCGGGTTGGTTGCTGCGCCGAACGGACGGCTGGTTACGGGTTCTCTCGCGGAGGGCGCGGCGGCGGGGGACTAAGTTTCTTGCAACCTTCGGAAATTCCACCCCGACCATCACGGTCGGGGTTTTTGCTGCTGTCTGCCGCAAACCTTTAACACAGAGGCCACAGAGGAACACAGTATAGACCTTGTCCTGAGCAGATTTACTCCGTGTTTCTCTGCGAGCCTGCGTTTAAGATTTGCGTTGTTAACCGCACCACCTGAATGTTTCAGGAGGGTGGCTCCTGACGCGGTAAAATCACTCTGACGCCATGCGCATCACGAGCCGCCGCGGGACCATCGTCTTCTTCCTCTTCCTGGGCATCACCCTGGTGGCCCTGGCGGTTGCGCTCAATGTTGGATGGATCATTCTTAACTGGCGCGAAGGCGTGCTGCTGTTCTTCGGCGTCATCTTTTTTGCGCTGATCATTGCGGGCATGATCGTCAACACGAGCTTTCTGGTTCGCGAGTTGCGGCGCAGTGAGCAGCATGACAGCTTCATCAACGCCGTCACCCACGAATTGAAGACGCCGGTTGCTTCCATTCGACTGCATCTGGAAACCTTGCAGCGCCGTGACTTGCCAGAACCGCAAAAGCAGGAGTTTTACCGAGTGATGCTCAGCGATACGGATCGCCTCACCGAGACCGTGGAGCAAGTGCTGCGCGCAGGCCGCGCTGGAGATAAGAAAGCCGGACGGGAGAAATCCGCGGTCGACTTCCGCCAACTGGTGCGCGACTGCATGGACGCCGCCCGGACGCGCCATCATCTGCCGCAGGAGGCTCTCCGCTATGAGGAGGCCTCGAGCAATGGCACGGGATTGCGCGTGTTGGGCAGCGATGAAGACCTCCGCACCGCAGTGTTCAACGTTCTCGACAATGCCATCAAATATTCCGGCGAGCACGTGGATGTGCGCGTGCGCCTGGCTGCGCCTGATGAAAAACGTCTTGTGCTCAGCGTGCGGGACCATGGTGTCGGCATCCCATCCGACGATATGAAGAGCATCTTCAAGCGCTTCTACCGCGTCAGCCACCGCTCGCTGGCGCATGTGAAAGGAACCGGACTGGGCCTGTTCATTGTGAAGTCGATCGCGGAAAAGCACGGCGGCAGAGTGTTTGCCGAAAGCGCCGGCGAAGGCCACGGCACGACAATTACGATGGAACTGCCGAGGTCGTTGTCATGAGGTCGTTATCATGAGGGCGATCGCATGAAGGAAATCGCATGAGCCGGGTTCTGGTGGTGGAAGATGAAGCTCATCTGGCGCAGGGATTGCGCTTCAATCTGGAAGCCGAAGGCTACTCCGCCGAGGTAGTGGGAGATGGAGAAGCGGCTACCGATCGTCTTCTGGACAAGAAGGAAAACTTCGATGCCATCGTGCTCGACATTATGCTGCCGGGCAAAGATGGCTTCAGCGTAGTTTCAGAATTACGCGCGGCGCGGAATTATGTGCCGGTGCTCATGCTTACCGCTCGCGGCCAACCCGAAGATGTGCTGAAAGGCTTTGCTGCGGGAGCGGACGATTATTTGCCCAAGCCTTTCGATTTGTCCATTCTTTTGGCCCGCCTGCAGGGGTTGCTTCGGCGAAGCCAATGGATGCGGGCCGGCAAGGAGAATCCGGATGCAGCTGATGTGGCCGCTGATTCGTCCGGAGCCGGCGACTTCGGAACATTTTCTTTTAGCGGCAAGACCATCGACTTCGGCACGCTTGAACTGCGCACGGCCGACAACGTCATACACCTCACGCTGATGGAATCGGAGCTGCTGCGCCACCTGGTACGAAGCGATGGGCGCATTGTTTCACGCAAGGAGATTCTCGAAGAAGTCTGGGATCTGCACGAAGACACCGATACGCGCGCCATCGACAACTTCATTGTCCGGCTGCGGCGCTACATTGAAGATGATCCCGCACAGCCTCGCCACTTGCTCACGGTGCGGGGCGTGGGGTACCGGTTTCTGGCGAATCCGGAGAAGAAGTAGCGTAGCCGATTTTTACTTCGGACTCGCAATGCAAAAGCCCTTCCGCCGGAATCCGCGCGGAAGGGCTTTGTCTCTTGGTTGGCTAGTTCCTTTACTGCTTGTCGTAAACGGAAGTGCCTTCGATTTTCATTCCCATCGAATCCTTCCCGCTCACGGAGACGGTTCGACTCTTGCCGTCTGCCGAGATGACGGCTTTACCGGTTATCGTGACTTTACCGGCTTTCTTGACTGTCAACTGGTAGTTATGGTCGTCGACTTGCTTGACCGCCCGCGTATCTGCCGTCGGATCGCCGGTGACCGGATAATCTTTGCCGTCGAACTTGCCGGTCCACTCGGTGTGGGTGGGCTTTCCCTGACCATCTACACCGTCGATCGTGCCTTTTATGTTGTCGCCGACTGCTTCGTACTTGACCGTCAGATTCTTAGGCGATCCGGGAGTCAACTTCGACTTGGCTTCGTTGAGCTTCCACGTCCCCAAGTTTGGATTTTGAGCGGAGCACATTGCCAAGCCTACAAACAACATTCCGAGCGTCAATCCTATGGTTCTTGTTTTCAAGTTGCCTCCAGGGTGAGAAACGGATAGCTCGCGAGCGAGCACTGCATTCTAGGTCTGTGTGACCTTTTGCGCAACTCGGGGAATCTCGGAGTGGTGGGCTACTGTGATGGGAGTAGCCCATTACCCCCAGCAAGTTTCCCGGGTAGAGACACTAGGCCCGGCACAACTCCGCCACCAGGGTTTCCCGGCGCTCCTGTGCCAGGCCATCCATGCGGTCAAGAATCATCCGGTAAACCGAGAGCGAAATTCCCGCCAGCACAAGCAGGATTAGAGTCGCGATCCAGAGGTTGCCATACGTGCGCGCGATCCAGAATGCTAATACTCCCACGCCTACGACGAAAAGTTGCACTCCAAGGCTGATCAACACTGTGGTCTGAGAAGCGCGCTGACGGCCGAAGGAGGAATAATCCAGTTTCTTCGGAGCGTAGATCGACAGCAGGTTGCCGGCGGTGAAGTTCACCGGCGCGGCAAATAGCATGCCGGCGAGGGACGCGACCGTGACGTCGAGTGTGGGACGGCCATAAAGGAAGCCGACGGCAATCCATGCCACAAGAACCTCGATCGCCAGGATGCCGGCGTGGGTGAGATTCTTGGCCAGCACAATTTCCCGGAAACTTACGGGAGAAGCGTAGAAAAACTGGATGCCGCCAGCGTCTCCGCCGAAGTTGTTGTAAGCGAGATTGGTCAGCATCAGGAGCGTATAAGCGGCAGCCGCCGGAAATGCCATGTCGGGGGTGCGAGCCAGGAATGCCCCGGAATGCCGTGTCTGGTTCATTGCTCCGAAGCGGAAGACCACCAGCACGAAAAGCGGCATGATCAGGGTGAGGAGCATGGGGCCGCTGCGGAGAAGATAGCGTATTTCTTTTTCGAAGACGGCTGACACCGGGGCTGAGAATGCGGGCAGATTCCAGCCCAACTGAAGCGACCGGTCTCGCGGCGAAGCTGAAGCGGCGGCGACTTCGGTGAGGTTTTCACCGCGATACTGCGCTAACAACCGTACGTGCAGGCAGTAGCCGATGAGCAACACGAAGGCGCACAACACTGCAAACGAACTGAATGCTCCCATAAAGCGCGAAAATACTGCCTGCGAGATGGCGTCGGCGGCCAGCCCGGGCGGAAGGATGCCCTGCACCCGAGCCAGCGGTTCGACGTAGCGTTGCACATATTGCTGCGCGCCGCTCTCAGCCGGCTTCGCGAAATGGCGTGTCAGCGGCCCGATCAACTGAAAACTCAGCATCAGCAGAATAAACAGAACACCCATAAGTTCCCGGGTGCGGCGCTGGGCCAGCCAGCGGTCGACCCAGGCAAATACCATTTGCAGGAACACAAAATTGAACACAGCGAACGCCAGCAGCACGAGCAGCGTCCAGGGTAACAACGCTGGTTTCGCAAACCCCACACCCACCAGGATTCCGAATGACCACAGGCTGCCGAGGGCGGTTGCGGGGTCGAATGCGCCATAGGCCAATCGCACCAGGAAATATGAGCGGTAGCCGAGCGGGAAGCGCAGCAGGTCGGAGGAATCCGGATTGTCGGTGAAGGCGGTCGCCATTATCGGGAAGACTTGCCAGAAGATGAACACGAACCAGAGCAGGAGCGCGAGAAATTCCGGCTTGCCCGCTGAGATCATTAAAGCTGCCGCAAAGGCCATGCCGACTGCGCCGCCGATTCCGCCGATAGCGAATGCGAGTGACACGAAGATGTGCGAGACCAGCTCCAGTTGGCTGCGAGTTGAACGCAAGCCATTGCGGAAGAGTCGCCAGCGCAACCATGCGATGGTAGCCAACTGGCCACGCGAGTTTAGGCTGATGCTGGCCTCATTCATGCGGTCTTACCCAAGCCAGGAAAGCTCCTGCTCGACAGGACGCGAGCCTCCCACGGTGCGCAGGAAAATTTGCTCGAGGGTCATTTTCTCGCCTGGCGCCGCGGATTCATCACCAGAGCTACCTGCTGGAACGGCCGGCGTCTGCGCCTCGACCCCGGCGCGCAGTTCTTCCAGGGACCCTTGGGCAACCAGTCGTCCCTGATGAATGATGGCGACGTGGCTGCACAGGCGCTCGACAATTTCGAGCACATGCGACGTGAGAAAAATCGTGGCGCCGCGCGCAATCATGCCTTGCAGCATTGACTTCAGCGTTCCAGCGGCGATGGCGTCTACGCCTTCGAACGGCTCGTCGAGGAACAGAACCTTCGGCCCATGAATTACGGCGGCCGCCATGGCCAGCTTTTTCTGCATGCCGTGGGAGTAGTCAGTGACCAGCTTTTTCGGCTGATCGGCGAGCTGCATGAAGTCGAGCAGTTCGGTGGCGCGCTTGGCTGCGGTTTCGCGATCGAGTCCATACATTCGTCCCGCGAAGTTCAGGAACTCCGATCCTGTCAGGCGCCCGAAAAGCGCCATGCCTTCGGGAACGACGCCAATCTGGCGTTTCACTTCGACGGGATGCGCGGTGAGGTCGATTCCGAGGATTTCGATGCACCCGGAACTGGGCGCAAGCAGACCGGTGAGCATCTTGATGGTTGTGGATTTGCCGGCGCCGTTGGGGCCGAGGAAGCCGAAGAATTGTCCCGGCGCAACGCGCAGATCGACGCCGTCCACGGCCAGAAGGCCTCCGAAGCGCCGGGTCAAGCACTGAGTCGAGATGGTGGGAGCAGAGTCCATGAAACTTCCGAATCTAGCACAAACGGATGCCTCGCCGTGCGTTTGAATTTCGCGCTGTTCTCAACGTGATTTCCGAAACCCGAACAGAACTGACACTAGGATTATTCTTTCTCGAGCGGATGATAAGATGCCGCTCTTATTTCCCGAGCGTTTTGGTCTCTCGCGAGGAGGCCGTATGGCCAAGAATATTGTGATCTGCTGCGACGGAACAGGAAACGAATTTGGGGACCACAACTCCAACGTGGTGAAGCTCTACAGCGCACTGATCATCGATGGCAAGAGGCAGGTCGGATACTACCATCCGGGTGTGGGCACCATGGGAGCGCCCTCCGCGCATAACAAGATCAGCGAGATGTGGTCCGTGGTGATGGGCCTGGCCTTCGGAGCCGGGTTGCTGGCGAACGTCGGCGACGCTTACCGTTATCTGATGAATGTTTATGAGGACGGAGACCGTGTTTATTTGTTTGGCTTCAGCCGGGGCGCATACACAGTACGAGCGCTCGCCGGAGTAATTCACATGTTTGGATTGCTGTGTCCAGGCAATAACGGTTTGATTCCTTACATCATCCGGCTCTACGCGAAACGAACGCGAAACGCCGCGGGAATGAAGAACACGTTCGAAGTGGCAGACGGATTCAAGTTTACCTTCTGCCGCGATTGCCCTCTGCATTTTGTCGGAGTCTGGGATACGGTTAGCTCGGTGGGCTGGATTTGGGATCCTCTAAAGCTGCCTTATACGGGACAGAATCCGGAAATCCTTAACGGCCGGCACGCGGTTTCTATTGACGAACGGCGTTGCTACTTTCAGAACAACTTGTGGGGAGATCAACTCCCCGGACAAAGCCTCAGGCAAGTCTGGTTCGCCGGAGTGCACTCTGACGTGGGAGGTTCCTACGCTCCCGCCGAAAGCGGTTTGTCGCAGATTGCTCTGGAGTGGATGCTTTGTGAAGCGGTTTCGCTGGGGCTGTTGGTCGAGCCGAGGAAAGCCGATCAGATTCTTGCCAGGGTTCCTGTAACAACGATTCCGCCCCCTGCGCCAGTGCCGCCTGATCCGGCGCAGAAGACGCACGGTTCGCTCACTGGTGCCTGGTGGATTTTGGAATTTCTACCACACTCTTACTACGACCCCGTCGCTAGGAAGGCGAGGTGGCGTATTCCCATTGGGGCGAGGCGCCTGATTCCTGAGGGCTCCATGCTGCATGAGACGGTGAAAGAGAAAGTCAAGATCGATCCTGACTACGAACCGTCGAACCTGCCGCAGAGTTCGAGCGTCGAGCCGAGGAATGTTTGCCGGTTTGTGTGACTCCTGGCGCAAATTGGCCGTAAAAGCGAGCATGCCTAGGCCG
>Ga0210398_10002996_pt1 | contig 16265 bp, 10 predicted proteins | sample IncBWC4OmetaG_FD_161047 | JGI IMG/M metagenome (GOLD analysis project Ga0210398, IMG submission 161047) | Forest soil microbial communities from Barre Woods Harvard Forest LTER site, Petersham, Massachusetts, United States - Inc-BW-C-4-O | ecosystem: Environmental > Terrestrial > Soil >... | reverse complement strand
GGACGGAATGGCGGCGGCGCATTTGGCAGGAATTGTGCATCGCGACCTGAAGCCGGAAAACGTAATGGTGACCCGCGACGGGAGGGTAAAGATTCTGGATTTTGGGCTGGCGCGAGTGTTACCGGGAGCCGTTGGAAGCGGATCGGGCTCGGGTTCGGGCACCGAAACGATGACAACGTTAGCGACTGCGGTCAGCTCCTCGTCCACGGAATACATGACAAAGTCCGGCGTGGTCCTGGGAACCGCGGCATACATGAGCCCTGAGCAGGCCCGCGGGCAGGAGGCGGACTACCGTTCGGACCAGTTCTCGTTTGGATTGATCGTGTACGAGATGCTTGAGGGCAAGCAGGCGTTTGCGCGCGACTCGTCCGTGGAAACGATGGCTGCGATTGTGCGCGACGAGGCAGAGCCGCTGAAAGTCAAGGTTCCCGTACCTCTCAAGTGGTTGGTGGAACGCTGCCTGGAGAAGGACCCGACGAGGCGGTTTGATTCATCGCGAGATCTGTATCAGCAACTGCGTGTCTTGCGTGACCATTTTTCCGAGGCGTTTAGCAGTGGCATACAGGCCCTTTCGCCAGAGGTTGCGGCGGCGCAGCAGTCCGTAGCAAAACGAAAAGGATTCGGGGTGGGCGTCACGCTTGCGCTGACGATTCTGGCTGCGGGGCTTGGAGGCGGAATCGTATGGTGGCTGCACCCAAAGGATGTGCAGCTTTCGGACTACAAGTACACGCCGTTCGCGGTGAACGCTCACAGTCCGCTGTGGTCGCCGAACGGCAAAATGGCTGTGTACTCAGGCGAAATGGGCGACGAAGAGCAGCTTTTTCTGCGCACACTGGATTCGCCCTCGCCGCAGCAGTTGACTCACAGCTTTGGCGGCATACGTCCCCTCGGCTGGTCGCCGGACTCGTCGCATATCCTCTACCTGCGACTAACACCTGGGACACAACCGAATGAGCTGCTTTCTGTTGCTTCCGTTGGTGGAGAGCCGGATTTGCTGTGGACGATACCGACGGGGCCCGGGTTTGGCTCTTCAAGTCTGCCGACCGTATCCCGGGACGGCAAAGCGGCAGTGTTGATCTATCAGGAGAAGGACAGCAATTTCTCGGATGTGTATATCTCCGAACCGATCGGGTCCCGACTGCGTCGCTACCCAGATTCGCGAGTCTCTTCGCATAAAGTTTTCAACACTCCCCAACTTAATTTTTCGCCGGACGGCAAGCAGTTACTATTGATTCGCGCGGGTGATTCCGATGTAGAGGAGTATTGGCTACTGCCGTGGCCGGCCGGTTCAGGAGCGCCTCGACAGATAATGGATAACTTCCCACGATCCACGGGGACGCCAGGGATCTCCTGGATGCCTGACAATCGGCACATTGTTCTCGCAGCGACGATCGCGTCGGGCTCAGCACACCTTGTCCTAGCCGATACGCAAACCGACCGCTGGCAACAGATCACGCAAGGGATCGGTTCCGAGGAGGCGCCTGCAGTCTCTCCGGATGGGTCCTCGATTCTGTTCGCCGAAAGCAACGTTGATTTCGACATTGAGTCTATATCCATTGCTGATGGAACGACGCACGGCCTGATTGTGACGCCTCGATCGGAGACGATGCCTGCGTGGGCCGCCCGTGCCGATTCACTGGTCTATGGTTCTGACCGATTGGGCAGTCAAGACATCTGGATTCACACCAAGGATGGACAGGATCGCCCGGTGGTGACCCGTGCGAGCTTTGCGGCGGATCTGCCGACATTCATGTACGCCCCGGTGCTTTCCCCGGATGGAAGCCGAGTCATCTATTGCGTGATATCGAAGAGTGGCGAAGCGCGGCTATGGGAATCATCGGTCGCGGGCGGCGCACCGGTTCGAGTCGTCGATCCTGCCGATACAACCTCGCAGTTCACCGGCGATTGGTCTCCTGATGGCAATCAGTTCGCTTTCAGGAGTTTGGAAGCAGACGGTACAGCAAGCATGAAAATCGTTCGCACTTCCGGCGGGGCAACCGCACAGAAGTTGCTGGATGTTGCCGGAGGCGTTTTTTCCTGGTCCCCGGACGGAAAGTGGATAGCTTACACCGACGCAAGTCGTCACTGGCGTCTCGTCTCACCCGATGGGAAGCAGCATCGCGACATTGGAATCATTCAGACTGAAAACCTCGGCTTTTCAAAGGACAGCAAGACGGCGTACGGGATTCGCAGCGACGACAACAAGTGGTTTCTGTTTTCGATCGATATCGAAACAACGAAGCTACGCGACATCAAGCAGTTAGATAGTAGCTTGCGGCCGCAGTTGGACGTAGGTCCCGCAATGCGCTACACGCTAGCGCCCGACGGCAAGAGCTTTGCGTACACAATCGCTAAATCGTCTAACAGCGTGTGGATGATGCAGGGTTTTGCCAGCAAGTAGTTTGGTCCGTTCTCGTGTGACGTTCCCTGCTTTGGGTTTCCCGTGGCGATGTACGGTGCCAAACAGAGAATTTTGTTGGGTAAGTCCCATAAGCCGGTATATGGAACGTGATTCTCGCGATCTCGATTGCCGGATTGCTCTTCGCCTGCCAGCTGACCGCTGAGGCAAAAGAGGCGATCAAAAAGGGCGTTCGCCGAGTTGCCGGGGAAGGACTTAACCTCTGGAAACTGGGGGGCCATCTCGGTGCAATTTCGGTGCAATTCGAGGGGGTGATTGCACCCTGCGTTTCCGCGTAAGCGACACCAGCAGCGGCACTCAGTTAGTTTGCATCGGCTTGTTAGAAGGCAGATGCTCTATCCAACTGAGCTACGGGCGCACTAGCTGCATTGATTTTAAATCATTTATCGGACGGTACAACACCATTTTGGCGGCCTCTAGCCTCTGCCGAAGGGCAGAGGCTCAACTAAACTGAGTTACGGACCCATCCTTCCTATTCATTCGATTCTACTGAAGTTGCAAAACCAATTCGCATTCGCTCGTGCCCCGAATTCAAATTGACGAGTACGCTGTTATACGCCCAGGTGGATTCCGAGTGGCGCGTCACTTGGGAGGGACGGCCAGGAATGTCACCAAATCGCCAGATGTTTACCCAAGATTTGTCCGAGGAGGAGTTGCGAGCGGTCTGGGCTATTCGGACCGCAGCACGACCATGGGGTCGACGCGCATGGCGCGTCGGGCAGGGATGTAGCAGGCGGCGAGAGCGACAGCGAGAAGCACAATCGCGACGGCTGAGAATGTGAATGGGTCACTAGCGCTAATTTCGTAGAGCAAGCTGGGCATCAAACGCGTTAAGCCAAACGCCGCGACTAGACCGATTGCGATGCCTGCGAGCGCTAGACGCGCCCCCTGAACCAGAATGAGCCGCATAACGTCGCGCCGTTGCGCGCCCAGAGCCATGCGAATGCCGATTTCGTGAGTTTGCTGCGCGACCGCGTAGGCCAGCACGCCGTAAATTCCAATCGCGGCAAGAAAGAGCGCGAGAAATGCAAACAGGCCGAGGACAAAAGTGTTGAACTTCGGCGCAGCGACGGAGGACGTCATTTCCTGGTCCATGGTATGTATATTCGCGACAGGGAGTTGCGGGTCGAGAGAGTGAATCTGCGCGACGACGGCGGAAGTCAATGAAGCGGGGTCAGTTGAGGTGCGCACGACAAGATTCATCGGGATGATAAGGTTACCGTACACGATGTAGTCGTCCGGCAATTGAAGATACGGAAGATAGAAGTGCGGGCCGGGCTTGGAACCCAGCGGACCGTCGATCACGTCGCCCACAATGCCAACGACAGTTCGCATCATATTGGGGAAGGGGTGCCCGAGGCGTTTGCCGAGAGCGTCCTCGCCGGGCCACAATAACTTTGCCGTTTCCTCGCTGATGACGGCGACGGGCTGCGAACCGACGCGATCTTCGGGCGTGAAAAAGCGGCCCTTGATGAGCGGAATGCCCAGAGCAGAGAAATAATCTCCAAGAGTCCAGGTGACGGTCATGATAGGCGTGCTGCCTGGACGGCCTTCGACCTGAAGGAGTTCGTTCGAGGCGCTTTCAAGAGGAAGATCATTGGAATCTGCAGCGGATTTCACTCCCGGAAGACTCGCTATGCGCTCAATCGATTGTTGATAAAACTGGCGGACTTGCGTGGCTTTGGAGTAGCCCTCGAAAGGCAGAGGAACGCTCATCGTCAACACATGATCGGGACGGAAGCCGGGGCTGTTTTCAAGAAGCTTCGAAAAACTGCGGACCAAGAGGCCTGCTCCGATCAGCAAAATCACGGCAAGAGCGAATTCTGCGGCGACAAAAAATCCCTGCAAGCGATGACGCGCCCGACTGGGAGTTCCACTGCGACCGCTCTCCTGCAGCGAGTCCTGCAGGTGAACGGAGGAGACTTGGAACGCAGGAGCAATGCCGAACACCACAGCGATCAGGCAGGACACTGTAGCGACGAATGCGAGCACCCAGCCGCCAAGCGAGGCGGAATGAGGAAGAGCGAGGGTTGGAGGAACGAGAGAAAGTAGGCCGCCTGTGCCCCAGAACGCGATCAAGATTCCGAGCACACCGCCTGCGAAGGCGAGGACGAGGCCTTCGGTGAGCATCTGGCGAATGAGGCGCGTGCGGGAAGCGCCAAGGGCGGTGCGAATGGCAATTTCCTTGGAGCGTGATGCGGCGCGCGAAAGAAGAAGCGTGGCGACATTGGCGCAGGCGATCAACAGGACGAAACCGACCGCGGCCATCAGAACGAGCAGGAGGGTTTCGACTGGGCCAGCGACTGCTTGGTGCAAAGGAGTTAATCCAATCGCGGGGGTTACGCCGTTAAAGATTTTTACCATTGCGGGGGGATACACTCGCTTGATTTCTGCTGTGACAAGGGCAGCGTCAGCCTGCGCCTGGTTGAACGTGACGCCAGGCTTCAGTCGTGCGAGCACGCCGTGGTTGTACCCGTCGCCCCAGTCTTGCAGTTCGTCTGGCGTGAAGGCCATAGGAACCCAAAGGTCGGCGGGCTCATTGTTGTATTTCGGCCCTGGCAGCGGGAATTGGAAATTCCTCCGCATAACGCCGATGACGGTGTAGGGAATGCGGTCCAGGTCTATGGTCTGGCCAACGATGTCTGGGCGGCCAGCGTAGCGACGCTGCCAAAAACCGTAGCTCAGAACAGCAACATGCGTGCCTGGCTTGTCCTCTTGCTCAGTGTACGCGCGGCCAAGAAGCGGCTGGATCCCAAGCATTGGGAAAATCGAAGCAGAGACGCTCGCAGCGGTGACGCGTTCGGGCTCGCCGGCACCAGAGAGGTCAAAATTCTTGTTCTGGAAAGCTCCGAGCGAGGTGAAAGACTTCTGCGTGCGTTCAATTACCGCGATGTCGGGCGGCGAAGCAGGGACCTCCGGGTATCCCAATGATTTGAGGCTTTCATTCAGCATGACGAGTTTCGATGGGTCTTTGAATGGCAAGGAACGAAGAAGGACGGCGTCGACGATTGTGAAGATGGCGGTGTTGGCACCGATGCCGAGGGCGAGGGTGAGGACGGCGACGGCGGTGAAGCCGGGAGATTTGCGCAGCATGCGGAAGGCGTAGCGAATATCCTGAAGAACGCCAGCCAAAAAATTGCTGCTGCCCTTTCTCAACGCGACGGGCTCGCGATACAAATCCCTCTCGACACGGCGGAGATTGCCGGCGAGGAAGTCTTCCCCCTTCAGTTCGTCGATAGCGGTGCGGAAAGCCGCGTCCTCGGACTGGCCGGTCGCAAGGAGTTCCTGGTAGCGATCCTCAAGGTGCTGCGCCAATTCTTCGGCGATTTGCGCTTCGCGCGTTGGCGCGAGCTTTAGCGGCGTAAGGCGACGGAGAATCTCGGTCTTCCATTCAGGCATTTTCTGCCTCGGTGATGCGATTGATGCCAGCGACAAATTCGCGCCAGCCGCGAAGCTGCGAAGCGAGGACTCTGCGGCCCTGGCGAGTCACACGATAATAACGACGACGGCGCTGTCCGCTCTTTTCAACCCAGCGACCATGCAGCCAGCCGCGTCGTTCCAGGCGGTAGAGCATTGGGTAGAGCGAGGCCACGTGGAAACGTACCGTGCCCCCGGAGCGTTGCTCGATGAGTTTGCTGATTTCGTAGCCGTGGCGCGGGCGGGCTTCTACGAGCGAAAGAATGAGCAGTTCGGCGCTGCCTCTTTTCCATTCCGTTTGTGAAGTTGTGCCGTCCATATATGGTGTCGCAACATATTGAACGACGGTTACGTACTCAGAGTCAAGTGAATGTTTCACCGGCCAGCTATCCCTGGGGTAGGGGCTTCCGAATGGCCGTTAATCAGGTCCTTCAGGGATTGAGAATTGAACAGACTGTCCTGCCGGATTGCGATAAGGGCCGTATTCGCTAACCACACGGTGCGATTCTGGGCGTATGTCGGCAAACCGGAACTAATCCGGTACACAAACAGTCGTCGGCGGTCAACCTCCAGACAGTTCGTCATCCACCCGCAATTGTCCAATTGCTAACAAGCGCCGGTAAACTTCCGAACGATAAGGAAGACGTCTCTGATTAAGACCCCGGAAAATTTCTAAGGTGGTCCTCTCTCGGGAGGATTAATGCCACTGCGGAAAGGTATCAAGGGTGATTATGTGAAAGAGATTCTCCGCAAGCACGGCGCGCTAGCCGCCAAAATACGTCTCAGCGAGGTGCACCGATGTGAAGGCGCGGGCGATACCCGATTTGCGCCTCCGATTCGCCTAGTGCGTCCTGAACGGCGGTCGCGGCACCGACGGGCAGGTCGAGGTACTCCCCCCGTCGACTGAGCCGGAAACGACGACCTGCTGATAAATCTGCGCAATGCAGTCATTCCACTCTGTGTGCCCCTGCCCACGGAGCACGACCTCAATCCGATGTGGGAAGCCCTGGGCCACGCGCCGCATGAACCAAAGCGGCGTACCTCCATCGGCATCACCAGAGGCGAATACGGTCGGCACTGATGACCGAATAGGTTCGCGATAGTCATTCGGGAGCGACGCCTTCGGCCAAAACTTGCACGCAGCCTGCTGCTGGCGCAAGCGATAGACACCCAAAAAAGTGTCCTGGGTTTCAGCTGGAACATCGTTTTCTCTGATAAACGGGACGTCCTCACTACACGTAATCGCAAAGAAGAGTCCAAAGCTGAAAGGCGAGTCATCGCTGGCGTCAGACAGAATGCCCGCGGAAATCGGGCTCCAGTCCCCAAGGAAAGCTCTATGAATCATCCAGGGTAGTGTTGTGGAGCTTCGGGGTCTATAGAGTTTCGAGCGAAACCACTCTGCAACCCGACCGCGATACAGCGGCAAGGTGCCGGTGTATCCCTGTACGGTGACGCGCACTGATCCCGAGGAGAGACGCGCGGATATCTGGCGAAACTCCTCTCGCAGGTGAGGGAACGTAGCGTTACAGGCGAAATCTCCAGCACACGCGTCGAACATCTTCTCGATCGCAGTTTGTTCCGTCTTTGCGAAAGGCAGTGGCTCCGCTACATCGATGGGCACAACACTGCCCATATACAGAGTCCGCACACTTTTGGGGTACATTCGTAGGTAAACTTGCGCGGCTCGAGTTCCGTATGAGCCCGCGAACAAATTCAGTGGTCCGTAGCCGAGGGCCTGTCGGACCTGTTCCAGGTCGTTGGCCAAGCGATCATAGGTGTACTGAGTCAGATCTGCTCCCATACGAAGGCTCTGCTCGCATCTTTCGACGGCTGCAGGCGGGAACACGTCGCGTAGGCTCACCGCAGGTTCTTGGGCTGAGAATAGAGCGCAATTCAATGCGCCCGAGCGTCCGGTACCCCGCTGGTCTACTAGCAGGATGTCGCGATCCTGACGCAGCATTGTGAACTGCTCGGCGTAAATCTCGGCGGCACCGATCGCATCCTCACCCGGACCACCCGTCAATATGACGATCGGATCCGGAAGCGACTTTCCACCCGTCGCGGGGATTGCAGCCACGCCGATTCGGAGCCGACGCCCGGCCGGCTGATTAGGATTCTCGGCGACTTCGAGCACGCCGCAACGGGCCGGTTGCGGGACGCCTGGTAGGTTGCAATATGAAAGCTCAATTGCACCAAAGGACTTCGCGTAACGCGATGGACCTCCGACACCTGCGGTGTTCGCGACACTCACAAATTCGACCGATAGCACCGCCATCAGCGGCAGAAGCAACCGAATTCCCGTGGCCCATGGGCGCGAAGAATGCGGTTCAGGGATTCGATGCCAGTATCGGTATCCTACGTTGATGCTGGCGACGCGGTCTACGTCTACAGTAACTCTAAAGTCGGGATCATATTCGTGACAGTTGTGGCCTTCGACGCTCACTCCAATCTCCAACGTTATTCTTGCAGCCCCTGGTTGCGCTCGTCCACATAATCTTCGCGGATGCTCGGCTGCCCTGACCTAATCGCGTAAGGTTGCCGGTGACGCGGGCGGAATCCCGAGAGGCTGCCAATGATACAATCTCAGGCTTATCAGTAAGTCAGAGTGGATGACTACATTCTAGAAGCGTGGACGCGGTTTGAAAACATGCGAATCGGACTGGCCGCCAGTGCGGCTCTTCTTCTAACATCCCATGCTACGGCACAGACGCAGAACGGGCTGAACCTCATGCCGATGCCGACTTCCGTGCGATCCGGGGCCGGGCGGTTGTCGGTCGATCCGTCGTTTTCCGTTGCGGTCACAGGTTTCAAGGATGCGGCGCTGGAGCGCGAAATCGTTAGATTTGTTGCCGAGCTTTCGCGCGAAACGGGGATGCTCCCCAAACAAAAAACGACTGGTTCCGCCAGTCCGACTCTGTTAATCCATGCGGCTCACGGCAGAGAGAGCGTGCAAAGACTCGGCGAGGATGAATCGTATGAGCTGGTAATCACGGAATCTGGTGCGAAGCTCACCGCGCCCAGTCCTCTCGGTGTCCTGTACGGCCTTCAGACCTTCCTCCAGCTCGTGGAAACGACGGCAAACGGATTTTCCGTGCCCGCCGCGACGATTGACGATAAGCCCCGTTTTGCCTGGCGGGGCCTGCTGATTGACGTTGGCCGCCACTTCATTCCGCTGGACGTGCTCAAGCGCAATGTTGATGGAATGGCGGCTGTGAAGATGAATGTTCTGCACTTGCACTTGTACGACAACGAGGGATTCCGCATTGAGAGCAAGCGCTTCCCGAAGCTGCAGGAGGCAGGGTCCGACGGGCTGTACTATACGCAAAACGAGATTCGCGAGTTCGTTTCCTACGCGCACGATCGCGGGATCCGGGTCGTCCCTGAATTCGAGATGCCGGGCCACAGCCGTTCATTGTTTGCCGGATATCCGGGACTAGCGAGCGGGCCGGGACCTTATACAGTTGACCCCGGCGGCGTGGATGCCGTCGTGGACCCGACGCGGGAGGAAACTTACAAATTCATCGACAAGTTTATCGGGGAGATGGCCGAACTTTTCCCGGATGAGTATTTTCATATCGGCGGAGACGAGGTTAGTGGCAGTCAGTGGAACGCCAATCCCAAGATTCAAGCCTTCATGCACTCTCATGGAATGAAAACCAATGCGGATCTTCAGGCATACTTCAATCAACGTCTTCAGAAGATCCTGAGCAAGCACCACAAAATCATGATGGGCTGGGATGAAGTGCTGCATCCCGATTTGCCCAAGACGGTCGTCGTGCAGTCCTGGCGCGGACAGCAATCCCTGGCTGCCGCAGCGCAGCAAGGCTATCGGAGCTTGTTGTCCTTCGGGTATTACCTCGACCTGATGTGGCCGGCTTCGCGGCACTATGCGGTGGACCCGATGAGCGGCACAGCTGCGTCACTGAATCCAGAAGCGAGGAACCGCATCCTCGGGGGCGAAGCTTGCATGTGGTCGGAGTGGGTTACTCCCGAGAACATCGATTCGAGAATCTGGCCGCGCAATGCTGCGATTGCGGAACGTCTGTGGTCTTCGCCGGATGTGCAAGATACAAGCTCGATGTACGCAAGGCTGGATAAGATAAGCCAGCGTCTGGAGTGGCTTGGTCTAACTCACAGATCCTCGCTGGTTCTTGCGCTCTACCGCATGGCGGGTGCAAACGACGTTTCAGCGCTTCGCACTCTGGCGGAAGTCGTGGAGCCCGTGAAGGACTACGCGCGCTGGAACAGTCTGAAAGGCGTGTGGGACTTTCGAGCTCCTCTGGACCGGCTAGTAGACATCGCTCATCCGGAGAGCGAGCAGGCGCGGCATTTCAGGGATGCCCTGCAGACATATACCGGAAGTGGTTACAAGGACGAGGCCGCCGAAGAAAAGATTCGGGCGCGTCTCATTCTCTGGCGTGACAACGACGCGAAACTACATCCTGTTCTTGAGCAGTCTTTTTTGCTGAAAGAACTCGAACCCCTTTCGGAAGACCTTTCCACCCTCGCCGCCGCCGGGCTGCTTGCTCTGGATTACCTGGACAGATCCACGCCCTCCCCAAATTCGTGGAGGGCGCAGCAACTAGCCCTCGTGGAAAGCGCAAAGACTCCAAAAGCGGATCTGCTGCTTATGGTGGTGGATCCAGTGCAGCTGTTGCTGGAAGCAAGCGAAGGGCGGAAACAAGAGCCCTGAATGCGCCTCCTGCTACTCTGAGCTCTCTTGACCGAGGCCTTATCTTCACTTCGCTAGGCGGAATATTCCATCGTCGTCCACACCTTGGTTCTGGGAAGTGCTGGGGGTTCCGGACGTACTGTCGGCTACTCGGAAGTTGGCCAGAAAACGGGGTTAAATAATCGATCCGCCGATCAGACCCGTCATACAGGTATGACAGACTCCAGTCCGGCACGACCATCTGACCGGAACGTCGCACGCTTCCGCCAATTCAAGCAAGCTCGCGAATTTCGGATCCCAAGCGGCGGTAATCCCGCTACGCGCGAATGAGACTGGGGGGCCAGATCCGGGCGGCCCTTGTGGTAGGTGAGGAATGTGAACAACCTGCGCCATACCAGGGGTAATAGCCTCGAGAGAACCGAAGATTTCCGTGTGCACATTCTCGGCGCGCACGCCCCAGTTTCGCAGCCCATCGAGTATATCCTGCAAGAATGAAGAGGGGCCACACAGATAGAAGTCACTGCCCTGTGACTCGCTAATTTTCTCTAGCAAAGCCGTGTCAATGTGCTCGGGAGCATCAAAGTCTGCCCCGACTTGGTCGTTTGCAGCAGGCCTGCTGTACACGATGTATTCTCGCCCGCGAGAGAGCTGTTTCAGTAACGAACGCGATTCTTCTGCAAATGGATGCTCGGCGCTATTGCGCGCTCCATAGATCCACCAGATCTCTCGTTGCGATTTTTCGGCGGCGAGTGAGTGCAGCATCGACATCAGGGGCGTTGCGCCCACTCCAGCGCTCAGCAGAACCACAGGATTCTGGCTGGGACGCAGAGTAAAGCTTCCGCGCGGCGCACTAACATCCAGTAGATCGCCTTCTCGCGCACGGTCGCACAGAAATGAACTTCCAATCCCATTCAATTCATTTTTGACGCTGATGCGGAAATGATCGGCTGCGGGCAGATCAGACAACGAATAGCTGCGAAGAACCGGCGGTTTGCCCGGATCGACGAGCAGCCGCAAAACCACAAATTGACCTGCCTGGCAGACAGGTAGAGGCTGCCCATCGATTGGCGCCAGAACGAAGGAAGTTACGCTGTCGCTTTCCTTATGGATATTCGTGACTCGCATCTGTCGAAAGCCGGGCCATGCTGGTGCTTGTTCCTCATTCGCGAGTCCCGGATTTCCCTCGACGGGCTTCGGGCTCGATTCTTGCGCGAGTATCGCTTGAAAAGAAGACTGCCAACCCTTGCTAAGTGCTGGAATCCGCAGCGCTCGTTCCAATTGTTCGCGAGAATGTCCTGGCAAGTACAAAAGGGCGTCAACCTCGGCCACACTGATTCGCTCTGGACCGTCAGTAATTTTTACGATGTCGTCGCCCGCCCCAACTTCTCCCTCCTGCAACACGCGAAAGTAGAATCCTGGTCTGTGTTGCGCTACGAGCAGGGCTGGCATCCGAGGTTCATTCATCCGGATGCCGACGCGGTAGCATGTTACGCGCGGCTGTGACACTTCGAATATCGCATCACCAATGCGGTAGCGATCGCCCATGCACACCTCGTTATCAGGAAGTCCCTCGACGGTGAAGTTTTCTCCGAACTGACCGAAAGTAAAATCACTGCGGCCCAGAAAGCGCTCCCAGTAATGGTACGAGTCCATCTGGTAGACAAATACGGCGCGCTGCTCCCCGCCGTGACCGGCGAGATCGGCTTGCGCATCACCATCGATATCGAGCTTGCGCACCATTCGCCGGCCCGTAACCGGAGATTTCCAGACTGCGGTTCGGACAGTTTTGCCGTTCCATGTCACTTCGCGTGGATGACCGACATTGACTGAAAGCAATCTAGGCATTCATACCCCGTCGAAGTCCAGCGTCTGGCTATCCTCTTATTTTCGTGCGCCGGACTGTGGCTGGCACAATCCCAGCCTGGTCTGCAAAGAGCGGCCGATCGATCACCTCAGTAACTTGCCGGCGAACCAGTAATCGACACTGAACTTTCCCGGACCAGAGCAGATCAGCCAGATAAAGAAGAGCACGTACAAAACTTCCGGAAGGTAGAGGAAATCGTCGAGCCAGCTAAGAGGCGAAAGTCCTTTAGGCATGGTAGAAACCGCGCTGGTCAGGGTGGCGACAATCATATCGATCAATAAAGCCACGCAAGCCGGGCTCGAAAGAAACCCCAGGGTCACCAAGGATCCGCCAACGAACTCGACACCCGACACGAAATAAGCCGTCTGGCGGGGAAACGGGACTTTGGCCTTAACGAGCGTTTCGTAAACAGGTTTCGTGCCGCCGGCGACAAACAATTTGTTTGCCCCGGAGATGGCGAAGAACAGCCCAATCGAAACGCGTACCAGCAGGATGGCATATTGTTCCAAACCACCGTCACCCGACAGCGCAAACTGGACCAACCGTTTCCAATCCATCTCTTGTCTCTCCATCGGAGGATGTGCTGCAACGACTCCCCCAAATCACACAGTTCGACTTCTCCCGCAACTGCGTTCATCAGGACTTAGCGGGTCTCTGACGTTAATCTCTGTTCTCGACAATTATGCTGCAAACCGCAAATGGCGGTGCCGTCAACGAATTCTCGCGCCTCGAAGTTATGTGTCCATCTGTTCCACCCATTTCGCGCGCGATGCGGGAGCCACGAATGGATCCGCAAAGTACTGTGTTTCCCGCGCAACCTTGTCGCCCGTGAACTCCATGATGCTCACGGTGTAGGACGGCTTGCCGTCATATGTGATGATCAATTCGGTGACCCAAAGATCTCCGCCGCCAATGATTCGTCGGACGGTAAACCGCTTTTTGCTCGGCTGACTGGCGCGCTGGTTCTGTATGTTGGATTGACCGCGGGTTCGCTCGCCTGACTGCGGGTATTCCAGCACCGCGTCCTCGTGATAGATGCGGTGCTCCGTTTCAAAATCGTTGGCATCGGACGCCGCCCAATGCTGATCCAGTGCCGCACGGATTTGTTGCTCTTGCATGGACTGCTCCAGTTGCGGTTTCGCTTCCATGATCAGCTTCTTCGTTCAGCTCCCTTGGCTTTTGGAATGAAACCCGGAACCCCGGTTTTCACCACTGGATTCAGCCTCTGTCTGGTCTGAATGCGATTGATTTCGTCAAGCGCGTCCTTCGGAAGAGGAGAGATGTCGAAATTCTCCTTCGCGCGGGCCGCACTCCTGGGCGTGGTAAGCAAAGCCGTGCCGCGCTGCACCGCCCAAGCTAGCAGCACCTGTGCCGGCGATTTTCCAACTCGCTCGGCGATAGCCGAAATGATTGGATCTTCGAGCAGCCCAGGCTTCATCCCGTGACCCAAAGGTGCAAAAGCCAAAAACACAATGCCCTTCTCCTTGCAGAATTCCGATAGCTCCGTTTCCGGCAGATATGGATGTGATTCTACTTGGACCACGGCTGGCTTGATTCTCGCTGATTCATAGATGGGCTTCACTTCGTTCAAACTGATGTCCGAAAGTCCGATGGCCCGGCATTTGCCATGATCCACGAGGCTTTCCATCGCTTTCCAGGTGTCGAGCAACGTCACGCCCTGGTCGTAAATCACATTGCCGTTTTGATCCCGCGGATCCTGGTCATCCCCCGGTTGAAATGCAAATGGAGTATGAATGAGATAGAGATCCAGATACTTGAGCCCGAGTCTGTCCAGACTCCCCTGGAAAGCCGGTTCCACGCGCTCGGGCCGGTGATTGGAGTTCCACAGCTTTGTGGTAACAAAAATGTCTTCGCGCGCGATTCCTCTCGCGGCAAGTCCCGCCTGCAACGCCGTGCCAACCTCGCGCTCGTTCCCGTATCGTTCCGCGCAATCGAAGTGTCGAAATCCGGCTTCCAGTGCGTCTCTGGTTGCAGTTATCGTCTCGGCTGCGTCAGGAATTAAGGTGCCAAAGCCCAGTGCGGGTATGCGCCCGGCTCCGTGACTGAGTGGGATTCTCGTCATCCGCAGATCGGAAGATTCAATCATGATTACTCCCCAAGCTATTTTGCGTGCGGCGTCACCGGCCCGGTTCGAAGTTGGATGCTGCGTGTCGCAAACTGGACGTAACCCTGAGTAAACATTTGCAGGCTAGCACCCTTTGATGGAGCAGTTCCAGTTTATAGGTGGGCGGAGGGCGTCGTGCGAACAGCTCTTCAGATAAATCTTCTCTGGAGCACAGGGAAGCGAGAGCGAATCTCTGTTACGCGAGCGGGCAGCATAAGAGAGAACTCATTCTTAACTTAACGTAAGTTCCGTTTATCGACTACGCGTGTTTCCCGTCCATAGAAATGAGCGAGATACTGCAACATTAATTTGATAGTCTGCTTGCTACTGATGGCCAGTCGTCGTCCGAGCCGCAGCTAAGTGCGCTGGGCCTGTGCAGGAGGCACGGTACTCCCTTTTCGACGAATCCTCCAATATGCGAAAGAGATGAGCAACAGAAATGGGAGAAAAGCTGGAACGGTATACTGCAACCCATCGACGTAGAACGTGCTCAGAGTGACCCCCAGAAGAGCGGCAATGCCTAGCAGCGTCGAATAGGGATAAAGGCGCAGACGCATCGGGAGTTGGGCAACACGCTGAGGTCCAAGCGCTTGTCGAAAAGCAATATGGGTGATGAGAATGATTCCCCATACAAAGAACATCCCGGCCACCGCTACGCCATAAAGCATCAAGAAAGCGCGGCTTGGGGCAAAGATCGCAAGCAAGAGCGCGGCAATCATACCGCCTGTGGAAACGGCCAGAGCGCAGTGTGGCACCCCATTCTTACCGAGGTGCCCTAGCCAAGCCGGGGCGTAGCTGCCTCGCGCCAAAGAAAAGAGCATGCGCGTCGTGAGGTAGAGGTCGGTGTTGGAACTCGATAGCGCCGCAGTGATCACGACAATATTCATGATGCTGGAAGCATACGGAATACCGACCGCGGAAAACGCGGTCACAAACGGGCTGCCGGTGATGCCAGCCCCCATGCGGCTCCAGGGCGTCATCGCCAACATCACGGTCATTGCCAGAACGTAGAACAGGGTCAATCGAACCACGATGGTCCGCATCGCACGGGGAATGGTTTCCTGGGGCCGCTCCGCTTCGCCGGCAGTAACGGCGATGACCTCGACGCCCATGTAACTTGTAAGGGCAAGTGTCAAGGCCAACCAAACACCCTTCCAACCAAAGGGCAGAAACCCTCCCGGCTGTGAGATGAGGTTCGAAAAACCGATCGCAGGCCTCGGACCCAGTCCGAGGATCAATCCCAATCCCACGACGATGAAAACAACAATCGCCAGTACTTTTATGAGCGCAAACCAATACTCAAATTCACCAAACCGATTCACCTGCAAAGTATTGAGTGCCACTAAGCCGACCGAAACACAGACAACCCAAGCCCATTGCGGCACGGACGGAAACCAAAAAGCGAAATAAATGGCCACTGCGGTAATTTCAGCGCCTATCGCAATGATCTGCACCAATCCGTAAGTGGCGCGTACGGCGAAACCGGCCCAAGGGCTCAGGTAGGTCTGCGCATACACACCAAAGGAGCCTGCGACGGGATGGACAACAGCCATCTCGGCGAGCGAGTAAGCGACAATAAGGGTGATAGCCGCGCCCAGAATATAGCTAACGATGACGCCCGGCCCGGCAAGCCGAATGGTGACGGTGCTCCCCAGAAACAGGCCAACACCAATGGCGCCGCCAATGGCAAGCATGCTGAGATGTCGCTGGCTCAACCGGCGACTTAGTTCTTGGGTTTCTCTCCGAGCACTCGGAGAGTCACCAAGCG
>Ga0210398_10002995_pt1 | contig 16265 bp, 15 predicted proteins | sample IncBWC4OmetaG_FD_161047 | JGI IMG/M metagenome (GOLD analysis project Ga0210398, IMG submission 161047) | Forest soil microbial communities from Barre Woods Harvard Forest LTER site, Petersham, Massachusetts, United States - Inc-BW-C-4-O | ecosystem: Environmental > Terrestrial > Soil >... | reverse complement strand
AGCCAATGCACCTCCGGCTCGCGGCGAAACCATGTCATTTGCCGTTTTGCATAATTGCGATGAGCCTGCTGAGCGGCCTGGAGCGCCTGATCGCGCGTGAGTTCGCCACGAAGAAATTGCAGCGCCTGCTTGTAGCCGAGAGCAGATAGCGGGCCGGCAGTGTCACCATACTTCTCAACCAGTCGCTGCGTCTCCTCCACTAGCCCAGCATCGAACATCTGCTTCGCGCGGCGGTTGACTCGGTCATAGAGCGCCTGCCGGTCGGGATCGAGACCGAGGCGCTGGATGCGGAAGCCGCGCAAGGGATCGCGTCCACGCTGCCACAGTTCCGTCATTTTCTCTCTCGAAGCCAGGCATACCTCGATAGCGCGGATGAGCTTGGGCGCATCGTTGGCATGAATCTTTTCGGCGGCGACGCGATCCAGGCGGCGCAGAATGCGATGAAGGTAATTCGAGCCGCGTCCTTCAGACCGTTCTCTCAACCGCTCGCGCAGTTCTTCAGAGCGCTGCGGGCCGGGGAAAAGTCCTTCGAGCAAGGCGCGGAGGTAGAGTCCGGTTCCGCCCACCAAAATCGGCAAATGGCCACGTTCTTTGATTTCATCAAGCACTTGCCGAGCCCGGCGGGCATATTCGCCGGCAGTGATCTGGCTGGTGGGCACGACGCAATCGAGCAAGTGATGCGGAGCGCGGGCTCGTTCGGAGGGCGTGGGCTTCGCGGTCCCGAGGTCAAACTCGCGGTAGATGGCGACGGAATCGCAGTTCACGATCTCGCCGTGGAAGCGTTCGGCGAGCGCCACAGAAAGCGCGGTCTTGCCGCTGGCGGTGGGGCCAAGCACCACTACCAGCAGCGGTTCCGGCTGTACCGAAGCCACCGTCAGCGCAGGCTCCAGTGAATGGCGTGCCAGTAGCGAATCAACGTGAGAATGAGCAATAGGAAGGCAATCAGCAGCAGGCCGGAAGTTTCCGTGGCATAAATCGCGTGCCGGCGGTGCTTGCCGGAGGAATCGTTCTTGCGCTGGTCGTCAGGCACGCGAATATTGTACGCCCGGCGGGAAGTCTCGCTGTTGGTGCTACACTACGCGTCGTCGGTCGCCCATTGTCCATGCCAGCCTTCGAAGGCAACTCCGGCAGAATCGCGCGTTTTGGAGTCTTCGAGCTCGACCTCGCCGCCGGCGAACTCCGCAAGAACGGCACCAGGCTTCGTCTGCAGGAGCAACCGTTTCAGGTTCTCTCCCTGCTCTTGCAGCGCGCTGGCGATGTTGTAACGCGCGAGGAGTTGCGCCAGAAACTCTGGCCTGCCGACACCTTCGTGGATTTCGACCACAGTCTCAACACCGCCGTGAACAAGCTTCGGGAAGTGTTAGGCGATTCGGCATCCAGTCCACGTTATATCGAGACGCTGGCGCGTCGCGGATATCGATTTATTGCGCCCGTACAGAATGGTGTGGAGAAAGGTAATGTGGGAACGGGCGCTTTCGTCCATTCAGCCGACCGCAGCGAGCCAACAGCCACATCCGCGCAAAATCTCCCGAGCACCCTGCACCCAGATCTCGATGTGCCAATCCCGCGGCGCGGGCTCACGCGCGGACTATTCGCCCTCGCCCAAGTGATGTACCTCATCTTCTACGTGGTCGCGCTTTCCCGCCTGCATGCGATCCAGGGAGTCGCAGATTCTTTCTTGCCGGCATGGGGCGCAACCACGCTGGCGGCCATGGTAATGGTGACTGCTGGCGTTGGAATTCCAATGCGTTGCTATCTGCTTTCCGCCGTCGGATTCGACTACCAGCGCCTGGGCGAAAAGTTTCAGCAGATGTTCCCTTTTATTCTGGCCCTCGATCAGCTCTGGGCAGTCGCTCCGTTTCTGCTGATGCCGAAGATCGGGCTGGGCGCAGCTTTCGCAGCCAGCGCTGGATTACTCTATGTGCCGTTCTCAGAGCGCACTCTGATTCGCATGGCATACCTGAGATAGAAGGCGCGGACCTAGCCACAATCCTCCCCCCCAATTTTCTATGGAACCCGACTCACAGATCGCGTGTAATCTCGTCTAAGAAGAAGCTGGACGGGAGTGTGCCTTCTCGAGGAGGAATTTCTTATGAAACGCATGAAGCTTGAAAGCTGCTTCACGGTCTTGATGGTCGTCGGCTTCGTTTGTTCCTGGGTTGTGCTGCCTGCGGGAGCCGATGAATGGTCGAAAACCTATACCCTCACCGGCCAGCCCGATTTGCGCGTGGATACTTCTGACGCCAACATTCACGTTTCCACCTGGGACCAGAAAACCATCGAAGCCAAGGTGACAACCGAGCGCTACAAGATCGGCGGCGAAGGCATCCGGATCGAAGAACACCAGACGGGCGACACGGTTGAGATCGATGTGCGCTATCCGCATTCCCACGGGGTCACAATCGAGTGGGGCACTCATAGCAACCGGCGCGTCGACATCGACATCCACATGCCGCGTGAGGGTCGCGTGGACCTGCACACCGGCGACGGCCAGATCGATCTAGGAAACTTTAAGGGAGAAATGCAATTGCGCAGCGGAGACGGCTCGCAGGAGGTCGACAGCGTAGACGGCAAACTCCGGGCAACGGCCGGGGATGGCCACATCCGCGCCCATGGCCGCTTTGACGAACTCGACCTCAAGACCGGCGACGGCCACGTCGACGCGCAGGCGATGGCCGGCTCCGCTCTGGCGGCAAGCTGGAACCTCGAAAGCGGCGATGGCACGGTCACATTGGCAGTGCCGGGGAACCTGGCCGCCGATGTGGATCTGCACACCGGAGACGGCCACATCGATCTGGATTTGCCCGTCACGACGGAAGGCAAGATTCGCGAGGGCGAGGTTCGAGGCAAGCTGAACGGGGGCGGAAATCTGCTGGTCATTCGCACGGGAGATGGCTCGATTCGCCTGCGCAAGATCTAAACTCAGCCTTCGGCTTCACGAAACTGCAGTCGGCCAGGCCGCACCTGGCTTGACGCAAGGCTTTATACTCTTGAGTCCAACGGTTTCGATTTCAGCGGGAAAATTCTGCCTCAGGTTCCTTCGGCAGCCACAGGGAGAGGTCGTCATGGCAGTCGTGCGTGTCTTTGGATTTCCTAGTAAGTTTCGCAGTGTCTTCATGCTCGCATCTCCATTTTTCTTGGCCTGTTCATTCGCCTGCGCGCAACAGTCCGCAGCCGCCCCGTCGAAGCCCGAGCCGGCCCTCGATGTAACTTCCATGGATCGCAGCATAGATCCGTGCGTGGATTTCTTTAAGTACTCCTGCGGCGGATGGATCAAAAACAATCCGATTCCTCCCGACCAGTCTTCGTGGGACACCTACTCGAAGATGCAGGACGAGAACCGGAGCCGGTTGCGTGGAATCCTCGAGGCCGCCGCCGCTCCTGATCCCGCGCGCAACGCCGCAACGCAGAAGATTGGCGACTACTATTCCTCCTGCATCGACGAGAAAGCCATCGAGGCCAAAGGAACGGACCCGCTGAAGCCGGGGTTGGAGCGAATTGCGAAGATTGACTCCAAGGCGGAAATCGCCGACGTCGCGGCGGTCATGGTTCATAGCAACGCGCTGTTTCGCTTCGACTCAGCCCAGGACTTCCGGGACGCCGATCAGGTCATCGCAGAAGCCGACCAGGGCGGACTCGGCATGCCCGACCGGGATTATTACGTGAAAGAAGATCCCAAGTCGGTCGATCTGCGCAAGGCCTACGTGGCACACGTGCAAAAGATGTTCGAACTCCTGGGTGATCAGCCGGGGATTGCAGCAGCGGAAGCGCAGACCGTAATGCGCATCGAAACCGCGCTAGCCAAGGGATCGATGACCCGCGTAGAGCGGCGCGAACCGAAGAACCTCGACCACAAGATGACCGCCGGCGAACTGGAGAAAATCAGTCCCGATTTTCAGTGGCAGGTTTACTTCACCAAGGTCGGCCTGCCGTCCCTCGCCTCACTCAACGTTGTCGCCCCCGGCTTCTTCAAGGCGATGAATGAAGAACTCAACAAAGAAAGCCTGGCGGATTGGAAGGTTTATCTGCGCTGGCACCTGGTGCACGCCGACGCCCCGTTCCTTTCCTCAGCGCTGCTGAACGAGAACTTCGCTTTCTATGGAAAAACGTTGCGGGGTCAGCAGCAGTTGCAACCGCGCTGGAAGCGCTGCACGGAAAATGTAGACGACGACCTGGGCGAAGCGCTGGGCCAGGTGTACGTGGAAAAATATTTCAGCCCTCAGGCGAAGCAAGAGGCCTTGAAAATGGTGAAGGAAATCGAGGCCGCAATGCAGCAGGACATTAACTCGTTGCCATGGATGTCCGCTGTCACCAAGCAGCAAGCGCTGATCAAGCTGCAGGGCATGGCCAACAAGATCGGCTATCCCGACAAATGGCGCGACTATAGCAAGCTCGAGATCGTTCGTGGAGATGAACTGGGCAACGTGGAACGCGCGCGCAGATTTGAATTCGAGCGGCTGCTGGCTAAGATCGGCAAGCCCGTCGACCGTGGCGAGTGGGGAATGACGCCACCCACGGTGAATGCCTACTACGATCCGCAGATGAATGACATCAACTTCCCAGCCGGAGTACTGCAGCCACCGGCGTTCGATCCCAACTCTGATGCTGCTCCCAACTACGGCGACACCGGCGGCACCATTGGACACGAACTCACGCATGGCTTCGACGACGAAGGCCGCCAGTTCGATGCACATGGCAACCTGCGCGATTGGTGGACCGCCGAAGATGGCAAAGAGTTTGTGAAGCGCGCCAGCTGCATTTCAGACCAGTATTCCACTTACACAATCATTGACGACATCAAGATCAACGGCAAGCTGACCCTCGGCGAGGATACCGCCGACCTGGGGGGGCTTATTCTGGCCTACATGGCGTGGAAGGAAGATACCAAGGGGCAGAATCTGCAACCGCTCGACGATCTCACTCCTGACCAAAGATTCTTTGTAGGCTACGGGCAGAGCTGGTGCGGCGAAACCCGCGATGAGACCAAGCGGCTGCGTGCCACGGTCGACCCCCATTCTCCGGAGAAATACCGCACCAATGGCGTGGTCTCGAACATGCCGGAATTCCAGGAGGCATTTCACTGCAAAGCGGGATCGCCGATGGTCAATCAGAACCGCTGCCGCGTGTGGTAGACGAAAAGTTGGTTTGATGGTTAGTCGAGCGGTTCGGTAATTCGGAAGGGACTAGTCCAGTCCTTCGCTCTCTTCTTTGGTGGGGTTGTAAAAGAATTTGAAGCGCAGAGCGAGGTATTGCCCGCCAAATTCACCGGGCAACGCTGGAAATGGGTTTGACGCCTTGATGCCCGCCCAGGCCGCGCGATCAAGCGGAATATCTCCGGAAGGGGTGACCAGCTTCATTCCCGCGACACTCCCATCTTTCATAATCGCGAACTCGATAATCAGGCTTCCGTGCTTCATCTCCGCGGATTCTGGAATCGCGTTGTACCAATTCTGCCGAACGTCATGCAGCACTCGCTGAAGATAGGGGCCGAAATCTACGCCTTGCGTATCGCTCAGAACTTCAAGGCCGCCCACCTGGCGTCCGTGCGCCCCGGTACCTAATCCAAAATCGCCGTTTTCACCCTGTCCTCCGGCCCCGCGCCTGGCAGCGGCGGCACGAGCAGCGTCCTCAGTCACCGAACCCGCATACTGCGAACCGCTATACTTTTTGAACTCATTGACGACATTCGGCGTGGCTGGCGTCTGCAACTGCGCGATCTGCGGATTCGGTGCTTGCTGGGGCTGAGGTGCTGGCTGATTCTGCGCGAATCCTGCAGACGACTGAGGCGGCGGCTGCTGTACACCGCTCGACCCCGGTGCTCCCGGCGGAGGCGTCGCCAGAATCTTGTGCAGCTCTTTGACGTCCAGTTCAGGATGCCGCGTCGTCGCAATTCGGTTCTTGTCGGAAAGGATATTCGTGTTCGGCTTCTGCGGCACCTTCTGCAGATCAGAAGGAAGCTCGAGGAAGGTCAAATCCTTCCCGTTCGTCAGATTCTTCGCCACCACAGCCGAGTGCCACGGCCAGTATTTTTCAAGTCTCTCAATATTGAAGATGGCAATGAGGAGAATCAGGTGGACGATAACGGAAATCCATGCAGCTTCGCGGCGTCGCGAGCGCTCCAGATCGTCCTGCAACTGGATGAGCAGATGCGGTACACGGGCATCGTCATCAAGCGCGCGGTAAGCCGTTTCCCATCCCTCGCCGTCGTACAGCCCAAGCTGTTCCGGCTGCGGCTTCTCGGGAGGAGCCACCGGATCCTGGAATGGAATTTGCGTGATGGGCATGAACTAAGTCTGTTCGACCTGGGCGTTTCTGAGCCAGGCCTGTCGGTTAGACACAAATCACCCTCGTCACGTTGCATCCCGGTTATGACGGGATAACGCAACGAGCCCGCGCAGCCAAGCTGCTTTTATTTTCGCATCTTTCGGGGGATTCTGCCCATTCACTAAATTAAGAGGGACTTACGCGTGTAAACATTTGTAAATCGGGGTCAGGTCTGCGGCTGGAACTCACGGCCACGGCTCTGGCGGGCCATTTATTGGGCTTTGGCGCGCACTACGGCTATGGGCCGATCGTTCGCAGAACTTGCGGTATCATCTTGCGCGTTCTGGGGCGTGACCTGGGAAGACTCGGTCGATATTTGTTCATCGCGCCGCGTGACCGCTTTGATCGAAACTGGCTGATTCGGGGTGGGGTCAACTTCGAGATGAAAAATGTCAAACCGGTTGTAGTGTCCGACGATATCGTGCATCATCTTCAGCTCGATGCTCTCGGCAATATCGATGTCGGCCACGACCATGCCTTCGCCTCCCGTAACAGGATCGGTCACCAGCTCGCCATCCGGACCGACGATCACCGACACGGGCGCCGGCGTTGCCCGTAACAATTCCTTCATCTTGGAATCCCCCTGCGAGAGTTGCTCAATAGCATCGGTATCGAGCGCGCACGAGGCAACGATGTTGAATACCTTGCCTTCGAACGCGTGAGCAGCCGAGCGCAGGCGGATGGCCTCAGTCAAATTGTAGTCATGAGCGCCACTACCGGGGCGCTGGAACGGCCATGCCGGCGGATAGGTCGCAATATGTACCTGTTCGCCCTGCGCCAGCAACGTGAAACGCGCCAGGGTATTGGTGTTCTCTCCGCAGATGAGCGTGCCAACCCGGCCGATGTCAGTCTCCTCGGGACGCAGATACGCCGCGTCTCCATTTGCCCAAGTGAGCTTCTCAGCCCACGTCGGGACGAGCTTGCGATGGCGGTTCAGCAGCGTCCCTTCGCGATCGAACAGGAGATTGGTGTTGAAAAGCGTTCCCATGCTGAGCGGGCCCTTTTCCGTGACGCCGACCGAGAGGAACACGCGATGACGCTTGGCGATCTCACTGAGCCTTCTAGTGTGCGGTCCCGGAACCTGGACCGCGTTGTCAAACATTCGGCGGCAGAATCCGTGCTGGTCCATCGGAGCATAGATCAGGTTCCACACCGGAAACGCCGGAATAAAAGATTCTCCAAACACGATCAGTTCGGCGCCGGCATCCACGGCCTTCTGCACCAGCGTAGCCAGCTTATCGATGGTCGCATCCCGGTCCAGAAACACAGGCGCTGCCTGCACCGCTGCTGCGCGGAATTTCGGATATGTGTCGCCCGGCATGATGAATTTTCCCTCGCCTCTACGCCTGATTTCTTGCCTCAATCAGCATGAAGATCCCGGCCTCGGGTCTCCGGCATGTAGCGCATGCCGATAAGGAAGCTGAGAGAAGCCACGATTACCGGATACCAAAGCCCGTAGTAGATGTTGCCCGTCGCAACCACAATGCTGAAGGTGATGGTTGGCAGCAGCCCTCCAACCCAACCCACTCCCGCATGGTAAGGGACCGACAAGGCGGTGTAGCGAATTCGCGTGGGAAACATTTCCACCAGAGCGGCCGCCAGCGGCGCATAACTCAGCGTCACCAGTGCAATCAGTCCCGTCAGCAACACTAGGAGCATGCCGATGTTCATCTGCGCCGGATCGGCGCGTGCGGGATAGTTGGCCGCCGCCAGTGCTCCTTGAATCGCCTTGGCATCAAATCCTGTGATCGGGTCGGAACCGATTTTGATCTGAATGGCAGACCCAGCAGGCAAGCTCCGGTTGGTATAAGGAACACCCATTTTCGAGAGCAAAGCTTTGACTTTGTCGCAATCGCTGGAGTTTTTTCTCTGGCCGACCGGGTCGAACTGGAATCCGCAAGTGCGGGCATCCGCGCTCACCACCACGGGATTCGCGCGCGCGGCTGCCGCGAGCTGCGGATTGGCGTAATGCGTCAGCCCTTTGAACACTGGGATCAAAGTCAGAGCGGCCAGCAGCATCCCTGCCATCATTACTGGCTTTCTTCCGATCCGGTCGGAAAGTCGTCCGCTGAGAATGAAAAAAGGACTGCCCAGCACCAAAGCCGCGCCCAGAAGCAGATTTGCCGTCATGGGATCCACTCGCAGAGACTGAATCAGGAAATACAACGCATAGAACTGCGCCGTGTACCACACCACGGTCATCCCCGAAACCATGCCGCTGAAAGCTATGAGCAGCTTGCGAAGATTCTCCCTCTTCCCGAAAACTTCCTGTAGAGGGGCTCGAGAGAGTTTGCCTTCCGTCTTGGCCTGCAGGAAAGCCTGGGATTCCTTCATGGAAAGGCGAATCCAAAGTGATAGGCCCAACAAGACCGAGGAAAACCAGAACGGAATTCGCCAGCCCCACACCTCAAAAGCCGACTTGGTGGCGAGGCGGCAGCACAAGATCACCACCAGAGAAAGCAACAGACCAAGCGACGCCGTGGCTTGAATCCAACTCGTGCAATAACCCCGTTGGTTGGCTGGCGCCTGCTCGGCCACATACACGGCCGCTCCACCATACTCGCCGCCTAGAGCAAGCCCCTGCAAAAGCCGCAGGCTGATCAACAGGATCGGCGCAGCCATGCCGATGCGGGCATATCCCGGAAGCAATCCGACCGAGACCGTAGCCAGTCCCATCAGAAACATCGTCATCAAAAAGGTGTGCTTTCGTCCAATCAGATCTCCCAGGCGGCCAAAAAAGGCCGCGCCGAAAGGACGGACAATAAATCCCGCGGCGAACGCCAAAAGGGCGAACATGAATCCGGTAGTCTCGTCCACGCCGGAAAAAAATTGCCTGGAGATAGTCACCGCCAGGGAACCGTACAGGAAAAAGTCGTACCACTCGAAGATGGTTCCCAGCGCCGCGGCTAAGATCAGCCTCCGGTCCTCGGTGAGCAGTTTAGGAAACGACCCCGTGGTGACGAGTGGGATTGAAGATGTTTCCACAGTCCACTCCTTAGTTCGTTGGCGAGCGCAAGATCTGCGGTTCGCCGCTTTGGATTTGGAATCCCGGGGGCGGCTTTACAGGCGCCCAACAATACTCGCGCCCGCCCGGAAAAACAACCTATTTCTCCCGCGCAAAGAACGCCGTCCAATGGCTGGAGAGGCTAAGTGAAGGGACACCGAAGTTAACTGTGGCGGAGAAATGTTATTTCAAGTTCATCGCTTTCAAAAGGTTGAGACGCTGGGATCGTTCAGATCTTTGAGAGCTTTTTGTCCCCGGAACCACTCGAACACAAAGAAAGCATGGACCCCAAAGGCCCACAATGAAAACATGGCTATCAGCGCGATCATGTCAGCCCCATAGAGGACCATGCCCGCCAGGAAAGCCCAACGATGGCCGGCGCGCCCGGCGAATCCCAGCGCTAACAGCATGATCACCCACGCCGCCGCGGCGCCATACATTGCGAAGGGATAAATGGGACTGAGCGACCTGCTATAAAGGCCCAGCAGGTCGAGCACACCGATGCTGACAAAAATGTTCAGCCGCACCGGAAGCAGGCCGGTGCCGAGTGCGGCCAGACCGGCTGCCAGGAAGAAGTAGTTCGCATCATTTCGACTGTCGGCAAGTAGATCAGCCCGTCGCTGCTCTTCAGCCTCTTTGTACTCTTTGTCCGTCCGGCCCGCGCCAACGTTCAGCGTTTGCATATGGCCGCCTAGCCTTTCGCCTTGGCAATCCTGGGAAGCCCGACTTTCTTCCCATGCTCGCGAATCTCAGTCACAATGTCGAGCGCGAGGGCGAGCGCGCGGCGGCCATCTTCGAGCGGCACCACCGGCGTGGAGCGTTCCCGCACCGCGTGCAGGAACGACTTCAACTCGGCGTGCAAAGGCTCTTCCGAAGTTACCGGAGGCTTGGCCACTTTTATCTGCGGATTAACAGTCGGAGCGCCCGGCGCGCCATCGGCCCCGACCGAGAATACAAGCACTTCCTGCCGCCCGTAATCGACGGAAACATACTGCTGCGGCTGAAAAAAGCGCAGCTTGCGCACGCGCTCTGTCGAAACCCGGCTGGCCGTAAAATTCGCCACGCATCCCGATTCGAACTCAAGCCGCACATTCGCAATATCAGCCTTGCCCGAAAGAATGGGCAGGCCGACAGCACGCACCTCTTTCACCGGAGAATCAGCAAACGAAAGCACGATGTCGAGATCGTGGATCATCAGGTCGAGCACTACGTCAACATCAAGTGAACGCGGAGTGAACACGCTGAGCCGATGCACCTCGAAAAACATGGGCTGCGTAAGCAGCGGAATCGTTGCGCGCACCGCCGGATTAAAACGCTCAAGGTGGCCCGCCTGCGCAATGCGCTTGTGCGCGGCAGCCAGTTGCACCAGTTCGTTCGCCTCATCCAGCGAAGCCGCCACTGGCTTCTCAATCAGCACGTCAACTCCAGCTTCCATCAACGCGCGAGCCACCGCGAGGTGATGCACCGTGGGCGCTGCCACCGATGCCGCGCGGATTTCACTGTGCGTGGTCAGCATCTGCGCGACTGAGCCGAAAGCGCGGCAGCCAAACTCCTGCGCCACCGCGTCGGCGCGATCCAGATTAGGATCGACCACGCCCACCAGCCGCACCCGCTCGCCCTGCTGCTCCAGTTCGTGATAGACCCGCGCGTGGTTGCGTCCGAAGACGCCCACCCCCACCACCGCCACGGAAATCGGGTTCTCAGCTTGCAGGAAGGAACTCTCACCTGGCTGGTTGCCAGCAAGAACAACAAATTGTAAACGTAAAGCCAGGAAAGAGCATCTGCAATACACTGTCTGAACTTATTGCCGCTTCAAGACCCTCGAAAGGAGAGTCCACTCACCCCATGCGAACCATCGCCCTGCTAACGGTTTCCAACATCTTCATGACCTTCGCCTGGTATGGCCACTTGAAATATCGCGACGTCCCGCTGTTCAGAGTGATCGTGATCAGCTGGATGATTGCTTTCTTCGAATATTGCTTCCAGGTGCCGGCCAACCGCATTGGCTCTTATGAGTTCAGCGCGGCGCAATTGAAGACCATTCAGGAGGTGATCACCCTGATAGTGTTCTCAGTGTTTTCGGTGCTGTACCTGAAACAGCCGGTGCGCTGGAACCACGCCGTAGGATTCGCCATGATCGTCGCCGCCGTCGGGGTGATCTTCAAACAATGGTGAGCGGGGAGGACAAAGGCGTCATCCCGAAGCCCCGTGCTTTTCAGCGGGGAGAGAGCCTGCCCTGAGCGAAGCCGAAGGGGATCTCCGCGCATCGTATCCAGCCAGGAATCATTTGCGCTGTCGACTCAACTCCGGGACTTCGCGGCATGCCCCTGCACCTTTTTCAGAATCGCAATCTGCCCGGCATGGTAAAGCGCGTGCTGCGCCACTCCGTGCAGCATAAAGTAGAAATCGTACCTCTTTCCCGGAACCCGCTCGCGCAGGCGGGAATCAGGCAAGGCCGCAACCGTCTTCACCAGCACATCGTGCGTGTGCTTCGCATGTGCGATGGCCTCGCGCCACGTAGTTTGACTAGGGTTGGGAACCACGGGAAAATTCGCTGTGCCCGTAAGCTGGACTTTCTCCCCCCCCAGCCGACGGTAGGCCGCATCGTCCCAGGCAGAAACGTGCAGGACCAGCTCCCAGATGCTGTGAACATCCGACAGCGGCTGAGCCGCGGCCGTGGCTGCATCCATTTCCCGCAACAGCTCAAGCAGAGCCGGACCATGCCAGGCATCACCTTCAAATGCGCGGTGAAGCTGCTCGGCGATCAGGGCAGGTTCAGAGATCGGAGAGTTCATGCCTTCAAGTTCGCCCCCGAGAAGAGATTAGTCAATATATTTACACATACACGGTAATCATGTATACTCGTTAAGATGATTGTCTCCTTTGGAGACAAGACGACCGAAGAAATCTTTCACGGCCACGACACAAAAGCCGCGCGAAGGATTGCGCAGGTTTTGTGGACGCGAGTGCAGTCGAAACTGGACATGTTGAATGCGAGTACAACGCTCGAAGACCTCCGCGTGCCTCCGTCAAACCGACTGGAGAAACTGCGGGGGAACTGGACGGGATTTTACAGCCTCCGGGTGAACGATCAGTATCGCGTTGTTTTCCGCTTCGTCAGCGGCAACGCACTCGATGTGCGATGCACGGACTACCACTGAGGAGAAACCAATGTTGCCCAGCCATCGTATCGCCACTCATCCCGGACAGACCCTGTTGCGAGAATTTATTGAGCCCTTGGGCATGACCCAGGCGGAACTGGCGAGGGCACTCAACATCCCTCTAAACAGAGTGAACGAGCTCGTGCGGGGAAAGCGAGGAATAACTCCTGAGACCGCCCTCCTGCTGGCCGGATACTTCAAGAACTCCCCCGAGTTTTGGATGAATTTGCAGACCGCGTACGATCTCACCCGTGCACTCCAGGAGATGCGCGCCCGTCCGGTGGCTGCAGGGCGAGGATCACGTCGCTCCGTGGGAGCCGATTAGTCGACACCAGTTAAACCTTCGTCTGAATCGGTGTGGTCAAGCAGTGTCCGCCACCACCGCAATCCCTGCGACATTTGCCGCATCGAGAACTCTCTCTCCATCCAGCAGCAAACACTTCACGGCGTCCAGCGCAAGGCAGGTCGCCCCTGCCGCCTTCATCACTTCGATCGTCTTCACTCCGATCACTGGAACATCGAACCGCATATCCTGATTCGGTTTCGCGATCTTCACGACGGTGAGGGCACGGCTCAGCGTAGAAGCATCTCCGCGCAGCGAACCCATAATGTGCCCGGCGCGTTCGATGGCGGCGTCAGTACCCTCCATGGCTTCCACTGCCACGCAAGCCGATTCCGCAATCACCACCGTCTGCCCAATGTCATACTCCGCCAGCTGCCGAGCCACAGCGCGACCGTAGTCGATGTTCTTTCGTTCCTGTTCAGTCGGTGCGCGGCGTGTGAGCACTCCGGCCTTCACCAGCAGCGGCTCCAGCAGCCCGGTCGAACTTTCAAGCGTAATGCCTTCCTCTGCGAGAACCTTGGCCACAGCGCCAAGCAGGCTGTCAGTATTGCGCGTGGTGAGTGAGAGCAAAAGCTTGGCCAGTCGCCAGTCCGGCCGAATAGCAGAGAAAATCTGCTTGTGTTTCACCTGACCGGCCATGATCGCGCGCCGCACCCCCTCGCGCTGGAAGGTCTCAATCAGCTTCGAGAGTTCTCCCAGCGAAACCCAGTGCACCGAAGCCGCGTCCCGCGACTCAATCTCAGGCGAAGCTTCTTCCTTGATCGCGACCACGACAACTTCGAATCCCTGAGCCCGTGCAGCGTCCAGTATGAGAAGAGGAAACGTGCCGTTGCCAGCGATGAGGCCGATGCGTTCCATAGCAGTGACCAGTGATCAGGATCAGTAATTAGTGGCAAGCGCTTGATTTATTGGCCACTGATCACTGGCCACTGGCCACTTACTTAATCACTCCCCGTTCCGAGCTCTCGATGAACCGAATCAGCATCTCCACGTCTTCCCCGCGATCAGGCTCAGCCTTCAGCTTCTGCAGCGCCTGCGAAGTATTCATCTTCGACGCCAGCAAAGTCTTGTAAGCATGATGAATCTTGCGGATTCGCTCCCGCGAAAAGCCGCGCCTCTCAAGCCCAACTTTATTCATCCCATAAGCGTGAGTGTTACGGGCCGCGGACGTCATCGAAAACGGCAGCACGTCCTGCGTGATGGTCGTGCCCCCGCCGACATAGGCGTGAGCCCCGATGCGCACAAATTGATGCACCGGGCAAAGCGCGCCCACCACAGCCCACTCCTCCACTATCACATGCCCGCCCAGCGTCGCGCCGTTCACCAGCATGCAGTGGTCACCGATCACGCTGTCGTGTCCAATGTGCGCGTAGGCCATGATCAGCGTGTGGCTGCCCACGCGAGTGAGTCCGCCGCCCTTGACCGTGCCGCGGCTGATGGTGACGCACTCGCGAATCTCGTTGTGATCGCCGATCTCCAGCCGCGTCGGCTCGCCTCTGTACGTAACATCCTGCGGCGCCATGCCGACCGCGCAAAACGGAAAGAACGCGTTGTCGTCCCCAATCTTCGTCGGCCCTTCGAGAGCTACCTGCGAAACCAGTCGGCAGCCCTCGCCCAGTTCCACATCAGCCCCGATCACGCAGTATGGGCCGACCGTGCATGATGCCGGAACTTTAGCCCGGGGATCGATAATCGCCGTGGGATGAACATTCATGATTTCGTTATTGCATCATCAGGAGATCGATCGATAGCGGGCGCACTCACACTCTACTTACTCGGCATCCGCGCCGTCGCGAGTCGCTTCTGCGCCGTCCCCGCGCGCGCGCGAGTTATCGATCAGCTGGCACGAGACCGTCGCTTCCGCCACGCGCTTGCCCGCCACAAACGCAACGCCGTGCATCTTCGCTGCGATCATGCGGGGGATAACGCGCCAGCCCTGCACTTCCACCTCGATCCGCAACTGGTCGCCGGGACTCACTGGGCGCCGAAACTTGGCCCGATCGATTCCCGTGAAAACCATCAGCTTGTTGCTGCGGTCTTCCAGTTCGGTGAGCAATAGCGCTCCTCCGGCCTGCGCAATGGCTTCGACGATCAGTACGCCCGGCATGATGGGCAATCCCGGGAAATGTCCGTTGAAGAAAGGTTCGTTGATGGTGACGTTCTTGATGGCTACGATGCGCTCTTTGCGTTTCAGCTCCAGCACCCGGTCAATCAGCAGAAACGGATAGCGGTGCGGCAGAATCTTCAGGATCTCGTGAATGTCGAACCCCGTCTTGGATGCGACCACATCCGACACGAGTGGAGTGCTCTCATTCATGCTTCGCTCTCAATCCGTTCGTCTCAATCAGCCTGAAGATTATACTGTACCGCGTCCCGTTCTCGGCGCAGCGCCACCACCAGCCCGCGAAAGGAATCGTGCCCGGCATGAAAGCAGGAAAATCAGCAGCGGCTCGGACTCAGCCTTCAGGGGCCGATCGCCTGCGCTATTTCTCGCAACATCAGGACGAGATCGTCGCCACCATTCGCGACCTCGTCGAAATCGAATCCCCCAGCGACAACAAGCCAGCGGTCGACCGTATTGCCGCCTTCATCGCGCCCAAGTTCGAAGCCCTGGGGGGACGCACTCGTCTCCATCGCAGCACCGACTTCGGCGACAATTTGCAGATCGACTTCGTCGCCGACACAACTCGCAAGCCAGTTCTGCTGCTCGGCCACTACGACACGGTTTATCCCCTGGGTACTCTGGCCACCATGCCCTGCAAAATCGAGGACGGCCGCCTGCGCGGCCCCGGCGTTCTCGACATGAAATCAGGCATCACGCTCATGCTCCATGCCATCGCAGCGCTGCAAGCGTGGCACGGCCAACTCCCGCGGCCCGTCACCGTGTTACTGGTTTCCGATGAAGAAGTCGGCAGCCATTCCTCGCGAAAGATCACCGAGGCCCTGGCGACACAGTCTGCCGGAGTGCTGGTGCTCGAACCCGCCGCGGGGCTTCGAGGCGCCGTCAAAACCGCGCGCAAAGGGGTAGGCGAATACACGCTACGCGTGAAAGGCGTCGCGGCACACGCCGGACTCGATCCCAGCAAAGGGCACAGCGCTATTCTCGAACTAGCCCGCCAGATCGCGGTCGTCTCCAAGCTGAACAATCTGCAGCAAGGCGTTTCGGTGAACCCCGGCATAGTACAAGGAGGAACGCGCACCAACGTGGTCGCCGCCGAGGCTTCTGTAGGCATTGATGTCCGCATCAAGAGCGCTAAACAAGCCTCCGGTCTTAACCGCAAGCTGCGCTCCCTCAAGCCGTTCGACAAGCACTGCAGACTCGAAATGACCGGCGGCATCAACCGCCTCCCCATGGAACGCACTGCCGGAGTAGCGGCGCTTTACAAAAAAGCCCAGGAGATCGCCCGCCAGATCGAATGGAAACTGGAAGAAG
>Ga0210398_10002993_pt1 | contig 16268 bp, 20 predicted proteins | sample IncBWC4OmetaG_FD_161047 | JGI IMG/M metagenome (GOLD analysis project Ga0210398, IMG submission 161047) | Forest soil microbial communities from Barre Woods Harvard Forest LTER site, Petersham, Massachusetts, United States - Inc-BW-C-4-O | ecosystem: Environmental > Terrestrial > Soil >... | reverse complement strand
AGGTCAACTACCTTATCCTGACCATCTACGAAGACTTCGGCTTCGAGGACGTGCGCATCAAATTCTCCGACCGTCCGGACAAGCGCATCGGCGATGATGCGGTGTGGGACAAGGCGGAAGCCGCGCTGATGAAGGCGCTCGAGGCTTCCGGCCGGCCTTGGACGCTCAACAAAGGCGAAGGCGCGTTCTACGGGCCGAAGCTCGAATATGTGTTGCGCGACGCTATCGGCCGCGACTGGCAATGCGGCACCGTGCAGGTCGATCTCAACATGCCGGGCCGGCTCGGCGCCTTCTATATCGACGAGCATTCCAACAAAGTGACGCCGGTGATGCTGCATCGCGCGATGTTCGGCTCGCTCGAACGCTTCACCGGCATCATGATCGAGCATTATGCGGGGCACATGCCACTGTGGCTGTCGCCGGTGCAGGCTGTCGTCGCCACCATCACGTCGGACGCCGACGATTACGCGCGCGAGGCGATTGCGGCCGCGCGTGCGCTCGGGCTGCGGGTCGATGCCGATCTGCGCAACGAGAAGATCAATTACAAAGTCCGCGAGCACTCGTTGGCGAAAGTCCCGGTCCTGCTCGTCCTCGGCAAGAAGGAAGCCGCCGAACGCACCGTCTCGATCCGCAGGCTCGGCAGCGACAAGCAGCAGACCCTACCGCTCGATGCGGCGCTGGCGGCACTCTCGCAGGAAGCCGTGCCGCCGGACGTGAAGCGGGTGAAGAAAGCGGCGTGATAGGCACGCGCTTTCGCTAGTCATTTTGCGGCCGCGATGGCGGCTGTGGCGGGGGCCGCGCGGAAATAGGCAAGCGTGGTCAGTATCCAGCCGAGGATCCACAGGACCGGGCCCGCAATGCCGGGCCAGAGCGGCATGTGCCCGGGGAACAGTATGAAAAAAATCAAACCCGTATCGGCCAAGGCGAGGATCCATAGATTGATCCAATAGCCCCACGCATTGTTGCGGATATTCAATGTCAGGGCGACCGCAATGGCCGTCACACCAAAAAACAACAGGCTCCAGGCGTCCTGGAAAACGCGGCCCTGCACCATTCCGGGCTCGAGCGCGGCACCCACGCGGAAAACCGCATAGGCCGCCTGCAAGTGCAGGCATCCCCAAAGCGCGTAGCAGATTGCGCCGGCGACGCTCAGCTTGGTCATCGAGGAATGTTCCTGCAACATCGGCCGCTCCTCACTCTGCCGCCTGCATGGCGGGGGTCTGTGTCCGCAGGCGCGGTTGGATCGCGCAGGCTTCGTCCCAGGTCCGCATCCGCAGCGAACGCGCAAATTTTCCAACGCCGTCGGTCTCGGCGCACAGCAGGCCCAGTTCGACGATCTCCTCCTCGGTAAAGTGCTTCTTGAGGTCTGCGTAGACCTCGTCGCTGTCGATCGCGTGGTCGCCTTCCTTGAAAAGAGACGCGAAGCGCAATGCCGTGCGCTCGCGCTCGTCAAAGAGCGGAGACGACGCGAAGTCCATCGTCGCCATCAGCTTTTCTTCGGTGAGTCCGTTCTCGGACGCGATGCGGGACCGCACCGTCGAGCAGTAGCCGCAACCGTGCTTCATCGAGATCAGAACGCGACACATCTCCTTGAGCGGCACGGGCAGCGATCCTCCGTTCAGGAGTTCGTTCCAGTGGCGCAGCCAGTTTCGGCCAGCCTCCGCGCGAACGTAGATCCGCGCGCACAGAGGGTCCGGCGCCCCGTTGTGCTCGGCGTTTGCGATCAGCAAAGCCTGGGTCCCGTCGGCTTCGGCATCACCGAGCGGTCGAATTCGAGGTTCCGACATGGGCGGCGGCTCCTGTGTTTGCCATCAGCGACGCCAATATAGCGCCCGACGAGCGATTTACTTCGTGCATGATAGCTATCTTTGCGATACGATTTTCGAATGGAAGGGCGAGGCTTCTCCGCACCCTTGGCCGCCGTGCGCGCATTTCTTTCGGCGGCCGAGTTCAAGAATCTCACGCGCACCGCGGAGGTGCTCGGCATGTCCCAACCGAGCCTCAGCCGCATCCTCGCCGGCTTGGAAAGGGAGTTGGGCGTCGCGTTGTTCGTCCGTAGCAGGCGTGGTGTGCAGCTTACCGAAGCGGGAGTGCACTTCCGCGCGCGCGCTTCGGATATCGTGCGGCAGATGGACGGACTTGTATCGGAACTCCGCACACAGGGCATATCGCCGACAGGGAGGGTGGCCGTCGGTCTTCCCGTCGTCATGACCGAACTGATGAGCGCCCCTTTGGCGTCATGGTTCACGCGTGAGATGCCGCGGGCCCATCTATCGGTGCACGAGGGTATATCGGACGAGATGGAACTTGAATTGTCGCTAGGTCGACTCGATCTGGCCCTGCTGATAAGCACCGATACCAGGTCGCGCAACCTCGAAGTTGATCCTCTTGCGAGCGAGCAGGTTTATCTGCACGGCTCCAAGGGTTCTGGGTACGACGCGAACCGGGCGGTGGGATGGAACGCGCTGTCCGGCATGCCACTGATCCTTCCGCGGCAATCAAATTTCCTGAGCCGCAAGATCGAGGAAGCGAGCAAACGGCACGGCTTCGTCCTCGACGTCATCATGGAAGTGAACACACCGTCCCTGATACTATCGCTTGTCGAACGCGGGATCGGATTCACGGTGCTGCCCGGATGCGCCTCACTCCGTCAGCGAGAGTCTGGACGCGTGGTCGCGTCGCCGCTGCGCGACCTTAAAGTTGTATGGACGCTCGCCAAAAGCAAAACGCCGGCGCAGCCGGCGCTGGTTGCAGCTGTCGAGCGCAAGATCAGGCAGCTCGTCGCCGAGCAGGCCAAGCGCAGACTGTGGCGCTTCGTTGGCTGATCACAAATGCGCCGGCGCGGCGGGCCCGCCTACCGCGTCGAAACCTCGACTTCGCCGTCGACGCCGGTAATGACCTTGAAGTCGCGCTGGAAGGTGCGGCCTTCGTTGCGGGCGATGACGTGATAATCGCCCTCGGCGAGCACGAGCCGCGGGAAAGCGCCGATCGATTCCTTGATCACGTCGCCGCCCGGCGTCAGCACCGTCCATTGCGTATTGGCGAGCGCGTCACCGCCGGAATTGTTGACGAGCTTGAGCGTGATCACGGCGGCGCGGTGCGTCACCACGATATCGGTGAGCTTGGCGGCATCGACATGCACGTCGGAGCGCACCACCGAATTGCCGTCGCCGTAATTGGAGACGATGTTGTAGGTGCCTTCCGGCAGCAGCACGACATCGCCGGTCATGACATTCTGCGCGATCGGACGGCGCTCACTGGTGTCGAACTGGCTGCCCTTGAAAATGTCGAACGATATCTGGCCGGGCGGAATCCGCACGTCGCCGACACGGCCCTCGAGCCGGACGCCGCCGGCCGGAATATCCAACACTTCGCGCACCGTATCGGCGCGCAATTGTACCGGTTTCGCCGCGCTGGCGAGGCCGAGGCTCGCATGCACCACATAGCTGCCGGGCGGCAGCACGAAGGTCGGGGTCGCGCCACGGTCTTCTTTGATCAGCGGCAACACGCCGGTCGCGTCGGGCTTCGCCGCATAAACGCGCCAGATCAGTCCGCCGCTGATGGGGGCGGCGTCACGGCCGTAACGTGCGGTGACCGCGAGCGCCACGCGCCCTGCCGGAACGGCCGGAATGGGCTGCGCGAGGGGCTGAAGACCTTGCGGCGCCATCGGCGCGGGCGGGGGTCCAAGCGGCACCGGGCTGACGATCGTAGCGCCGGGCGATCCGGTACCCGGCACCAGCGGCACCGACGCCGTCGCCTGCGGCGCCATGAGGTTATGGGCTTGCGCAAAAGCCCCGGTCTGCGCGGCGAAAGCCAAGCCCGCCGCGACGACGACCGCAACACCGATGCGTAAAGCTTTCACGTCCCACCCAGACATCGCGGCTTTTGTCGATCTCAATCACGGCAATTTCATGCTGTGGCCGGCGCGTCAAGCCGATCACACAGCGCAGCAATTCCCCCTATGCGGCTGACTCCCCGCCCCTTTTCGCCCTATCCTTGCGGCCGCCAATGATAGCGCTTTCGCCCGATGCGAGGATCAAAGTGACCACGCCAGACATTGCTCAGCAAATCGTGGACGCCAATCGCGCCAGCGCCAAACCTGGCAGCCCTGCCATCGGTCTCGTTCTCGGCAGCGGCGCGGCACGCGGCTTCGCACATATCGGCGTCATGCGCGCACTCGAGGCGCATGGGATCAAACCCGACATCATCGTCGGCACTTCGATGGGCGCGCTGGTCGGCGGCTGCTATGCCACCGGGCAGCTCGATACGCTTGAAGCCTGGGCGCGCTCGCTGACGGTGCGGCGGGTCTTCGGCTATCTCGACGTCAAGTTCGGCGGCTCGGGACTGATCAGCGGCAATCGGCTGACGCGCCAGCTCGAAGAGTCGATCGGCACCAAGAATATCGAAGACCTGCCGATCCGGTTCGCGGCTATCGCCACCGAGGTCGGCACCGGTCACGAGGTCTGGCTGACGCACGGTTCGCTGGCGCTGGCATTGCGCGCGTCCTACGCACTGCCGGGAATTTTTCCGCCGATGCATCTGGGCGGCCGCTGGCTGGTCGACGGCGCACTCGTCAATCCGGTGCCGGTATCGGCGGCGCGCGCCTTCGGTGCGCGCGTCGTCATCGCCGTCAACATGGATGCCGATCGCTTCGGCCGCGGCACCACTATCGCGAGCCACGGTTCGGATCCGGGCGACGCGCAATCTCTGACGTTGCCGGCGGAGCCGCGCAACGGCTTCAGCCGGTGGCGCGGCATATTCGGCGCCGAACACGCGCTCAAGCGCGAGATGCTCAAGAGCGAGAGCTTGACCCGCGACGACAAACCCGGCTTTTCAACGGTGATGATCGAATCCTTCAACATCATGCAGGATCGTCTCACGCGCATGCGGCTCGCCGGCGACCCGCCGGACGTGCATATCACGCCGCGCATCGGCCATGTTGGCTGGCTCGACTTTCATCACGCCGCGGAATCGATCGAGGTTGGGCGCGTGGCGACCGAGAAGGCGATCGAGTCGATCAACCAATCCATTGCCGATCTGAGCTAGCAAAGAGCCCGATGCGCAAAAGCATGCTCCGTCAAAATGCTTAGCGTGACGGCGAAAGCTGCGCGCAGCCCCCCTGGCAAGTGAGCTGGGCGGTGGTACAGGCGAGCTGACAGGACGTGCCGATTCCGGCTCCTGTCCCTGCCGTGGACGCGGCCGTTTGCGCGGCTATCGACGCCCCGCTCGCTCCCGGAACGACACAGGTAGTCTGGCAGTTCGCCGCCGTCGAGTTGCACGACATCATGCAATTGGTAACCGTCGAGGTCACATTCGACGTTTGCGGCGTGATCGGCGTGAACGATTGCTGCGCCGAAGCGGTGGCGAGAACCGCCGAAGAGAACACTGTTGCCAAGGCCAATACGATCGCCGCGCGCCGCATGATCGCCTCCAACATCATCTGCTCACCGGCCGCCAAAGCCACCAGCCGCGTGCGCCAAGCATCATAACGCAACCGCAATAAGACGGGAAAGGCCTTCGGACCGCGCCGGGGCAGTTATCCGCATGTGGCGATCGACAGCAGGCGCGATCCGAAGCGCGGGTTCACGCCGTCAGGATGTAGTCGTGCATCGCCGCGGAATCGCATTCCATCTGGTGCAAGCGATGCTTGACCACGTCGCCGATCGAAATGACCCCGACCGGCCGGCCCTGATCGACGACGGGGAGATGACGGAATTTGCCCTCGGTCATGCGCTCCATGATGCTCGCGACCGTTTCGTTTTCGGCACAAGTCGAGACTTTCCGCGTCATGGTCTGGCTGACCGGTTCTCCCAGCGCCGCCGAGCCGCGCTCGGCAAGCGCGCGCACGATGTCGCGTTCCGACAAGATACCGACGATGCGGCGGTCGGCGCCGAGGATCAGCACCGCACCGATGCGCCTTTCGGCCAGAAGCGCGACAGCGGAAGCAAGGCTCGCGTTCGGTTCCATGTTGACGACCTCACGGCCTTTGCCGGCGAGGATAGCGTTCACAGTCGTCATCTTAGCCTCCCTGTGCACCGCATTGCCGCCGAATCGGCTGTTCCGCTTCGGCGGATCGCGGGCTTTCATTTCACCATTCTGCCGCATGTGATGGCGACCAGCGGCAGTGAGTGAAGGTAGTGAATCTAATGCTTTCGGTCGAGGTCCGGTTCCACCGGGCGGCATCAACAAAGACGCTGCAACGCAGCATCAAACGCGGCGGCGCAACATCAAAATGCTTTACGTCAAATTGGAATCAGCCGCTGCTGGCTTCGGTATCGAGTTCGGCGCGCGGCGCCCTCGGATCAAACGCGTCGAACAGCAACAACCCGGCGAAAAAGCCGCCAACATGGGCCTGCCAGGCGATCTCCTGCCCCGCCGCCTCGCCGAAGGAAACGGTGCCCAAGCCGAACAACATGTTCAGCCCAAGCCAGACTGCGAGAAAAAGCAGAAACCGCGGATCGCGCAACGTGGCGCCGAGCGGCACTGCCGGGACGCGGTACGATTCATCGGCGCCGCTGCGAAACGCGGCAAGCGGCCCGCCCTGCTGAAACACAAAGCGCATCGCCGCCGCCATCGCGCCGGAGATCGCGGCGGACGCGCCGATCATCGGCTCGAGCGCGCCCCAATGACTGACCAGATGCGCAAACGCGCCGGCCGCGGACATCACCAGCATGAATAGAGTGTAACGCCACGCGCCGAAACGTCGCGCCAGCGCCGTGCCGAACGGCAACAGCCAAGCGAGATTGAGCCCGAGATGCATCAGGTCGGCATGCAGGAACGCGTAGGTGAAAAAGGTCCAGAGCTCCGCGCCGAACCCGCCCGGCAAAGCGCCAACCGCGACATCTGAGCTGTAGCGCGCCGGAATGAAGGCGAAAGTCAGCAGAAATTGCAGGTCCTGTTCGTCGGTCAGCGCCAACATGCGCAGCGCATGCACGAGCACCAGCACCGCTACGGTCGCGATGACAACCGGCGGAACATTGAAGATAGGCTCGCGAATTCGGGGTTCGACGTGCTGCGTCACAAAAGTCCACCGTCCTCACGTGCCGACATAAGCGGACATGGCGGCCGGGACAAGCTGTGCCACAAACAGCGCGGCATTGCGGAGTGAAAAAACAAGAGGGAGGACAGTAAAGTCCTCCCTCTTGTTCGCGCGGGTATCCGCGCCAACGCCATTGTTTTTCGGGCGCACCCGAAATTCGCTGGCGTCGGTCACATCCCTACGCCTCCCGTTATCGGCTCAGAGCCACCGTCGGTCGCGGCGGCCAAACAAGTGGGTCGTCAGTGGGGTACGAAGTGGACACAAAGCGAAGGTGCGATGAACATAGAACGCACATCGACCTTCCATGACCTCACCCTAGGCGGGCGACCGCGGCCCGCCAACGTCAAGGTTTTGTTAAGCTTAATTTCGCGTTAGCGGCACGACATTTCCGCTTCAGCGCCGGACGGCACATCCCCTGCTCCACCCCCTGCATCGCAGCCGCGAGCCGCAGCACCTGTCCCGATTAGAGACAGGTTCGCGCTCGGCTTTCGCGCAGGGAGTGAGCGACCATGAAACATGCAGGAAGCCGCGAGCTTTATGCGTATTGGGACAAGAAGCGCGGCAAGCGGCCGGCACCCGAGCGCGCCGAGATCGAACCGGGCGCAATCCGCAATGTGTTGAGCGATGCCTTCATCCTCGCGCTCGATGGCGGCGCCGGGCATCCGTTCCGGCTCGCCGGCACGCGGGTCTGTGCTTTGTTCGGCCGGGAACTCAAGAGCGAGCCTTTCATCGGGCTCTGGGCCGCGGCCAGTCAGCCCACCATCGCCGACCTGATGACCACTCTTGACGAGGAACAGGTCGGCACGGTCGCCGGCGTCAGCGCACAGAACGGCGACGGCGAGCCGATCGATCTCGAGCTATTGTTGCTGCCGCTGAGCTCGCCGCGGCCCAGTCTCGCCCGCACCATCGGGATTCTCGCACCGCTCAAAGTCCCGAAATGGCTTGGTTCGAGCCCGATCGGCGCGCTCAATCTCGGGCCGCGCCGGCATCTGGGCGCTGCGCTCGAAGCCCGCATCCTGCCGCGCTTCATGGCGCCGCGCCGCCAATTCTTCGTTCACGACGGCGGCCGCGATTAGATGACCTTTGTGCGAAAACCGGTTTCCACTTTTCGGATCATGCTCTATTCCGCCGCGCGGATCGACGCCGCGGCGGCTAACGGGACGTTAACACCGCAAGCCTAGGTTTTGCCTTCGCCGTGACAAGCGAAGTGAGAAGCATGGCGTTAGCGGAGCGACTCCCAAGTCTGAAGGCTCTGAACGAGGATCGCCGCCGCCACCAGCGCGTGCGCGTGAACCTGCTCGGCCGCTATATGCTGGCCGACCGCCGCGAATTTCCCTGCCAAGTCGTTAACATGTCGCCGGGCGGCATAGCGCTGATCGCCCCCGTTGCCGGCGCTGCCGGCGAGCGCGTCATTGCCTATGTCGACCATCTGGGACGGCTCGAAGGCCACATTGCACGGATCTTCCAGAACGGCTTCGCCATGACGATTTCGGCGACGTCGCGCAAGCGCGACAAGCTCGCCGCCCAACTCACCTGGCTCGCCAACCGCCACCTGCTCGCCTCGCCGGAAGACCGCCGCCACGGCCGGCGGCCGCCGGTGAACCCGTCGGGCCGCCTTATTCTGCCCAACGGCGTCAATCTGACCTGTCGTATCATCGACATCTCGGAATCCGGCGCCGGCATTGCCACCGACCAGCGGCCGCCGCTCGGCTCGCTGGTGACCCTCGGCAAGATCCAGGGCCGGGTGGTGCGCCACCTCGAAGAAGGCTTCGCCGTTGAGTTTACCCGGCTGCAGCATCCCGACTTCGTCGAAGAGAACGTCAGCGGCGGGTAAACGCCTTTCGGAAAATTGTCAGCTTGCCGGCGCTGTCTGACGGCGCTGTTTGCGCGCATCCTCGCCCCGCCACCCCCACATCGGCCGCACCCTCTTGCCAAACGCGACACAGCGAAAGTCCGCATATGGCGCGGCCAAGTGCATCATAGATAAAATTTGAATCAAAATAGAATAGTTCTAATTTTATACTATATTCGTGCGAATACGCTCCAGTTTTATCGGAGTCTTGAGGCGATTTTACTTCAAATTGCGGGGCTCTACTTAGCGGCGCTGCAAAAGCTTTGTGCGAAAGGTGACCCTGACGAGATGGGAAGGGGTCACAATGCGTTCGGGCAAAAAAGTCCTCAAGCGCAGCGCTGCTGCGGGCGTCGTAATGCTCGCGCTGTTCGCTACGCCGGCCGGAAGCGCGGCTGCGGAACGGCCGCAATATATGCCGCAATACATTCCCGTCGGCGAAGTCACTCGTGCGCCGATCGGCTGGGTCGAGTTCTGCGTCGAATACGATCCGGAATGCAAAACCACGTCGTCGGTGGCGCGCGACATCGTGCTCTCGGCCGACGCCTGGAAGGATCTGCAGCGCGTCAATCTGTGGGTCAATACCAATGTGAAACCGATGACCGACATGGATCATTGGGGCGTGGTCGAGCGTTGGAATTATCCGGATGACGGCTACGGCGACTGCGAGGACTACGTCCTGCAGAAGCGCCGGATGCTGATCAAAGCCGGCTGGCCGCGCGAGGCGCTGCTGATCACCGTCGTGCGTGATCGCAATGGCGACGGCCATGCCGTGCTCACGGTGAAGACCGACAAGGGCGAGTTCATTCTCGACAACCAGAGCGATGAGATTCTGCCCTGGACCGACACCGGCTACCGCTTCGTGAAGCGCCAGTCGCAATCGGATCCGAATGTGTGGGTTTCGCTCGGCGATCCGCACGCGGCACCGGCCACGGCCTCCGCGCGCTAGCACGCCAGCAGTTAGGAGTTACGCGACCCCGGTCACGTCCCCACCCCTCCCCGTCCCCAGACCGGGTTCGCGCGCGGCCAGCCTCCCCCAGGGCTGGCCGCACCTTTTTTGCATTCCGAAAATACCGCTTTTGCGAATGACGGTTCGTAGGGCGTGAAATCTCACGGGAGCGGATTCAACATCTGCGCATATTGCTTGAAGCGGCGAACGTAAATGTCGGCGCCGCCGGCGATCATCTTGATGTCGCCGTCGGTCAGCGGCCGCAGCACGCGTGCCGGCGCGCCGACGATCAGCGATCCCGGCGGAAAAGTCTTTCCTTCCGTGATCAGCGCGCCGGCGCCGACCAGGCAGTTCTCCGGGATGCGCGCGCCGTTGAGCACGATCGCACCCATGCCGATCAGGCTGTTGGCGCCGATGCTGCAGCCGTGCAGGATGACATTGTGGCCAATCACGCAATTAGGCCCGATGGTGAGCGGGAAGCCCGGATCGGTATGCAGCGTCGCGTTGTCCTGGATCTGCGAGCGCTCGCCGAGCTCGATCCATTCATTGTCGCCGCGCAACACCGCGCCGAACCAGACGCTGGACTCCGGTTTAAGCCGCACTTTGCCGATGACGGTCGCGTTCGGCGCAATCCAATAGAGAGCTTCTGCGGGTAAATCCGGCCGGTGGCCGTCGAGCTCGTAGATCATGTTGTTCCCATCACAATGCAGCCCGCAGGACTCGCCTGATATGGCTCACCTGATATGTGATGGTTTTCCCGGAAGCCCAAGAAATTGCAAGCACCCGAATTGCAAGCGGCTTAGCGCATGATCCCGCGAAGCGGGCTGAGCGAAGACCTAGAGCACCGATTGAAGGGCGAGAACCACCACGGTTCCCGACATCAGGCTCCACAGGCCGGCAATGACGGTCGCGACCATGACGACCTCGCCGCGCCGGCGTTCCAGCCGCCGGCCGCGCAGCGTGTTGCGCATGATGATGAAAGGCGCCGAAAAGATCAGGAGCGGCACGGCGGCAAAGCGCGCCGGCACCGGGCCGATTTCAAGGAGTCTAAAGCTCGGAAAGTGCTTGCTGAACAGGCGAAAGCCGCTCGAGCACATGCCGGCGACGGAAAACCCGAAAGCGAGCGAAAACAGAGATTGGATGGTTTCCGGCGAAATAGCCGGCAGCGTCATATGCAACATTCGGGCGCTTCCCGTAGCGTGACGCCAACGTCTTGAGAGTTGGCGCACCAAGCCATTGCAGACCCGGCGCGCTGCCGCTACGAAATGATTAATTAAGGGTTAATAGCCGGCCGTTCCACGCGCCGTCCGACCTGCCATCTACTGCGGATTTGGGAGTTCAGCCGATGGTCATTGCCTTGCGGGCGCTCGCCGTTGCGGCGGTCTTATGCCTCGCCTCGCCCGTCATCGCGGCCACGCTCAATATCGTCGCCATCGGCGCCAGCAATACGACCGGCTTCGGCGTCGGCGAGGCCAACGCCTATCCGGCGCTGTTGCAGGCGCTTTTGCGCAAGAAGGGCATCAACGCCAACGTCACCAATGCCGGCGTCAACGGCGACGTGACCGCCGGCATGCTCAGGCGCATCGACGGTGCGGTACCCAAGGGCACCGACCTTGTGATCCTGCAGCCCGGCGGCAATGATTTGCGCTTCCTCGGCACCAAGGAGGCGCGTACCGCCAATATCGCCGCCATGGTGGCGCGGCTGAAAGCCCGCCACATCCGCGTCATCGTTTACGATCCGAATCCGGTGCCGCCGGATTTCTATCAGTGGGACCACATCCATTTTAACGCCGCCGCGCATGCGAAAATCGCGGCAACGCTGGCCGCGCAAATCTCGGCACAAGTCGCGGCATCGCCAAAGCCGGCATCGGCGGCCGCGCCCCCCGACGCCGCTACACCTGCCACGACACCAGCTGCTGCGCCCGCCGCTTCCGGCAAACCCTGAAGACACGTCCCGATACAGGCAAGACTCAAATCGCCGTGCGATACTGCGCGCTGATTCGCATCCGGTATCCCGGCACGCATGACGATCGACGCTGTTCGCAACTCACGCGGTGAGCCGCGCGCCGAAGCGCGTCTCAGCGCGCACCGCTTGACGCACGATCGACCGCACGCGCGTCGCGTTCTCACTTTGCCGTTTTTACTTCTGGTCATTCTCGTCGCCGCGGCGGCGACGGCGGTATCATATCTGTTGTGGCCGACTTGGCCGAGCACGCCGACGGCGCTCGATGCACCGGCGATTCCGATTACGGTCGCGGGCGTATTGTTCAACGTGCCGCCGGCTGCGGTGCGTGAGAAGGTGCAGCGGCACCCCGGACAGCAAGACCGGATCGATCTCGTCTTCGAATGGCCCTCGCTCGCGCCGCCGCAATCCGACAATCCTGAACGGCAGCCGCTCGACCCTGACAATGCAGCAGCACAGGCCGCGGCGACCGCCGACAAACGGCTGTTCGTGACCATCACCGCCTTGGGCCCGGTGCTGCCGCCGCTCGAGCGGTTGCGCACCATTTATCCGCGCTATGTCGAGAGCCAAGCCACAGCCGGCGCCGACGGACTCGCCATCCTGCCGTTCCGCGCCGGCACGCCTTACGAGAGCGAAGACCTCGTCTATTTCGGCACCAATCCCGAGCAGTTTTTCGCCCGCTGCACGCGGCCGGGCCGCACCGTACCCGGCACCTGCATGCAGGAGCGCGCCATCGGCGCCGATGTCGTGACGTTACGGTTTCCGCGCGATTGGCTCAGCGATTGGCGCAGCGTCGGTACAGGCTTTGACCGCCTGCTCGCGCAATTGCGTCCGGGAAATTAAGCGCGTTACAGGCTGAAAAGGCTCATTCCAGATCGGTGCTGAGAATAGCCATCTGGAAATTGTAGGAGCGCTCGTCGTCCTCGTCGTCGACGAACAGGACGCCGACGAATTCCTCGCCGATATAGACTTCGGCGGAATCCTCCTTCTTCGGCCGCGGCACAACGCGGATACGGGCATTGCCGAACAGCTTCTTCAAATAAGCGTCAAGCTTTCTGACTTCCTGAACGTCCACCGCGTGTCTCCTAATGCGCTTTCCGGGGCGATCCGGAAAAGATCAAACAATATCTTGCCTGCCGCATAGCACTTCGCGCGGCGGATTTGAAGTTCATCGGAAAACGCCAGTTAGGGCTCGGGGCTTTGCCCATCCCGTCAGATATCGTTGGGGAACATCTGGTCCATGGTGCGGGCCGGTTCCGGGCAACCGGCAACGCCGACCACCCTGGCCGGCACGCCGGCGACCGTCACATTGTTCGGCACCGGCTTGATCACAACAGAGCCGGCGGCGATGCGCGCGCAATGGCCGACTTCGATATTGCCGAGGATTTTGGCGCCGGCACCGATCATGACGCCGTAGCGGATCTTCGGATGCCGGTCTTCGTGTTCCTTGCCGGTGCCGCCGAGCGTGACGTCGTGCAACATGGAGACATCGTCCTCGATGACCGCCGTTTCGCCGACGACAAGGCCGGTGGCGTGATCGAGGAAAATGCCGCGGCCGATCTTCGCCGCCGGATGGATGTCGCATTGAAGCACGGCCGACGCGCGGCTTTGCAGATAGAGCGCGAAATCGCGGCGGCCTTTTTCCCAGAGCCAATGCGCCAGCCGATAAGTCTGAATGGCGTGAAAGCCCTTGTAATAGAGCACCGGCTCGATCAGCCGGTGGGTCGCCGGATCGCGGTCCGCGGTCGCCATGATGTCGGCGCGGAACGCCTCGCCGATTTCGGGCGTGTCCTTGAGCGCATCGGCATAGGCTTGCCGGATGAGGTCGCTTGATACCGCGGCATGATCGAGCCGCTCGGCGAGGCGATGCGCAACCGCCGCCTCGAGCGTGTCGTGATGCAAAATCGTCGAATAGATGAAGGTGGCGAGCTCAGGCTCACGGCGCACAGTCTCTTCGGCCTCGCGGCGAAGGCGCGCCCAAACCGGATCGACGGTGTCGAGCGCAGGCTTAGCTTGAGATTGCGCCATCGGATATCTCCCCGGCTGTACCGCCAACCGCGGCGGCCTACCACAACGGCGTGACGTTCTATCATATTTGGCGGCGGGCCCTCCAATTCCAAGGGGCGGCCCGAAAATGCCCTGCAATGAGCCGATGACCGTAAAATTCAGGTCAATGACCCAGTAGTTCAAAGGCTTAAGGGCGCTGGGACAGGAATTCGAGCACGCCGTTCTTATAGGTCCGGTCGCCCACCGCCAGCATGTGATCGCGGCCGGGGATGACCAGGGCCTGAGCGCCGGGAATGAGCGCCGCAAGCCCTTCCGGCGAGCCGGCGATCGGATCGGCGCCGCCGACCGCGACCAGAAGCGGCACGGCAATCCGGCCGACATCGGCGCGGCTCAGCATTTGCCGGGAGCCGCGCAGGCAGGCGGCAAGCGCGCGCAGGTCCGATTTGGTCTGTTCGGCAAAGGCGCGAAACAGATACGCGGTAGGATCGGTGATCACGGTGCCGGGCGGCGCCTCGAGCGCCTCCGCAATCGTGTCCGGCAAACCGACGCCCTCGACGAGCCGCATGCCCAAGCCGCCAAGCACCGCGGACCGCGTCCGCTCCGGATGCGCCAGCACCAGAAAAGCCGTGTTGCGCGCGCCCATCGAGTAGCCCATGACGTCGGCACGCGGGAGCCCGAGATGCTCGATCAGCGCGCGCACGTCCTCGGCCATGATCGAACTGTGATAGGCCGCCGGATCGTAGAGCTTTGACGACTGGCCGTGGCCGCGATTGTCGAGCGCGATGACGCGACGGCCAGCCCGGGTGAGCGCCGACACCCAGCCGGGGCCGACCCAGTTCACTTCCTTGTTCGAGGCGAAGCCGTGGATGAGCACGATCGGCTCGCCCTCGCCTTCGTCGAGAAACGCAATTTCCACACCATCACGGATAAAACTCGGCATGCCGCTTGTCGCGCTCCTTGTCGCGGCGCGGCCATACCATCCAATCGGCCGGCGGCAAAGCGTGGTGGCCGCGCGGCAGATCAGCTAGGCTCGTGCCCAAAATAGAAATGACGGGAGGACGACGATGCGTAAGCTCAGTTTCCTTGCCTTGTTTTTGCTATGGGCCGCGCCCTTCATCTTTGCCGGCGCGATCTTGTTTCCCAGCCCGGCCTTGGCGCAGCAGATTTCCGACGATGCCGTGAAGATCGGCGTGCTCACCGATCTGTCCGGGCCGGCCGCGAGCGCAACCGGACCGGGATCGGTGGCCGCGGCGCAAATGGCGGTGGATGACTTCGGCGGCAAGGTCTTAGGCAAACCGATCACGCTGATCTCAGCCGATACCCAAAACAAGCCGGACATTGCCGCAGGTATCGCGCGGCAATGGTACGACGTCGATCACGTCGATCTGATCGTGGACGTGCCGGTCTCCGCGGTGGGGCTCGCCGTGCAAAACGTCGCTACCGACCGCAAGAAGCTTTTGATCGTGCATTCGACCGGAACGGCCGATTTTCACGGCAAGTTCTGTTCGCCCTATGCCATTCAATGGGTGTTCGACACGCACGCGCTTGCCGTGGGCACCGCGCAGGCCGTCGTCAAGCGCGGCGGCGATACCTGGTTCTTCCTGACCGCGGATTACGCCTTCGGCCATGCGCTCGAGCGCGACGCTTCGCAGGTCATCACCGAGAATGGCGGCAAGGTGCTGGGCTCGGTCGCGCATCCTTTCGCGACGGCCGACCTGTCCTCGTTCATTCTTCAGGCGCAGGCCTCCAAGGCGAAGATCATCGGCATCGCCAGCGGACCGCCGGACAATGTCAACGCGGTCAAGCTCGGCGGCGAGTTCGGCATTTTCGCAGGCGGCCAGCAGATGGCCGGCTTGCTGATGCTGATCACCGATGTCCATGCGCTTGGGCTCAAAGCCGCGCAGGGGCTGTTGCTCACCACGTCGTTCTATTGGGACACGGACGACAAGACCCGCGAATGGTCGAAGCGCTTCTTCGCCAAGATCAATCACATGCCGACCATGTGGCAGGCCGGCGTCTATTCATCCGTGATCCACTATCTCAAAGCCATTGAGGCAGCCGGTACCGACGATCCGCTCAAGGTCGCGGCGAAAATGCGCGAAATGCCGGTCGAGGACTTTTTCGCCCATAACGGCCGCCTGCGCGAAGATGGGCTGATGGTGCACGATCTGATGTTGGTGCAGGTGAAAAAGCCGGACGAGTCGAAATATCCGTGGGACTATTATCAGATCCTCACGCGCATTCCCGGCGACCAGGCGTTCGGGCCGCCGAACCCTGCGTGCTCGCTGGTCAAGGGCTAGAGCATAATCCCGAAAAGTGGGCACCGGTTTTCGGAAAAGATCATGCTCAAATGAAAGATTTAGACCTTGATCCGATTCAATCGAATTGGGTCAAGGTCTAGGCCCGCGACGGCACCGCAAGAGCGGCAAGTTCGGCGCGAGCGCGGCACAGCCTGCGCCGC
>Ga0210398_10002991_pt1 | contig 16272 bp, 11 predicted proteins | sample IncBWC4OmetaG_FD_161047 | JGI IMG/M metagenome (GOLD analysis project Ga0210398, IMG submission 161047) | Forest soil microbial communities from Barre Woods Harvard Forest LTER site, Petersham, Massachusetts, United States - Inc-BW-C-4-O | ecosystem: Environmental > Terrestrial > Soil >... | reverse complement strand
CATCCAGCAACACCACCAGGATGATAATGACCCCGAAAACAGCCGCGACAATGCTGCCGTGATGGTTCATGTGGAATGTTCTTAGATGAAACGAGGCCCAATGCCGATGCGCAGGGAAGAGTAACAGATTCGCAACGCCGGCTTCGGGCTTTAGCTATCGGGCTTCGGCTTCCGAACGTCCGGTGTCAGACAGGTGCTCCATTTCTCGCGCGTTCTTTGCGCGAGAAGTGGGGATTTTGTTTCGGGCTTCCGGCTCCGGCCACCGGGCTGCAGTTGACCCACGAGCGAAACCTTTAACTAAAATCGCAAAAAACCCGCTGCCGAACACTCGAGAAAACTCAGTACCCGCTCTTCTTCGCGCCTTTGCGGTTAAAAGCCCTCTGCCGAAAGTCCGGGGGGCGATGCGAAGCCCGAAAGCCGAAGCCCAGTTCCTACTGCGGCTTCGGCGCTGGCGTCTGCTGCGGCGCCGGAGCCTGCGTTTGCCCCGCCGCCGGTTTCGTGGTTGTTCCAGCCGCCGGTTTCGCCGTCGGGGAAGCTCCCGGCGCAGCCGGCTTGGCCGCCGGCTTCTTCTTCACCGGCGGTTTCTTCGCCGGCTCGTTATCGTCCACCACGGTTATCTTCGGAGGCGCAACTGGAATCGCCGCCCGCGCTGTCTTCAGATCAGACCGCAGCCGCACAACCTCTGCTTCCTTCGCCGTCGCCAGACTTTCCAGCCGCTCGGCGAGCCCCTTGCGCGTGCCCTCAAAACTTTTCAGATCGTTGGCCAGCGCCTGAAAATCGTCCTTCGATCCAAACGCTCCCGTTTCCTCCACCACGCCCCCCAGCACGTCATACAAAGCATCGAGGTTGCGGTAGAGATTGAAGGTCGCCGGCACATCTTCCGGCGCGGCCCGTAACTTTTCAACAATTCCCGGCAGCGCGTTCTGCAGATTGCGCAGAATCGAATCCACATTGCCGAGCGCCTGCTTCTTCGTCCCGGCATCGGTTTTCCAGCGCTCGATACGAAGATTCGTGAGATCCCCCTGGGCCGCTTTCGACGTCGTCTCCAGCTGCGTGAGCAGACCGCTCAACTGCGTCACCGACGCGTAGGAAACCGGAGCTCCCTGGGCCGACGCCACCGTTCCCTGCACCGAATACTGCGTAGACGGGGCCACAGCCGCGTCCGGCGTAGCCACGTTCGGCGCGGCCGTCTGCCCCGGCCCATCCGTCGCCCCAAAAGCCGCAGGCAGAGCCACCACGGGAACAACGAGAACGGCAACCAGGACAACCACTGTGCCGGCGCCGATCCGAACCGCTAAGCGGTCCGAGTGACTGCCCGAGTAAGTACCCGACAAAACAGAAGTAAGCTTCATTTTTTCTGCGGAAGTGGCGATTTCGTCACCAGCATACTACAAGCCAGCCCACCGCCGGATAGTGAGCAGTTTGTCCCTGTGCCTGCGGCACTTTTCGGTCTCATCCCGAGCAACCGAAGCGAGCAACAGAAGTAGAGGTAAGAGCACCCCAAACGCCCTGTCATTCAAACGCCGCGTTTTTCATCGCGGCGGAGGAATCTCAGTCTTCTCCGCCGCCGCGCGTCCGCCCAGTCCTGTGGCAGCCGCACGTTCTCCTCCCAGCCGGTCAAGCGGCGACACGCACCCCTTGACAAATCCTCACCCCACCTGCACAATACTCAAAGGCGAATAAAAAGCGAAATAGCCTCCGGGTCTTCCGGCCCGGCGTTCCCTGAAATTTCCCGAGGAATCATATGTCTTCCGCAATGGTTTCCGCTGCGGCGGCCCAGGGCCGCCTTTTTTTCTCTGGCGCTGACGCTAATCCAGCTGATGTTCATCCAGAGGTGCGCGCGCTCCCCGATCAGCGCGAGCGCACCGGGACACTCGGCCATTTTTTTCCATCCACCATCAAAAATCACCAATCAAAAATACTGGCAGGCGTAACCTCCGCCTCGCATCTGGCCGTGCGTCCAGCCCCAGAAATGCTTTCCAGCGGCATCGCCGCCATTAACGCCCTTACCGGAGGTTGGCCCCGCGGCTGTCTCACCGAAATCTGCGGCCCCGCCTCTTCGGGACGCACCACCTTACTGCTCGCCGCTCTGGCCGCGGCCACCCGCCACGGCGAATTCTGCGTGCTGGTCGACGCCAGCGACGCTCTCGATCCCCGCTCCGCCGCAGATGCCGGCGTGGAACTGGACCGCCTGCTCTGGGTCCGCTGCGGCGAAGATGCTCCCCAAAAATTAAACCAAGGGTGCCCCATTTCTCGCGCGTCTTTTGCGCGAGAAGTGGGGACTTTCTCCCAGCCCGCTTTTCATTTAGATCGCACTGGTTTGAAGAAAACTGATTTTAAGGAAAATAGGTCTAAGGAAACTGGTTTGGAGAAGACTAGGTGGAAGGAAAACAGATCAGAGCACCGTCTGGAGCAAGCCCTGCATGCCACAGACTTATTGCTCGAAAGCGGCGGCTTCGGATTAGTCGTTCTCGACCTGAGCGATCTTCCTCCGCAGCAGGCCCGCCGCATCCCGCTCACCACCTGGTTCCGCTTCCGCCGCGCCGTAGAAAATACTTCCACCGTGCTGTTAGCCATCGCGCAGCACCCCATCGCCGGAAGCTGCTCTTCTCTGCAGCTGCAACTGGCCCCGACCAATGGCCCGATTCATGGATGGAATAACAACCCGTTCGCTGCGGGTTCCCTATTCCCCAAACCCGGCCACGCACATCTGCTGACCGGTCTCGAGGTCACGGCCGAACTGATGCGCTCGCGTCTGGAACGCAAGCCATCCCGCTCCACTGCAGCTTTCGCCAGCAAAACCGCCTGGGCTGGATGAAGGAATTGACTCATTGAGAGATTGAATCATTGATTCCTTGAAAACGGATGGCCATCTTTCCATGACTCAACCTCTCAATGACTCAATCATGCAATGAGTCAATCGGCATCATGCCTTTCGCCTGCATCTATGTGCCGAATTTTCCCGTGGCCGCCGCATTGCGCGCTGAGCCCGAGCTGCGCACGCGAGCCGTCGCCATCCTCGAAGGCAAGCCTCCTCTCGAAATAATTCTTGCGGTAAACGACCAAGCCAGCCGTCTGGGCATGGCACCCGGCATGACCAAGCCGCAAGCCGAGTTGTGCCCCGAACTGGTGCTGCGCCCAAATTCTGCGCTGCAAAACTCCGCCGCCCACGCCGCCTTGCTCGACTGCGCCCAATCCTTCTCACCCTGCGTGGAGGACGCGGCCTGCGACACCGCCCTGCTCGATCTCGCCGGGATGGAATCTCTGCTGGGCCCGCTGCCCCAGATCGCCCGCGCCCTCCGCGACCGTGCCGCCGCCCTCGGACTCGATGCCTATATCGCCGTAGCTTCCAATCCCGACACCGCCGTGCTCGCCGCCCGCGGATTATGGGGCGCGGGATTGTGTGGCGCGGGCACTGTTGCCCGCGCCGCCGTCACCGTGATTCCTCCCGGCGAAGAAGCAGACCGCTTGGGCTCTTTGCCCTTGCAAGTTTTGTTCGCCGATCGCGTGGCCGGCGAAGAGAAAAAAGAATCCGATCGCCTGCTCGAAACTCGGCTTCTCGAAATTCAGATGCTAGAAACTCTCGACCGCTGGGGAATCCGCTCCCTGCGCGCCCTCGCCGCCTTGCCCGAAGTTGCGCTAAGTGAGCGTCTGGGGCAGCCCGGCCTCCGCCTTCAGCAACTGGCGCGGGGCGCGGCGTCGCGCACTCTTGTTCCCGTGGAAGCGCCTCTAATTTTTGAAGAAGCCGTGGAATTGGAATATCCCATCGTTCTGCTGGAGCCGCTCGCCTTCCTCCTGAATCGCCTGCTCGATCAGCTCTGCGCCCGCCTGGCCTCGCGTGCCCTTGCCGTGCAGGAACTCCACCTCACGCTGAGTCTGGAAAATCGCCCGCCCTTCCATCAGCAATCAAAAATCAGCAATCCACAATTCCACCGCACCCTCCGCCTGCCCTTGCCCATGCTCGACCCCAAACTTTTCTTAAAGCTATTGCAACTGGATTTGAATGCCCATCCTCCCGGCGCGCCCATCGTAAAAATCCTTCTGGCCGCCGAACCGGCACGCCCGCGCCCCGGCCAGGCAGGATTATTTCTTCCCCCCTCGCCGGAACCGGAAAAGCTGGAACTCACGCTGGCCCGCCTCGCGGCCCTGGTCGGCGGAAACAAAGTGGGCGCTCTGGAGCTGCTGGACACGCACCATCCCGAAGGCTTCCGTCTGCGCCGCTTCATGACAGCGTCCCACCACCAGCCCCCAAAAACCAAAAAAACAGAAAAAGAAAAACAAGAAATTAAAGAAGTAGGAACAGAAGAACTACCAGAAAAAGAAGCAAAAGAACATCCGGCCGTGACCGCCCTGCGCCGCTTCCGTCCTGCGCTGCGTGCCACCGTCACGCTCGACGAAGGTCAGCCCGCGCAAGTGGTCTGCGCGAAAACAAAAACCATCCAGGGCAGCGTGCTCTGGAAAGCCGGCCCCTGGCGCTCTTCCGGCGATTGGTGGGAACGCGAAGCCTGGTCGCGGGACGAGTGGGACATCGCTTTACAAAACAACGCCCCGCAAAACGCCAGCAGCATCTCCCTCTACCGCCTGGTACACGATTTGCTGGAAGGAGCCTGGTTCGTAGAAGGAACCTATGACTGAGAGAAATCACGGACAAGAGATCAGGAGTCAGGGGTCAGTAAGGCGAAGTTCAATCTGATCCCTAGCCCCTAGCCCCTGACCCTGATCCCTGACCCTGCTCATGTACACCGAACTCCACGCCCGCTCCGCTTTCAGCTTCCTCGAAGGCTCATCCCTGCCCGAGGAGTTAGCCGCAGCCTGCGCCCGCCTCGACCAGCCGGCCATGGCCCTGCTCGACACGGACGGCGTTTACGGCGCTCCCCGCTTCCATCTAGCCGCGCAAAAAGCAAAAATCAAAGCCCACATCGGCGCAGAAGTCACATGCAGCTCTATACACTCTGTCATCCTGAGCGGAGCAAGTGCTTCACGAAGGGAAGCACTGGCGCAGTCGAAAGCCTGCCCTGAGCCTGCCGAAGGGGATCCCTACCCGCGGCAGTCAGCCAGAACTCCAGGGGGTCCGCGCAAAACTCAAACTGACACGCCCCGCCTTCCCCTCCTCGTCTCCTCCCGCGCCGGCTACCAGAACCTCTGCCGCCTCATCACCAAAATGAAAATGCGCGCGAAAAAAAACGCAGGCGCAGTTCTCCAGGATGAATTAGAAGAGCACTCCCCCGGACTCATCTGCCTGACCGGCGGCCCCGAAGGCCCACTGGCCGCGGCTTTGCAGCAAGGCGGCATGGAAGAAGCCCGCCTCCAGGTCGAGCGCTTGATCGCCATCTTCGGACACAAAAACGTCTACGTCGAATTGCAGCGTCACTACCGGCGCGAAGAAGAAGCCCGCAACCGGGCCGCCATCTCCATCGCCCGCTCGCTCAATCTTCCCATCCTCGCCACCAACGGCGTCGGCTACGCCACCGCGACAAATCGTGAACTGTGCGACGCCTTCACCGCCATCCGTCATCAACGCACGCTCTCCACCGCCGGACGTCTGCTCTCCCGCAACTCCGAGCGCTTCCTGAAATCCGCACCGGAAATGCAGCAGCTATTTTCCGATTTGCCAGAAGCTATAGCGAATACAGGCGAACTTTCTTCCCGCCTCGAATTCACCCTTAACGATCTCGGTTATGAATTCCCGCGCTATCCCGTCCCCGAAGGCGAAACCATGAATTCCTTCCTGCGCGAGCGCACCCGGGTAGGTTTCCACCAACGCTATGGCCGCGCCACCCCGGACCTGCAAACCCGCGCCCGCCGCCAGATTGAGCACGAACTCGCTCTCATCGAAAAACTCAATCTCGCGGGATATTTCCTCATCGTGTGGGACCTCGTCCGCTTCTGCCGCGAGCAAAACATTCTGATGCAGGGACGCGGCTCCGCCGCCAACAGCGCCGTCTGCTACTCGCTCGGCATCACCGCCGTCGATGCCGTCGGCATGGAACTTCTCTTCGAGCGTTTTCTATCGGAAGAGCGCGGCGAGTGGCCCGACATCGATCTCGATCTTCCCAGCGGCGACGAGCGCGAAAAAGTTATCCAGTACGTTTACAAGCGTTACGGCGAACGCGGGGCCGCCATGACCGCCAACGTCATCACCTACCGCAACCGCATGGCCGCGCGCGAAATGGGCAAGGCCCTGGGCTTCGATCCCGAAACTCTCAATAAAATTTCCGCCGCCGTTGCCACCTGGGAATTTCGCGACGAAAATGACGCGCTCGACCGCCGCTTCCGCGACGCCGGACTCGACCTCAACCATCCCCGCCTGCGCAAATATTACGAACTCTGCCTCGCCGTGCAGGACATGCCGCGCCATCTCGGCCAGCACTCCGGCGGCATGGTCATCTGCCAGGGACAACTCGATTCCGTCGTCCCCCTCGAGCCCGCCTCCATGCCCGGCCGCGTCGTCGTGCAGTGGGACAAAGAAGATTGCGCCGACATGGGCATCATCAAAGTCGACCTGCTCGGCCTGGGCATGATGGCCGTGCTGAAAGATTCGATCGAACTCATTCGCGAGCATTATCACGAAGAAGTGGATCTCGCACATCTGCCGCCAGATGACTCGCAGGTCTATTCCGCCTTGCAACAAGCCGACACGGTGGGATTATTCCAGGTGGAAAGCCGCGCCCAAATGGCGTCCCTGCCGCGCCTGCGCCCCCAAAAGTTTTATGACATTGTGGTGCAGGTCGCGATCATCCGACCCGGCCCGATCGTCGGCCAGATGGTGAACCCGTTTATCCAGCGCCGCCAGGGACGCGAAGACGTGACGTATCCGCACCCCTCACTCGAACCCGTGCTGAAGCGCACGCTGGGGGTACCGCTTTTTCAGGAACAATTACTTCGCCTCGCCATGATTGCCGCCAACTTCACCGGAGGCGAAGCCGAAGACCTGCGCCGCGCCATGGGCTTCAAGCGTTCGCAGGCGCGCATGAAGGAAATCGAAGCCCGTCTGCGCTCCGGCATGACGCAAAACGGCATCCCGCACGACGCACAGGAAAAAATTATTCTGTCGATCACTTCGTTCGCGCTCTATGGCTTCCCCGAATCGCACGCCGCCAGCTTCGCGCTCATCGCCTATGCCAGCGCCTATCTGAAATGCCATTACCTCGCCGCCTTCACCGCCGCGCTGCTCAACAACCAGCCCATGGGATTTTATTCTCCCGCCACGCTGGTGAAAGACGCGCAGCGCCACGGCCTGAAGCTGCTGCCAGTGGACGCGACGCGCTCAGAGTGGAAGTGCACGCTGGAAGAGGTCAGTGAAGCAGATTGTGTGGCGCGGGCACTCTTGCCCGCGACGGGCCACCCGACAGCCACCGGGACGCCGGCGCTGCGCCTCGGCCTGCGCTATGTCCGGGGACTACGCGAAGAAGCCGCGCTGGCTTTATTGCGCGAGCGCGCGAGCGCTCCCTTCACGTCCATTCACGATCTCACCCGCCGCGTTCCGGAATTGCGCAAAGATGAACTCACCACGCTGGCGGAAATCGGCGCGCTGAACGCAGTCGGGGATTCCCCACGGAGACCCGGAGACCCGGAGGAAAAGCGAGTACTTCAATCAACCATCAAAAATCAACCATCAAGAATTTTCTCCCTGCCTCCGTGTCTCCGTGGGGAAAAGCAACTTCACCGCCGCGACGCTCTCTGGCAGGTGGAACGTGCGGTGCGCGCCTCTGGACCCTTGCTCGAAAAACTGCCGGAACCCGATACGCCTTCGCCGCTCGAGCCGATGAACCACGAAGAACGCCTGGTTGCCGATTTTAACGGCACGGGACTCACCGTGGGGCCGCATCCCGTGGCCTATCGCCGCGCCTGGCTCAATGCCATGGGGATTCGCCGCGCCAGCGAACTGCGCGACCTGCCCAGCGGCCAGCGGGTTCGCATCGGCGGATGCGTCATCGTCCGCCAGCGTCCCGGAACGGCGAAAGGATTTGTGTTTGTGAGCCTGGAAGATGAAACCGGAGTAGCCAATGCCATCATCACGCCTGATTTGTTCCATCAGAATCGTCTGCTGCTGGCCAGTGAGAAATTCCTCGCCATCGAAGGCATTCTGCAGAATCAGGACAACGTGATTTCCGTGAAAGCGGAACGCGTGATGCCGCTGTTCGTCACGAAAGCTGAAACTGTTTCGCATGATTTTCACTAAAAAGGGGCAGGGATTCGGGGTCAGGGGCTAGCCCAAGCAAAACCCTAGTGCTCGGTTTTCCTTGATCTCTAGCCCCCGATCCCTGTTCCCTGCCCTTATCACTTCCCTGTATAACTCACTCTCCAGATTGAGTTCGAACCATCGTCGCTTACCAGCAGCGAACCGTCTGGACCTACGGTGATGCCTACGGGACGTCCCCATACCTGGCCGCTCGGAAGCACGAAGCCGGTCAGGAAGTCCTGATACTCGCCGCTGGCGTGACCGGTCTGGTGCAACGGGACGCGAATCACTTCGTAGCCTACGCGGACCGATTTGTTCCACGAGCCGTGTTCCGAGGCAAAAAGTTCGCCGCCATATTCCTCGGGAAACTGTTTGCCATCGTAGAAAGTAAATTCCAGGGACGCGTTGTGCGGTTGCAGCAAGACGTCGGGCACGATTGCCTTATCTTTCAACTCGGGATGCTTCCCTTTGTGCCGCGGGTCTTGATGCGCGCCCATGTACCACCAGGGCCAGCCGTAGAATCCGCCTTCCTGCACGTGCGTGATGTAGTCGGGGACGAGATTGTCACCCAGAGCATCGCGTTCATTCACCGAACACCACAACTCGCCGGTCTGCGGATTCACGCCGATGCCGCCGCCGGCGTTGCGAATGCCGTAGGCGTACACGCTCAACACGCACGACTCGGGACTACAGGTGAGAATGTCGGCGCGGTTCTTTTCCCGCGCACTGGTATCGGGGTCGTCGACGTTCGAAGCCGAGCCCACGGCCACAAACAGCTTCTTGCCGTCCAGAGAAAAAGCCAGCGCCCGCGTGGTGTGGCCGCCGCCCCCGGGAAGATCGGCGATATGCTGCGCCGGGCCGCTGGCCTTGAGATCTCCGTTGTGATAGGGAAAGCGAATCACTTCGTTGATATTTCCCACGTACACCCACTGCGGATCGGGGCCGGGCGGATAGAAGGCAATCCCGTAGGGCTCTTTCAGGCCGCTGGCGAAAATCTGCATCTGCTCCGGCTTGCCGTCGCTGGTCATGCCGCGAAACACACGGATGCGTCCGGGTTCGGTCTCGGCGAGGAAGATGTCGCCATTGGGAGCGGTGCGCAACGTTCGCGGATTCTCGAGGCCCGCGGCAAAGAGTTCGACTTTGAAGCCGGCGGGCGCCACGGGCCAGGCATCGGCGGGGCGAGCCACCAGTTGCGGGCTGTTGTCGGAGGACTTGGTCGCAAAGGGCTCGGGAAGATCGGCGACCGTAATTTTTCGGGTGGTGCCCGGCACTTCGTAACGGAAATCGGTGAAGGGCGCGGTCGGAGACTTGTCGGTGAGCTTTGTGGTGGAGACCTGTGCCTCTGGCGGCGCGTCTTTCGCGGCCGCGACTGGTGCAGCCGCCATGGCCTCCACGTAAGTCACAATCTGCCAGCGGTCCTGCTCGGGCAGGAATGCCCAGGAGGGCATTCCGTCGTCGGTGCTTCCCTTGGTGATGAACCAGAAAATCTCACCGGCGGTCACGGCCTTCAGCTTGCCATCGACCAGGGAGGGAATGTTGCCGGTTCCCTTGCCGGCGCGGCCGTGGCAGGAGAGACAGTTCTTGGCATAGAGCGGTTTGCCCGCGGCCACGGCCGCGGCCTGGCCCTGGTAAGGGTTCTTCTGCTTCTTGGCGGAGTCGGGCGCGTTGTGAAAATCCTGATTCACGGCGTGCAGGTTGGCGATGGGGAGAAGAAAAATGACGGCGGTGGCAATTCTTGCGGCAAAGCGCATGGCTATCCTCGGTTTAAGGTGGTCTGCCAGACTGGCATTATGCAGTATAGATGCGACCATCGGGTTTTCGGCTGCGTGGGAAACAACATCCTCCGGGCAGGCTATTTCGGAGCGGTTGCGGCGGCAGATGTGCTTCCCGACATATACTGGGGCGCGTCGGGACGGTCATCATAAATAGGATCACGAATACGATCATGAATTCGCAGTGCCATCCGCTCGCACGCTCGAGGCTCGCCGGCATGAGACAGGCTACACGATTTCTGCTTCTTTTCCTTCTCGTTGTTCTTTTCCGCACTTCGATACCCCTTCGGCTTCAGGCTCAAGCCGGCAACCGTCCGAAGGACTCACAGGTTGTGGTCGTCGACGGCTCGGCCGCCGCGCATCCGTTTCCACATTTCTGGGAGAAGATGTTTGGATCCGGGCGCGCCATTCTGTCCCTGCGCGATGACTACCGGCACGACCTGCGCGAGGTGAAGGGCATTACGGGCTTCGAATACGTGCGCTTCCACGCCATCTTCCATGATGAGGTCGGACTTTACGACGAAGACGCGCAGGGAAATCCTCTCTACAACTTTTCGTATGTGGACCAGATCTATGACGGGCTGCTGGCGAATGGCGTGCGTCCGTTTGTCGAGATCAGCTTCATGCCGAAAAAGCTGGCGGCCCGCGATGCGCTGCATGCGTTCTGGTACAAGCAAAACGTTTCCCCGCCCAAGGACTATGCCAAGTGGGACGCACTGATCACGCGGTTCGCCCAGCACCTGGTGGAACGCTACGGCATCGGCGAAGTCTCACAGTGGTATTTCGAAGTGTGGAACGAACCCAACATTGATTTCTGGGTGGGAGATCCCAAACAGGCAACGTATTGGGAACTCTATGACCACACAGCGCGCGCGCTCAAAGCCGTGAACTCGCGGCTGCGCGTGGGCGGGCCGGCGACGGCGCAAGCGGCGTGGGCAGATGCTTTCATCAGGCATTGCGCGGACCAGCATGTGCCGGTGGACTTTGTTTCGACCCACGTTTATGGCAACGACAAACCCGAAGACGTGTTTGGCACCAGCGAGAGCATCCCGCGGGAGCAGATGGTTTGCCGGGCGGTAAAAAAAGTTCACGAGCAGATTCAGGCTTCGGCGAATCCGCAACTTCCGCTGATCTGGAGCGAGTTCAATGCGAGCTACGCCAACGAACCGGTAGTGACGGACACGGTCTATATGGGGCCGTGGCTGGCCGACACCATTCGCCAGTGCGATGGGCTGGTTGACATGATGTCCTACTGGACGTTTTCCGATGTGTTCGAGGAACAAGGCGTGGTGAAGCAACCGTTCTACGGAGGGTTCGGAGTGCTGGCCGAGGACGGAATTCCCAAGCCCGCATTTGCCGCCTTCGAACTTCTGCATCGTCTTGGGGAAGAACGGATCGCGGTGGATCCTGATGCCGCTCTGGTGACGCGCAGGAAAGACGGATCTCTGGCGATCGCCATTTGGAACTACGCATCCCCAGGCAAGAGCGGGGAGCCTAAGACGGTGACTTTGCGATTCAAGGGAGCGAAGGTGCAGCAGGCTTCGATTTCGCGTGTGGACCGTGAACATGGCGACGTGCAGGCGGCGTACGAGAAAATGGGAGCGCCCAGCTTTCCAACGCAGGCGCAGATCACGGCGTTGCGCCATGCCGCCGAGCTTCCGGCAGGCGAGGTCCGCGATTTGCAGAACGGGCAGTTAAGCTTGACGTTGCCCGCCCCTGGCCTGGCGGTGATCGAGGTCAAGTGAGCAACCACAACCGCTCTGAACGATACGCCATCACGTCAGGGCGCGGGCTCAGCTAACGGGAGCCAGACCTGGAAACGCGTGTCGCCGGGCTTGGAACTAAGCTGAATATTTCCCCGGTGCTTCTTAACAATTCGCTGGACCGTGTCCAGGCCCAGGCCGGTGCCTTCCCCAACTCCTTTGGTGGTGAAAAAAGGTTCAAAGACGTGGGGCTGTACCTCGTCGGGAATTCCTGGACCGTTGTCGCCAATCTCAACCACCACGCAATCGTCATCGCGGTAGGTTCGGATGCGAAGCTCGCCTTTTCCGTGCATCGCGTCAATCGCGTTATCAATAATGTTGGTCCAGACCTGGTTGAGCTCGCTTCCGAACGAATTCACGAGGAGGGGAATGCGTTGGTAATCGCGCTGCACCATCACTCCTTGTTTCAGCTTGTGATTCAAGATGGTGAGCGTGGTCTCGAGGCTCTTTACCACGTCAACGTTTTGCACCGGCGCCTGGTCCATGTAGGTGTATTCCTTGATGGCGCCGACCAAATCCGAGATCCGCGAGGTGCTGCTCTCGATCTCCTGCAACAAGTTCGCGATCTCCACCGAGGCGGCGATCCGGACCAGAGCAGCTCGCGCAGTGTCTCCACCGAGGTTCGCAAACAACGATTCGACCACCTCCGGCTGGATGTTCCGTCGCGCCAGGCCAGCCGCCAGGAGCCACAAATCGCTTTGTCCATGACTGCGGAACAAAGAATCGATCTGGTCTTCCAGATCATTGATGGTCAAAGCATCCGGTGGAACCACATCCGTTTGCGTGAACGAGGCTTCCAGTTTTTCGATCTCTGATTTCTGTTCGGGCGAGAGAGCGCGCCTTCCCAACTCGAGACTCGCATTCCTGATTTTCGTCAGCATGTGCCGCAGTTGGGTGGCGGCACGTTTCGCGGCAGAGGCGGGATTGTTGAGTTCATGGGCAAGTCCGGCCGAGAGCTTTCCCAAAGAAGCCAACCGGTCTTGCTGCTGTTCGCGGCGGGTGGTTTCACGGATCCGGTCGGACATCAAACCCACGAGACGCTTGGTCAGTTCCGGCATTTTCTGTACGAGATCCGGAAACAGCGAGGCCGGAAATCGCAGGGCGCGGCTGTCGGTCTCGGCGCGCCCGCCCACGGTAAACTGCTTCATCCTCGAAAACGGGAGTACGCCGGTGACATCGCCCGGCTCCAGGTCAAAGACGACGGACTCGCCGGCAAGCTCGCCCCGGCCTTGAAGCCGCCCCTCAAGAATCACAAACATGGAATCGGCTGGATCGCCCTGGCGTGCATAGGTATCTCCGGCCTTGAGATGAAGCTCTTGCGATTGGTTGATGAACCAGGCGATCTGATCGTCTGGTAAATCCGCGAATGCAGGAACGCGAAGTAGTTCAGATTTTTCGACCATTTACACCTTGCTCAGATACTGATGGATGAACTGCACCGCCACCGATCCTTCGCCCACTCCCGAAGCCACGCGTTTTATAGAACCGTGACGCACATCGCCTACCGCAAAGATGCCGGGAACATTGGTCTCGAGCAGGAACGGATCCCGGTCGAGCGTCCAGCCTTTCGGACGTTGGCCGTCACGGATAAGGTCAGGACCCGTCAACAGGAAACCGCGCTCATCCCGCTCGACGACATCGCCCAGCCAATCGGTCCGCGGCAGTGCTCCAATGAAGATAAACATCGAACTCGCCGGCACACGCTCAATCTTGTCGGTATCGGAACAGAGCACGGAAATCTCTTCCAGATGGGTTTCGCCATGTGCCTCAACCACGCCGGCGTGCGTCCATAGCTGAATGTTGGGCGTCTCCTGAATCTGGTCGATCAAGTATCGTGACATGGTGCTGGCCAGCGAGTCGCCGCGCACAAGAATAATCACGCGCTCTGCGTATCTGGCGAAATTCATTGCCGCCTGGCCCGCCGAGTTCGCTCCGCCCACCACGTAAACGACCTCACCCTTACAGGAGAGAGCCTCCGTGGCGCCGCCGCCATAGTAAATCCCCGCACCTTGCAACCTGTCGATCCCCGGAACGTTCAGGCGCCGCCACTGCACACCAGTCGCGACCATCAGGGCGTGGCATGAGATCTCATTTCCATCCGCCAGCTTGATGATTCGGTAAGGGCCTTCGATTCGGACGCCAACAACTTCCTGGGGCGCGAGGATTTCTACTCCGAAACGCTGGGCTTGCACCACGGCCCGCCGCGCCAGGTCGGCGCCACTCAGCCCGGCAGGAAATCCCAGATAGTTCTCGATGCGGGAGCTCATACCAGCCTGACCGCCAGGTGCTTCCCGCTCAATCATCACGGTATGCAGACCTTCGGAGGCACCATAAACGGCGGCGGCCAAACCCGCCGGTCCTCCACCCACAATCGCCAAATCGTAGAAGCTGGTTTGGGCACGCGTGCGCAGCCCCACCTTTTGCGCGACGTCCGCGGGTATACCTTCCAGCAGCTTCGTTCCGTCGGGAAAGAGCACCACGGGGAGATTGGCCGCCTCCGGACCGAGAGCTTCCAAAAGGCGTTTGGTTTCCGGATCATTGGCGGAAAGCTCGACGTCAATCCACTGATAGGGAACGTGGTTGCGAGCCAGGAAGTCCCGCAACTCGTACGATCGCGGCGACCACCGGGTGCCCAGCAACCTGATCCCCTGGAATGTTGGACGAAAGGAAGCTTGCCAGTCATCGAGCAAATCATCTAACTGTGGATACAGGTGCTCGGCCGGAGGATCCCACGGCTTCAGGAAAAAGTAGTGGATGCTGGCATGATTGATGGCGCTGATGGCGCGGTGGTTTCGGCATACGCGGTGAGCAAAGCCCGCTTCGCGCTGGGAAAGATTCCCATTGCCTGCTGCAGAAACACCACTCCGTCCATGCGCGGCATGCGCTGGTCGGCAAGCAGCAAAGCCACGCTGTCATTGCGTATCTTCAGCTGCTTTAAGAGGTCGAGTGCACCTTCCGGAGAATCGCTGCCGATCACCCGGTATTCAGCCCCGTACTGCGAGCGCAGATCGCGCTCGATCGCCCGCAAGACATCGGAGTCGTCATCCACGCTCAGCAGAATTGGTTTGGGCATGTTCGGTCTCGATCCCAGACAAAGAAGAGATGTTACACATTTCTGTGTTCTGTGGTCGAGTTGGTTAGATACAGAAAATTGTATTCCGTCGCAGCAATTCCTGTCTTCGAGAGGGCGCCACGAGGAGACCAGTCTTGGGTGGTCGATGGCGAACTCAGTTTACCCGCGCGACGATGACCGTGGCGTCATCCGTCTGTCGTCCTCGTGAGAATTCATCCATTGCTCTGAAGATCGCGCAGGCGATGTCGTCAGGGCATGGCGCGGCGCTTTCCTCCACAGCCTTTCGAAGGCCCTCGACGCCCCATTCTTGGCCGGCTGGATTCACGGCTTCGGTCACTCCATCCGTGTAGGCGATGATCAGATCACCGGGACGAAGCTGCACCATACCCTCCTCATAAGTCCAACTCGAGAAAATGCCCACCGGTACACCGCCGGTTTCAAGCCGAATCGTTGAGCGATCCTGCCGAATGATTATGGGAGGGTTGTGGCCTGCATTGACGTAGCGCAGCGTGCGCGTGGTCCCGTCGAAAACGCCATAGAATAACGTGGCGTACCGGTCTGCGAGAGAGGATGCGTGTACCTGAGAATTTACCGCGCGAACCACGGCGCCCGCGTCGTTTCCCGCAAAGGAAGCGGCGGTGCGAAGCGACGACTGCACACTCGATATCATGAGTGCGGCGGCGAGGCTTTTGCCGGAGGCGTCCCCGACGGCCAGGGCGACGCGATCGTGCGAGAGCGGCAGGACGTCGTAGCAATCACCGCCTAAGGCGCAAACTTGCCGGCAGCACGCGCTGTAACTCAGGGCATTAATGGTGGCGTCGGGATGCTGCATAAAGCGCTGCTGCACGTCGCAGGCGGTTACCCAGTCCTGGCTGACATCCATTATTACTGTGTCGGTCGTCATCTTTATCTTTGCACCTCTGTGAGATTGTCGAACCTCGAGGTGTGAAATCGACATGAGAAGCGTTACATTTTTTTGTTCAAGAATCGTCGTCCGGGATGTCGAGAACCGGTAGCCTGCTCCGACTACCGGATGAAAGCGCAGAGTCCGCGCCAGAAAAGAGAGGAAACCACATGAAATACATTTTGCTGATGGCCAGCGCGAAAGCGGGCGTCGACAATTACCGCGCGTGGACCAAGAAGGACATCGATACGCACATGGCAAGCCTGAAGAGTCTGGTTAAGGACTTGAGTGAATCGGGCGAGTTGATCGCCGAACAAGGCCTAACCGGGCCGGAGGAGGCTAAGGTGGTGCGTGCGATGAGAAGCGACATGCCGGTTACTGACGGCATCTTCCCCGAATCCAAAGAGTTCTTACTCGGCTACTGGATTGTTAACGTCGAAACTTCGGAGCGAGCATGCGCCATCGCCGCCCGGCTTTCCGCTCTGCCGGGATACGGCGGGGCAGCGACGAATATGCCGGTCGAGGTGCGGCAACTTGCGATCCATCCACGCAACTGGTCCTAACACGATGTCGAGAAG
>Ga0210398_10002989_pt1 | contig 16275 bp, 17 predicted proteins | sample IncBWC4OmetaG_FD_161047 | JGI IMG/M metagenome (GOLD analysis project Ga0210398, IMG submission 161047) | Forest soil microbial communities from Barre Woods Harvard Forest LTER site, Petersham, Massachusetts, United States - Inc-BW-C-4-O | ecosystem: Environmental > Terrestrial > Soil >... | reverse complement strand
CTGCCCGGCGCTCTCGAGTTCAATGAGGTGCGGAGCGAAGAAACTCCCGTGCGCGTGCGCCTCGCCCAAAGTACAGGCCTTGATGATGCGCGCCTCCCGGCGCATTCGCTTAACGTGCTGCGCCAACCCGTCGGCCGCCGCTGCGTTGATCACCGGCCCCAAATCCGTCTTGAAATCCGCCGGGTTGCCGATGACCAATTCGTCCATGGCGCCTGCGATCATCTCCAGCACCTGATCGGCGATATCGTCCTGCAGAAACAGCAGCCGCAGCGCCGAGCAGCGCTGCCCGGCGCTCATGAACGCCGAGCTTATGACATCGTCGACCACCTGTTCGGGCAGAGCGGTGGAGTCGACGATCATGGCGTTCATTCCGCCGGTTTCCGCGATCAGGGGCACGATCGCCCCGCCGCGCGCCGCGAGACTGCGGTTGATGGTGAGCGCAGTGGCCGTCGAACCCGTCATCGCCACCCCGGCGAGGGCCGGATGGGCGAACGCCACCTCACCGAACAGTCGCCCCGGGGCCGGCGCCAGGTGCAGCACCTGCGGCGGCACGCCGGACTCATGCAGCAGCTTGACGAAGTGCGCGGCAATCAGCGGCGTGGGCTCCGCCGGTTTCGCGACCACGGCGTTTCCCGCCGCGAGCGCGGCGGTGACCTGGCCGGCAAAAATCGCCAGCGGAAAATTCCACGGACTGATGCAGGCGAACACGCCGCGCCCGTGCAGGGACAATTCATTCGATTCGCCGGTGGGCCCTTCCAGCCGGTCTGGTGCCGCGAATTGCCGCCGCGCCCGCAGCGCGTAGTAGCGGCAGAAATCCACGGCCTCGCGCACCTCGGCGATGGCGTCCGACAGGGTCTTGCCGGCTTCCTGTACTAGGAGCTGATGAAAATCAGCGGAGGCAGCCTCGAGCAGATCGGACGCCTTTTCGAGCAAGGCCGCGCGATGCTCGCCGCCCGCAAGATCCCACGCGGGCTGCGCCGCGCATCCTGAATCGAATGCGCGGGTGATTTCCGCCGGGGTCGCATCGCGCGTGCTGCCGACTTGATCGCGCCGGTCCGCGGGATTGGTGACGGCATGAGTATTTCCGGGCAGCAAAATCCCATCGATGATGGGCCCCGCCGCAGGCTTCGCCGGACGAGAGGCCGATATTTCCCGGCGCAGCGCCTCGATTTCCAGCGGATTGCCGAGATCCACGCCGTGGGAATTGCGCCGATCGGAAAACAGCGCCGCAGGCAGGGGCAGCCGCGGATGAGCGTAGGTTTCCAGGCGTTCGATTTCGGAGATGGGGTCGCGGACGATTTCCGCCACCGGCACCTCCTCATCCATGAAGCGATTCACGAACGAGGTATTGGCGCCGTTCTCGAGCAGCCGCCGCACGAGGTATGCCAGCAAGTCCTTGTGCTCGCCCACCGGCGCATAGACGCGCACCCGCGGAAAGCGCGCGATTTTCCGCGCCGCCTCCGCATACAGCAGCCGGCCCATGCCGTGCAGCCGCTGAAATTCATAGTCTGCGCCCGCGGGCGCAAGCTCCAGCACCGACGCGATGCTGTGCGCGTTATGAGTCGCGAACTGCGGATAGATCGCGTCTCGATGGCTGAACAGACGCCCCACGCAGGCCAGATAGGACACATCCGTGGTCACTTTTCGCGTGTACACCGGATAGCCGTCGAGGCCCCGCTCCTGGGCACGCTTGATTTCCGAATCCCAGTACGCGCCCTTCACCAGGCGCACCGTCATGCGCCTATGGTGAGCGCGCGCCGTCGCCGCCGCCCAGTCGATGACTCCCAGGGCGCGCTTGCCGTAAGCCTGGACCGCGAGCCCCAATCCCGGCCAATGGCGGGTGGCAGGATCTCTTGCCAAAGCTTCGATCACATCCAACGACAGATCCAGCCGGTCCGCTTCCTCCGCATCGATGGTGAGTTGAATGCCAAGATCGGCCGCGCGGCGCGCCAGCGCCAACCCTTGAGGCACCAGGCGCCGCATCACCTGATCACGCTGCAGCAGGGAGTAGCGCGACTCGAGTGCCGACAATTTGATGGAGATGCTCGAGGCTTCCTGGGGCGGTCGTCCCGCCGCGGCGGCGCCGATGACGTCGATGGCGTGTTCGTAGGATTTCAAGTACCGCTGCGCGTCCTGCTGCGTTCTCGCTCCCTCGCCCAGCATGTCGAAGGAGCACAGCCCCACTTCCGGCTCGCGCGCGCTTCGCGCCAGCGCCTCCTCGATGCTGCGTCCGACCACGAATTCCCCGCCGATGATGCGCATGGCGCGCCGCACCGCCAGGCGCACCAGGGGTTCGCCGGCCTTGCGCGTGAACTTGCGCATCCATCCGGCCGTGTCTGTTTTGATGGAAGGGTCCAGCTCGAGAATGCCGCCGGTGAGCATCAGCCCCCAAGTCGAGGCATTGACGAACAGCGACTCCGACTTGCCGGCGTGCGCGGACCAGTCGCCGGTGGCCAGCTTCTCGGCGATCAGCCGGTCGGCGGTGGCATCGTCGGGAATGCGCAGCAACGCCTCGGCGATGCACATGAGCGCAATGCCTTCCTGATTCGACAGTCCGAACTCTTGCAGGAAGGCGTCGAGAAACGGCCGCTCGTCCCGCCGAGCCCGTGCCCCGTCGACCAGCGCCATGGCGGTCGCCACGGCGCGATGGCGCGCCCCGCCGGTGAGTTCCAGCGCGTGCAGCAAAGCCGTGACCGCCCGGTCTTCCGGCCAGTCGCCTTGATCTCTAATCGCGCGGCGCAGTTCGTCCAAGGCCGGAGCTTGCGGCGGTTCGTTCAAGTGAGCGGCCATAGCGGATCCCTTAGGCTGGGCTGTCAAGTATCGACAAGAGCGCTCGGGATTGCCAGTGGTTTGCGCATCAGCGTGCTCTTGCCGAACAGCGATTCCACCAGGTCGACCGCGAGCACCGCCGTCTTGTTGCGCACATCGAGGGCGGGATTCAATTCCATGATGTCCAGCGACCCCATCTGGGCCGTGTCGGCAATCATTTCCATGCACAGTTGTGCTTCGCGGTACGACAGACCGCCCGCCACGGTGGTCCCGACACCGGGTGCGATTTCGGGATCCAGGCAGTCGACATCGAAGCTCACGTGCAAGTGGGTATTGGCGTCCATGTCCTGCAGCGCCAGTTCCATCACCGCCCGCATGCCGAGCTCGTCGATGGAGCGCATGTCGAACACCTCGAGGTCCTGTTCGTGCACGAAGCGCCTTTCGCCGGCATCGACGCTGCGAATGCCGATCTGGCGAATCCATTGCGGGCGGATGGCCGGCGTCGCCCCGCCGATCTGGACCAGTTCACGCGGACCGAAGCCGCACAGACAGGACACCGGCATGCCGTGCAGGCTGCCGCTGGGGGAGAGTTCCCGGGTATTGAAATCGGCATGCGCGTCCACCCACAGCACCCGCAAGCTCTTGCCGGCCTCGCGGCAATGGCGCGCCACCGCCGAGATCGAGCCGATGCTCAAGGAATGATCGCCGCCCAGCAGCACCGGCAATCGCCCCTCGCCGAGCTCCCGAGACACTGCATCGTGCACCTCCAGGTTCCAGGCAGTCACCTGCTTGAGATTGCGATAGCCGTTCACCTTGATCAGCCCCGGATTAGGCGGGCCGCTGACATTGCCGCAATCCACGACGTCGAGTCCACGCTGGGTGAGCGCGTCATGGATGCCCGCGACGCGCAGCGCCTCCGGACCCATGGAGGCGCCGCGATCGCTGGCGCCGATGTCGGTCGGTGCGCCGATGAGACTGGCGGTTCGGATCATGGCGTCACGCAACCCGGCGGCGGCGCACCGTCGCGCGCTGGGAGAGACCCGAGAACAAGTCCTTGGGATCGTCGAGCTCGGGGATGAGATCGATACTCAGGCCGCCATCCTGCTCGGCGTTCAGACGCCGCAGATAGCGCAATGCCGAGAAATCATTGAGCGCAAATCCCACCGAATCGAACAAGGTAATCTCTCGATCGTGCGCACGTCCCGGACGCCGGGCGCGCACGACGTCGGCGAGTTCGGTGACCGGCACCGCGGCATCTCCTGTGGCGGCCGCGTCGAGTTGTTGAATCTCTCCCTCGATTCGCGCCTGCGGCTCGAATTCCACCACGATGCGAATATCGCGCATGCGCAGAATGTCCGCATGCAATTCGGTTTTGCCGGGGCAGTCGCCGCCCACGGCATTCAAATGCATCCCCGGCGCAATCATGTCCGGCGTGAGGATGGTGGCATTGCGTTTGTCCGCAGTGGCGGTGGTCACGATGTCGGCACCGTGCACGGCCTCGGCCGTCGAAGCACAGCGCGTGACGGTAAGATCAGGGAGCCGCAGCATCGAGAGGTTGCGCATCAGCTTGGCGGTTGCCTGCGGGTCCGTATCGTAGAGCCTCAAGGTTCGAACCCCCACGATTCGGTGGAAGGCGATGGCCTGAAATTCACTCTGCGCGCCGTTGCCGATCAGGGCCATCACCCGGCTACCCAGGCGTGCCATTCGGCGTGCCGCGAGCGCCGAGATCGCGGCGGTGCGCAGCGCCGTCACGAAGGTCATCTCCGACAGCAGCAGGGGATAGCCCGTGGCCACGTCCGCGAGTACGCCGAAGGCAGTGACCGTGAGCAGATTCTTTGCCGTGTTCCCGGGGTGACCATTGACGTACTTGAAGGAGTACAAGCGTCCGTCGCTGGTGGGCATGAGTTCGATGACCCCGACGGCCGAGTGGCTGGCGTGGCGCGGCGACTTCTCGAAATCATCCCAGCGCCCATAGTCCGACTCGATCTCGCCGGCCAGCTGCTCGATGAACGCGCCGGTCCCGATTCGGGACATCAATTCTTGGAGACGCGCAGTCCCGATGTAATCCACCATGTTTGCCCCCGATTCAGCCTATCGCTAGTTTCAGGGGCGGCTGAGCCAAAGAAAAGACAGAAAGCTGATCAAAAAGCGAGTAATATCGATCATATCGTCAGTACTCGCTGACGATTTGCCTGCTTCCCCGGGAGGCGCCCATGGATTCGACCGACCGCCAGCTGCTGTCCCTGTTGCGAGATGACGCGCGACTGTCCGTGGCCTCCCTGGCCAAGACCCTGGGCGTCGCGCGCGGTACCGTGCAGAACCGCCTCGCCAAAATGGAGAAGGACGGCACCATCGTGGGCTATACCGTCAAGCTCAAGCCGCAGGACGAGGATCAGCGGATTCGCGCCTTGATGACCGTGGCCGTCGAAGGCAATCGAACCGACGAGGTGCTCAAGGCACTGCGCGGCGACCCGGCCGTGTGCGCCCTGCATACCACGAACGGGCGCTGGGATATCGTGGCCGAGTTGCGCACGGACAGTCTCGAGGCGGTCGACAAGGTGTTGAGCCGGATTCGCCTCATCGACGGCATCTCCAACACCGAAACCAGCCTGCTACTCTCCACTCACAAATTTTAACGTCGCCAGGAACACCGAGGTCGACACGGAGGTCTTCGCCGACTCCAATCGGCTGATCCGCCCGGCGCATTGCGACATCAGGGCAAGATCCCACGGCTCGAGCGTCGCGGTTTTTCCGGCCGTGATCTGCACGGTGATCTTGCGGTCGATGGGGAAGATCAGCAGGGTTTCGTTTCGCGCGGCGCTCACCGCCACGGACTCGATGAAGCGTTCGACGCGCACCGCGGCGCTGTCCGACTTCAACACCATGAGATTCAAATCCACGCAGGGACCGTTGACCAATTCGCAGTGGGCGGCAAGGGCGCCGTCGAATTCCAACAGTTCACCCACCTTGCGCAAACTCTTTTGCACGCCGTCGCCGAACCGCAAATCGATGCCAGCCCCCTTGAGCAGCACCATCTTGCGCTGGTACTCGGCGAATTCCGAAAACGGCCCCGACGCATCGATGTGAGCCACGCTCACCCGAAAGCGGAAGGGGTCGCCGCTGGGAGGTACGCGCAGCGCTTCGTGCGTAATGCCCCCGCCATTCTTCCAGGGCGTTGCCGTGAAGGAGGCTCTGCGGATGACTTGCAGCTTTGAATTTGGCACTCCGGTATTCTACGTGAATGCCTGCCGACGAAAACAACGGCCAAGTGCCGCAACTCGATTTACGCGGGTTCGATTCCGGTGAGTCGCAGCGCGCGCAGTTTCTCGCCGAGTTGCGAATCGCGGCCCACGACGTCGGCTTTTTCTATCTCGTCGGCCATGGTGTAGAGGCACCCCTGCTGCACGATCTTCTGGACTCCGCGAAGCATTTCTTTGCACTCCCCGAAGCCGACAAACTTGCGATCGAGATGATCCACTCGCCGCACTTCCGCGGCTACAATCGAGTCGCCTCAGAGCGCACCCGCGGCATGCCCGACTGGCGCGAACAAATCGACATCGGGCCTGAGCGCGCGGTGGTGCCGCGCGCTGCGGGGTCGCCTCCCTGGTCGCGACTGCGGGGACCCAATCAATGGCCGGCGGCGCTGCCGAAGCTGCGCGCCGTGGTGACCCGATGGCAGACAGCTGCCATGCAGGTTCTCAGCCGGGTACTGCGCGCCTTTTCGCTGGCACTCGGACAGCCTGCGGATGCGCTCGAGCCCCTGTACGGCGATGATCCGCACTACCTGATCAAGCTCATCCGCTATCCGGGACGCGATGCCACCGCCGCCGATCAAGGCGTCGGCGCCCACAAGGACGCCGGCCTGATCACCCTGCTGCTACAAGACGATCGGGGAGGACTGCAAGTCGAAACGCCGCGGGGCTGGATCGAGGTGCCGCCGCGACCCGGCACCTTCGTCATCAACATCGGCGAGCTGCTCGAACTCGCCTCCGACGGCTTCCTGCGGGCCACCATGCACCGGGTGTTGTCACCGCCCGCGGGGATCGAGCGCCTATCGGCGGCATTCTTTCTCGGCGCCCGCCTCGATGCCGTCGTGCCGCAGCTTGTGCTGCCGCCTGCACTAGCCGCCCATGCCCGGGGTCCCGAGCGGGATCCGCGGAACCCTATGTTCCGTGAGGTGGGCATGAACTACTTGAAGGGGCGATTGCGTTCCCATCCCGACGTCGCCCGTCGGTATCACGCCGACCTTCTCGATTGAACGTCTCTTGATGATAAAACCGGGGGTCCATTGAACATGAAAATAATGAGCATTCTTGCGCTGGGTGTCGCCTTGTCCGCGTGCAGCAGCTTCTCACCCGATGCCGGGCACGAAATCGTCCTTATCGACAAGCCCGTCTTCTTCGGGCACGGCGGGGTCGAGCCGGAACCCGTGAAAACAGGGCGCACCTTCGGCGCATTGACCACGGAAGGGGTGGATGTGTACATGCAGCCGCAGCGGTTCGATGCCGAATTGGCCGACACCATGACCTCGGACGGTGTTCCGGTCAGCTTTCACGCCATCGTCGCCTTGCAGGTCACGGATTCGGTGGCGCTGATCAAGAACTTCGGACCGAATTGGTACCGGAACAACGTGGAACAGCCGTTTTGGACCATGGTGCGCCAGGCGGTGCGCAAGCGCGGCATGAACGAAACGGCGATCAGCACGACGGCTCTCGACGATATCGATGCGGAGATTCGCGATGCGCTGACGAGCTTCATTCAGGCCAAGGGATTGCCGGTGAAGCTGATTACCATGACGGTGGGCCGCGCCAACCCACCGGATTCCATCAAGAACCAGCGCGTTGAGACGGCCACGCAGGAACAACGCATCCAAACCGAGAAGCAGGTGAAGATGGCCGAAGACGAGAGGATGAAGGCCGAACAAAGCCGCGCGAGTGCCGACAATGCCTACCGCGAGGCCATGCACCTGTCGCCCGAACAGTTCATCCAACTGGAGACCATCAAAATGCAGTATGCGGTGTGCGGTCCCAACGGCAAGGGAACCTGCACCTTCATCCAGAATGGCGCAATGCCCGTCTACAATCTCTCGAAGTGAGGCGGGACCGCGTCAGCGGCCGCGTCAATTTTTCCGCGGCGCCGCCATGGCGGTGTGAGGATGATACGGCCGTTGAATGTGCTCGGGCCTGCGGCGAACGGCGTACGGATACCCGACCACCACCGGATAGGAGCTGTTCACGTCATCTTGCGTGTCCGGGGAGTAGTAGTCGGGTGCACTGCCTGATTGCGGTGGATATGGATACATGGGCGTCGACATCGGCGCCGAATTCATCACGTTGAGCGGATTCATTTCGCGCAGCGTCGCATTGCCGCCGCAGGGCTTGTCGGAAAAGGTCCTTTGGCCGTTCGTCGTGCATTCCCAGATCTGGTTGGCCGAGGCCATGGGCGCGCCCGCGGGTTGCACGGGATCGAGCGCCAGGGATGGATCCGGCGGCGGCGCCGTTGCGGGTACGGGCGCCGGCGCCGATACCGTGATGGGAGCGGCGGTCGGCGCGGGGGGTTGAGTCGGTGCGGACGCGGCGGCTAGCACCGGGGTGGGCAATATCTTGGGTGCCAATCCGATGGTCGAGCTCACGGTCACGGCGACTGCGATGGTCGCGAGCGACAGCCCGCCTATGATCCATGGCAGCAGGTTGTTTTCCCTCATCATGGGAGGATTATCCTCCGTTCACTCGGGGTGTGCGACCGATGTGACAGATTGTCCGGTGGTTGAACGGGGCATCAAGCTCCCAGCTGCGCCGCAAGATCCAGAGTACTGCGGGCGACAAGGTCGACCGGCGTCCGGGGCGCGCTTTCGGCGAATCCGGGCTGCTCCTCCGGGCGAGCGATGAAAGCCGTTCGCAACCCGTTGCCGGCGGCCGCCTCTAGATCCCCGCTGTGAGCGGCGCACATCAGGCACTGCCCGGGTTTGAGGTTGAAAGCTTCCACCGCCGCGAGATACACCGCCGGCGCCGGTTTGAAATCTCTGGCGAGGTCGGCGCCCAGGATTGCATCCCAGCGAAAGTCGTTCCTTCGGGCGAGGTCGCACATGATCGCGGTGTTGCCGTTCGACAGCGGGGCGATCAAGTACCGCTGCCGCAGCCGCGCGAGCCCGGCGGACACATCCTTCCATGCATCGAGGCGATGCCACGCCAGCGTCAGCTCATCCAGTTCCGCATCTCCGAGCCCATCGAGGCCGAAGCGCGCAAGGATTGTTTGCAGCGTTCTGCGGTGGAGCACATCGAGCTTTGCATATGGAATGCGGCCCGAACGGATCTCTTCCATCGCCGGCTGGTATCGGTCGCGCCAAGCGTCGGCGAAGGCATTCCAGTCCAAGGTATAGCCGCGCGGCTTCAAGATGGACTGCGCCTCCCGCGCAACTCCTGCCCGCCAATCGACCAGCGTGCCGAACACATCGAAGAGGAGCGCCTTGACGCCATTTGCAGGCATGGCTAGCGGACTACCCTGTGCTCGCGGATCCCGATCTGTCATGCGCGGCGATTGTGTTCTGGAACGGATCGCTGTGCAAATCCTACACACGCGTGATGTCAGGCCTGGGTTGCGCAAGCTTTGGAATCGGAGTAAGTAGTGCCGTCCGATTCAGCTTCCGCAATGACTTAAAGGAGAACACTATGAATGTTGGAAAGCTATTCATCTCGGCGAGCGCCGCGGCCGTGCTTATGACGTTCGCGGTCGCCGGCCATCCGACGGCCGCGATTGCGGCTCCGCAGCTCACCATACAATCGGAAGAGGCGGCCCACCCCAGGCTCGTCCATGCCATCCATAACTTGCAGGATGTTCTCAAAGAATTGGATGCGGCACCCGATGACTTCGGGGGAAACAAGGCGGCGGCAATCAGAGATACGCGCCAGGCAATTCACTCAGTGAGGAAGGCGCTGTACTTCCGGCTGCACATGGACGACGCAGCCATCGACCGAGTTCAATAATCGAGGACTGCTCCCCACGACCCTTTGGGCGTGGGGAGCAGTTCAGTCAGTCGCGCGGCGGCCGCGGCTGCGGCGCCGATTGGTTTGCTCCGGTCCCGCCGCAGGCTTTGCGTCCTGACGGCGCGGCTCGCCGCGCCGATCCTCGTAGTGGCGATACCTGCAATTGCACCGCTTGACGTCGCACTCTTCGAGCGGCAGCCACGGAGCTTCAGTGGAAAGAAAACGCTTGCCCTTGCACGCCTGCGCGGCTTCGCACGCGTTCGCGGGCGCGGCAATCATGACCGAGTGCCAGGGCTGGCGGGAGCCGCGCCGCGCTCGCGGCGCAGGGGACTCTTTGGAATCGACTTTCGTCTCGAGCAACACGCGAGCTCCTTGCATGTCCACTGGATCAAGTAGCACGCTAGCTCACCGTCATCTCGTCTTGCCGTCGAATTCACATAACTTGCCCGCCCCTTCGAATACTGCCGCTTTCGTCACAGTGTTTCGGGAGGCAAAAGCGTGATCTAATTCACATCGGGGGCACCGATGAGAGACCTGCTTGATCTTGACCGCTATCCCATCGATCGACCGGATTCGGCGGAAACCGTCCACTTGACCGCACGATGCCAGGCTGACCTGGCCGCGCACGGCATGTTCAATCTCGAGGGATTCGTGCGCACCGAAGCGATCGAGCACGCGGTGTCGGAGATCGAGCCCTTGATGGACAGTGCGAGCTATCGGCATGCGCGCCGGCACAATGTCTACTTCCGGGACGACGTTCCGGGACTTGCCGCCGACCATCCGGCGCTCAAGCAGTTTCAAACCGTCAACTACACCCTGTGCGCCGATCAGCTGGTCGGAACGGTCGTTGACCGGATCTACGATTGGCCGCCGCTGGCGGATTTCCTGGCGCGGACAATGGGCAAACCGCACCTCTATCCGATGGGCGATCCTCTGGCACGAGTCAATGTGCTGGCCTATCGGCCGGGCGAGGCGTTGAACTGGCATTTCGACCGCGCGCAGTTCACCACCACGCTTTTGATCCGGGCCGCCGAATCCGGCGGTGAATTCCAGTATCGGAGCGCTCTGCGCTCGGATACCGATCCGAATTATGACGGCGTCGCCCGAATGCTGGCGGGAGAGGATCCGGAAGTATCCACAAATACGCTCGCTGCCGGCACGTTGAACGTTTTCGCGGGAAGAAACACGGCGCATCGCGTGTCGCCGGTGATCGGCGAGAAAAGCCGGATGGTCGCCGTGTTCTCGTACTACGACAATCCGGGCGTCACCTTCAGCAGCAAGGAGCGCATCGGGTTTTACGGCCGGCCGGGATAGCCGGCGCCGCGGTCAGTTCTATTTCGGGAGCGATTTCATGGGAAAGAAACTCGATTTCAACACCGTGCCGGTGGTCACCGGCTCGAGGTATCCGGCACCGTTCGACGCACCCTGCGCGGCGCGCACCCGGCAACGCCTGGGTGACGCAGCAGGATTGACGGACTTCGGGGTGAACTTGCTGCGTCTGCCGCCCGGCGTCTGGTCGAGTCAGCGGCATTGGCACACGACAGAGGACGAATTCCTATACATCCTCGAAGGCGAGGTCGTGCTCGTGACCGACGCCGGCGAGCAGATCCTCAAAACCGGCGACTGCGCCGGGTTCAAGGCGGGGGTCGCCGACGGACATCAATTGCAGAATCGGTCCCAGAAAGAGGCCGTAATATTGGAAGTCGGATCCCGCAAAGCCGCGGACGACGAAGTGGACTATCCAGATATCGATTTGCGCTTCCTCAAGGGGCGGGGCGGGTTTTCACACAAGGACGGCAATCCGTACACCAAGCGCTGATACGGGTACGAATGGCCGTCGGAAAAGCAGCCGGCGTGTCGATCTGGCTTCGGCTCATTCGTCGTATAACCGGAAACCAAAGGAGCAGCTGTGAAATACCTGACATTCATCCGCCATTCCGAGACCTATCGTCAATCCGGGCCACCGGCCGCACTCATGGAGGCGATGGGCAAGTTCGTAGAGAGATCCGTTAAGGACGGGATACTTGTCGATACCGGCGGCCTGTTACCGAGCAAGGATGGCGCTCGCGTGCGGCTCGCCAACGGCAAGATCACGGTGACGGACGGGCCCTTTACCGAGAGCAAGGAAGTTATTGGTGGCTGGGCGATCTTGAAGACGGAATCAAAAGCGGAAGCCGTCCGAATTGCAACTGAGTTCATGGAATTGCATCAAAAGTACTGGCCCGGATTCGACGGCGAGTCGGAGGTGCGGCCGATGTTCGACCACGGCGCTGGGCCGTAGTTTGTCCCTATTATGGAGCCGTCATGGTCGACCATACCGGCCTTCAGGTTAGCGACCCGGTTGTGAGCCGCGAGTTCTAAAGCCCTTGCGCCGCTCGGCTATCCCGATGGACACAATGTTGAGGCGGTTTGTCACGGGCCAAAGTGATGCACGCGCGTGGATTCCTGTCGTAAGCTCTCTGCAAGTGTGTCGGGAATGCCATCACAATGCCTCTCCTCGTTACAAGCGCAGCAGGTGTCAATGGCGACGGATATGGGGCCCTCCTTGCGTTCGATGGCAACGGCAGGCCGCTCGGTGCCTTCAGCAATGACGCGCGTATCGCCGATCCGCGTGGGCTCGCCGTCGATCAACAGCAAGAACTGCTCTTTCTCAACAGTGGCAGCGATCGAGTCCTGGCGCTCGATCGGCACGGAATGGTCGTACGGGACACGGGACCCATCCCGAAATTAAACCCGGGCGGGGGTGTTTTCGGACCGGATGGGCGCTATTACATCGGATTGCGCAGCGCCCGCACGATTATGGCCCTTTCTGCCACGCTGAACGACGCTGGCGAGCGCTTTTTGCCACCAGGGATCGTGCCGTTTCCTCGCGGGTTTGCATTCAGCGGCGACGGCGCCCTCTTTCTCTCCTCGGGCATCGGCCCCAATGGCGAAGGCGACAACACCATTGTCGCGTTTGCCCAGGGTCAAAATCTCAAGCCGACGCGACTGGTCTTTGATCCTGAGCTGAGCCCGCTCGACCTTGTGGTCGCGCGCAACGGCAACATCGTAGTCTCGAGCGAGCACCCGTTCGGTTTGACGGATGCGGTAACCAGTGTTCGTGAGTACGGCGCAGCGGACGGCCAGCTCATTCGTGTGTTCACAGCCGATGGATCAGCCGAGTTCCGCAGACCCCGCGGTCTGCGCTTCGGTCCCGACGGGATTCTCTACTGCGTCGCCCGGGACGAGGTCATGGCCTTCGATTTCGCGGGGGGTCGATGCCTCGGTGCCGTCGTGCGCTACCCACGGCTGAACGGGCAAGCATTGGCATTTTTCCCATGAGCCGCGGAGTGACGTATGCGCCTGCCGGATAGCCACGCGGATTGCGATGGATTAATGTTTCTCTTCGGTGACAGAGGGTTTGCACCGGTAGGCGGTTCCCTTCGGTGGGTCCCGGTCACGTGTGAGCAGGAGCGTGTCGCCGCCGAGCTCCACCGCTTGATTCTGCATCTCCCGGCGCTCATCTGTGACGTAATTCGTGTCCGCTAGCCCAACGACGTTGCCGACCGCGGTGCACGATGCTACGTCGGCCTCCTTGTGAGTCATGGTCACGTTTTCTGCACCCGGCTCCAACGGAACGCTCACAACACACCCAGCCGACAGCAGGCACAGGGCCAATGGCAGGGCAAGTTGGAGATTCGGCATATGCTTCCTTTTCATCGTGGTGTTCTCAACGGATTGAGGACCTCGATGCTAGGAAAGTGCTTTTCATTATCGGTTACGACTACGCAATCGTTCACTTCGGCAACGGAAGCGACGATCATATCCAGGTCGCTTCTGGGCTTTCCGACGGCGCGGCCTTCAGACATGAGACGAGCCCAGACCAATGCCGCCTTCTCGTCAAACGACAATATTCTTCCTTTGAATAGGGACTGCGGACCCTCTGGTCCGGCAAACCACGCCTCCAATCGTTCGCGTTTTTTCCCCCTTGGTTTGTCCAGTATGCCGCGCCGGATTTCGGCGATTGTCAGGGAAGAGATGAACAAGTCGCCGTCGGATTGGACACCCATCCACTCCAATAGCAATTGGGACGGCTCCGGCTTCGTTATATTGCTGATGACGTTCGTGTCGAGAAGGTAGCGGGTCAAAGGTCAACCTTGCGGCCGGATTCCCTGGAACGTTCGAATTCGAGATCGGCGCCTACCATCGGCGACCGACGTAATGCTTCAAGAATTCCGCCTCTCTTTGGCGGATCGCCCGAGATCGTCCGACCGATGGCCGCTCGAATCCGGGCTGAATCTGGTCCTTCTTCCGCCAGTCGCCGTGCGACGGAGCGGATCAAATCGCGATCCGCATCGAGTCCGAGCACTTCGAATCGTGCGATTCCTCGCTTCGTCAGGCGAGAGCGATAATTTCGCAAGGCTCGCCTCTGTGCTGTGTCGCTCATGACTTCCTCCAAAACTATACCCTGTAATATACCCGGTAATATCATGGAGCACAAGCAGCCGCCCAACCACAAGGGCACGACATGCAAACCATCAATTCGCCCACTTCAGAGGTAGACTGCCCAAGACCGGACAGATTGAACCGGGACTAAGCCGAAATGAGGGCCTAGCGAGTGGTGTCTAGCGAGTTGGAATCTTGCCTCAATCAAGCGTTTCATCAAGCGCGCAGCGCGCACCATGAATTTCTGACCGTCGAGTATCTCTTGCTCGCGATCCTCGATACGCCAAAGGTGCGCGAGGTCCTCAAGGGATGCGGCGCTGATCCCGATAAGCTCGGCACCGACCTCCAGCAGCACATCGCGGCCAACAATCTGTTGTGGGTTCCTCTACCAGGGGAGGACCACCCCGTGCAGCCACGGTTTGGCTTCCAGCGGGTCCTACAGCGCGCTGTGTTCCACGTAAAGTCCAGCAGGAACGACGAAGTCGGCGTCGAGGATGTTCTGATGGCGATCTTCAGCGAGCAACAGAGTCGCGCGGCATTGTTGCTTGCCGGGGAGGGGATCACGCGTCTCGACGTGGTCAATTACCTGAAATCGAGACCTCAGCCGTGATGTTCCCAACAGCGGACCTTCACGACTAGCGGCTACGGGTCGAGCATCGCCGTGGTTAAAGGAACAAGCATGGAAGCAATCCACATCCCCGCATTTCCGCCGCGAGGATTGCGTGCGTTCAAGCCGATTGTTGTGGTCGTACTAGTGACGTTTATCGCTGGTACGGGATGTTTTGGGATTTCGCGTGACCGATACAGCAAACCAAGCGTAGAGGGAACGGTCGCTTCAACCGTTAAGGAGCCTTATGTAGGCGACATGTACGTCGTCGGAGATGTCGCCTTCCATATTTTTCCGCTCAATAGTACCGGTACCGACGTAATGGTATTCCCGATACCGCATCGATTTGCGGAGCGCTCGGTGAGCGAGACACCATTTTCAATTGGGTTAGCGCTAAAGACTGGCGCAGAGGGTTACGCATTTAGCCCGGCATCCCTGAAGTGCTGGTCAGACCCGGCAGCGCGGATTTCAGCCAGTAGCATTCAGGGTCCGTTTGGCTGCCGAAGCTCGAAGCCGCGACCACCAACAAGACCCGTCGCCGTGACGTCGATCTCCCTCGCGGCTCGAACGTGCCTCTATATGTGGCTCAACTTCGATACTGCCACGCCCGATCCGGCACAAACGTTTTTTGTGGCCTTACGCTTACGCCTACACGACGAGGATATTGAGTTACCCGTTATCAGGTTCCAGCAGGCTAACCGAACTCGCACGTTTGCGGTGCCATAGCATGGCGAAGGCGCAGGGAATCAAACGGGGTCTTTGCCTGGCTGCTCTCCTTCTATCACTGCCATCAGCTTTCGGTGCAACGGCGGGAGCTGATCCTCGGCTGGCCGTGGACGTGGTGGTCTATGGCGGTACCTCCGCCGGCGTCATCGCTGCCTACACGGCCAAACGGTATGGCAAGAGCGTCATCCTCGTGGAGCCCGGCCGCCATTTGGGCGGCATGAGCTCCGGAGGACTCGGTGCCACAGACATCGGCGACAAGAACGCGATTACCGGTCTTGGCCTCGACTTCTACCGCCGCATGGGCAAGTACTACGGCCGCTTCGAAGCCTGGCAGTTCGAGCCCCACGCGGCGGAACAGGTCTTCAAGCGGTATGTCGAAGAGGCCAAGGTGGAGGTGCTCTTCTCCTACCGGCTGAAGAGCGTCGCGAAGCAAGGCACGCTGATGCGCACCGTTACCCTGGAATACGCGGGCGAAGGCAAGGGATCGGCCGACCTGATAGTGGCGGCCCAGGAGTTCATCGACGCCTCTTACGAGGGCGATCTTATGGCCCAGGCGGGCGCCTCCTACACTATCGGGCGCGAGCCGAATACCCAATACCGGGAAACCATCAACGGCGTCCAGCTGATGACGGGCCACCAGTTCCCGGAAGGCGTCGATCCCTACGTGATTCCTGGAAATCCTTCCAGCGGGTTGCTGCCTGAGATCACCGGCGTAACCGTGGCCCCAGACGGCACAGGCGACCGGAACGTGCAGGCCTACAACTT
>Ga0210398_10002988_pt1 | contig 16279 bp, 27 predicted proteins | sample IncBWC4OmetaG_FD_161047 | JGI IMG/M metagenome (GOLD analysis project Ga0210398, IMG submission 161047) | Forest soil microbial communities from Barre Woods Harvard Forest LTER site, Petersham, Massachusetts, United States - Inc-BW-C-4-O | ecosystem: Environmental > Terrestrial > Soil >... | reverse complement strand
GGTGAGAAAGCCCTGCATGAAAATGATTCGTATAGAGGCCGGCCGGCTGACCGCGGCGGCTGGCGAAGATTGGGGGGCGCCCGCGGAGCGAATGAGCGAAATCCCCACGTACAGCAGGTAGGCCGCCCCGATGATTTTCACGGCGGTGAATGCCGTCGCGGACGCGGCAAGGATCGCCGATAAGCCCAAGGCAGCCGCACAGATGTGAACCAAGGTGCCGGCACCGATCCCCAGTGCGGCCACGGCGCCGGCGCGCCACCCTTGAGTCGAGCCGCGCCCCACGATGTACAGCGTGTCCGGACCCGGGGTGATATTCAGTAGGAATCCGGAGAGCACGAAAAGCCACAGATCATGCGTGCCAAACACAAATCACCTCATTTCTTGGCCTTCAGCGCGGCGTACCGACTGAGACTGTCTTTGGGCCACTGTTCGGCGGGCCTGTAGAACTCGGCAAACGCGGGAACGCCGGCAGGGAGTTGCACCCACGGCTGCTTAGTGGATGTGAAAATGTGAACGTCCGGTGCGTGGGCCTCGGGATCGTCGAGCGTACCCACGCGCACGAAGCTCACGGCATCGCCGGCGCCGGCATAGTGGCTCCACAGCGCCACGAAGCATTTTGGGCAACGCGCCACGCGTTGGCCCTTGCCACTGTTGGAAGGGGTATCAACCATCTGCACTTCGCCTTCGAGAAGCCGGACACGCTCGGCTTCGATCATTGCGTTTAACACGAAGGCGCTGCCGGTTTCGCGTTGGCACCAATGGCAGTGGCAGCAATGCACGAAGAGCGGCTTGCCGCTCATTTGGTAACGAACGTGGCGGCAAGTGCAGCCGCCCTCCTGCGCCGAATTGTCAGTGCTCGACATGTTGCTCACGCAGTGCGCACGCGCGCAGTTACTTCAATTTCGATTTGCATGCGAGGATCCAACAGGCCCGCGGAAATCATGGTCATCGCCGGGCGGCTTGCGCCAAAATATTTGCGCAGCACCGGCCAGCAGTCTGAAAAACGCTCACCGTTGGGCACGATGTAATTGACGCGCACCACGTCAGCAAAATCCGCGCCCGCTTGGCGCAGTGCGGACTGAATGTTCTTCAGGCACTGTTCGGTCTGATCCAGGAGGTTGTCAGAAATGGTCATGGTGTCGTAGTCGAAGCCGGTGGTGCCGGAGACGAAGACCCATTCTCCGTCGATTACCGCGCGCGAATAGCCGACGTCTTGTTCAAATTTGGATCCTGAGCTGACCAGGCGTCGCGACATACGTTGCCCCTCTTAGGCGCCATTGTACTTCGGCTGACGGAGCGCGTCTGGGTGGGTGTCAAAAAACCATAGGCCACCGGAGAATGCGAACCACCATACCGCCGTGAGCCACCAGCCGCCGAGCGCCGCGGAGTAGGCCTTGGCAAAAAAGGCCAGCGAGGTCGCGAGCAGGCAGAGCAACGCCAGGCCCAAGATGAGTCGCGGTGAGAATTTTCGGATCCAGAATATTCGAATGAGGGAGCCGTAAGTAACAGCGCCCGTCAACGAACACAGGCCGAGCACCATGTAGAGCCGCTCATTTCCGGGAACCACGGCAAACAGCACCAGCCCGATGATGCCCACATACATCGTGAATACACTTAAGGCCGCAGCCAGGGCGACAAATGCCAATTTGCGGAGGTTTTTTTGCGGTGCGCGCAATGCGAGCGACAGACTCAGCGCGTGCAGCGCACCATAGATGGCGAAAGAGGCGAGCAGTGCATCGTGCAAAAGGTCCCAATGCTGCAGCAGAAACAGCACTACCGTCGCCGCAGCGAGCAGGCCGAAGTGCCGCGCGTAATTGAAATGCCCCACGCCCAAACTCAGATCGGGCCGCGCGGGCCGCGTTCGGTTTGAAGCGCGGCGTTGCGCAGGAACACGGGCAGATCCGTGGTGGGTGGGCGTGCGGGTATTTGATACATCATCGCCGCGATGTGACCGCGATGATAAGTGGTGTGATTGACCACATGCAGGAGGATATCGCCGCGCGTCATCGAGCCGTCACCGCCGCCGATGAAAGTAAAGTCGACGATCTCTTCGCCTAAGCGATCGGACATTTCCTCCGCATAGCGCATGTACCACGCGTCGAGCGCGGCCTGGGCCATGCGCAAATCGGAAAACGAGAGGGTAACGTCGGGAATGCGGGTCGTGAAGCCATGGGCCCTGCCCTCTAGGTGCGCCTGCCAAACGAGGTCGATGGTATACACGTGATTCAAGGTGCGAATCAGATTGCCGAAAAGGATCTGCCGTGGATTCGTCAACTCGACCTCGGGAAGCTCGCCGAGCGCCAGGTACAGCAGTGAATTTGCCCACGCGGAGTAGCGCGTCAAGAGCCGAATGTTTCGCAGCGCGGACATCTTTAAGGACGCGGCAGCACGGTGGATGAGGGGGGCGAAGGCCCCGCGGAGGCGCGCTTTTTCAGTACGAGAAGCAGCGCGCCCGCCATGATGGCCATATCCGCAAGATTGAAGATGCCGGTGCGCAGCGAGCCGATACCGACATTCAAAAAGTCCGTGACACGTCCGTCGTATAGCAGGCGGTCGAGAAGATTGCTGGTTCCACCTCCCGCTAGAAGCGCAAGCGCGATAAATCGAGCGGTGCTCAGGCGTTGGACAAAGAGCGCGGCGCAGAGCAATCCAGCGACAATTACCGCAACCGCCGCCGTGAACAAGGTGAAACGCAGATGTTCGGGAAGCGACGCGCCGAGGCTCAAGAACGAGCCGGGATTCTCGGTGAGTTGGAAACGCAGGGAATCGGCAAACAGAGATTCTGTGACCCCGGAATGCAGCATCGAACGCGCGGCAGACTTGGATACTTGGTCGCATCCCACGCAGCAACAGAGCGTCAGCATCACGACAATGAATCTGGGAATAGACCTCACGGCAACTCCTTTAGGGCGCTCTCTTCTGATCGCATGGTTTAGGTGAAGGTTCAGAACTTTTGTTTGCCGGTCAAAATATCCCACCACAGGCGCCAGTCGCCCATCAAACTGAAGCCCGGATACTGAAAGGTCGCAGGCTTGTTGTGTTCAAAGAAAAAATGGCCGACCCACGCAAACGCGTAGCCTTGAACCAGGGCGACGGCGGCGAGCCACCATTTCTGGGTGACGACGGCGGCAATCAGGAGCGCGAGCGCGACGCTCGTTCCCGCAAAGTGCAGGCGGCGCGAGGTTCGGTTCGAGTGCTCGCTCAGGTAGAACGGATAGAAATCGCCAAAGGTGCGAAATCTACTATGACTCATTTCGCCAACCCCGCTTCGACCCAATCGAGCCGATCCTTGTGAAAGTGCTTGGCGGCGACCGGCACGCCGGACGCAGGGAATTCCATCACGTATTCATCGCCTGCGTCGAATTTCGGCCATGGCGGACCACCGGCGGAATCAGGATCGCCGGTTTTCGCAAATTGCGCCCAATAGCGGTTCGCCGCGGAAGCCACCGCCTTGCCTTCGTCATCGAAGGGCGTCGTTCGCGGCGTGTTGAACACGTAGGCGAGTTCGCCGCCGTGCGCAAGCCCGAATAGGGTCGCGCGTTGCGCGGCCGGCGTGTATGAGAAGTGGTACACATATGTCGCATTACCGTGCCTTGCGTGCAGGCGCGCGAGATCGCGGTCAGGTTCGCTGATGGATGTGTCGGTGACGAGACGGGCGATGATGCGGTCCGCGTCCCCGGTGTTGTCTGGATCGTACGCGGCGATGAAAGCTTCGCGCCGCTGTTGGATCGAGGCGAAGCGTTCCGCCGCGTTCAAGCCCCGGCGCGTCAGGCTGGCTTCATCGCTGTTGCCGCCGAGCAAGTACGGAACATGCGCCTCCGTTCCCTTGGCAAAGCCCTCGGCGGCACTCCCCGTGATCATCTTGCCGTCGGCCATGGGGAGTATTTGTTCGGCCGCCCCAATGCCGGCGACGTTGGCGGTGAGATCCGACCACGACAGAGCGCGCAGCGCCTTTGCCGCAGCGGCATCTGACCCTTGAACCCCCGCTTTCTCGGCGAAGGTCACGCCGTTCTGCTCTACGGAACTGATCGGGCGCGCGGGCAGACGGCCGAAGCCCGACTCCGACAGCGCTTTGTTGAATAGCCCCTTGGCTTGCGGGGCAAGCATCAGGTAGTTGACGGAAATCGCGCCGGCGGATTCACCGAATATCGTGACGTTCTTGGGATCGCCGCCGAATTCCTTGATGTTGTCGGCCACCCAATTGAGCGCAGCAACTTGATCCATCAAACCGTAGTTGCCCAGCGGGCCTTTCGGATTCTCCGCCGTCAGCGCGGGATGCGCGAACCAGCCGGCGCGGCCCAAGCGGTAATTCACCGTCACGACCACCACGCCTTGGCGGGCAAATTGGCTGCCGTCGTAGGCGGAGCCCGAACCAAAAAGAAACGCGCCGCCGTGGATCCAAACCATCACCGGCAGTTTGGCGCCTTGCTTGGCATCGGCCGGCTCATAGACATTGAGATACAGGCAGTCCTCGGCCTGCGCGCAGGTGGCGGAAAACGCATTCGCGGCACGGACGCCCGACCATTTCGCGGCAGGCTGCGGCGCGCGCCAGCGCAAGTCGCCCACCGGCGGAGCGGCGAACGGCAACCCTTTGAAGACCACCACGCCATCCGCAACGATGCCCTGCGCCTCGCCTTGTCTCACTTTGACGGTCGGACCGTTGGCCGGCGCCGGCCCGGCGGGGTCGGCCTTTTGCGCCTGGCCAAAGACTGCGGCACTGGCCAAAGCAAGCGCGATCGCGGCGGCGTGAACGGCAAAACGAGGTGTCGACATGAAGCCCCCTGACCTATTGTTAAATCAACGAATCCACTTGTGAGCGCGCCGCTCGCGGCTGTTCCGACATGGATCGAGTGACAACGGAGCATAAGCGAAGTGGCGCAGGGCGGCGAGAAATACTCAAGGCATCCGCCAGAGGGTTCAGGGCCTCCGGGGGCGTTGCTTTGCGGAGACCGACTTAATGATCAGCCGCCGCCGTTGCTTAGGATCGAGCGGCTTCTTCGCCGATTTCAATGCCAAGGCCATGAGTTTTTTGACCGCGGGTTGCTCCAGGATTTTTCGATCGCTGAGGACGATGTGCCGTGCTCGTGTTCCGCTTCCCTTCAACACTTTGTCCGGATCGGGCAGCTTCGCGCCCTGCAACAGAAAAAGGCTGACCCAACGCGGGAAAACCGCAATCGAAAAAATGGCCTCCGACGCTTTTTCACTTGGCCCGAAGCCGATGGCCAAGGCATTGTAATTGTCATAGACGAGTTCAATCGCACCCGGCAACTTCTTGCGAAGCTGCGCTAGGGCCGCACGAGCGGATGCGGCGACACGGGGATCGAATTTTGCGAGGAAGGATCCTAGCTGTTGTGCAGGGGTTGGATCTGACATGGTGGTGGGCCGCCACGAGCCGCTAGGTGCCAACCTCATATTCGCTCTGGACGAGGCCGCTGGCGTACTGGCGCGTCGTAATGTGCTTGAGAGGAATGTCGCGCCCCACGGCACCGAAGAGCGAAATTCCTTCGCCGATGAGCACGGGGACACGTGTCACGATAAGACGTTGAATGAGGCCTGCGCGTAGAAATCCCTGGATGGTGATGCCGCCGTCGACATAAACATGCTGCAGCCCTCGAGCAGCGAGCTGCGCGTGGACCTCAGCCGAGGATCCGGACAGGCGCTCCACGCGCGCGCCGGGCGGCGCCGCTGCAAGCGGTCGGGTGCTGAGCACGAACACAGATTTGTCCCCGTAAGGCCACGCGTCAAACGCCAATACCGTTTCGTAGGTCTTGCGTCCAATGGCCAAGGCGTCGACGGTCGCCATAAACTCATCGTAGCCGTGAGGCTCGCCGCCACCCTCGGGGAGAAAATCAAGCGCGCCATCGGAGCGCGCGATGAACCCATCTAGACTCGTTCCGACAAATACGGATGCCTTCATGGAGGCTTGGGCGCAGCGATGAGGGAAACGTCCTGCGATGCGTCTGCGCCGTGTTTGATCTTGAGCCGCAATGTCTCTCCCACGGACTTCTGCATTGCCGTTTTGAGGGTATCAGCCGTGGCGCCTGCAACGCCGATTCCCTCGATCTCAACGATCATGTCGCCCGCAGAGAGACCGGCGTTGGCCGCAGGCGAAGCCGGAAAGATCTTGTCGATCTTGATGGAGCGCAACTTTGGATTGAGGATTCCGTCGGCATCAATTGTCAAGGCAAACCCAAACCAGCCCTTGTCGGCCGCTTGCAAGGCCAAGGGCGAAAATAAAAGCACCGCAGCTGCGGCCAGCAACATGAGCCGAGATCGGTGATTCATGAGATCCCCACCTATTGAACCGATTGGGAAGCCAATTGCCGCTCTCGCAGATACAGGAACAATGGAAGGCCGCAGCTGACGCCAATTAGACAGGTCGCACCTATCGGCAGCCAGAGCAGGCGCAATTTGCGGCGCGAGCCTTCACGACGGATAAAGACGATCAGCGTCACGGCCGATAGCAATACGTCCATCCCGAAAAATCCACCGATACGAGTGGAAAATAGTTCGCTGACAAACAGACGTAGGTCCAGACCGTGTTCGATGAGCCAGGGGACAAATCTAGCGTAGGGAGCCACCGTGCCAATGATCGCCAGAATCAGATAAAGCGGTGCCATGAACTACCCCTTTCTTGCCTGCGATGGGCCGGTCGATCCGTAGAGCGCGTGCAGTATATCGCGCGCTCAAAGTTCATTCACCATCCAAAAACTGAAGGGTCGCGGCCAACCTACGATCCCGCGTAACAAGTCTCTTGGCATTTTCGATCGCCTCTACCCTCTCGCGTCGGTTCGTGTAGCTGAGCGATTGCCACTTCTTCATCCTTTGCTTGTCGGAGTGCAGCGCTTGCGCCAGATCGTGCGGGAGTTCGACCTCTCGCGGTTCTACGTCAAGCTCAATCGTCACCGCGATCCGTTCTCCGCCAACCAATCCTGCGGCTTCTCGGTTACTCCTTCTCAGCGGTATGCCGGTGACACCGCCCATCGAGGCGATGGTGCTGCGGTAGGTGTAGCCGTTCAATGTCACCTTTACCGGGGCGCGGATCTTGCCGAATACGGTCATCGGGTCGAAATCCACCGGAATAAAGCACATTGAACCTTCGCGATGGATCGTGACTTTCACAGTCTTGTGAGGCATCGAAGATCTCCCGTCATTCGTCGGCGGTGGGCTCCAACCTGCGCGTTGCGATCTGCCAGGTATTGCCCCATGGGTCTTTGACCATTCCGCGGCGATCACCGTAGGGCGTATTCAGTGGGGACTCAATGGATTGCGCGCCCGCCTCCATCGCACGTTGCCAAATGACATCCGCGCTCTCCACGTACACATAGAGACACGCCGTCATGGGATCGCGTACGCCTGCATCGCTGATCATGATGATGGAGTCGCCGAGTCGCAGTTCTGCGGGGGCTTGGGGGTGATACTCGCCTGTGGCCCCAAAGACTTTTTTCACGAACTCAACCAACTTCTCCGCGCCATGAACGATAATTCGGGGCGTCACCGTGTGCCATCCCGCGGGCTGGAAATTAGTGGGCGCCGCCATGCCTTTAGCTACGAGTCCGTCGCGGGCATCGACGCCGCGATCCTACCCAACAGCCACTGCATCCCGGCCAGATGCTGTTGGTCGTGGCTACAGAGGTTGTGCACGAGACCGCGCAGGGTTACGCGGCACCCTTCAAATTCCCCAACCCGCACGAGTTGCAGTGGCGTGAGTTTGACGATGAATTCAATTGTTTTGATTCGGGCGTCACGGAACTGCTCAAAGACCAGCGTTGTATCGGCGGTTGAATATGAGCGCTCCCGCGCGAGCACTTCGCCGTCGAGCGAAGCGAGCATCGGATTCGACTCCTCGAGCATGCGCCACAAGCGAACGTGATAGCCGTCAATTTCAATGTCCTTGACGTGACAGACCTGCTCGATGGGCGTGAACGGCTCACTCGGCACGCCCTCCCATGATGCCGGGCGCCAATTCTTGTACTCGCTCGGAACCAACGAATAATAGGCTTCGAGCCGATTGGGGAAATCTGCGAGGGCGGCGAGGGTGATGGGGTCCATGGTTCTTTACGGCGTCACAAATCAGCGCTCATAGGTCCTGATTTCCAGCAGATGCTTGTTGGGGTCGTTGAAATAAAGAGTCGGAGCGATACCTCGCGCGCCTGACTCTTCTCCGGGAGACGTGTTCAGGCCAACTGAATTGAACGTTGGACCAAAGGCAATCCCGCGGGTCTTGATGCGTTTGTAGATGTCCTGAAACTCTCGCTTCGACACGGAAAAGGCGTAGTGCTCAAGACCCGGGGTACCCCAAGGTGCCAGCTGCAGCTGACAGTCGGGTCCAGCCCGGAGCACGGTGAACGGGCCATCGACCCCTTCCAACGGGAAACCCAATACCTCAGTGTAGAACGAGACGCTGGCATTCAGATCGTTGACCTTCAGAATGATGTGATCAAGCGAGGCCATCAGTCCCACCGATTGGCATTGTGGATTTCTCGTCGAGATTCAGCGCCATATAGCGCGTCCCCGCAACGGGATTATGACAATACGGGGCGATCTCCACGAATCCCATGGAGCGATAGAGTGCCTGAGCCTCGGTCATGCTCGGAAGGGTGTCGAGTAGCACCCTACTGTATCCCGCGAGTCGGGCCTCTTTTATGAGAGCTTGAGTCAGCAGACGACCGAGACCCGCGCCACGGCCCGCAGAGCGCACATAGAGACGTTTCATTTCGCAGTCTGAGCTGAGTATGGGACGTAAAGCCACCACACCCAGAACGGAACCTCCGTTTGAGGCCAGCAGCAAGCGGCCCGCGGGTCGCGCGTAGTTGCCGGGCAGCGAAGCCAACTCCTCGGCAAACCCTTGAAAGCAGAGATCCACTCCCAGGGTGGACTGGTACTCGAGGAAGAGCTCTCGCGCTTGCGCGATGTCGGTTGCGGTCTCTGCCTCGCGAATGGTGTACATCAGCGGATGCTCAGGCCCTTAAGGAATGACGCTGTGAAACAGAGTTAGTATCATCGGTATCAGTCTATGAATAATAAACTAAAGAATTTCACGTTGCGTGCCGAGGAGTTTTCCGTCTTCGGCAGCGGTCTGACACGACCCGAGTGCGTTCGAGCCGATAAGGAGGGCGTTTGGGCGTCGGACGATCGTGGCGGCATCGCGCGAGTAACGCAAAATGGAGTTGCGGAACTCCGGGGCGAGGGTGTTTACGAGCCAAACGGGTACTCTCGCACCCCAGACGGAGCCTTCATCGTCGCGGGCCTGAAAGACAATAGGGTTTTTCGCATTGATCGCTCCGGCCGCGTCAGCGTGGTGCTTGATAAGTTTCAGGGCGAGCCGCTTGGAACGGTCAATACAGCGTGGGCCGATACAGAAGGTAGGATCTGGGTGTCCATGATGACGCGGCAGGAGCGCTGGTACCAGGCGCTCAACACCAAGCCAGACGGCTACATTCTTTTGATTGAACACGGGCAAGCGCGAATCGTGGCCGATGACCTTCACTTGACGAATGAGATCAAGGTGCATCCGAATGGCCAGTATCTCTACGGAGTCGAGACTCTGGGCAAGCGGATCTTTCGATTTCCCATCGGCTCGAATGGTGATCTCGGGCAGAAGGAGATATTCGGTCCTGCGGATTTAGGCCACGGGGCCCTGCCCGACGGGTTTATTTTCGATGAAGATGGCAACGTTTGGGTGACCATCGTATCGCGCAACGGCATCATCGTTGTTAGTGAAGAGGGCGAGACTCACACGGTTTACGAAGAACCGAATCTTGAGGCCGTCGACGAAATGGTGACAGCCCTGCAGCAACAGAAGGCAACCCCTGAGCACCTGATCGCTTGCGCCGGCAAGACACTGAACCTGCCAACAAGTTTGTCATTCGGCGGCGGGGACGGGCGCACCGTTTACGTTGGGAGTTTGGGGTTGCCGCATCTCGTTACGTTTAATTCGCCGGTTGCGGGTCTGGCGTTGTACTGAGCTGAGCCGCGACGGCGAAACTCGGGAGTGCATTGCGAGACGGCAATCCCGCGATCTCTTGAACCGCTCAAGGAGGAGGCCGCAAGGTCACGCGCCATCCACGTTCGCTCTTCACTACGAGCAGATCCTGCACCGATTTCGCACCGTCCGAAGACGTGCATTGCTGCGTCAGCTCAACCAACCCCGGCGCAATCTGTGTTTTCCCTGCAAACGAACATTTCAGATGATTGAACTCAGGAAAACCTTTTGTGCGAAGTTCATTTCGAAATGCCAGTTCTCGTCCTTCGGCTGCTTGTTTGATCATCGTGGGATCGTTCGCCAGTGTCGGGTTGATCTTTTGCAGCATTTGCCGCCCCTCTTCTACGAAATCCATCGCCGCAACAGCACTATCCGCATTCTTTTGGATGTAAGCTTGCTCAAGGGCCTGCACGGCGTCCTCAGGCGTATCAAAGCCGCCGGCGATTGCCGCGGAGGCCGCTGTAAGCGTGAGCAATAACCGCATGAACGCCGAAAACACTTTCGCTCCAACCGATTGTCAGGAGCCGGCCAACGCCGGGAAGAAGATGAACAGGCAGCCTAGATAGCACAGACACCAAACTCCTACCAACACTGAGCAGGCGCTACGCGACGTGATCAGCACGGGTCTCGATCCGGCTGTTGGAATCAAAGTGCGAGACATACATACATGACTGTCGCGGCTAAGCTGAGCGCCGTTCTCACCGCGTGGAGCTTCGCCCAATGCTCGAGCAAAGTACGGGTCTCCGCTGCAGCGAGGTCGCGACCCGGTGCGAGTAACGCCCTGTTTGTTGGCATGATGCCGATGAACGTAAAGGGGACCACCGCACCGATCAGCAGAGCCGCAATTGCCCATCCAAATCCACCACCGAGCAGCCACGAACCGAGCCCCGCAACGAGGCTGAGCAACGCTAGGGGTGCCTGCATCCACGTGGCACGTCGGTAACTCGGGGCCCACTGCGCAGCAGCAAACCTGGTATCGAGCTCCATGCGGGCGGGGTGTTCCGCGACGTTGATGTATAGCGCGGCACCGGCAAACATGGCAGCGCTGATGATTGCAATGAATTTTAAGAGCACCAGCATTTGGGTCTCATGAAGTCACCCTTCTTGCGAAGACCGTTCGGCAACGAGGCGTCCTTTAATATCCGCGTAGGCGGCACCGATTAGATCGCCAAGCGCTGCGGCGTCGAGTTCGCGGCCAGGACCCAATTTCACGTGCCGCATGCGTTTGCCACTTCCCTGCAACAGACCGCCGGGGTCCTTGAGCATTGCGCCCTGGAAAAAGCCGACGTTGACATGACTTTTGAATCGGTTGACGTACGCGAACGGCGCATCTTCTACACATGCGACAGGACATCCATCGTGCATCAACTCTCGGACATCATCACCGCAGTGTCGCACCAGCGCAAACCACTTCTGCGCAATAGACTGTAGCTCGGCCGGGCCTCCCTCGATCAACCACATGTCGACGGCAGGATCCCGCTTTACGCCTCCCGATAACCGGAAGATCTCGTTCATACCGATCAACCCTCGGAGGTCCAGCGCAATGCGATCGGGTCTAGGCCGCATAACGTGGCGGTTGAGCGAGGAGATGCGTTGTCGTTAACCCAAGAGGGTTTGCCTCAACCATCGGCTCCCTCATTGCGATCCAGTCGATTGTTTAGGAGGCGGTAGCGCGCCATCATTTTGGGGACACCGAGGAGAATAGCTCATTCAAACCATATCTCAATTTCATAGCCGTCGGGATCCCTAATGAACGCATAAGGTAGGCCGGGCCCAAACTCGCCACGCGAAGTGACAGTACCCCCGGCGCTTTCGACCGCGGCAATCGCAACATCGATATCTTCCGGCTTAATTAGACGAAATCCAAAATGGATGATCCCGCCAGATTTACCAGCGCCAGAGGGCCGCTTCTCAAAAGCCAAAACGTCAAATTGCCCGGGTCCCAGGACCTGCACCGTCGAATCATTGCGAAAATACTCGCGCACCCCAAAAACTGAACGATAAAAGGCCAACGAGCGATCAAGGTCAACCACTGAGAGAGCGACATGGCTTAGCCCGTGCGTCTTGACCATGGCAGTACCTTTCTAAGGATGTCCAACAATGAGCTTGGGCGACGCGGCGTTGTGCCGACGAAAGCGAAGTTGAATTATCCGGATCACGACTCCCTGCCTGAGATTCCGCCCCAACCGTTACTTGGTGTCTGTCCTCGTCTCCTTCCGTAACGTGCGGTCAGATTCGAGCCCCGGCAGGCAGCCCTATCGCGCCCGCGACGCTTCGCCGGATATGCGTAGAATCGGGATTTTGCGCACGATTGCAGCGTACACAAAATCCCGAATCTGGTCCCACGCTACCTACATGAAAAACTGCTCCAATACGATCTTCCCGTCCTTGACTTCGTAGGCACACAGCTCCTCCATTTTCACGCGTCCGCGTCCCTTCATCGTGACGTCCATGGTCAACGCAAGCGCAATGGCGTTGCCTGTTACCAGCGGCGCCGAAGTGCTGATTCCATGGATATTCTCCACCATCGACTCGAACTTGTGACCCTTCTCGATGATTGCGCGCAGCCCTTTTGTCTCCTTGGGGAAGTCTGGCGTGTCACGAGGTTCGATGCTGACCGCATCCTCGGCGAACAGCTCCTTCTGGGCAGCCTCGAACTTGCCTTGGCGACAAAGCTCAGTCAAACGGGTGGCGATTTGTTGCGTGTTCATGACGGTGCTCCTCTACAGTGGATTGACGGCAAGATTTCTGCTGATAGGTTTTTTTCTACCCTAAATCGCGGCGGATTGCGATACCGCAATTTGCTGCTGCGCATCGTTGAAGTCGAGTGAGATCGCGCCGCGATTTGGAACTCAAGCAGCCTTCGACGAGCTTGTCCTACTTTCGTGCGGCCTCGGACACTTGCTTGTGCACCTGATACATCAGAGCGAACGTCAGCAGTGTAATAGTCATCACGACATAGCCCAGCCAATCAAAATGAGCGAGCGAGCCATCCGGCCTCTGAACGATGAGCCAGCCCGCCACTGCCGCCGACACCCCGCCCGCGAATTGTTGCAATGAAGCGCTGACGGCATTAAAGGCACCGCGCTTGGCGGGCTCGGGGATAGCCGAGATCAGGGCTTGAGACGGGATCATCCGCGAGAAGATGCCCGCGAACAAGATCACGTTGATCACTATGACCGTGGCAAGCGGCACGTGGCCGATATGAGTCCAGATCGGCACCATAATCAGCGTCACGATGCTCCCGACGCAGAACATGGGGAACTTGCCGAAACTATCGCTGGCCTTGCCGACCAGCGGGCCCACAAAAATGGCACTCACCCCGGTCACAAGATAAATCACCGGCAACACGGCAAAGGTCAATCCGACATTATTCACAATATAGGCGGTGCCAAAGGGCATCAGCATATAGCCACCGGTTGGCAACAGCATGACGAGGAGGAACGCCAGGCGATAGCGTGGCTCGGTAATCGTGTTAATGAGATGCGTCAGAGCGCTGTGCTCCTGCTTCAGTGCGAGGTGCCCGACGACTGGGCGCAGGAAGAGCATGATGATGACACCTGCCGGCACCCCGACGGCAATGATTGCAAGAAAGGGAGCGTGCCAATCCCAATGGCTGGTCAGATACAGCCCGGCGGGGAGCCCGAGCACCTGGCTCGCGGCAAAGGCGGTGGAAATCACCCCCATCACCCGTCCCCGCATTTCCAGAGGAAAGAGGTCCGTGGTGATGGCGAATACGACGGAGCCAATCACCCCGCCAAACAATCCGGTAACGATGCGTGCCAGCAAGAGGAGCGGATAAGTGGTGGCTAAAGCGCACAGCAAGGTGCCGAGCATGAAACCAAAATAGAAGAACAGCAGTAGCCGTTTTCGGTCGAAGCGGTCGGCGAAGCCTGCCGCAAGAAAACCCGACACTCCGGCGCTGAAGGCGTAGGAGGAGACCGCGAGGCCAAACTGCTGGGGGCTGATTTGCAGGCTCGGCATCACAATGGCCCCGAGAGGCGAGATGATCATGAAGTCCAAAATGACGGTGAACTGCAGAAATCCCAGAATGCCGATAACGACCTTCTCGTATCGTGAGAACTTCATCTGAACGGGGGCGCTTGTTACCGGTTTATCCATGGGATTCCTGTCTCATCTTTCCTCTCCTTCGCTCACCGAAAATGCGACCCGCGATCATTCGAGCCGATTGTTAGCCGCGCTGAGGGGACTGAGGATAGTGAGGAATTTCCTGACTAAAGCAAACCCACGGTTGCGCACTAGATGTCCAGATGTCCAACATCGGCTGAAACTCGGACGGATTGTCCAGCGCGGGAAAGCGAATGGACATGAAATCCGGAGCAGCTTCGCCGCGCGTGAATAGGGGGGCGCCACAATCGGAGCAGAAGCTCCGAGTCGCGAGACTACCGCTGCCGGCACGAACGGAGTGCGTCTTTGGCGTACCGGTGATCTCGACATCCGATGTCAGGACAATAAACCCGGAGGCGAAAGGAGCGCCACTGGAGCGTTGGCAGTCTCGGCAGTGGCAGTTGAGCATCGCGACTGGCGCGCGCGCGCACACATAGCGGATCGATCCGCATGCGCACCCGCCGGAGAATGGAGCAGTCATGTCGAATTTTCCTCCTGCCGCCTAACGATGAGGTTGCGCAGCCCACCCAAGAACCCGAAGCAGATCACTCAATCATTCAGCCGAAACGCCGCGTAACCTAGTAGCACGCCATAGCCGACAGCATAAAATACTCCGTAGCTTTTCAGGCGCCCGGCTAGACGAGTAATTTCTTCATCCTTGAGCTTACGGTAGGTTCCCTGAATGAACCAACTAGTAAAGCGCTGATACTGGAGCGAAGCTAAGACGAGAAAAAGCACGCTAACCCAAATGCCGAGGGCTAGCGCAGGGATCGGGTTCCCTAAGTCGTCCGATAGTATTGGGTATTTTGAGCGGAGCTCATCGACTCCGTCCTTGACTCAAGACGCTACCCTCGCGATCGCTCGAATCGTTTGTTGGACGTCGTATGTGCGTCGGCATAGCGATCCAGAAGAGCCCGGATCATCCGTTGATATTGCGTGCCATGAAGCCGGGCCTCTTTCTTGAAGAAATCGACGCTACGCTTGGAAAGTGCAATCGTCACCTTCTCCGTGTCCTCGCGAAAGACTAATTCGCTAGGCGCAGGAAGAAAATCCTCGACGACATTCAAGCGCCCAAGAGGCTCATTTGTGTACTTTATTGGCTTTTTCATACAAGCGCAGACCTCGGGTCCAATACCCCGCACCGAAAATACGAATGACCCCGTGGCGATAGGTGAAACGTACGGTTAACACGCCATCGCCCAATTTTCCGAAACAGAAATACCTCCTTTCAAGCTCGGTGCTATGCGCGAGATCCTCGGCAATGATGCGTCGTGGATCGTCAAATGCATACTGAGCTTCCGAAAAACTGATGCCGTGCTTGGCCCGATTCGCCAGATCCTTGGATGGATCCCACTCGAAACTGACCTTTGCCATCGAGCCATTCTACACTCTATATGGGTATTTCGCCATATAAACGTATGGCGCGATTATGCTGAAAGGCGACGGCTTACGATGAGGGTGAGCGACGCGCGGGGGCGGCGGCGATAAACGAAGTGGACTACCGACGCCAACTAACGAAGCGCCCGCCCAGTGCTCCCACGATACACGACGGAACGCTAACACATGCACATAGCCCGATTGCCTCGTAAAGAACGATTGACGACCAATTCGGCAGACGGAATTGAAAAGATTGCAGCGTTACAAACGCCGCCGCAATCATTCCAAGAATCAATCCATCCCAAAGAAATGATCGCGGCGCGATGACGCCGGCGACGACGCCAGGAATCAGGAAAACCAACAGGGTCAAAACGGCAGCGACGGCCGGCAGGTTATCAACGAGAGACTGGCCGGCGACACGCGCAAGACTACAAGAAATCAGCACTAGCGCCGCCGCCGCCAAGGCGGAAATACTGGGCTTGGTCACCAATGCATGTCGCAGCATAGAAAGCGTCCTCTAACGATGAGGTTGAGGGACGCGGGAGTGCGCCGACGCCAAACGAAGCTGATTATCCACATCATCGACCCCTCCTTGGCTCAACGGGGATGATACTCCCGCGATCGCTCGAACCGACGGTTAGATCTGAAGCAACGACTGCATGGATTTACCCGACCTTGAGTTCTTCGCGACAAAGTGGGGCTGGCAATACGTATTCACCGCATCCTCTTTTTGCACCGATCCTTACTCCGGACGGCCCGTACGTCATCAAGTCCATGAGAAGTCCATTC
>Ga0210398_10002986_pt1 | contig 16292 bp, 15 predicted proteins | sample IncBWC4OmetaG_FD_161047 | JGI IMG/M metagenome (GOLD analysis project Ga0210398, IMG submission 161047) | Forest soil microbial communities from Barre Woods Harvard Forest LTER site, Petersham, Massachusetts, United States - Inc-BW-C-4-O | ecosystem: Environmental > Terrestrial > Soil >... | reverse complement strand
TCGCCCCCTCGACCTGGTAGTCGCCCGCGACATGCGTTATCTGGCGATGGCAATCGAGCATCTGGCGCACTCCCGTCGCGCCGACCGGATGGCCCGCGCCGATCAGACCGCCGCTCGGATTAATCGGTAGCTTGCCGCCGAGCTCGATCACGCCTTCCTCGACCGCCTTCCACGATTCGCCCGGCTTGGTGATCCCGAAATGATCGATCGCCATGTACTCCGAGGTGGTGAAGCAGTCGTGCGTCTCGATTCCCGACAGCTCGCTGACGCCCGCAATGCCCGCGCGCTTGAACGCGTCGACGATCGCCTGCCGCGTATGCGGCAGCACGTAAGTGTTGTCGCGGCTCTCCGCGACCTTGGTGTCGAATTCGAGCGGCGCCGTGTGATGGCCCCATCCGAGGATGCGCGGGATGTCGGCGAGTTGCTTGCCGTTGCGCTTGGCCCACGCCGTCGCAAATTTTTCTGACGCGAGGAAAACCGCGACCGAGCCGTCGGTCACCTGCGAGCAATCGCTCACCTTAATGCGGCCGCCGATGACCGAGTTGAACTTGCTTTCGTGCTGCGCATGACTCTCGCTCATGAACCAGTTGCGGGTCTGCGCGTTGGGATTGCGCTTGGCGTTGGAATAATTCACCGCCGAGATGTGCGCGAGGTGCTCGTCCTTCAGGCCGTAGCGCTTGTCGTACTCGTCGCCGAGACGGCCGAAAAGCTTCGGAAACGGAAACTCGATGCCCTTGGCCTCGCGCTCGTACCACGCGGCGGTGCCCAGGTAGTCGCCGCCAGTTGTGGAATCGACGGTCTTCATCTGCTCGACGCCGCACACGCACGCCAGGTCGTAGCGCGCCGCTTCGATCTCGGCCGACGCCGCGATCAGCGCGATAGAGCCTGACGCACACGCCGCCTCATGACGGCTGGTCGGCAGTCCGGAAAAAGTCGGATCGATCTCGAGGAAGAACGCGCCGATATGTCCCTGCTTGGCGTAGAGCTCGGCGGCGAAGTTGCCGACGTGGGCGGTTTCAACTTCGCGCGGTTCGATCCTGGTCGCTTCGAGCGCGCCCAGTGTGGCCTCGCGCATCATCGCGACGAAATGCTTTCCTTCCTTGGACCAATTGCGGGCAAAGTCGGTTTGCGCTCCGCCCAAAACATATACCGGCGCCGGTTTCGTCATCGCGCCCTCCTATTGATTGCGAGCGTAATCATACCCAAATCATACAACGCTGAATCTAATCATCATACAGGAATTATCCAACAAACGTCCGGCCGTATTCGAGCAGGCCGCCCGCGAACATTTTGGCATCGCGCGACGCCGCTTGATCGACCACCGCCGGCACCGGCAGCTTGAGCTTCTGCAGCATTGCCACCGTATTTTTCGCGCCGAGCAAATCGACAACCGCGGTCGGCGGCGCCCAGTTGAAGCCGTACGACATTATAGTGTCCACGTCGGCCGCGCTGGCCGCCACTTCGCCGACGCGGTTGAGCGCATAGCTGACGTAGCCGAGCACGACGCGGCGGCACAGGTCGGCGTCGGCGCCCTTGGCCTCGGCGAGAACCTTCAAGGCCTCGGCGTAACGTCCAACCCGATGCAGCCCCTTCATCTTTTCGACGAACTCGATCGGCGCCGGCTTCTCCAACTTGTCGTGGCCGCCCGTCTTCGGGTTGAGCACGCAGACTTCCTTGCCCGCGCGGCGATAGAACCCGCCACGCTCAGGCGTCTTGTCTCCCAGGCATCCGTTGGCGAGTGCCGTATTCATATACGCCGGCATCGCGAAAGCATCGTGCGCCTCGTCCTTACAATTCGCATACACGTTGTCGACGATCGCTTTGTGCACGTCCCATCCGACCAAATCGACCGTCGCAAGCGGCGCCATCGCGCGCCCCGTATGCGGGCCGATCAGATAATCGATGTAAGCGACGCCGTGCTCGGCCGCGAGTTGCGCAGTCTCGTTCAACACCTTGAAGCCGACCCGGTTGCCGACGAACGCCGGCATGTCTTTGGTAACGATCACCTTGCGGCCGAGCTTCCTGGTCAGCATCGCCACGACGTTCTTGACCACCGCAGGATCGGTGTCGGGACCCGGAATGACTTCGGTGCCGACGATCACGTGCGGCGGATTGAACAGATGCACGCCGAGGAAATTGCGGCGAAACGAATCGCTGCGTCCGCGCGCCATCTCGGCGATCGACAGTCCCGACGATCCGGTCGCGATGATCGCCTCGGGCCTGCGGTTCTGGTCGATCAGCTCGAAGAATTCTTTTTTCAGCGGAAGGTCTTCGGCCAGCGACTCGAACACGATCGCCGCCTCACCGACCGCACGCGCGAGGTCGCTGTCGTATGCGCCGAGCGAGATGCGCTCGGCGATCGCTTCCGCGCGCGCATCGTTCTGCGCGTCCGTCAATCCTTCTTTCGCTTTACCCGGCGAGCGCGCCAGCATCGTGACGCTGTACCCCGCGCCGGCGAAGACGGTTCCGGCGCCGGCTCCCATCGTCCCGTTCGCGCCGATAATTACGACCTTGTTGTTGTCGGCCAAGTAACTCTCCGAGTCCTCGTGTGGAATGGCGTTTTCGTCAAAGGTGCGGCGAGAGATGTTAGCCGAGGAGGGGTTGCTATGCCAGCAGAGATTGACCCTGCTGGACGGCCAGCTAAGACCGATATGCGAGTAACACCTCGAGCGTAACTTTTCCCCGCTGTCGTCGGTTCACTCTACGATAGAAGGAGATTTGCCATGCCGGATGAAAAAATCACGCAGTCGGCGGCGCTGCCGCCGCCGGTAGTTCTCTATCAGATTGGAATCGGCCACTACTTTTCTCGCGCTCTCTACCTGGCAGCAAGCATGGGAATCGCCGACCTGCTGAGGGACGAGCCACGAACCCATCAGGAACTGGCACAAGCCACCGAGACTGACCCGCACTCGATCCGACGCGTGATGCGTTTGCTCGCAAGCGTCGGGGTTTTCGAAGAGCAGCCTGACGGCCAGTTTGCGCTGACCCCGGTCGGGCAGCATCTTCGTAGTGACGTTCCGGTTTCGATGCGCGCGAGTGTGATGCTCTTTACCGGACCGATCGTTTTCGACGCGTGGAAAGAACTTGAATACTGCGTTCGAACCGGGGAGCCCGCCTTTCGCAAAAATTCGCCCGACCTCGACGCCTTCGCGGCCTTCGCACGAGACCCCGAGGCTGCGGCTCGATTCGACGCGGCGATGGCTGCGATGGCGCCGATAACGGCGGCCGCAGTCGCCGCGGCATACGACTTCTCGGCGTTTCGGAGCGTCGTCGACGTGGGAGGAGGCAATGGTGCGATTCTGATCGGCATCTTGAACGCGAATCCGCAGCTCAAAGGAATCGTCTTCGACCAGCCGCCCACGGCAGAACGTGCCAAAGAAAAAATCGCCGCCGCTGGAATCAGCACCCGCTGCGAGGCTGTCGGCGGAGACTTCTTCCAGGAAGTTCCGGCCGGCGCCGATGCTTACCTGCTGAAGCACGTCATCCACGATTGGAATGACGAGAAGGCAACCGCAATTCTCAGATGTTGTCATCGTGCGATGGACCGCGGCGCGAAACTGCTGATCGTGGAAGGTGTGTACCCGCCGCGAATCGACGGCTCGATGGAGAGCCGCGGCGCCGCGGCCAACGACGTCAACATGCTCGTCGCCACCGGTGGGCGTCAGCGATCGGAAGCCGAATTCCAGTCGCTCCTCGCCGGCGCGGGATTCAAACTCAACCGAATTGTTCCGACGCAGGCCCGCGTGAGCGTGATCGAAGGAGTCCCCACCTAAGAACGTGTCAGGCTAGCGCGCGAATGCCTGGGCCAGAAATTCCTTGACGCCGGCGCGGCCTGTCAGGCTTACCCACACGGGACCCGACTTGGGCGCGACGTCGATTCTGAACTCCAGGAACGGACAGCATTTGCGCTCAAAGGATATCCACTCGGCGATCTGCGCCAGCGCCATGCGCTCAGTCGAAATTTGAATCGCGATACCGTCGGGCAGCTCGCGCTTGCCAACCGCCGCCGGGCGAAGCATCGCGAGCAACTCGTTATAGCGCGGGCGATCGGCCGCCGAGATCGCGCCGAGGTCGCACGCAATCGGAATTTCAATCGCGGAGATTTCGCCGCTGCAGCAAACGTTAGCGTCGGTCGCCATCGAAATTATCCTCTAGGGCTCATGCCATTGTCTGCCGGCGAAGCGGATCAACTGGTCGGCCTCTTTCGGACCCCAGCTTCCGGCCGGGTACTCGACGATCGGGACGCGCACCGGGTCGGTCCACGCATCCAGAACTCCCTGCACGAACTCCCACGACTTCTCGACAAACTGCGCGCTGATGAACAGCGTGTGGTCGCCGTCCATCACGTCGAGTAGCAGCCGTTCGTAGCCCTCGGGCGACGACGCGTCGCCGAAAGCAGCGTTGTAGCTAAGATTCATCCGCACCGGCTGCAGCACCAGGTCGAGCCCCGGCCGCTTGGTCATCACGTCGAACGAAAAGCCCTCGTCCGGCTGAATCCTAATTATGAGCGCGTTGGGCGGAACCTTCGAGTCGCGATTGAACAGAATCTGCGGCACGTCCTTGAACTGCACGTAAATCGAGCTCGCGCGCGCTTTCATCCGCTTGCCGGTGCGAATAAAAAACGGCACTCCCGACCATCGCCAGTTGTCGAGGTAGGTCTTCAGCGCGACGAAGGTCTCGGTGCGCGAATTGTCCGCGATACCCTGCTCGTCCATGTAGGAGGGCACCGGCTTGCCGTCCGCATCGACGCCCGCCGCATAGCGCGCCCGCACCGTGTTCGCGCGCGCGTCTTCCTTCTTAATCGGTCGCAGCGTGCGCAACACGTTCAGCTTGGCGTCGCGAATCGCCGACGAATCGAGCGACACCGGCGCCTCCATCGTGAGCAGCGATAGTACCTGCAGGATGTGATTCTGCACCATGTCGCGCAGCGCGCCCGAATGATCGTAGTACATCGCGCGCGTGCCGACGCCTTCCGCCTCCGCCACCGTGATCTGCACGTGATCGACGTTGCGCGCGCCCCACAGCCGCTCGAAAATATCATTCGAGAAGCGCAGCGCCAGCAGGTTTTGCACCGTTTCCTTGCCGAGGTAATGGTCGATGCGGAAAATCTGCTGCTCGTCGAGATACTTCACCAGCGTGCGATTGACTTCGAGCGCGCTCGGCAAATCGTGGCCAATCGGCTTTTCGACTACGACACGAGTGAAGTTCGGCGCAGTCGGCGGCGCGATCAGACCGGCCTTTGTCAGCCCTTCGACACACTCACCAATCGCTTCGGGCGGAATCGCCAGGTAGTAAACGCGATTGGGGGGGATGCCGCGCGCCTTTTCGATAGCTTCAAGCTTTGCTTTAAGTTTTGCGAAACCGTCGGGACGGTCGAGCCCTGACAGGTAGTCGAGGCCGTCGGCGAAGGTCTTCCAGCATGACTCGTCCACCTTGAGGCGCGAAAACTTCGTCGTCCAATCGTGCGCACTTTTGCGGAAATCGTCGAGCGACATCTCGCGCCGCGCGAATCCCAGGACGGCGCTCTGCGGGGGCAGCATGCCCTGGCCGCATGCGAGCAGATTGTACAGCGCAGGAATCAGCTTGCGCTTGGCCAGATCGCCCGACGCTCCGAAAATCACAACTGTGCACGGGGGCGCCGGCTGGGCTCGTTGAATGGTCAGCAGGTTGTCCATGTTGCGGCTCCTTTCAGGATTGCGAAGCGCGCCGCCATACTAGTATCGGCCGGCTATGATTGATAAGTCTGACATGTTCCTAGCTTCATGAAAAAGCGTTCCACCCGAAATTATTGCGTGACTTTCGACGGCACAGCTGGTGCGAAAACGGCGGCCAACTGATGCCGCCAGCGAAAGCTCTGTCAGCCGAGCCGCCGCAGCTCGCGCCACTCGGCGAATGGATCCCGGTCATCTTGTGGGGCGGGTTGATCTTCACGCTCTCGACCGCGACCTTCTCCGCCGCCAACACCAGTAAGGTGATCGACCCGCTGTTGCGCTGGATGATTCCGGGAATCAGCGCCGCTTCGGTCGACGTATGCCACATGCTGGTGCGCAAGGCCGCGCATTTCACCGAGTACGGCATACTGTTCTGGCTGTTGGTCCGCGGCCCGATGGCGCAGCGGCCGTGGCTGGCGTTCATGCTCTGCGTCGTGTACGCGCTGACCGACGAGGGGCATCAGGTGTTCGTGCCCGGCCGTACCGCGTCGCTATATGATGTGGCGCTCGACTCGACCGGCGCGCTCTTCAGCCATTTCCTGACGACGGCAATCGGCGAAATCGTCTGACCGTCTAGCCGCTCGCTTCCTCGACCAACGAAGTGATTCGATCGACGCGTCCGAAGAACGCGCGCAGGTTTTTCATGTCAGCCGGAATTTTCAACTCGCCGGTGAACGCCAGGTAAAACAACTGCCCGTATAGCGCGAAATCCGCCAGCCCGATTCTCCCGGCTAGAAACGGCACGCTCGCGAGCTGCTCCTCGAACGGCGCCAGCGCGGCGCGCGCGCGTTCCCAGTTGGCCGCATGATCGGCGACCACCCGATCGACAAAATCGGCGCCGTACTTGCGCTCGCGAATCAGCCGCCATAGCGCGGCGCGATCTGCACCCTGCCGGCTGTAATACGCAAGCTCGTCGGCCAGCGCGACGCGATAGAGCGAGTCTTCGAGCTGGTTGTCGATATAGTCGGCGAGCACGAGATGCATTCCGCGCCAGCCCGCGGGGAAAATCGTCGGCTCGGGATAAAGCTCTTCGAGCCGAAGGGCGATTCGCGCTGAGTCGACGATCGTCTCGCCGCGGTCGAGCGTGACCGCCGGCACCGTGATCTGTCCCGACGCGAGCAGCAGTTCTTTGCGCTCGAGGTAGTCGACCTCGACCACTTCGAACTCGACGCCCTTGAATGCGAGCAGCTTGCGCACCTTGGCGCAGAACGGACTGCCGAGAAACTGGTAGAGCTTCGCCGCCATCTTCGTCCTCTAAGCGCGTGGACTTCTAAGCGCGTGGAGTACGCCGTCGAGATCCAGATCGGAAATCGATTTGCGCACGACGTCCGCCGCCGCGAGCTCACTCGCCGGCGCCATGTGGCATAGCGCGAGCACTTTCATTCCAGCGCGATGGCCCGCTTCGATTCCCGCCTGCGTGTCTTCGACCACGAGGCATTCGTCGGCCAGCACCGGATCGCGCTGGCGCAACAGATATCCGATACGGCCGAGCGCCGCGATAAAACCGTCGGGCTCGGGCTTGCCCCGCTCGACGTCCTCGGCCGCGATAATGTCGAGAAACAATTCGCGCAGTCCGGCGCGGCGCAGAATCGCCTCGGCCTCGGCGCGCAGCGTGCCGGTCGCGATCATCAGCGGGAACCGTTGTGCGCAATCGCGCACGAATTTCGGGGCGCCGGGATAAAGCACGTCGCGCTCGGCAACCATCGCCTGGTACACGACGGTCTTGCGCGCGATCAGTTCGGCGACGTGCTCGTTGCTAGCGTCCTTGCGATTCTCGCGCAGCACGGTCGCGAAGCAATCGCGATCGTTGAGTCCGATGAGCCGCGCCGAATATTCGTCGAGCGGAATTTCGATTCCGTCGGGACGCAGCACTTGGTTGAAGGCCGCGAAGTGGAGCGGTTCGGTGTCGACCAGCGTCCCGTCGAGATCGAATATCACGGCGCGAATCATGATCGGGCTAAGTTGCCACGCCCGGTTTGCGCTTGGAAGTGGGCGCCGCCAGGATTGCGGCTATCCCGCTCTGGCGCGGCTCGCCGCTGACCATCGCGCGCCCGTTTTCGATCGTCATGTCGAGTTCGCTGCGCACACCGAATTTGCCCGGCAGATAAATACCCGGCTCGACCGAAAAACAGGTGCTGTCCACCAGACTGCGGTCGTCGAGCGTTTCGAGCGAGTCCAGATTCGCACCGGTGCCGTGAACTTCGCGGCCGATCGAATGGCCCGTGCGATGCACAAATGCGTCGCCGAAGCCGGCGGCCTCGATTACTGAGCGCGCCGCGCGATCGGCTTCACGGCCACTGACCGGCTCGCCCGCCGCGACCCGCCGTTGCACGAGATCAACCGTTGCGTTGCGCGCCCGCGCGACAATCTCGAACACACGCGCGTGCTCGGGTGGAATCCTGTCGCCGGCAAACGCGACCCAGGTGAAGTCGGCATAGATACTGTCGGGCGCCGACTCCTTGGCCCACAAGTCGAGCAAGATGAAATCGCCAGGGCGGATCGCGCGGTCGTGCGCGGCGCTCGGTCCGTAGTGCGGGTCGGCGCTATGTTCGTTGACCGCGACAATCGGCGGCGCTTGAGTGACGAGTCCGTGCGCGGCGAATCGCGCCATCACCGATTCCTGCACCGAGACTTCGCTGATGGGTCGTCCCGCTGAAATCAGATCGCCGATCTTTGCGAATGTTTCATCGACGATCGATCGAAGCGAGCGAGCGGCGCGGTGATGGCTGGCAAGCTGATCGCGGGTCAAGGTCGCCTCGAAATGCTGAATCAGATCGGCGGCCGTGACCACCTCGATTCCCATCGCGCGGACGATTTCGACCGTGCCCGCGTCGACGCGCGAGACGTACGGAATCGCGCACCCGGGCGAATAGTCCATCGCGATTCGGCGCGCGCCGCCGAGCGCCGTGCGCAAAGCTTCCAGCATTTCATCGTGCGAGCGATAGACGATCTTTTCGGCGGCGAGCGCGTCGAGCCGATGCGCTTCGACGGCGGACACTATTGCGCGCGGCTGGCCGTGGGCCGGGACGAAGCAGAACCATCGACGGGTCGCGATACCGTCGCCGGACAGGCCGAGGATTCGATACGCAAGCGGGTCGCTCATGCGGAAATCGTAGAAGAGCCATCCGTCGAGTTGCGCGTCGCGGAGCGCGCGAGCGATTTCGTCGAGGCGCGCCGTCATCAATCAGCTTTGAAGCGCGCGCCCCAAACGTGCACGCTGACCGGCTCGATCTTCACAATCGGATTATCGTCCGGCGTCAAATTCATCGCGCGATACTGCAGATACTTGTCGCGCAAATGACGCATCGCGCCGAGGTATTCTTCCGGGTCCTCGACCACGCGCGCGACTCCGCGAATCAACACGTACGCCAGCTGCGGCCAGTCTTCTTCATAGTGATCGATCACGACTGCGACGCGCGGATTTTCGGAGATGTTACGCATTCGCTTGAGCGCCAGGCCTTTTTGGCGCTTTGGTTTCTCGTCGATCGCGAAGTAGAGGCGCTCGCCGTCGAACCAATAGCAGAACGGCACGTTATGGGGAGCGCCGCCGCCGTCGGCGGTCGCCAGATGTGCGACGCGCGCGCCGGCGACAAACTCCCACACCGCAGGTTCGGCGAATCGAGTGGCGGGATCATTTGCTGGGGCCGAGGTCGGAGTCGGTTCGGTTGTTGTCATGAGCGTTTCTCCAAGCGATTAAGCGCGCCGCGTGCAGCCCGCGCTAACGACTCATCGGCGAGGTCGTCCGCCGCCGAGGTGAGTGCGGTGATCGCGTCGGCATCGGCGCTTCGAATATTGCCGAGCGCAGAGGCGGCGGCACGGCGCACGCCCGCATCGGGATCGGATTTTAAGGATTCCAACATGATGCGCACGGCCTGACCTGAGGCGTCACGAATTCGCGACAGCACCGACAATGCTGCCAGGCGTACGTGAATGTCCGAGTCGTGCGCCGCGCGTTCGAGGACGGCGAGCAGTTCGGGGCCGGAGAGCTCGAGATCGCGAATGCAGTACAGCGCCATCTTGCGCGCGTTGCGATCGCCCGCGGCCGCGAGCTCGAGCAGCCGCGCACCAATCTCCGATAAATTGTCGCGCCCGAGCTGGACCATCAGGTTGGTGGCGGCCCAGCGGATGTCGCCGTCGTCGTCGGCCATCGCCTCGCACAAGGCGTCGGCAGAATCCATCGCGAACGCGCCCGCGCCAATCTGGCCGAGCGCGTAAGCCGCGGCCCATCGCACGCGGCGATCAACGTCGGCGATTGAGCCGCGAAGTTTTTCAGCGACGAGCGGGTTGCCCGCGGCCGCGAGCGCCACCAGCTCATCGATCGCGCGGCGTTGAACGGTTTTGTGCGCGTCGCCGAGTTCGCGAATCAGGTTCTCGACCGCGCTTTCGTCGTTGCTATTCAATTCACACGCACGATCAGGCGCACGATGTTGGAGAGTTCGCCGCCGCCGAGAAAGTAGTTGTCGTTGTGGCCGAATGTTTTTGTGACCGCCTGAGAGATCGATGGCAGGTCGAGGCTGCGGCCGCGAAGCTCGCTTTCGAGTTCCTCGATTGCCGGCGAGTTTGCGATGAAGTCCCCACTTAAGAGCACGTCTTCGATGGTTTTATCGGGGTTGAGCGCGACTGCCGCTTCGATTGCGCCGAGTTGCGATGCGATTCGATTCTTCAACTGGGGCATTGGCCCAATAACAAACCGGCGCAGCCAGTCCGAGTTGACGACCGCGCGACAGCGATGTTGCGCCTGGGTAGTTTCGATCGCGGTCAGCTCGCGGCGCCGGGTTTCTCCGAGCGAGCTTTCGTAACCGGATGCGATCGCGTTGGCCAGCTCGTCGAATGAAATGTCGCGGGCAAGCTCGCGCACCAGTTTGGTGGCCGATCCGGCGTCATACATGCGGCACGGGAGCGCGCCGTCGGGATCGATCCGTTCCAAATCGTGCACCAGTTCTTCCATCCCGCGATTGTGCGCAATCGACGCCTCGAACAGTAGCGCGCCCGCGGCGTTGGTCTCGAACGTACACATCGCAATCTCCCGCTGCTCGAAGGTTATCGCGTCGCGGCCGGGGTAGAAACAATCGATGCCCAGCGCGCGCATCGCAGTGAGAACGCCGCGTGCGTAGCGATTCATTATCTGATCGGACTTCAAGCGCGCCGTGTCTTCCTTCAGCAGCGCGGTACGGGTGGGAAGAATAAGCGCCAACCCCAGCCATCCTTGTCCCGCACCGACGACGCGCCCGCCAGTCAGGCGGCGGACAACATTGATGCCGTCGCGCTCAGGCGGTCCGCTGTATAGATGATAGCGGCCAATCGAGATGGAGCGGCCCGGTGACGCGTAGATGAGCAGAACCGGCTCGGTGTCACGCGCGGCTATCGCGTCGAGCAGGTGCAGCTCGAGGCCGAGGAGATCCTCGTGAGCGAGCGCAGGCGCGAAGATTACGTCGAGCACAGTCAGATTATAGCAGGCTCGATGATCGGAGCGTCGGCGCGTTCGACAAGGTTAACGCTTCCGCGGGGGAGTCGGGTGCGACAGGGTCGTCATTCCACGCGGGCCTTCGGCTGTGTAGGAAGTTACTACCGGGTTCCTGACTGAAAGCAGCAGAACCTGTACCCGATAGTTGATGAGGTGAAGCTTTATAGCACGCAAACTCTCGTCAGTTTGCTGCAAAACCTGCACGCACTCCGGCCGTCGATCGAACATCGCGGAGTTTGAAGCAAGCGACGGACCAGAACTGAATCATTGCGGAGTGCAATGCAAAAAATGTCCCGTAGGGAACTTTTTTGGAACGATCTGGAACCACGAAAGGTTCGTATTTGACTACGCGTTGGCGGTGCGGCCCATTCGGGCGTCGAACTCCTGCGCGACTTTTTCGTCGTTTGCCATTAGTTGTTCGCTATCGAGATCGGCGTAGGCCATCACGCCCATGTTTGAATAAGCTCGGCGAATCTTCGGACCCCACAGGCCGATATTCTTGATGGTCGGGACGATTCGCGAGAAGAGCCGCGACTGAAACTCGCGCATGTCGGGCGACGAATCGACGTACTCGACGCATTGCTCGACTGGCAGTCCCAGCGTCTCCCACACTTCCTCGGAGCGGAAGCGGTCGCGCATCAGGTAGGAGGCTTCGATTGCGAATTCTTCGCGCTGGTCGCGCTCGGCCTGGGTGAGCTGCGGATAGTAGTCACGCAATGCGAGCCGGCCGAAAGCGACGTGGCGCGCTTCATCCTGCATCACGTACGCGTTGACGGCGGCAGCGAGCGAATTTTTCGCCGTGTCGCGGATACCGGCAAAAGCGGCGAGCGCGAGTCCCTCGATCATCACCTGCATCCCGAGGTACGTCATGTCCCATCGCGAATCGCTGAGCACGTCGTTGAGCAGGCGCTTGAGCGGAGGCGTGATCGGATAGGCGAGGTCGAACTTTTCGTGCAGCAGGCGCGAGTAGGTCTCGACGTGGCGCGCCTCATCCATCACCTGGGTCGCCGCGTAAAATTTCGCATCGACGTTGGGCACCTGCTGGACGATTTTCGCCGTGCAGATAAGCGCACCCTGCTCGCCGTGCAGGAATTGCGACACCGACCACGCCTGCATGTGGCGGCGCAGATTGGCGCGCTCCTGCCGGTTGAGGCGGTTCCACAGGTCCGAGCCGAAAATCGAGATGGACTCGTCGGGCAGCTCCTGCGGATTTTCAGGATCGAGGTCATGCGACCAGTCGATGCGCGTCGTGGTGTTCCACTGGAGATTTTTGCCCTTCTCGTAGAGCTTGCGCAGCGCGTCGCTGCCTTCCTGATATTCCCACTTGAAGACGGTGTCGAACTTACCCGGTACCGCCCATTCCGTCGCATCCACGGGCATCGCGTAGCGCTGTTTTGTGCTCATCGGAGAACCTCGCTGGTGGCAGAGATTTTCGTTGTAGCCCCCGCGCTGCCGATCCGCAAGCGACCGGACTGGATCGCGCGAAACTAATCGCGCGAACTAGTCGCGTGATCTTGGCGGCGCTTCGGTCGGCACGATTTCCAGCGTCAGTTGCTCGGTGCCGCGAATCAAGCTGACCGGAGTGCCAACGCCGACCTTGCTCATCGTCAGATAGCGCTGCAAGTCGTCGATGCCGGCGATCGGCGAGTCGCCGAGCCGCACGATCTGGTCGCCTTCCTTGATACCACCGAGTGCGGCGGGACTGTTGGCCTCGACCGACGCGACACGCACGGCCGTTTCCGCGGGCAGCCGGTAGAAGCGCACGAAGCGGCGCGGCAGCTCGACGTTGTGGCCGGCGATTCCGATATAGCCGCGGCTTATCTTGCCGTCCTTGATGAGATGGCCGGCGACCAGCTTGGCACTGTTGATCGCGATGGCGAAGCAGATGCCTTGCGCGGGCAGAATGATCGCCGTGTTGACGCCGATAACTTCGCCGCGCGAGTTGACCAGCGGTCCACCCGAGTTGCCGGGATTGAGCGCGGCATCGGTCTGGATCACGTTGTCGATCAAGCGGCCTGAGCCGGCGCGGAGCGACCGCCCAAGCGCGCTGACCACGCCCGCGGTCACGGTGCATTGGAAGCCGTAGGGATTTCCAATGGCGATCGCGAGCTGGCCAACCCGAATCGACTGCGAGTCGCCGAGCGGCACGGCGGCCAGGTTCGAACCGCTGATTCGAATCACGGCGAGGTCGGTCTCGGGATCGTCGCCGATCAATTCGGCTTCGCACTTGCGGCCATCGGACAGCGTGACGGAGATTCGCGACGCGCGATGAACCACGTGGCTGTTGGTTACGATGTAGCCGTCGGGCGCGACGATGAAGCCGGAGCCGCTGCCGGCGGGCGCGTCCGGATTGCGAGGATTGGCGCGAGGTCCGGTGGCGTGTGCGACTTCAATATTCACGACCGCCGGGCTGACGGACTCGGCGGCGCTCGTCACGGCGCGCGAGTAGGCGTCAAACAGCTGATCGTCAGACGAATCGTGAGAAAACGGACGGCTGCTGTCGAGAGCGGCGCCATCCGAAACGGGTTTCAGAGATGAACGCATCGTATTTACTCCTGACGACTAAAGTAATCACGATTTGCGATTTTGTGAGGCGGCTTGCTTAGTTATAAGACCTTGCCAAAATGTAGGACGCAACGATCAATGCGAATGGAGGAAGTCTATGGGCGGAAGTGCGGTAAGGGTGGCAGGAGCGGCGTTGGCGGCGGGGATGCTCGCGTTGTCGGGGTGCTATATCTTTTCGCCGTCGCAGGCGCAGGAGAACAAGCTGCAGACCGCGATGCATTTCGACGTGTCGCAATGCCAGCAGACGGCGCCGAATCTCTACAAATGTCCGGGCGTGGACAAATCGATCTGTGGGGCGTTCTACGCGGGGCAGCAGGTGGATTGCGTGTCGCTGGACAAGGACGGCAACGTGATCGTCATGAAGCAGTAGTAGCGGCGTTTATCTAAAAGTAGGATTTAACAGCAACGAGTATGAAGATTCATTGCCGCAATTCGACGTGATTTTCGAATCACGTAGCCGCCCGATAAATTAACATAGCTTGCCTTGACGTAACCTGGGTCCCTATGCCATGGTCGCCTGACCGAGGCATTGGGTTCCTCAGCGTCGCTCCGATTGTCACCGATTCGGATCTCCGTAATCGAAAAGTTTGGCCTTAACCTAAAATGGGCGGTAATCTGCAGTGGTGACGTATATTTGTCTCCGACAGGCGCAGGAGATTCCTCGCCTGGAAGCCAACGCAAGCTAGCGGACGTAGAGAACAAGCTTTGGCCAGTGGATTTGTAATAGCACTCACGCCGACGGTTGCGTTTTTGCTCGTCATGGCGATGATGCCGTTGGCCAAAGCGGCGTCGCTCTACTTCGGGATCGTTGCTCATCCGTCGAGCGACCGTCCACATGCGAAGCCAACCGCGTTGTTGGGCGGCCTGGCGGTGATGGTCGCTTTCGTCGCGGCGATCGGATTCGTCGGAATCGTTTCCGGCTTGCCTTATCACAGTATCCCCTGGCTGACAGGGTTCGCAGTCGCGATGTGCCTGGTCGGCCTGCTGGACGACATCGTCGATCTCAGGCCCCGCAATAAACTGCTGCTCGAGCTGGCCGCGATCTGCGTGCTCGTGTGGTGGGGACCCCATCTCGACTTTTTCCCCTACGACCCACTGAACATCGCGCTGACCATTTTCTGGCTGGTGACTGCGACCAACGCGTTCAATCTGATCGATGGAATTGACGGCCTTGCTGCCGGCGTCGGAATTGTCGCGGCCTTGAGTATCGCGGCGGTCGCCGGACTGCATCAGCACGCTGGGACGATGATCGCGGCGCTCGCGATTGCCGGAGCGCTGGCGGGATTCCTGGTATTCAACTTTCCTCCCGCTTCCGTCTTTATGGGCGATGAAGGCGCGCTCGCGGTCGGTCTCGTGCTGGGGATCCTGTCGATCCAGGGCAGCCATTTTGGCGAGGGCTCGCTGCCGGCGCGCCTGGCGATGCCATTGCTGGCCCTGATGGTTCCGCTGCTCGACATCGTGACGGTCACAGTGACGCGGCTGGCGCGCGGGAATCCGATTTCTCGGCGCGGCCTCGACCATTCGCACCATCGGCTGACGCGGCTCGGCATGTCGAGCGCGCGCGCAGCGGTGGCGCTAATCGGCATCCAGGTTATAGCGGGCGGTTGTGCGATCGCGCTCAGCCTGGTGCCGGGCTACGACGCCGTGCTGCTGATTCCGTTCATGACGCTATTCTTCGCGCTGGTGGCGTTGTTCCTGATGGATCGATCGTTCGACAGCGAGGCGCCCGGCCAAATCGAGCACCTGCCTGCCATCGCGCGCGTAATCCTGAGCTTCGGTTACAAGCGCCGATTCGTCGAGTTCGTCCTCGATATGGCGCTGGTGTCGGCGGCGTACTTTGGCGCGATGCTGTTGCGCTACGACTTCAACTTGAGCATCACGCAGGTCGACCAGATGCTGCACGGCTTGCCGTGGATCGTGGCGATTGGCGTCGCCTCGTTCATGGTGTCGGGCATTTATCGCGGAATCTGGCGCTACACCGGACTGGCCGAAGGCGTGCGCTTCGTGCTCGCCGCAACGATCGCCGGACTGGCAGTGAAACTGTCGGCGGCGTTCCTGCCGATCACGATGACGCGCGCGACGGCTGTAATGTTCCTGCTGCTGCTCTTCAATTTCCTGGTCGCCACGCGCTGGTCGTTCCACGTCTTCGAGCGCATCGGGCGGTTCCTGGCGCATGCGGCGCGGCGGCTGGTGATAGTAGGCGCCGATGCGCGCGGGGCGGCTGCCGTTCAGCATCTTCACTCGACGACGGGAGCAGGCGTGGAACTGTTGGGACTGGTGGACGACGACGGCTTCAAACACGGCAAGCGGTTCCATGGATATCCGGTGCTGGGGTCGCTCGCCGACCTGGACGCGATCATGTCGCGCATGCCGTTCGACGAAATCGTCGTTGCGCAGGAGACGCTGTCGGCAGAACAACTGGCGGCGCTCGAATCGTTCGCGCGCATCCACGGTATAACGCTGCGGCGCTTCTGGCAGGGAGTGACCGACGTCGGCCCGTCGAAGATTTCGGACCGGCAACTCACGACTGCTTGAATCCGTCGAGCGTCGGG
>Ga0210398_10002985_pt1 | contig 16296 bp, 8 predicted proteins | sample IncBWC4OmetaG_FD_161047 | JGI IMG/M metagenome (GOLD analysis project Ga0210398, IMG submission 161047) | Forest soil microbial communities from Barre Woods Harvard Forest LTER site, Petersham, Massachusetts, United States - Inc-BW-C-4-O | ecosystem: Environmental > Terrestrial > Soil >... | reverse complement strand
CCCAGCACAGTGTGCCCCAGCTTTCGCCGCAGGGAAGCCGACAGCATGGGACGGTTTGTGACCAGGTCGCGAATGCCGCCGCGCACGCTGCCCGGAACGCTACGGTAGGCATTCATCCAGCGCTGATTCAGTTGATAGAAACGGTAGCGCGCATAGCCTCCGAACAATTCGTCGCTGCCCTCTCCGGTCAGAACAACTTTCACCTGCTCGGCTGCTAACTTAGCCACGAAGTAAAGCGACACACTTGACGGCCAACTTATCGGTTCGTCTTCATGCCAGACCAGCTTGGGGAGAGCATTGAAGAAATCGTTCATCGAGATGACGACGTCATGGTGATCGGTGCCGATGCGTTCGGCCACCTGGCGCGCATAGGCCAACTCGCTGAAATCTGCTTCCCCATATCCCACGGCGAAAGTCTTCACCGGTCCGGAGGTCGATCGCTTAATAATGGCCGCAATTGCGCTGGAATCGACGCCGCCGCTGAGGAACATTCCGATGGGCACGTCGCTCATCAGCCGGGTGCGCACAGCATCTTCCAGACGGGTCCGGCACTCCGTGATCCATTCTTCATCGCTACGCGTTTCGAACTCGGTCGGGCAGGGAGGGTCCCAGAATTGCTTGATCTCGAGAGCGGGATTGATGCCGCAGCGCAGAGTGAGAGTATGGCCTGGCATAAGCTTTCGAATGCCGGCAAACATCGTCTCCTCGCCGCTGCTATAGCCGAAGGCCAGATACTCGGGAAGCAGGTGTTCGTTGAGCTGCGCCGAGATCTCCGGATGCTCGAGAAGCGCTTTGATTTCCGAGGCGAAGGCAAACAGGCGCCCGTTCCAAAAGTAATAGAAGGGCTTGATGCCGAGCCGGTCGCGAGCGCAGAACAGTCGCTGGTTCGTCTGGTCCCAGACGGCGAAAGCAAACATCCCACGGAAACGGGAAACGCATACGTCGCCATATTCTTCGTAGGCATGCAGAACTGTTTCCGTGTCGCAGCGGCTGTGGTAGCGGTGACCGGCGCGCTCCAACTCCGGCCGCAGGTCTGCATGATTAAAGATCTCGCCGTTGTAGGTGATCCACAGCGAGCCGTCCTCGTTGGTCATCGGCTGGGAGCCGGTCGCCAGGTCGATAATGCTTAGACGGCGGTGACCGAAAGCCACACCATCATTTTCGTAAAAACCATCTCCATCAGGCCCACGGTGGGCAATGATGTCCGTCATCCTACGAATCGCTCGCGATTCCGCGCCGCTGCCATCCGCGACCACCGTTCCCGCGATGCCGCACATGTCAGTAGAGACGGCCACTCCAGGCCGGCTCATATTCAGGCTCAGGAAGCTGCGCGGGAGGCTCTTCGATCTTCTCCTGCAAACTCTTGCGAGGACGCTGACTTTGCGCGACGAAGCTGAGCGCGCAAATCAGTCCAGCCACGATGGGGATGTTGGTGTCATAGCCAAAACTCTCGAAGAACGCCACCGTAACCATGACCAGGAATGCGGCTTGCAGCACCCTCGCCATCATCCTGACATCCTTCGAAACATACTTTTTGCGAATAATGGAGGTGAGCACCCTCCAGCACTGGATCAGAAACGCCACATAGATCGCCAGACCAATAAGTCCCGTCTCGGACGACAACTCAGTGTACGTATTATGGGTAACGTGCCAGAGGCCGTAACCTTGGCCGCGTTTGATCGCGAGGTCGTTCTGCGCGACCTGGAAGTTACCTGGACCCACGCCATAAAGCGGGTGCGTGATCGTGATGTAAACGCTGTCCATCAGCAATTGAAGTCGCGCTTCGCTGGAACCGGCCGCGTCCACCTTGGCCATCTCCTCGCGTGCCGTCAGCTGGCCCGAAGAGTCGTGCGATTCCCCAAACAGGGTGGTGTAGCGTTTCAGAAGGTCCTTAGGCATCGACATCACGAGCCCAACACACAGGACGGGTACCAGAATAATCATCTTCGCCTTCGTCGCTCCCGAAGCTTTCACGAAGACATACAGGCATAACACAGCAGCGCCGATCAGAATCGCTCGCGATCCGGTCTTTGAGAGAGCTATTAGCACGGGAGCGGCCAGGCATAAAGCAAGAATCTTTCGGCCGATGTTGCCCTGCAGGTATAGGTAGGAGATGAAGATGAGCCCTACCAGTAAGGTCCATGCCAAATCGTTTGAGTTCCCGAAGCGTCCTCCGGGCAACATCAAGCGCCCGTCCATGGTATACGTGTGTCTCGCCAGTCCGAAACAGGCAAGGAATCCCACGCCGTAGGCGATGGTGTGAAAGATCTTCCTGGCCTCCGCAGCGTTAGAAATCAATCCTGCGGTAAGCACAAATGCCAGGAAGGACTTGGACCAGTAATCTTCAAAAACAATCAGGCTGCCACCGCGCCAAATTGATAGGGGGATACAGAGGATGAACCAAATCGTGAACACCAACAGTATCTTGCCGATCGGGCTGCTTATCACCTTTCCAACTCTACCGGTGACGGCCAGAGCAATTAATCCCAGGCCACCAATTACGAAAAGTGGTCTGACGGAGCCCGCACCCGGAATCATTTCAGTGAGGCCGGTGAATACCGAAAACAGGAACACCACGAGTAGGGGGAAGATAATACTTAGGACGAAATCGGGTCGCCGACGCTCGTTAGACTGCACAGGCCTCGCTCCAGGAAATTGGTGATGTAATGCGGCCCTCAAGGGGCGTCATTCGCGGTGGGGGAACCGCTACCCAACGGTCAAGTTGGTGTAGTTTATCATGATTATTCTCCAGGGCGTTGGTGAACGCCAGTCTGACAAAGATTCTTGTGAGGGGCGGGACCAAATCGGCAAACCGCCCATTGGTGGCTTTTCCCCAATTATGCAGATCGCCTACCTCTTGAGCGAATACCCAACCTTGGGTCATACCTATCTCCTGCGCGAAGTACGCGAACTCCGTGAGCTCGGCTGGGACATTCAAACCGTATCGATCCGCCAGCCGGGGCCGCGGCCGTCTGCGTTATCGGTAGCCGAACAGGCAGAGCGGGACGTTACTTGGTACATCCTGGGAAGCCATCCCCTTGAGTTCCTGCGAGCCCACATTGTCACTTTCGCCACGCGACCCGGACGCTATCTCCGCGGCTTGTTGGCCGCATGCAAGATCGGACGCTCCCACCCTCACACGATGGCCCGCGGCCTAGCGTATTTCGTTGAGGCGGTCCTGGCTGGCTATCGATTGCGTAAGGCCGGCATCCAGCATGTGCATTCGGTATACACAACCACCGTTGCCATGATTATGACTAAGGTGTTTGATATCAGGCTGTCGATGACCATTCATGGCCCTTCGGAATTCTTCGATCCCGAAGGTTTTCGAATTCGCGAGAAAGTTGCGGCGGCGGAATTGGTATCGGCGATCAGCTATTTTTGCCGGAGCCAGATCATGCTGTGGTCGGCGCCAGCGGATTGGCACAAGATCGAAGTCGCGCCTCTCGGTATCGATATCAGCGGCTGGCAGCCCGCAATTTTCCGCGAACGCCCGGCTCCCTTCGAGTTGATTTCGGTGGGCCGGCTCACCGACGTCAAGGGCTATCCGCTTCTTCTGGAGGCGGTCGCACTCCTCGTCGCCGAGGGCCGGGACGTCCGTTTACGGCTGGTCGGCGACGGACCGGACAGTTGCCAACTGCAAGAGCTGGCAGGCCGGCTTGGAATCGCCGGCAGAGTCGTCTTCGAAGGCTGGAAGAGCCAGGAAGATCTGCGCCGACTATATGCCGGAAGCGATCTATGCGTGCTTTCCAGCTTTTCCGAAGGAGTTCCGGTGGTTTTGATGGAGGCGATGGCTACCGGCGTGCCATGTGTTGCACCTCGCATTACCGGCATTCCGGAGCTCGTACGGGACGGCGTTGAGGGATTGCTGGTGACCCCTGCGAACGTAGCCGACCTGACGGCCGCCATCGGTTCGCTCATGGATAAACCCGAGCTGCGCCGCCAGATGGCCACGCGATCGCGCGATCGCATTGCCGATCGGTACGAACTCCGCAAGAACGTACTGCAACTTTCAAATCTGTTCAGCCGGATGCGGCAGGCTCGCGCAGCTTCCGCCCCGTCGAGCTGAGCACCGATTCGTAAATTCCCTGCATGGTTTCAGCCGCGTTGGCAAAGGTAAATCGGCTTGTGATCTTCGCCGAGGCGGCCAGTGCTAAACTCCGTCGCCGCGTTTCGTCATCCAAGAGCTCTCGCAGAGAATGAGCCAACTCGTCGACAGCGTCGGGTTGAAACAACAGACCGTTCTGTCCGTGCTCGATCAGTTCGGGATTGCCCCCGACCCGCGACGCCACGGGACAACACCCACAAGCCATTGCCTCCATCAGAGAATTGGATAGCGCCTCGGAACGCGACGGCAATACGAAGATATCGATGCGATTGAGCCAGTCGGCAACGTCGTTGGTCGCCGGCTCAAAGTGACAGTTTTCTACTCCAGATTCTGCGCATAGCGCCTTGAGCCTCGCTTCTTCCGGACCGCCTCCTACGATCACCAGCGCAGCACCGGGACGCTGGACGGCCGCGAAGGCTCGTATCAGCGTATCCACTCCTTTCTCCGGGCGCAGGGCACAGACCGTGCCGATCACCACCTGGCCGGAAGACGCGACAGTCCCGCTTCGGCGTCGTCGGTACTGATCCGTGTCGATGCCGTTGTAGCAAAGGCGTACCTTAAGCTCCGGCACTCGCTCCTCGTCGATGAGGTAACGCTTCATGTATTCACAGTTCACTACTACCGCGTCGGCCAGCCGGTCGGTGATTCGCAGTAAGCGCTTCAGGCGCTGGGTGGTCAGGTTCCGATCGCCCCGCTGACTGGACAGAACCGCCGGCGTGCCCGCCAAGCGGGCAACCGGCACTGCGAAGACATTCAGTGGGGCGTCAAAGGAATGAACAATTTGAATGCGATGCCGGTGAATGTACCGAATAAGCTGGGCTGCTGCTTTCACCACCGCCGCCGATTTGAACGAGTAAACCGGCAAATGCAGGATGGGTACACCGGCTTGCTCCAAGTCCCTTCGGCGTAACCCGTCTGGACGAAAGCAACCTACATGGGGAGCGAATCGGTCGCGCTGCAGGAAGCGTGCCGTCTCTACCAACTGGCGCTCAGTCCCACCTATGCCTAACTCTCTGACCATCAGTAGGATAGGAATTCGTTCCAAGCTTTCGCCCATCATTCTGCCAGGGGTTGAGTGGCTCACTAACTCCTCACAAACTTCGATCCTCTCGCGCAAGATGGACGTCGTGTCAAGCGTGCGGGAAAGCTGAAACCGCCGACTTTCAGCCGAGGTAAGTAACTGCAAACTTTGTTACTTAAGTTTACTTTACCGCCGGTTTAGCGGTGACTCGCACAACCTATGTGGTTACAGTCTTTGCTTAGGAACCCAAACTATGCCCCCGGCGGTACCAACATGTCAGCCGGACCTTGCCGATATCAAGGAGTCTTCATGAGCAGTCGCGTTCGAACCTTCGGAGCCACCTTATCCCTCTCTTTTTGCCTACTTGGCATGTTATTGGTTGCACAGACGGCCAGTGCATCTGGAACCTTCACCGTTTCGGCCTCGCCTTCTTCCCTGAGCGTGGCGCAAGGGAACCAGGGAACGTCGACGATCACTACCGCGGTCGGCGGTGGATTCAACAGCGCTATTACTCTTTCCGCGAACACTTCCTACCTGGGCTTACCAATCACTTTCACTTTCAGTCCGAACCCGATCCCAGCTCCCGGCTCCGGCAGTTCGACGATGACCATAACCGTCGGCGGCTCCGTGAAACCAGGAATATATACCATCGTAGTCTCGGGCGCTGGGGGTGGGCTTCGGGAAAGCACCACAGTCCTGCTGACGGTTACCCCGTCACAGCAGGGAAGCTTCACCATCACAGCCTCACCGTCGTCGCTAACTGTGACTCAAGGCAACCAGGGGAACTCGACAATCACCACCGCGATTTCCAACGGCTTCAGTAGTGCCATCACCCTGTCGGCTTCGGGAATGCCCGCAAATACGACGGCCAGCTTCAGTCCAAACCCTATTCCCGCCCCAGGTTCAGGCAGATCAGTGATGAATATCGTTGTCGGCTCCAATACGCCGGCCGGAACTTATCCCATCACCGTTACCGGTAATGGCGGGGGAATTCAGCAAAGTATCACAGTCACCTTGACCGTCACCGCGGCATCGGGAACCTTCACCGTTTCCGCCTTGCCAGCGTCGCTCGCCATTACCCAAGGAAATCAGCAAACAGCGGCAATCACTACTGCCATCAGCGGCGGATTCAACGGCGCCCTCAGCCTCTCGGCCTCGACACCTCCGTCAGGTGCCACCATTACCTTCGCTCCCAGTAGTTTTCCCGCGCCGGGGGCGGGCATTGCGACGATGACCGTAATTGTTGGAAGCAGTACGCCACTGGGGACCTATCCCATCACGGTGACCGCCTCGAACGGCACGAGCCAGCAAACCGTAACCGTGCCCGTCACGGTAATCGCCGTCACCGGCGAGCCATTCCCGGCTTCTCCGCGAGTTTATATCGACACGACCTGGAACCCGCCCAATGGCGCGACGTGGGAGGTCAATTCGCCTTCAACCTTGCAGTTTGCTCTGACCGCCTCCCAGCCCGGCGATACAATTATTCTGAATAACGGATCCCCCTATTCGGGGAACTTCACCCTTCCGGCTAAGTCCAATCCGAGCAATAAGTGGATTTACATCGAAACTTCGGGGCTCAGCAACCTGCCGCAACCCGGCACTAGGGTAAGTCCGACCGACGCCGGAAACATGGCTAAGGTCACATCGCCCAACGTGGCTGCCGTATTCACGCTGGCGCCGGGGGCCAATCATTACCGTTTGATCGGCCTGGAAATCACCTCAACCTCGACCGAGGGCGGCAATCAAAACAACAGCCCGCCGAGTAACAACTTCACCTGGTGTTTGATTTGCTGGAATCCTGCACTTGGGCTTACCGAGCCCGACTCGATCACGGTCGATCGCACCTACCTCCATGGCTCACCCACCGAGGACGTAGGGCAGGGCGTACAAGCCAATGGCAGCAACTTTGCCGTCATCGACAGCTACATCTCCGACATCCACCTGAGCACCTCGGACTCGCAGGCCATACTTGCCTTCTGGACGCCGGGGCCAATCAAGATCGTTGACAATTTTCTGCAGGCCACGACCGAAGACGTTCTGTTCGGTGGGGCCGGCGGTTACAACGATCCTTATGTGCCGTCGGATATTGAAATCCGCAGAAACCTGTTCCAGAAGCAGACGGGATGGGATTCCTGCGGCGTAGGAGGTACCGTGCCCCCGGGGGGACGTCTGCCCAATGGCACGCAGTGTCCCAGCAGCCCTAACAATCAGTGGGAGGAAAAGAATAACCTGGAAGTCAAGAGCGCCCAAAGGATGGTCGTTACCGGAAATACCATGCAGAACACCTGGGTCAGCGCTCAGACCGGTTCTTCCGTGCTCTTCACAGTCCGCACCAGTCAAAGTGGAAATCTAGCGGTGGTGGATGACATCCTGTTCCAGAGCAACATCATGACCAACGTGGATGCCGGATTTGGCACCCTTGAGCAAGACGATCAATGCAACGCACAAGATGGCTATCCGCAATGCACCAACCCCGGAGAAAGCCGCCGTATCTGGATTGACAATAATCTTCTTTTGTTGAGCCCGAACGCGGATACGACTCACCACGTGGGCAGCAATATCGACGGTGGCAACAGTACTGACGTCGGGCTGACAGACTACATCTTTCAGCACAACACGGTGCTGAAGAGTGATCTGTCGATACTCTGGAACTCCTTCTACTTTGAACTTCCGCAGCTGACGTGGGGGTGCTCGCCACCGCAGGGCTTCTCCTCGACCCATAATGTCTGGGTTCTGGATAATGCTTTAACCCAGCAGCCAAATGGCGATTGCGGATTCGTGACCACATTCGGTGGAGTACTAGGCTTGGAGTATTACATGGGTGATCCTTCTCCTATGACTCCCCGCTTTTTTGGAAACGTGCTGTTCGTACCCGGTGGTTCCCAGCAGGAACCTTGGCCGGGAACCTCGAATGACGCGACCACGACGCCTTTCACTTATGTAAATCCAGGCAGCGGCGACTACCAGCTGCTCATTCCGGATTGGACCGATACCACCGACGGAAAGATCTCAGGTATCGACTGGAACGAACTGCAACAGGCTATGAATCCTTAACCATAGCATTGGGCAGCCTATTTCTCTAACCTATCTACCTCGACGCCACCGCATCTACCGCGGTGGCGTTTCGCTTTAAGAATCTGAGTGAGTCTTCGGGAGCGCGAGTCCGCTCTCGAAGGGGTACACCGCTAAGCGGTTCGCCTCAATTAAACCATCTTCCCAATACTTACCCACCTGTACGTCATGACAGGTAAGTACAGGTCCCGCAGACTACCCCGAATTCCATCCTTAAGCCAGTAGCTTAGATCGGTTGCCGACGCCTAAGGTTGGGACTGCCGACGTAGTTAGTCTGGTCCCCGATGCAGCGAAGTCCACATTTCTAATTGTGAGGAGTGTTCATGAAGAAGGTATTGATTTTCGTTCTTTTGCTCGCTGCTTTTGCCGGAGCTCAACAGCCCATTCCAACGCTACCGCGGGTTTATATCGACACGACCTGGAATGCTCCAACCGGGGGTACTACTTGGCGGGCACACACCAGCACAGATTTTGCCAATGCGTTGAATACGGCTCTACCCGGCGACATCATTACGCTGGACGCGGGCTCGGTCTATACCGGAAACTTCGTGCTTCCCGCGAAAATCAATCCTAATCAGAAGTGGATTTACATCGAAAGCTCGGCCCTTGCCAGTTTGCCCGCACCCGGCACTCAGGTTTCTCCCAGCAATTCGCCCAGCATGCCGAAGGTCACGACCACCAATACCACTTCCCCATTCACAATGGCGGCGGGTGCGAACCACTATCGCCTTGTGGGTCTGGAAATCACCTCGAACTCGACCCGAGGCGGAAACTCCGGCAACAATCCGCCCAGCAACAACTTTACCTACTGCCTGGTTTGCTGGGCTCCGGCGATCGGATTGGCCGAGCCCGACTCAATCACCATTGATCGCAACTACATCCACGGCTCGCCCATGCAAGACGTCGGCCAGGGTGTGCAAGCCAATGGCAGCAACTTCGCTGTCATCGACAGCTACATCTCCGACATCCACGAGAGTACCTTTGACTCGCAGGCGATACTTGCCTTCTGGACGCCGGGACCGATCAAGATCGTTGACAATTATCTTTCGGCAACCACGGAAGACGTGTTGTTCGGGGGAGCCGGCGGCTACAACAATCCCTATGTGCCGTCGGACATTGAAATCCGCAAAAACCACTTCTTCAAGCCGCTGGCCTGGGACGTCTGCGGCATTCAGGGGACGGTCCCACCAGGATCGTTATTGCCCAATGGCACGGCCTGCCCCAGCAGTCCCAGCAATCAGTGGGTAGAAAAAAATAACCTGGAATTCAAGAGCGCCCGGCGGGTCATCGTCACCGGCAATGTCATGGAGAACACTTGGGTAAGTGGCCAGACTGGTTCTTCGGTGTTGTTCACCATTCGCACCAGCCAAAGCGGCAACCTGGCGGTGGTCGACGACATTACCTTTCAGAGCAACATCTTGACCAACGTTGACGCCGGAATTGGAACGTTAGCTTACGATGACGACTGTGGAGCGCAATACGGCTACCCACAATGCACGAATCCCGGAGAAAGCCGCCGCATTTGGATCGACAATAACCTTCTGTTGTTAAGTCCTAGTCGCGATACCTACCAGCATGTCAGCTTAAAGCTTGATGGCGGCAACACCGCAAACCCGGGGCAGACCGACTTGGTCTTCCAGCACAATACGGCCTTGATGAGCAACCAATCGACCCTTTGGAGTGCCGTGCGCTTCTCGCTGCCGCAACTGTACTGGGGATGCTCCCCGCCAGTGAGCTTTTCCTCGACCCATAACGTTTGGGTGCTGGACAACGCTCTGACTCAGGAGCCGGACGGCGATTGCGGCCTGGTCAGCCTATTCGGAGTAGCCGGCCTCTCAAACTATATGGGGGATCCCTCGCCTCTCGGACCCCGATTCTACGGCAACGTGATGTATGTGCCCAGCGGAGAACGTTTGCAAACTTTTCCCTTACACAACTATGTCACTCCGGTGCCGTTCACCTATGCCGCTCCAGTCTCGGGAGACTATCAGCTTCTGAGTCCTTCCTGGACTGACACAACCGATGGCAAATTGTCAGGTATCAGCTGGAGTATTCTGCAAGCGGCTACTGGCGGAACTGTACCTAGTCCTATTCCACCACGGCCCTCGGCAAGTGGCGCTGCCCCCCTGCCTGCCCCGGCCAAAACGCCTTTGGCCAGCGCCAGTAAGTAACCTTAGATCCACGAAACCCGGCTCCATGCGCAGTCTCGCGCCATGGAGCCGGCTTCGCCCGTACCGTGCGCCTCCGCCTACCCCTCACTTCTTGACCGGAACAGTGGGAGCACGAATGCCACGGCCCGATAAAAGGAGTGATAGCCTTTTGAGCATCTTTCACGGCTGGCCCAAAAGCCTCTCCTGGTGCTCCCTCGACCGTTCAGCTTTGCGAATGCTACTATTACAACCAAACAATTTAGTCAGAAGTTTGCTGACGAACCCCTCTCGATGGCGGCACCATTTCGTGGGGCCGGAGGACAAGCGGCTTGCCCAGGTCCGAGCCTCATGCGATACAGAATCCCGTGATCAGCCACCCGAAACAGTCCAAGCACATGGATACCAATGGCACATTGACATCTCCCGGCTTGACCAGGCAGGAGACCGTATTGCTGCTGTCGGCCGCGGTATTGTTTCTGGTAGCTTGCGTGTCGGTGGCGCTGACCCGGCCGCCATGGTGCGACGAAGCCTGGTTCGGTTCCGCCGGATTCAATCTGGCTACCCACGGAAAGCTGATTACTCCAATCATTGCACCCGCTCCGGACGACCCCAAGACCATCGGTCTAGGACAACACACATATTGGGTTATGCCGTTGCACCTTGTGTTTCAGGCTGGCTGGTACAAGGTCTGCGGCTTCAGTTTGTTCACACTTCGTAGCGTATCGATCATATGGGGTCTGGTAGCGCTCTGGGCGTGGTTCCTGATTATGCGAGCGCTGACCGGGGACGTGCCTATTGCCGTGCTTACGGTCTGCCTGTTGGCGACCGACTTCGTCTTCATCATGCAGGGAGCGGATGGACGCATGGATATGATGGCCGCGGCGCTCGGCTACGCAGCCATTGCCGCCTATCTGGTGTTGCGGGAGCGGAGTTTGAATCTGGCGGTATTCTGCGCCCACAGCCTGGTAGTCCTCAGCGGACTGACGCACCCGAATGGCGGACTGCTAAGCCTGGCTGGAGTGTTATTTTTGATGTTCTACTATGACGGCCAGTCCCTCCGCTGGCGGCATGCAATGTTCGCGGCCGTTCCCTACTTCGTTGGCCTTGCCGGCTGGAGCCTGTACCTTGCCGAGGATCCGAAGCTTTTCCTGACACAATTCCGCGGCAATGCGTCGGGGCGCTTGAACGATATTCGGCGGCCGTGGATTGAGGTGCGGAACGAAATCGTGGAGCGCTATCTTGCAGCCTTCGGCTTTCAGCCAGGCGCGCCGGCGATAGCGAAGATCAAAGTATTGTTATTAGTAAGCTATCTGGCTGGATTCGTGGGAACCTCGTCGGTAGCCGCATTGCGGCGCATGCGCGGAATACGCGCGTTGCTTACTCTAGCCGCGATCAACTGGCTGTATCTCACTCTGCAATCGGTGAAGCATCCGGCATACCTGGTTTACAGCATTCCATTCTTTGCTGCCTTCCTGGCCATTTGGATTCTGTGGTGCTGGAGACAGCCCGCGCTTCCTTCCGCTGTCGTGGCACTGGCGTTGGCAGCCTTCATCGCCCTGCAACTGGCAGCCGTAGCCAACGTCGTAGTCCACGACAAGTACCGCCGGACCTACCTTCCAACGGTTGCGTTTCTAAAGGCGCATGCCGGACCTCAGGACCTGGTGGTGGGCGAGCCGGAAATGGGTTTTGCGCTGGGCTTCGACAGTGACCTGCTGGATGACAGCCGGCTCGGCTACTATTCTCACGTAAATCCGAGCTTTATAGTCGTAGGAGAGAATTACCGCGGAGCATTCAAGAGATTTCAGCAGGAAAGTCCAGAGACTTACCAATACATCTCCACATTGCTGAAGACGAAATACCGGCCAGTTTTTCAGAACGACGCATACACAATTTTTGCGCCGCAAGGGCAAGCGGAGCGCTAGACTTTTACCGAGATCAGGGGAACGATTTGCCAACGCGTGTCGGACGTAGAAAAACTAATCACTAGCTTCCAAGTTCTTGCGGTTTTCGCCACATGAAATTTCAGTCTACTTATGAAGAAAGCATTGGTTCTTAGCTTAATCCTTACGGCCGTTACCTTGGCGCAGGCTGCGCAGCAACCAGTCGCCGAGTTACCCAGGACTTATATAGACACTACTTACCACCGTCCCAGTGGATCCACGTTGCATGTTCGAAACGGACAGGACTTGCAGGCAACTCTTGATGCAGCTCATCCTGGGGATACCGTCCTGCTGGAAGCCGGGGCGACCTTTACCGGCAATTTTGCGCTGCCGCCAAAGACCGGCGATGCGTGGATCTACATTGAGAGTTCTGCTATCGAAGGCAAGGTTCCTGCCGGCCAGCGCGCGACCGCCGCAGACGCCAGTGCAATGGCCAAGATCCAGACCTCGAACAGCGACTCCGCCATTTCAGTACTGCCGGGTGCAGGCCATTACCGGCTCGTGGGCCTTGAAGTAACGCCGGCGGCTGGGGCGGCTCGGGTTTACAGCCTGGTGAATATAGACTTTGTTACCTCGAAGGTCGAGGCAAAAGTTCGAAGCCTTGCCAAGCGCGTAGCTCCAGGATTGGCGCCCACGGACGTATTTCCGCAGAACATTACCATAGACCGATGCTACCTGCACGGCTCCGACACGCAGGATGTCCGCGAAGGGGTAGCTGCGAATGGTATTGCCGTGGCCATTATCGATAGCTCTATTTCGGATATTCACGACTCCACGATGGACTCCCAGGCTATCCTTTCCTATCGCACGCCCGGCCCAATGAAGATCGTTAATAACTTTCTCTCAGCCACCACGGAAGACGTGATGTTCGGGGGAGCTGGAGACTCCAGCAACCCATATATTCCTTCTGACATTGAAATTCGCGGAAACCATTTCTTCAAGCCGATGGCATGGGACGCTCCTGGCATCACGCTTCCTCCGCACAATAAGTGGGTGGCAAAAAACAACCTGGAGCTTAAGAGTGCTCAGCGTGTAATAGTCTCCGGAAATGTCATGGAAAATAGCTGGATGAGCGGGCAGATGGGCTCATCTGTTCTGCTAACAATTCGTACCAGTCAAAGCGGAAATACTGCCGTAGTGGATGACATTACCATCGAGAGTAATGTCTTAAAGAACGTCATTTCTGGCTTTGCTACCTTAGCCACTGACGATACCTGCGGCGCGAAGTACGGTTATCCCAACTGTACGAATCCGGGTGAGGAGAAGCGGGTGAGGATTGCCGACAACCTCATTCTGTTTGCCAATCCCAAGGGCCCGGGTGGCACGCGTAATTGGGGTCTTGCTCTTCTACCCGAGATGAGCGATCTGGTATTTGAGCACAATACTCTGATTTCTTTTCCGGGAACCATGTGCGATCAGTCGATCTTTTTCGAGAGCGAACAATCGTGGAAGTGGCCGCCGCCGCAGTCCTACACGCACAATATCTGGATACTCGACAATGTACTCTGCCGCCCGCCGACCGGGGATTGGGGTGGGCAGGGAACGGCCGGATTGAGCTACTACATGGGCAATCCTCCGCCACTGGACAAGCGATTCTTCGGGAATGTCATGAGTATTCCCTACGATTACGTCCCGCAGACTTTTCCTCCCAAGAATTCTCTGCAGACAAAGGTTACCTTCGCAAATGCTACGGCGGGAAACTGGCAGCTTGCTTCGCCAAAATGGACCCAGACCACCGATGGTGCGTTGGCCGGCGTTGACATGACCGCACTGAAAGCAGCGATCGAAGGTACCGGGTCCGGGTCCGGTGACAAGAAACCTGATAGCCAACCAGCCCCCGCCTCGGCGGCACATTAGACAAGTCTGCAGGCCCGGTATGAGTGGGAAGCGAACACGAAAAAACGGATAGAGTATCCATGAAGCATCCTACTTCATCGCCGCTTTATGTTGATGGGGAATATCTTCAAAAGAATCCCACCTGGCATGTCGAAGACTCTCCGTGGAAGGCGGCACAAATCTTAAGGGCCTTGTCTCTGCTGCCCAGACCGCCCCGCACAATTTGCGACATAGGCTGTGGAGCGGGCGAGATACTGCGGCAACTGGAGTTACAAATGCCGCCCGAAAGTACGACCGAGTTTGTAGGTTACGACATATCTCCACAAGCGATCGCGTTGGCTCGCTCGCGCGAGAGTCTGCGGACCAGGTTTGTGCAGGGCGATGCGAAAAGCGATGAGCAGCATTTCGATGTTCTGTTGTGTATCGACGTGTTTGAGCACATCGAAGACTACTTCCAGTTCTTAAGGAGTATCCGGTCAAAGGCGGATTATTTTGTCTTCCACATCCCGCTCGAGTTGAATTGTGAAAGCTTACTGCGAAATTTTCTTATTGAGAATCGCGGACTTTACGGACATTTACATCAGTTCACCAGGGATACCGCTCTGGAAGCTCTTCAGGAGTCCGGATACAGCATGATTGGAGAGTTTTACACTCACGGCTATGAGTGCATGCCTGATAACTTTCACTCCAGAATTACGAAGCGGGTTCGGAGGACTATTTTTAGGGCATTACCACGGGTTTCGACCAAGTTGATCAACGGGCTACATGTAATGGTTGTTGCCCACAGCTAGCCGGTATCTTGTTAGCTATCTTACTGCCCAAACTAACCCATCGCAGGAGCTGCGCAGGGGACCGCTTGGCTTTCTGCCGTGAGTGGCTCTTCCAGGTTCTTGAACCATAGCTCCAGCATAAGCAACGCATAGATCTGGTGATGATTGCTGCGGCGGCCGCTGTCGTGCTCCTGTAGCAGATAACGCACGAAATCCGGAGACACGATTCCGCGATCGAGAAAACTTTTTCCCCGCAAACTGTCGTGAACCAACTCGCGCAGCGGTCCGCGAAACCAGTGATCGATGGGAACGCCAAAGCCCATCTTTGGCCGCGTCAGCAGTTCCGGGGGCAGACGGTCGCCGAGAGCTTCCAGCAAAATCCGTTTGCCCTTGCCGTCTTGCCACTTCCAACGGGTGGGAATGCGAGCAGCAAACTCGGCGAAGCGATGGTCCAGCAGCGGACAGCGAACTTCCAGTGAAGCCGCCATGGAAGCGCGATCCACCTTTGCCAGGAAATCGCCTGTGAGCAGATTAGTGGCTTCAAAGTACATCAATTGCGAGCGAATATCGGTGCCATCCGGCAGAAAGTTGTCGGGCAGCATCTGCTGCAGAAACGCGACATCGGCCGGCAACATATACTTCGGAGTCAGCATTCGTTTGCGCAGGAAATAAGGAACGTAATTCTGATTGATATAACGCTCCAGCGCGGTAGGAGATCCGATCGCATGCAGGAAGTTCTTGCCGTAGGCTGAATAGGGTAGCGCATCTGCCGTCAATCGCATCAGCTTGCGCAACGGTCGCGGCACGCGATCGAGGAACGCGTACTTCTGCACCAGATCCATGATCGGGTAGCCGGCAAAAAATTCGTCGCCGCCATCTCCGCTGAGAGCGACCTTCACGTATCGGGCGGTAAATTCGGAAACGATGTAGGTGGGAATCGCCGACGAGTCAGCGAAGGGTTCGTCATAATGACGCACCAACTTATTGATAAGCGCCAATGAATCAGGCCTGACCACAATTTCGTGATGGTCGGTTTTATATTTCTTTGCGACCATTGCCGCGTATTGCAGCTCGTTGTACGCAGCCTCTTCAAAGCCGATAGAGAATGTCTTGACCGGGTCGCGCGACTGCATGGCCATCGAGGCCACCACCAGGCTCGAGTCAATGCCGCCACTCAAGAACGCTCCCAGAGGAACATCAGCGATCATGCGGATACGCACGGCTTCGTCGAACAGGGTGCGTATTTGGTCGCAAGTCTGTGCTTCGGTCAGACCGTTCTGATTTTCTTCCGAGAATGGAGGCAGCCTCCAGTAGCGCCCTTGGCGAATCGATCCGTCGACCGAGCATTCGATCCAGCACCCCGGCATCAGTTTGCGAATCGCCTTGAAGGGGCTGTAAG
>Ga0210398_10002984_pt1 | contig 16297 bp, 17 predicted proteins | sample IncBWC4OmetaG_FD_161047 | JGI IMG/M metagenome (GOLD analysis project Ga0210398, IMG submission 161047) | Forest soil microbial communities from Barre Woods Harvard Forest LTER site, Petersham, Massachusetts, United States - Inc-BW-C-4-O | ecosystem: Environmental > Terrestrial > Soil >... | reverse complement strand
GACCTGTCCGGGCTTCCACCGATGCTGATCCAGGTAGGCGAGCGCGAAGTACTGCTGGACGACTCGAGACGCCTCGCCGAACGCGGCGCCGCACAGGGGATCCCGGTCACATTGCAGGTGGAACCCGCCGCCCCGCACGTTTTTCAATTGTTCGCGTCATTTCTCCCGGAGGCCCGTTCAGCCCTGCGACGGATCGGGGAGTTCATCGGCGCCGCGACGGCAAGGCCAACCTAACGCCCCGACAGAAGGGAACAGTCGGTGAGCCACGCACACCCTCGCGCCGCCGAGGCGGGCGACGCGGAACAGTTCCGTGCTCATGCCAAAGCGGTGTTCGGTGATGTCGCACGCAAGGTCGGCTGGAGGACACGAGCCGCGGCAGGCACCGGCGACAACTACGATCGCGAGCGACGCCGCGACTTCGACCGGCTTCTGGCGGAGGCGGGATGGGCCGGGATTGCCATTCCGAAGGAATTCGGCGGCGCGGGACGCGGTTTGGCCGAGTTAGCTGTCGTTTCTGAAGAGCTTGCAGCACTGGGTATTTCGACGCCATTCAACCGGGTGGCATTGGGCATCGTGGCTCCCGCACTGATGCTGTTCGGCACCGACGGTCAGAAGACGCGCTACATCAACCCCATGCTGTCCTGCGACGAAATATGGTGTCAGGGATTCTCGGAGCCCGACGCAGGTTCCGACCTGGCCGCCCTGCGAACTTCGGCTGAACGCACTGACCGGGGCTGGTCGATCAGCGGGACCAAAGTGTGGACCACGTTGGCCCACGACGCCGACTACTGCTTGCTGCTGGCACGGACGAGCATCGAGGCAACCAAGCACAAGGGCATCACGGCCTTTCTGGTACCGATGGACCAACCGGGCGTGTCCGTCGCGCCGATCACGCAACTCAACGGCGAACAAGATTTCGCCCAGGTACTTTTCGACGGTGCCACCGCGGCCACCGACGCGGTCCTCGGACGCATCGGTGAAGGGTGGAAGGTCGCGATGGCTGCCCTGTCCTACGAACGCTCCCTGCACCTGCTTCAGAGACAGCTCAGGCTGAGCCGAATGGCGGCCGAGCTCGGCACGTCGGTGAATTGGTCACAGGCTGAGGGCGGCGCCAAGGACCGGATGTTGGACGCGATCATCGCCATCCGCAGCCTGGAATGTTCCGTGCAGACTCAGCTCGGGGTCCTCAACGCCGGCGGTCAGGTGGGCGTCGAGGCCAATGCGTCAAAAGTGTTGTGGAGTGAGACATATCAGGCCGTGGCCCGACTCGGCCTGGACCTTGCGCTCGCCGGGCTTGGTCCCAACGTGGCGGCATGGTCTGACGAGTACTACGCCAGCCTCGCCACCAGCATCTACGCCGGGACGAACCAGGTTCAACGCACGATTGTCGCCGAGCGTGCGTTGGGGTTGCCCCGATGAGTGCCGCGCTATCGTTTGACGACGAGGTTGACGACCAAGTCGCAGCCGCGGTCGCCGACGTTGCGCGTGCAGTGTTCGCCGGACACGCCGCAACGCCCCGCGCCGACCTCCTGGGAGCGCTCGGAAAGTCCGATTTGCTCGGACTCGGCGTACCGCAGGATCAGGGTGGCAGCGGTGGCAGCGCGTTGCTTGCCGGTCTGGTCGCCGAGCAGGCGGGCGTGGCGCTGACCCCTCCAGACGTCCTGCACCAATGGGTCGGCGTGGTGGCGCTGGCCGCAGCGGGCGCGGATGTCGAGGACATCGCCGCGGCTTCGGCGGGGACCCTGCCGATCATGGTCGGATTCACCGCAGCCACGGCCAGCGAGGTATCGGTCCCGTTCGTCGTCGATGCCGATCTTTTGTTGCTGTGCACCGACAGCGGGCTCGTCACGTCGCCGGAAGTCGCGGTCGATCCAACCCGGCGCGCCGCCGATTGCTGGAACGCTCCAGACTGGTGGGAGACGACCCTCGCCGTATCTCCGACGGCATCGACGGTGCCGTGGCAGGCAAGGTCGCATCGTGATGTCTGCAATTTTGCGGGTGCGCTCGCCGCGATGTACATGATCGGCGCCGCCGCCGAACTGCTCAGGCAGACGGCCGCCTACGCCGGTGTGCGCACCCAGTTCGGTGCCCCCATCGGCAGCTTTCAAGCCGTCAAACACGCCCTGGCCGACGCGTGGATCGGCCTTCACCATGCCCGCGAACTGGCGGTTGGGGCATTGAAGGGTGGAGCCGGAGGCCTCGATGATTTGTCCCTGGCGGCGCTGGCCGCCGGGTCGGCGGCCCAGGGATCCGCCGAGCGTTGCCTACAGGCGATGGGTGGCATCGGCTTCACCTGGGAGTCCGACGTCCACCGTTACCTGAAAGCCATTGTCCGGCTGCGGCATTGGCCGCTTCCCGAGCAACGGCGGCGCGGGGAACTACGGGCCGCGCTGCTGCCATCGCGTTGACTACCCGCAGAACACCTGGTATTAACTAACTGACCGTTAAACGAATATGGGGAAGCTGGTGTCGCAGGCAAAGCCGAACTATCCCGCGGGTCACGACATCCTCGCGGGCCGCACCGTGGTGATCACCGCGGCCGCCGGCACCGGCGTCGGCTTTGCGACCGCAAAGCGGTGTGTCGAAGAAGGTGCGCGGGTGGTGATCAGCGATCGCCACGAGCGGCGACTGGGGCAAGCTGCCGAGCAACTGTCCCAGATCGCCGCTGTGCCGGTGGTAGGGGTCCCGTGTGATGTCACCGTCCAAGGCGATGTGGATCGACTCTTCCAGACGGCGACCGCCGAAATCGGCCACATCGATGTCCTGGTGAACAACGCGGCGCTGGGAATCATGAGCTCGATCGTGGACATGAGCGACGAGACCTGGTTCAAAGTCCTCGACGTCACACTCAACGGAACGTTCCGCTGCACGCGAGCGGCGTTGCGGCACATGATCCCCCGGTCGTCAGGGGCCATTGTCAATCTCGCGTCCGTCGTCGGCTGGCGGGGCGACGCCAACGCCGCGCCCTACGCCGCCGCCAAGGCCGGGGTTATGGCTTTGACCCGCAGCGCGGCCCGAGAAGCGGGCCCGTCAGGTGTCCGCGTCAACGCCGTGGCCCCCAGCATCGCGATGCACGAGTCATTGTCGAAGGCGTGGGACGCCGCCACTCTCGAAGAGCTGCTCAAACAAGAAATATTCGGTCGGGGCGCCGAGCTGTGGGAAGTCGCCAACACCATCGTCTGGTTGGCCAGCGACTATTCGTCGTACCTGTCCGGTGAATCCATTTCTGTCAGCAGCCAACACCCGTAGCCGCCCGAGCGATCCATCCATGCCAACAGGAGGCAACATGTCCGACCCGTATGACCAGTATTCAAGCTTGGGTTTCGAGCGGCCCGCAGACGGCGTCCTCAAGATCATCCTGAGTGGTCCCGGCCTGAACTCGGTGTCTCGCGACGTTCACCGCGAGCTCGCCGACGTATGGCTGACCGTGGATCGCGACCCCCAGACCCGCGTCGCACTCATTGTCGGAGAAGGACGGGCCTTCTCAGCGGGCGGTAGTTTCGACCTGATTGACTCGGTCAGTTCTGATTATCAGGCGCGGACCGCTGTCATGCGCGAGGCCCGCGACCTGGTGATGAACATCATCAACTGCACGAAGCCGGTGGTGTCGGCCATCCACGGTGCCGCGGTGGGCGCCGGCCTTGTCGCCGGGTTACTGGCGGACGTGTCGATAGTCGGACGCACCGCGAGGATCATCGACGGACACACTCGCCTGGGCGTCGCGGCGGGGGACCACGCGGCGATCTGCTGGCCGATCCTGTGCGGGATGGCAAAGGCGAAGTACTACCTTCTGACCTGCGATGTGCTCACCGGCGAGGAGGCCGAGCGCATTGGCCTGGTCTCCCTGTGTGTCGATGACGACCAGGTTCATCAACGCGGATTGGACATCGCCGTCCAGCTCGCCGCCGGAGCGCAAAACGCCCTGCAATTCACGAAATACGCGCTGAACAACTACTACCGATCGTTCGGCCCGATCTTCGACGCTTCCCTTGTCTATGAGTTCTACGGCTTCGGTGGCCCCGACGTTCTCGAAGGCGTGGCCTCGCACCGAGAACGCCGCAACCCGAATTTCATTTCGTCAGCGACCTGATCCAATGTCCGCTCTGCGCAACGCAGACGCCACGGTAGCCACGGTGGCCACCGTTGACTGTCCTCGCCTGTTGGGCCCGGCTTCGGGCTTGGGATCCGGCCTTGCGGCCGCGATCACGCAGCCCGCCAAGGTCGTTGAGCTTCTCGATGCCGCCGATGTCCGCGGTCGCGGAGGGGCGAACTTTCCCACCGCGACCAAGTGGCGTCTGGCGATGAGCCGGCCGGGGCCGCGGGTCGTGGTCGGCAACGGCGGTGAACACGAACCGGGCAGCGTCAAGGACGCCTACCTGCTTTCCGAGCACCCTGACATGGTGCTGGAGGGCCTCCGCATCGCTGCCGCGGTCCTTGGTGCCGGTAAGGCCGCGCTGCTTCTCGCTAGTCGACTCGCCGGACTGGCTCCCCGCCTCGAAGACACAGCTGAAGAGCTGGTCAAACTCGTTCCGGACGGCCCACCCGTTGACATCGTCGTCGGGCCTGACGACTACCTGGTCGGCGAGGAGACCGCCCTCATCGAAGTCCTCGAAGGTAAGCCCGCCAGGCCAAGATTCCGGCCGCCGCTTGTCGGAGTGCGCGGCTACTGGAGTTATCCCACCGTCGTGCAGAACGTGGAGACGCTGGCCAACGTTGCCTGGGTGATGCGGGCCTGCGCACGCCACGAGCCGGCGCCCGCAGTCGACACGTTCCTGTGGACGGTGTGGGGGGCCGGCCGCGAACCTGTCGTCGGCGAGTCCCGCTTCGGCACGTCGGTCGGTGCGCTTCTCACGGCGGCGGGAGTTCAGCAGTGGCAAGCAGTGACCCTGGGCGGCTACTCCGGCGGCGTGCTGCGGGCCTCCGAAGCCTCGACCCCGCTGATACCCGCGCAGTTGACGGGCGAGGGTCTTTCACTGGGCTCGGCCTCTTTTCGCGTGATCGGCGAAAACGAGTGCCTCGGCGCGCTCGCCGAGGAGGTTCTGACCTTCTTCGCCCAGGAGTCATGCGGCCAGTGCGTCCCATGCAGCCGCGGGCTGCACGATTCGGCTGCTGTCCTGGGCGGTGGTGCGTCGGTGCAGATACCCAGCCTTGACGCCGTCGACGAATATATGACAGAGCTGCCGGGGCGCGGCGCGTGTCGACTACCGGACGCGGCTAGCGCAACATATCGGGCGTTGTGGGCTCGCTTCAGTGCCCAGATCGTCGCCCATCACGACAAACAGTGCAGCTGCCACCGGTGACGTCATCAAGTCAATTGCTGAAAGCGCCGTAGTCGATCATCTTGAGAAACTCCTCGCCGATCGTCTCGACGTCATAGTGTTCGTGGCTGTACCAGCGGTAGACCCAGTTGCACATTCCCAGGACCGCCAGCGACGCGAGTCGAGGGTCAAGATCGGCACGGAATGTACCCTCCTTGATCCCATCCTCGAAGATGTCCTGGACGGCGATTTCGAACTTGCGCTGCCTGCTGACGATCCTGCGCGCACGCGCTTCCTTGCGCAGCGAGGTCTCCTGGAAAAGCACCGCAAAGACGGCCATGTTCTCGGCGATCGAGGCGACGCCGCCGCGGACGAAGCGTTCCAGACGTTCCTTGGCCCCCATCGACGAATCGGTGACAATGGTGGTCTCGTAGGCGAATTCCAGTGCCTGATCACAGATGTCGAAGAGGATCTCCTCCTTACGTTTGTAGTAGTAGTAGATGGCTGCCTTGGTCACCCCCAACGCAGTGGCGAGGTCCTCCATCGACGTTTGGGAATATCCACGGTCCCGGAAGATTCGAGCAGATTCGGCCAGGATGCGGGTACGTTGTGCTTCGTACCGCTCTTGGTTGCGCATTCGTGCCATACATGAACTCCCAAGTTCCGGACACGCCCCTTGACTGGGCCGCCCCGGTCAGTATGTTACTAGCTGCCCGGTGAATTATAGGGAAGGGCGGCGTTGGGTTACGACACTCTCGGGGTGACGACGGACGGCGCCGTGGCAACCATCAGGCTTGACCGGCCCGATCGCGCCAATAGCGTCAACGTCCGAATGGTCACCGAACTACACGACGCGGTAGCCGAACTGGCAGCGGCTAGCGCGGTCCGTGTCGTCATTCTCACCGGATCTGGGCGGTGGTTCAGCCCGGGCGGGGATGTCAAGGCATTTGAGAACGGCGAGTTCGCCGCTGAGGTCGAACAGGGCTACGACCCCCGGAGTTGGCGCATACCCGAGCTGCTGCACGGGATGCCGCAGATCACGATCGCCGCGGTGAACGGGCCCTGCGCCGGAGCGGCCTTCGGCTGGGCCTGCGCCTGCGATATCCGGGTAGCGGCGCGCAGTGCGACGTTCTCGACCGCCTTCCTCGGTCTGGGCCTATCGGGTGACATGGCCGTGCCGTGGACGCTGTCGCGCATCATCGGCAGCGGTCCAGCGAGGTGGCTGTCGTTCATTCCCGATCGCTTCGGCGCCGATCGTGCCTACGAACTCGGCCTGGTCAGCCAACTGTTCGACGACGAGGCACTCTCCGCCGAAGTCGCGGCGCTGGCCCGGCGGCTCACTCGCTACGACGGCCAAGCGCTTCAGCGCCTCAAACAGCATTACCTGATCGCGGAGACCTCGACGCTGCCGGAGTCGAGCGACGTCGAGATCAAGAGCATGGATCTGCGGCAGATGGCGGCAGCCTTTACAAAGCCCGCGTCCGACCGCGGGTGACACAAACTCACCTGCTTGCCCTATAACTGGCCCTCCGGTAAACTAATAAGGTGCTCAGCAATGCTTCGAGAGCGCCATCGATCGAGGGAGGCCGATCAAGTGCCACGCGTTGAGCCAATTGGCACGTTGTGTATGGGGCACGGAATGTGCGTTGAGCTTGCGCCGGAAGTGTTTGAGCTGTCCTACGGCTGCGTCGACATCCCGAAGCCGAACATCGACGCCAGCGACCCGGAGCTGGTAGCGAGGGTGCGCCAGGCGGTTTATCGCTGCCCCGCAAAGGCCTTGCTCATCAGTTCCGAGTGAGCCGCACGACCATTCGCCACAGCACACTCGTCAAAGCCAGAGAGGGTTCCCATGGCCACCACTGAAATGCCGATGCGCATCTACGCGCCAGGACAGTTCGAGGCCGACACCCTACCGGGCGGGGAGTACCGAGAACTCGTGATCAGAATGTGCAAGGAAACCGGGGAGATGGCCTCAAACCCGGAGTTTTTGAAAAACGTCAAGATCCTGGCCGACAAGGTCGACCTCGCCCCCACCGCAGCCGACCGAGTCAGGATGGCAAGCTTTTACGCCGATGAGATGCGCCACGGCTACATTTTCGAGTCGCTTCTTGTTGAATTGGGCTACGACACAACGGATCCTGCCAACTACACCAGCATCGAGGCGCTCAATCTGATCGACCAGATCACCACCTGGTGCGACTTGGCCGTTTTCAACGCGATCATGGATCGCGCCGGCGGGATCATGCTTCGTGACTACACCGAATCCAGCTACGGCCCGCTTGGCCGGGCCGGCGCCTGGGTCGCCCGCGACGAACGAGGTCACGCCAACATGGGTGTCACCCACCTGCGCTGGTGCCTGGAGAACCTCGACGACGGGTTCGAGCAAGCCAATAAAAGCCTCAAGCGCTGGTATCCCATGGCCCTTGACTTCTTCGGCCGCAGCAACAGCACACGCCAATGGCGCTACATCGAACTGGGCTTTCGCACCAAGACCAACGAGCAGCTGCGTCAGGAATACACCGAGGAGGTCAACTCGGTTCTCGAGGGCCTCGGCCTGACCATCCCTGATCCCACGGCCAACCGCCACTTCGTGTGATGGATACCCGAATCGTCCGGCCGGGCCTGCAGATCCGAGTCAATCTTGCCCAATGCACCGGTGCCGGCGACTGCGTGAGGGTCTGTCCCGAGGTATTCGTGATGGATCGCTACGGCTATCCCATCGTGCAGCATTCCGTTGACATGCAGGACCGCCAGCTACGGTCCAGGATCATCGAGGCGCGCACCCGCTGTCCTGAACAAGCCATCGTGGTCGAAACGCTTCAGGATTAAGCCCGTGTCCAAGATCCGGTCGGATATCGCCTGGAGCACCCCGGACCGGATCACGATCCGCGGCAAGGATCTGCCTGGCGAGATTCTCGGCAAGATGAATCTGGCCGAATTCTCCTTCTTTCAGCTGACTGGCAGCGAACCCACCACCGGTCAGTCACGTGTCTACAACGCGATTCTGATCGCGTTGGTGGAGCACGGCCTGACGCCCAGCGCCCTGGCTGCCCGGCTGACCTACGCCGGCGCTCCCGAGTCGCTACAGGCGGCCGTCGCTGCAGGCCTCTGCGGGCTGGGCAGCGTGTTCGTCGGAACCACCGAGGGCGCCGCGGTGATGCTCCACCAGGCACTCGCCGAGGATGACGGCACCCTGGACCTCGCCGAGACCGCAGCCAGGATCGTCGCCGACTTCGGCGCCCGTGACGCGATCATTCCCGGCTTGGGCCACCCCTTTCACAAGCCAATCGACCCCCGCACGCCGCGCTTGTTTGAGATTGCCGCCGACAACGGGCTCTCGGGCCGCTACGTCGAGCTCATCCAGCGGGTCGGCCATGAGGCCGAGAAATCAATGGGCAAGCCACTGCCGGTAAACGTCACCGGTGCCATTGCGGCGCTGACCGCCGAACTGGGAATTCCGCCACGCATCGTCCGCGGGCTGGGCGTGATGGCCAGGGCCATCGGGCTTGTCGGACACCTTCTTGAAGAAAGCACACAACCGCTCGCGCTGGAACTCTGGCACCGCACCGACAGCGAGGCCAGCGCGCATCTACGCCCGCACCCGCCACAGACCGCGCCGGAAACTGCCCACCGCAGCGGTGGTCCTGGATCGCTCAACGAGCCGACATGACGCTGCGCGCGCTCGTAGCCGTGCGCGACATGCGGCGCGGGTCAACGTATCCGCAATTTCATGCCGAAGAAACCCTCCCGCGCGGCGGGCGAATACGTTATCTTACTATCCATCCGGTCAATTTTTGGTGCGGTCGGCAGCGCCCAACGGCAGCATCGCGACGCGGACGCGTAAACCCGCAGCCGACCCCACCACGACGAGAGGGCTGCTCATGGTAGATACCCAAGCCGGCGTGGCGCCGCAGCTGGACGGTTACGACCCCACCAATCCAATGGAGTTCGTCAATCCTTTCCCCTCGTGGGCCCGGGCACGGGGGGAAGCGCCTGTCTTCTTCAACGAGACGCTCGGCTACTGGCAAGTCACCCGGTATGAGGACATCGCGACGGCGGCGCGCGACACCAAAGCTTTTAGCTCCGAGGGCTTCTTCTCAACCGTGCACATCTTCGAGGAGAACCGCGACCTCATCCCCAAGGGGCTGGCGATCTGGACCCCCGCGCTAGTCAACGCCGACCCGCCCGCCCACACCGGAGTCCGCAAGGCGAGCGATCCGGCGTTTCGCAAGTCGCGGATCTCGGCCCTCGAAGACTCGATCCGCGCGCAGGCCAACGAGCTGATCGACAAGTTCGTCGATGACGGTCAGACCGAACTGGTCGAGAGCTTCAGCGTTCCGCTCCCGTTGATCACCATTGCGCACATCCTCGGGCTGCCCGCCGACCGCTACAACATGACCGAAATGCGCCGCTACTCAGACGAACTGGTGGCGTCGGTCAACCCGCACATGACCCAGGCTGAACAGCGCGAGCTGTTCCAGCACTACGGCGGGTTCTACCAGTACTGCGAAGATGCGATCAACCATGCCCGCAACAATCCGGGCGACACGGTGCTGTCCGACCTGGTGACCGCTGCCGCCACCGTCCACAGAGAAGAGCTCAGCGACCAGGTGCTCGTCGGCGTGGTGGCCACATTGATCTTCGGTGGCAACGAGACCACCCGCAACATGATCACCACCGCGATCATGTGTTTGCTCCACAATCCCGAGGCGCTCGATCGCGTGCGCGAGGATCCGCAACTGGCGGCGGCGGCCGCTGAAGAGGCCCTGCGGTACAAGTCCTCGATCGCCGGCTTGTTCCGGCTGACCACAGAGGACGTGGAACTTGGTGGCGCGACGATCCCGGCCGGGTCGCTGGTGCAACTGTGCTGGGCGGCCGGCAACCGGGACCCGGAGGTGTTCGACAACCCCGATCAATTCCGGCTGAATCGGCCAAACGCCGTCAAGCATCTCGCATTTGGCCGCGGTGCGCACTCCTGTCTAGGAGCAGCCCTGGCGCGCTTGGAGCTGACAGTCGCGATTCAGGAGCTGCTGTCGCGCCTTCCGAATCTTCGGTTGGTCCGTGAGCCCGAGTTCCCGGCCGATTTCGTCATCAATCCGACGGTCCTCGGTGTGAAACACCTCGAGATTGCGTGGGACCCGAATTGACCGGCCACAGCAGCTAGCAGCACTAAGTGCGAGATCGCAGATCGCGAAGGAACCCTTCGACCGCCACGCAGAATATGTCGTTGTCATCACCGGCGACCATGTGTCCGGCCTCGGCGACGTCGACCATCCGCGAGCCTGGGATGACACTCAGTAATTCACGGGCACCCTCGGCCGTGACGACATCAGATTCGGCGCCGCGAATCAGCAAGGTGGGCACCCGAATTGAGCGGGCAGCGTTCGCGGCGCGCTCAATCACCCCGCGATCGGGCTCACGGCTATTGTGCGCGATGAATGCTGGATCCCAATGCCAGTGCCACCGCCCGTCATCGCCCAATCGGACATTCTTGCGAAGGCCATCAAGATTGGTTGGCCGCTTGCGGTGCGGGTTGTAGGCCGCGATCGCATCGGCGACATCTTGCAGAGAATCAAAGCCGTCCATCCCCGAGCACATGAAGGCGGTAATTTTCTCGATGCCGGCCAGCTCAATCGACGGGGCCACGTCAACAAGGACCAGACCGCGCAGCAGGCCGCCGCTCTCACCCTCGCCGACCAGTGCGGTCATGCCGCCCATCGACGCGCCGATCACTACCGGCTTCTCGCCGACCGCCGCCACAACGGACACCAGGTCCGCAACAAGGCTGTCCATCTCGTAATCGTCGGGCCCGGCGCCCCAGTCGCTGTCGCCGTGTCCGCGGGTGTCCATCGCTATCGCATCCCAGCCGGTTTGTGCCAATCGCTGGCTGGTACGCGACCACGAATGCCGCGTCTGGCCGCCCCCGTGTAGCAGCAACACGGTGCCCACCGGATTCGGGGCGGCCCAGCGGTCGCCGACCAAGCGCACGCCCGCGGATCCGATGACAGTGAACGGTTCAGATTGTGGCACTGGCGATTTAACCGGTTCAGATGTCATCTGTGCGCTAGTCGCGGGAGAGGATGGTGGCCAGTGCCGCAGCGCCATCGGTTCCCAGCCATCCGCCGCCGTTCTGTGCGATGCCGACTCTCGCCTGTGGGACCTGCCGCGAACCGGCGCGCCTGCGCAGCTGATCGGCGAGCTCGACGATCTGGGCGAGGCCGGTCGCGGCGATGGGGTGCCCTCGCGACAGCAGGCCGCCGCCGGGATTGACCGGAATTCGGCCCCGAAGACTGGTCGCGCCGGAGCGCAGTAGGTCGGGACCGCCGCCTGCCGGGCAGAGCCCCATAAGTTCGTAGTCGATCAGCTCAGCGGGTGCCGCGGCGTCGTGCAGCTCGACGATGTCGAGGTCATCGGGTCCCAGGCCGGCTTGGTCATAGGCCATCCGGGTGGCGATCTCGACTGCCTCGGGCTCGTCAGGATCCCGGTCTGTTCCCGATACGAGAATCGATGCCCGTATCCGCACGGCCCTGAAGACCCCGCGGGAAGCCAGCTCGGGGGAGCAGACGATGACCGCGGCGCCGCCGTCGCTGACCGGGGAGCACATCGGCAGGGTCAGGGGGTCGGCGATCGTCCGTGCCGACAGCACGTCCTCGACGGTGGTGGGGTCGGTGAAATGTGCGTAGGGATTGTTAGACCCATTGAAGCGGCTCTTCTCAACAACTTTGGCAAAATCCTCGCGGGTCGCGCCGCTACGTTCCATGTAGTTTCGCGTGTTGCGCGCGTAAAGCTCCATGAACGAGAACGGTGGGGCGCCCTCGTGCACCTCGACACCCGTGCTGATCGCTTGCTGCGCACGCTGTTTGTCTTCGTGCGACATCTTCTCCACCCCAACCGCGATCGCGGCTTCGACCTGACCGGAGGCCACCGCCAGCCAGGCAACATGGAACGCGGTGGATCCTGTGCCGCAAGCATTCTCGACGTTGATCACCGGGACGCCCAGCAGCCCGGTATTGCGCAACGCTAGCTGTCCGCGAATCATCTCCTGGCCGGTCATGATTCCGGCGACGGCGTTTCCGAACACGGCCATGCCGACTTCTTTGACATCGAGCCCGGAGTCCTCGAGGGCGCAGTGCACGACGTACTCGGTCATGTCCCGCACCGTGCGTTCAGGATATCGACCGAACTGGTTGATGCCCGTGCCGCTGATAAACACGTCACGCATGGTTGCTCCAATCCAGTTGGCGGGCGGGCCTTGACTGCGACGCGAAGGCCTCAGTTGAAGAAGACGCCGCCGTCGACGTTGACGATTTGTCCTGTCATGAAGTCGGAGTCGCTCGACGCAAGGAACAACGCGGCGCCGACAAGGTCGGTGGCCTCTTCGGGACGCTTCAGTGTCTGCATGGACACCACCATCTCACCGAGACCCTCCAACTCGGATTCGGCCATCATGTCCTTGCTGGCTTGGGTCATCGTGAAGCCCGGGGTGATGGTGTTAACGCAGATGTTGAAGTCACCCAGTTCGCGAGCGAGGCCGCGTGTCATGGCGATGACCGCGCCCTTAGAGGCGATGTAGTGCAGGACACCGGCGACTCCGACGAGCGCCGTACCCGAGGAGATGTTGATGATCTTGCCGTACTTCTGCTCCTGCATGGCAGGGGCGACCGCGCGGCATGTCAAGAACATTCCCTTGACGTTGACCGCCATCACCCTGTCCCACTCGTCGAGGTCGAGGTCCTCCCAGTAGGTGAACACCAGCCCGCTGTAGATGGCGGCGTTATTCATCAGCACGTCGATGCGACCGAAGGCCTCCAACGTTTTAGCGGCCATTTCGTTGGCGGAGTCGGGGTTGCTGACGTCGGTATGCAGGCCAATTGCCTCGCCGCCCGCGGCCCTGATCTGCTCCACCGTCTCGGACGAGTCGGCGATCTCGGCCACCGCCACTCTGGCGCCCTCGCGCGCGAACGCCGTGGCGTAGGCCTGACCGATTCCCTTCCCGCCGCCGGTGACGATGGCGACCCTGCCGTCCAGGCGGCCCATCAGACCGTCACCTCGCCGGCATCGATGGCTTCCTCGTAGGAGCTCGTCATGATCTCCACCGGAAGCGCGGTCAATGCAACCACGGACCCCTTCACCTTGAGCTTGCGACGCATGAGCGCCTGAGTCGCCGACAACTTGCCCGCGAACAGCTTGACCCAGTCATCGCTCAGCGCGGTCGCAGTCACGACCGGTGCCGAATCTGGTTCGCCTTCAACAAATTTCGCCCGCCCGCTGGCATCTATATGCCACGTGATGTCCGGATAGTCGATGGTGCCGAACGCCATGGTCTTGTTGGAGCCGTCCAGTCCCCGCATCTGGGGTTTGTCCACCGATCGCGCGAACACCGCGGCGATCGTTGCGTGGTATTTTTCCTTCTCCATGCCAGAACTCCTCCGTTCAGCTGTGTGGACTTTTGCCGCAACCGTTTTCGCCGGTCACTGCATGCGGTTGGTGAGGTAGCGAAATTCCGTGTATGCCTCCAGGCCCGCCACACCGAATTCACGCCCGATCCCGCTTTGTTTGAAACCGCCGAAGGCGCAGCTGATGTCGAGACCGGACATGTTGTGGGCGTTGATCCAGGTGGCTCCGGCCTGCAGCTCGCGACTGAGCGTGAACGCCCGGTCGGCGTCGGCCGACCAGACAGATGAGCCCAAGCCGTAGTCGGTCGAGTTGGCCAGGCGCACCGCCTCGTCCTCGGTGGCGTACGGGATGACCGGCAGGGCGGGGCCGAACTGCTCTTCCAGGACCAGTCGTGTCGAGTGCGGCACGTTGGTGACCACGGACGGCAGCAGGAAATAGCCGTCGTCGGTGTTGATTTCCGCCTGCATCCGGCCCAAGGGCGTAATCGCCGCACCCGCTGCGCGAGCCTCCTCGACAAGCTCGCGGACGCGGTCATACTGCATTTTGTTGTGTACCGGCCCCATCGTGACGTCCTCATCGAGGCCATCGCCGACCACGGTTGCGGCCAGCCCGTCTGACAGCGCCGTGACGAATTCGTCGTGGCGCGACTGCGGGACATAGACACGTTTGATCGCCATGCAGATTTGCCCGGAGGACATGAAGGTTGCGCCGATCAGTTGCTCGATGAAGTCCTCGTCGATCACGACGTCATCGAGCAGGATCGCGGCATCGTTGCCGCCCAGCTCGAGCAGGACGTCCTTCAGGCCCTGCGATGCTTCCCGCATGACGCTCTTGCCGTTCGCGACGCTTCCGGTGAACGACACCTTGCGGATGCTGTCGTGATGGATGAGGGCCTGGGCGACGTCCGCACCCCCGTGAACGACCGACAGGGCGCCCGGCGGGAATAGATGTGCAATCGACTCCACGACACGGGTAATGGCCAGCGGTGTCGTGGGCGCTGGTTTGAGAACAACGGGATTGCCGCAGATCAGGGCGGGGAAGAGCTTGAGCGCCGACAGTCCGACGGGGGCGTTCCACGGGGTGATGGCGGCCACTGGGCCGACCGGCACGCGGGTGGAGATGCGGCGCCCGGCTCCGTCGTCGAGCACCTCGTCGGCGAACACCTGCTCCGCGACGGTATTGATGTATTGGGCCTCGATCTGGGCGAAAGCAAACTCCACGACAGCTTCGGGCAGAATCTTGCCCTGCTCGCGGGTGAGCAGCACGTCCCACCCGAGGTCGCCCGCCTTTTGCTCGATGATCGCTGCGGCCGCCGAGGCGATTGCCACCCGCTCAGCGACGGGGACGGCCGCCCACTCCGGTGCCGCCTTCGCAGCGGCTTGTGCGGCGTCGTCGACGTGTTCCAACGTCGCCACACTCACCCGGCCGACGACCTGAGATGTCTTGGCCGGGTTGCGGATCTCCCATTCTTCCTTGCCCGTGACAGGCTCACCGGCAATGAGACTGAGGGCGCTCTGCTCGGCATATTTGGTCACGATGTGGTCGTTCCTTCGCTGTGGGCTAGCCGGTCTTTGGTCCGGCGGTTGAGGGCGTCGGCCCGCAAGTCGACCTTGCGAACCTTCATCGTCACCGTGCGGGGCAGAGCGGCGACGAACTCGATATAGCGCGGGACCATGTACTTCGGCAGGGATTCCTGCAGGTGAGCCCAGATGTCGTCGGCGGTCGGATTTCTACCGGCGACGGCAACGATGCAGATCTTGACTTCGTCCTCGCCGGTGTCCGACGGGACTGCTATCGCGGCGGACTCCAATACATCCGGGTGCCGGTTGGTGGCGGCTTCGACCTCGTAGGCGGAGATATTCTCGCCGCGGCGGCGGATGTAGTCCTTAAGTCGCTCGACAAAGTAGTAGTTGCCATGCTCGTCGCGCCGGAACCCGTCACCCGTGTGAAACCACCCGTTGCGCCAGGCGTGCGCCGTTTCTTCGGGCATCCGGAAATATCCGGCGTTGAGCGCCCACGGATGGCGTGTCCGGGCCACCAGTTCGCCTATCTGGCCGACGGACACCTCCATGTCGTGCTCGTCGACCAGACGCACCTCCAGGCCCGCCGGTCCGGCCACGGCGCGGCCACACGCCCGATAGTCATCGACGTGTGCGCCCGAAGCGAAAGCCACGCCCAGTTCGGTCATTCCGAACATGGTCCGGGTTCGCACACCGAACCTGAGATCGAATTCCCGATGCTCGGGGATCATCGGCACCGCGAAAAGGGTGCGCAGGGTGTGGTCGGTGTCGTCGTTCCTGGCCGGTTGCTGGTAGAGCGGTGCTGTGAACGCGAAGGCCATCGTTGCGCCGTACCGACGCACATCGGACCAGAACTCCGTTACCGAGTACCGTTTTCGGGTGACCAGCCGTCGACCGGTCAGCGCCATTTGTGCGACGCAGTGCCGGCCCAAGAGATGGTAAAACGGCAGCGCGCAGTAGTAGACCTCGTCGGCCAAGACCTCTTCAAGCGGAAAGGCGCTCCGTGCGGCGGCATCGAGCATTCCCCACGGAATCAGCACCCCTTTGGACGGCCCCGTGGTCCCCGATGTGAAGATGATGCACGCGATATCCCAGGGTTGGGGGGGGGCCAGGTCCGGGATC
>Ga0210398_10002978_pt1 | contig 16323 bp, 19 predicted proteins | sample IncBWC4OmetaG_FD_161047 | JGI IMG/M metagenome (GOLD analysis project Ga0210398, IMG submission 161047) | Forest soil microbial communities from Barre Woods Harvard Forest LTER site, Petersham, Massachusetts, United States - Inc-BW-C-4-O | ecosystem: Environmental > Terrestrial > Soil >... | reverse complement strand
AACTCGTTCCTGGTGCCGACCAGCTTCTCATCGGTGAAGTAAAGCCCGCTTTCAGGCGTTGGCCGCGAACCTGACTCCTCTCCCGTCCGGCGGGGGAGGAGCGTCAGGCGCTCACCATGTTGTGGCGTGCGGGCGGTAGCGTTGGTTCATGACCCTAAGACGCCGGGCCATCACGCGCATGACCATCAGGGCAAAATCCGGCGCCTCGGCGATGAGCGCCAGGAATTCCGTTCGATCGAGCCTGATCAACTCGGTGAAGGTTCCGGCAATGACCGACGCGCTCCGCGGCTTCGTCCGGTCGACAAGCGCCATTTCGCCAACAAGCCCGCCGCTCTCGACGACCTCATAAACGGCCGAGCCGCTCATCACCCGTAGCGTGCCACGCGACACGATGTAGAGCGCGTCACCGTCATCCCCCTCTCGGAAGAGGAAATCCCCCGGCTTCAACGAGATGGTCGCTGGCAGACCGCGTTGAGCGGCAACGGTCGCAAAGTTGCACTCGTCGAGCATGTCTGAACCCCGCAGCGACCGGCATCCGACGGCTCGCACCCTTAACGGCGCGTTAAATTAACCCTCTTCCTGCCTGCGGCTGCGGGCCGTGCGGTCACTCGTATCCGCCGACGATGAACTTCTCGTCGATCGTGAAGGTCTTGATGCGGCCGATAAAGAGGGCGCCGTCGTCGTGTAGGCGCTTTGCCTCGGCCGAGGCATTGGCGCGGGCCATCGCCTCGGCATCGTCGAACCAGGTTTCGGCGACGCCGTCGACCTCGACATCGGTCTCGGGGATGTCGGGTCGGGTGCGGGTCGCGACGATATGGTTTTGCACGTAGCGGCGCATGCCCGGCACCGCATGGGCGAGCGGCGCGTGGGTCTCGACCCAATGACGCACGAACTGCTCATGCGTCAGCTCTGGCCGTCGGGTCAGCAACGAGATGCTCTTGATCATCGGGGCTCTCCTGAGGCGGAAAGCCAAGTCTACCTTGCGCGGACGCCTTCGAGGAACAGCGTCACCGCGTTGCTGGCATGGGCCGAGATCTCGGCGGGGCTGAGCGGCGGGCCAAGGCCGAGCGCGCGTCGCTGCGGCGCCGTAACGATACTGAAGATGAATTGCTCGGCGGCAAAGCGCGGGTCGATCGCGCGCAATTCGCCGCTCCGGATGCGTGGCTCGAGCTGGCTGGCGATACGCTCGATGCCGTTCGCGGCGCCCAGCTCGAACATGATCCGGGCGAGGCCGGGGAAGCGCTCGGCCTCGTGGATCACCAGCCGGTGCAGCGCCAGCCCCTCCGGGGTGAGCGCGATCCGCAGCATCTGCTCGGCGGTGCTGCGCAACCCGTCGGCGAGGTCGGGCGACGAGAGCATGGTCGCGTCCAAGGGCGGCAGCCAGCGTTCGATCAGGCGGCGCACCACCGCCTCGAACAGCCGCTCCTTGCCGGGAAAGCGATGATAGAAGGTGCGCTTCGAGATGCCGGCATGCTTGGCGACCGCCTCGATGCTGGTCGCGCCAAACCCGTGGCCGAGAAACAGCTTCTCCGCCACGTCGAGAATACGGTCGGCGAGTTGCGCCGATTGCTGACGCGATGGGCGCCCGCCGCGCCCCCGCGATTCCGATCGCGCCTCAGCCCGGCCGTGCGGCATGCTAGGCCCCAACACTTGTCACCCCATTGACGTAATAGGCAGAAACTTACTCGATGTCTCCCCAAACGCAACCGGAGCGTTCTTTTTCGCCAGATATGACATGCATTGGCAGCAGTTTGGCGCAGGCCGGCGCGCACGGACACAGGCAGCATCTCTTGGCAATGCCGCTAATGATTCGCAGGGGAGCCTTGGCTGGGTGACGAGCCAGACGCTCGGGCCGTCAGAGATCAAGAAACGCCGTTTCGTTCTTGCCCTGCAGCACCAAGTCGAAGCGATAGACGCCTCCGTCGCCCTTCCGCGCGATCAGCGTGTTGCGCACGCCGTCATCGTCGATGCCCGACAGCAGCGGGTCGGCCGCGTTGCCTGCCTCGTCCGAGAAATAGATGCGGGTGAAGAGCTGCTTCAGCAGGCCACGGGCGAAGAAGGCGACATTGATGTGCGGCGCCTGCAGCGCATTGCCGCGCCCGGGCACCGGGCCGGGTTTGATCGTGGTGACCTTGAAGCGACCCTGCGGGTCGGTCGCGACGCGGCCGTAGCCGTGGAAATGCGGGTCGATCTTCTTGTCGACCTGTTCGTCTTCGGCATGGTCGTAGCGGCCGGCGGCATTGGCCTGCCATAGCTCGATCACTGCGTCGGGCACCGGCGCGCCGTCGCCGTCGCGCACCTCGCCCTCGATGACGATATGTTGCCCCTCGGGGTTGCCGCGCGTCATATCGGCCCATTCCGGCCGGTCGAGCCCGAGCGCGAAAAATGGCCCGACCGTCTGCCCCGGTGTTGGGATGAGCTTAGTGGCCCCGGGCTTAATGGCCATGGGCTTTGGCCTCGAACGGGGTCGCCTCGCGGCCGCGCAGCACCATGTCGAAGGAATAGCCGAGCGCCCATTCGGGCTGGCTCAAATTCGGGTCGTAATCGGCGATCAGCCGCACCCGCGCTGCTTCGTCGGCGGTGCTCTGATAGATCGGGTCGTATTGCAGCAGCGGATCGCCGGGGAAGTACATTTGCGTGATCAGCCGGGTGACGAAACCGCCGCCGAACACGCCAAAATGCAAATGCGCCGGGCGCCAGGCATTAGGGCTGTTGCGCCAGGGATAGGCGCCGGGCTTGATCGTCACAAAGCGATAGCGCCCTTCGCCATCGGTCACCGCCTGGCCGGCGCCGGTGAAATTCGGGTCGAGCGGCGCGTCGTGCTGATCGACCGGGTGGTGGTAGCGGCCAGCGGCGTTGCATTGCCACAGCTCGACCAGTGTGGTGGGGATCGGCCGTCCGTCCTCGTCGAGGATGCGGCCGGTGACGATGATCCGCTCGCCGAGCGGCTCGCCCTTATGCTGCTTGGTGAGGTCGGTCTCCTCGGGGCCGGCCCACCCGCCTGTAAAGCTCGGGCCGGTAATCTCTGACAGCGTGTGCTCGAACCGGATCAGCGGCCGGGTCGGCGAGCGTTTCACCGTGCTCGCGTAATCGGGGTAGAGATAGGGCGGTTGCGCGCCCTCGCGGTGGCGGCCATAGGCGGGGGGTTCGGCCATGCGGTCCTCGCGTTTGCTGGTCGCGGCAAGCTGATCCGGTTGCCCGCCGCGGGTCAAGAGGGGGATACTGGTTTCGGCGCGCCTGCCCGATCGGGCAGGCTTCGCCCAAATGACATTTCACGGAGGCAACGATGGCTCTGCGCAAATTCATCATCGAGCGCGACATCCCCGGCGCCGGGACGCTGGAGCGCGAGCAGCTGCGCGGCGCGGCCGCCAAGTCCAACGGTGTGCTGCGCGAGCTTGGACCCGATATTCAATGGGTCGAAAGCTACGTCGCGGCTGACAAGACCTTCTGCGTCTATCTCGCGAAGGACGAAGAGATCATCAAAAAGCACGCCCAGATCAGCGGCTTCCCGGCCTCCAAGATCACCGAAGTGCGCAAGATGATCGATCCAACCACAGAACATTCGCCCTGAACGCGATAAGTATATCTGGCGGATTACAGGGAATTAATCCCGGCATCGCGACGTTCACTCCATGCGGCTGACCCCCCGGTCGCATGTTGAAAAAATGGAGATCGCGATGCCCCACCGGACATACGGCGGGAACAGGTTTGGCCTCGGCGTGTTCGCCGCGCTGGCGCTCGGTATCGCCCTCTCTGGGCCGGCTCTGGCGCAGACGCGGACGCTGACGGTGCTGGCCGACGTGCCGGCGTTGATGCCGGCGCCGTACCATCCCAATGCGACGGCCGCGGTGTACAGTTCGACGCTCTACGACGGCTCCACGTCTAACGGCGGCGTGCGCTACTGGCACTAGACGCGCGCTCACCAAGAGCAGGCGTCGCCCGGAGCGCATAGCCGCTCCAGCGTCGCGGTGAGGGGCAGGAACCAAATTTTTACCGTCATCGACAGCGGAGTCAGCGTGCCGTCATCCGACAGTGTGAGCGACGCGGGCCGTGGCGCATCGTCGGGGTCCTCGTCCTCGCTGCTTTCGCCCTTGAAACCGGCGATCGCCCGCAGCACCAGCGCCAGGTGAATCCCGGGGTCTGACGGGTCGCGCGGCAGCACCCGTACCTCGGCGTTAAAGCGGCGCGCGCCGTCATAGACCGGGATCGTGAATTGCTTCTCCCCGCGCCGGACTGCCGCGCGGATCGCGGTGATGGTGCTTAACGGGTCGATGACGTCGCGGCGGAACTGCTCTTTCAATTCAGGTTTGCGGCTGGTGTCGCCGGGGCCGCGTTCGGCGATGAGCGCACCGTCGCGCTCGACAAAATTCATCCGCAGCGCACGATCCTTGCGCTTGCGTAGGTCGTAATTTGCGTCGAAGCGATTGGGTGAGGGGACCTGGCCGCCACCGAGCCGGCCTTGTGCGACCGCTGTGCCGCGAAAATGTGTCACCACATGCGGCAGCCCCTCGCTGCCGATCGCGATCTCGTCGCGATACCCATCGGGGCCTTCGTGCAGCGCGAGCCGGATGTGAGCCGCCGGCAACCCGGCCCAGCTCGCACTGTAAACTGCCGTCAGATCGTCGGCCGGCGCGGTGGCAGCGCCCAAAAAAAGCGCGGCGGCGCAGGCGAGGGGCCTGGCCGCCGTCGTGATCAGCGCTGCAACCTGCTACTGCAGCCGGGCGATGCCCATCGCCGCGCCAAAGCGGTTGGCGCAATCGAGCGGGTTGCCGTATTTGCGGTGCACCGCCGTGTGGTGCGCACAGGCGAGCAGCAGCCGGTCGCGATCGTGAGCCTGGTTTTTGGCCCAGTCCTCGAGCGTGACCTGGCCGATCTCCTGGTTGTGCGGGTCGTTGCCCATGCGCGCCGCCATCAACGCCAGGCGCCGCACCAGCGGGCCGCGATCCTTCTGATTGTCGAGATAGGCCTTGGTCCAATCGACGCTCGCCTTGCCGTCGAGGGCGAGCAGCGCCTGGTCGAGCCGGTCGAGGATTTCGCCGCCCGTTAGTTTCGACGCGCCGGCCGGGGCCTTGGGTTTGTTGGGCTCGGCGTCGTTGATGCCCTTCTGGTGCCACGCCGCGCGGTTCAGATACGACGTCGCAGTATAGAGCAGCTTCAGCTGCTGCTTGTGTTGGAAGTTATCGAAGTACCACGCCATCGTGTTGAGGTACTCGAAGCAGTGCTGCGGCAGCGAGAAATTGTTGACGCCGCGCGTTTCGAGGATGACCTGAGCCGAGGCGACCTGCAGCGCATCGAGAATGCGGCGCGGGCTCTTGCCAGTCTTCAGCAAGTTCGACAGCACGTCGACATAGCCCGGCTCGGCGTCGCGGATGACGGCCTTCTCGAACCCCGTCTGCTCTTCGGGCGACAGCGGCTCCTTGTTGTTGGCGAGGATGTTGGCTTCCGCTTCCGTCACGCCGCCATAAGGAATGGCGGAGATCGTCGCGCCTTCAAGGAAGAGCTGCACCGCGTTGCAGGCCATCTCGTAGGTCGAGTACCAGCGGGGGCCGACCGCGACATCGAGCGCGCCGGCATAAACGACATTATGCGCGTCGTCCCACCCGAGGAAATTGCCGAGATCGACCGTCGCGCGGGCGCGAAACGCCTTGTGGCCAGTCGTGTAGGAGCGGTTGTAGAGCGCGCGGTCCTGCACATCCATCAAGCCGGCATGGACCAGCTGCGCCAACACGGCCTTGCGCTCCGACGGGTTCTCCATGAGCCCAAGGAACACGCGGTAGGCTTCCAGCACGTTGCCGCGATGCACCAGCGTCATCCAGTGGTCGAGCCGCTCCTGAAGCGACCCGTCGAGCCGTTCCGGCTCCTGGTCGGCCCAGACGACTTCCGGCATCGGCGGCGGGCCCGGCGGCATCGACCAGCCGGGAGAGCGTGCGTAATGGCCGGGCGCCTTCAGGATCTTCTGGTTCCAGATGTCGAGCCCGGTCGGGATGTACCAAACCGTCTGCGCATAGGGCAGCGCCGCGCAATCTTCCGGCACCAGCTTGGACAGCTGGATCGACGCGCGCGCCGATAAGAGGCAATGGTCGTTGTTGACGAAGTTCACATAGCCGTCGTCGATCCGCTCGTGATACGGCACATGCGTATAGGGAGCGTGGATGCGCACGCCCTCTGCGATGATTTCGGTCATTGGCCGACCGGCGCGGACCAGATCGTAATAGACGTCGCTCGCGCCCTTCTGGTCGCGATCGAGAATCCGCTCTTCCAGTTTGGCGTAAAGCGCTTCCGGCTTGCCGTTGTTGCTGAGTGCCGATTGCGGCTGCGCGGCCATCGCAAAGTCCCCTCGTTAGTCCGCGGGAACAATGCGCCGAAAATCCCGGAGCGGCAACGATGCCGCACCATATCAAGCGGCAATGCGCTCAGCGCATGGCAAGCGCGGCGCGGGTGATTCGGCGCCGCGCTCCGGGTCGGCTACGCGGCGTACGCGAAGCGCCCGTCTTCCTCGACGCCCATCGCGCGGCGTAGTGCGGCGTGCGCCCGCGACAGCCGCGAGCGCATCGTCCCGAGGGTAATGCGCAGCACGGCGGCGGTCTCGCTGTAGCTGCGGCCTTCGAGGCCGATCAGGAGGATTACCGCTCGCTGCTCTTCGGGAAGCTGGCCTAGCGCGCGGTCGAGCTGCGATAGCGTCAGCGGCGCCTGGGGATCGGCGATCGGGGTGGCGGCTTCGAATGTGCCGCGGAACGGATTGCCGCGCAGATCGTGCAGGATCGTCAGCAGCCAGACGTGGAGGCTGCCGCGGCAACGGCGCTGTTCGGCGAGCGCTTCGCGCAACGTGTCCTCGACCAGTTCGGCCGCTTCGTCGGCGTCGCGCGTCAAGGCCGTCGCATGGCGCAGCAGCTTCGGAATTTCCTCTTCGAGCAGCAGATGGAAATCAGTCACCAGCCCCTCCATTTTCCTGCGGCTTTGCTGCCGCGTCATGATGGGGACCTTACCGGCCGACTGTAATCGCAGGATGAATGGGGATGGGTGTTTGGTGAAGAATTGTAAGCCGAAATGCGACGCGGCCGTGCTTTTGACAAGTTCTGTAACGGACGCGTTTCACCACCCGTAGAGGTCGCCGCGCTTCGCACCGTCGAGCCAGCGCACCGGGCCGTCGACCCAGGCGAGCACCCGCGCGCCGTAGCGGCTGGCGAGAGTCATCTCGGTATCGGCATCGACCGTTACATAGCAGCCCGAACCGGCGGCTTCGTCACCGGCGCGGATTTCGCCCGCGAGCACGAAAAGGTCGGTCATCGCCGTCGTGACATGGGCCGGTATCTCGGCTCCCGGCGCCAGCGCAAGCTGGCTGTAGCGCGCCTGATGAGGCTCGCCGGCATAGTTGTACAGCATCCGCCGCGCGACACCGGGAACCGGCCCCGGCAGCGCGGGCAAAGTCTCGATGTCGAGGCAGATGTCCGAGGGCTCGCCGACCGTCGCATCGATCGACTCGCCGGCATCGTCGGCCCGGAGGCCAAGCTCGTTGAGCACGCCGTCTTTGTGCCGCGGATAGAGGATCGGCCCGTCGACCCGGGCGATAAATATCGAGGCGTCGTAGCAGATGACGTCATGTACCGCGCCTGTCAGGTTAATGACCGCCTGGCCGCCGGTCATCCGCGTGACATGGTCGATCAGCGAGCCGGACAGCATATAGCTGCCGACTGGCCCCAAATGCCGGTGCACGCCGGAGCGCGCGAGCGGTGCGAAGCGCACGCCGCCAAACCAGCGCCCGGCGGCGACATCGTTGCGGATATTCTGCTGCTCGACCCCGGGCGGGCCGGACGGCACCCACTCGGTCGCGGTCATGTCGTGGACCGTGATGCGCGGCGTATTGCGACGGGGCATGGCTTACTCCGCGGCGTTCTTGGCGCCGTCGTCAAAGACGTTATAGGTCCGCGCCTGATAGCGGATCATGTAGTCGGTGTAGTAGGTGGTTTCGTAGCGCGGCGGGTTGTCGGGCCCGACGCAGGTCGGCACCGCCGCGACCGGCCAGTCGATATTGGCGTCGCAGAAAAACGCCAGCGCATAGCGCTCGCCGCCGGTGCGGTTGACCGCGCGGTGCGGCGTCGCCAGAAAACGGTCATTGGTCCAACGCAACAGCAGCTGACCGCCATTGACCATGAATGCATCGGGATTGGGCGGCACGTCGATCCAATGGCCGTCCTGCGCACGGATCGCGAGACCCGGGACGTCGTTGGGGGCGAGCAAGGTCAGGAAGCTTGTGTCGGTATGCGGCGCGATGCCGAATTCGTCGTCGGGCGCGGCGGGCTGTGACGGATAGTGCGTCGCCCTCAGCTTGTATTGAAGCTCGCCGAACGCCGTATCGAAATACGCCGCCGGCAGGTCGAGCGCGTGGGCATAGACGCGCACCAGCTTTTGCACCAGCCGCTCCAGCGCGTCGCAATACGCGACCAGCGTGTCGCGGTAGCCAGGCAGCGCCGCCGGCCATTGATTGGCGCTGCGGAAGCGCCGGTCCGACACCACGTCGGGATGGTCGACCGCCAGATCGCGCGCCATGAAGAACGCTTCGCTGACATTGGGCTTGGTCACGGTCTCGACGACCGAGGTGCGCAGCGTGTCGCCCATCATCGGCAGGTAGCCGACATTGTGCTTGTCGAGCTTGATCTGCAGCTTCTCGCCGAGCGGCTGGGCATGGAAGCGCGCGACCTGGGCATAGACATCGCGGATCAGCGCCTGCTGCACGCCGTGATTGACGATCGCGTAAAAGCCGATCTCGGTGAGCGCGTAGCGCAGCTCTTTGGCCGCGCGATCGAGCGCGCCTGGCGCGCCCGCGAGATAAGGGCCGAGATCGATGACCGGGATGGTCGCGGCGGCGCTCATGTCACACGGGCGCCGACGCAAAAAGCTTCAAGTCGGCGACAAGACCGTCGTCCCGCTCGATCGCATAATCGAAGTTGCCCTTGAGGTTCTTTTCCTTGACCAGCAGCGCGTTGGGGTCATTCGTCGCGAAGACGCGCAGATGCCTGTCGACGCCTTTGAGCTCGGCGAGCTTTTCGCCGAGTGCCGCGGGTTTCGCCCGCTCGCTGGCGTCGATCAGCTCGACCAGCCCGGCTTCGCTGATGCCGGCCTTTTGCAACTTTGCTTGATAAGCGGCGATCGCCGCCGCCTTTTGCTGCGCGGCGGCGCCCTGCGCGGTTTTCTGCGCGGTTTGCTCGCGCCGCCAGTCATCGTATTGCGTCTGTGTGCGCTGCAGCAGTGTCGCGATCGGCACGTCGCGGGTGTCGACCCAGACCTTGGCGCGCAGCCAGGTCTTGGCCATCCAGCTGCGGCGCGCCGCATCGCTGACCTCGCGCAGGCGCTCCGCGCGCACCTGCTCGCCCCAGTGGACGACCTCGTGCGTGTCGCCGCGCAGCTCGGGGAGCTGCAGCGCCGGCCCGGTAGCGCGCGCCACGGTCGGCGTGGTGACGCCGTGGCGCTGCTTGGCCAGCGCGAACTGGCGTCGATACTCGTCTTCCCACTCGTCGCTGTCCTCTTCCGGGACGGCGCCGAATTTTTCCTGCAGCGCCCGGGCGGTTGCCTCGATCGCCGCTTCCTTCAGCTGGGTCAGGTCCATGCGGCGACTCTATGACAGCATTTCGAGCGCCTCAATGTCGGCGATTTCGATGAGCCGTTTGCCAAGGCGCAGCACGCCCTCTTTCTGCCAGATATGGAGCTGCTTGTTGACGCTCTCGCGCGCCGCGCCAACCATCCCGGCGAGGTCCTGCTGGGTGATGCGCAGCACGACGGCTCCGGCCGTGGCGGGCGGCGCGCCCTGCGCGAGGCGCACCAACGCCATCGCGATGCGGTCTTCGAGACGACCGAACATCGCTTCCTGAACCTGCTGGTCGGTCCGCCGCAAGCGCTGGCACAGCAGCTTCAGCAACAGAATGCAAAGATCGGCGCGGCGTTCGAGAAACGGCATGAAATCGCGGTGATCGAGCACTAGGAGCTCGCAGTCGGTCATCGCGATGGCGTCGGCGGTACGATCGGAGCCGTCGAGCAGCGCGATCTCGCCAAACACCTCGCCGGCCGACAGGATCGTCAGCACGATGTCCGGGCCGGCCGGTGACGGAGTGCTGATCCTGACGCTGCCGCTGAGGATCGCCATCATGCTGCGGCCGGGCGATCCCTTGGCGAAGATCATCCGGCCAGACGGGTAACGCTCAGCCCGCGCGTGCAGCAGCAGCGCGTCGAGATCGGCCTGCGGCAGCTTGCCGAAGAGAGCATGGCCTTCGAAGACCCTGCGCCGTTCGCTCGGGCCGGGTAGCGGCATCGGCGTTCCCGCCACGGTTGACGCGACGGTCACACATACAGCCATTCGCTCGGCGCGGAAAGCGTTGCGGGCGCGGCGAATGGGCTAGTGGTGACGATGTTCCAGCCGCCGGACAAAGGCGACCGCCTGGCAGCCGATCGCCGCCAGCGACTCGCCGCTCACGCCATGCCGCAGCCATGACGGCAAATGGGCGATCGCGTCACCGAGATGCATGAAGTGCCGCTCACTCGGAACAACACTCCGCTCGAACGCCACGGCTTCGCTGAAGCGCCGCTCTTCCGCCGCCTCGATCCACCGGGTCAGATCATGCGACATGATGTATCTCCCCTTTTCTGCATGGAATCTAGCGCTGCCCCGGCGCCGTCTATGTGATCGCGGTCACATAGGGTGAATTTTTTATCACTTTTCCGCGCGGCGTCGTCCGGCGGCCCAGTGTTGCCTCTGCTCCTACTCCTCTCGGTTCATTAGCCGGCATCGGCCTGGGGCCAGGGCCGGCCGTGATCTCTGCGTCGTGGGAGGTGAAAAGAACGTTTCTTATGTTATTTTAATGTCATGCCTACTTTATAACCAAGAATAAAAACTTGAAACGACCATATGTCTCCTGCATAAGGGTCTATCTATCATATTTACTACTATAAATTATATAATATATATATTTATATAGTCATTTTTGTCTATGAGAAACAGCAAAATACGGGTAATAATTTCTGTCTAATCTTACTTTTCGGCTTGGCGTTCATGGCGCGGCCGGTGCTGAGGGGGCTGCGCAGCGCAATGACGGGCACGAGCACCAAGGTCCTGGTCATCGATGACGACAGGCTGATCCGCCGGCTGTTGCGCTCGGTGCTGCCACAGCGCGGCTTTATCGTCAGCGAGGCGGAAACAGGCGGAGCGGCGCTCAAGCTCCTCCAGTCCGATCCACCCGACGTGATCATCCTCGATCTCGGACTTCCCGACTTCAATGGGCTGGCGCTCTTACGCCATATCCGCACCGAAACGAGCATCCCGATCGTGGTGCTGTCCTATACCAACGCCACGGGGACCAAGGTCGAGGCGCTCGACGGTGGCGCCAGCGACTATGTCACCAAGCCATTTCATGTCGACGAACTCGCCGCGCGTTTGCACGTCGCCGTACGTCATCGGCTGCAGCGGCAAGGGGCGGCGCCGGTTTTTCGCAATGGCGAGCTGTCGATCGATCTGGTGCGGCGCCGCATCAAGCGCGGCGCGACCGACATTCGGCTCTCGCCGACCGAGTTCGCGATCGTCCGGCTGCTCGTGATGTCGGCGGGAAAGGTGCTGACGCACGACCAGGTGCTGCGCGACATCTGGAACCGGCGCCGCAACATCGACTACTTGCGGGTTTATATGCGCCAGGTGCGCAAGCGCCTCGAGGTCGATCCTGGGAACCCGCAATACATTCTGACGGTTCCTGGCGTCGGCTACCAATTGCAGACCGCCGATTGAACAGCGCGCCGGCATTCGCCGATAATTCTCTAATGTAATTTATATTATCGACAGTAATTGACAGCTGCTGTCGTCGTTCGGGTCGGCGTTAGAAAATATAATTCCATATAAATAATATCGGCAATAAGTATCTCTGGCATAGTTGTTGCCCCCAATCCGACCGCGACAGAACCTGCCGACGGGGGTTCCCGGAAGCCAAAAGGGGATGGAGGGCGATCTCGCGCCGTCGCGTTGCGCTCGGCGTGACGGGGTTAGTGCGTTCCGCTCTTCGCTCCGCAGGTCGCCCGTAGGTCGAATGAGTGTTGAGGGGAGCCTGTATGGTCGGAGTGTTAGTGCGGGCTGCGTGCGTCCTGATCGCGGTCGGATCGATGCCGCAAATTGCCGATGCGCAGAATGTATTAGAGAGCGGCTTGCCGCCGGCGATTGCGTTCACGCCAGGTGCGAATTCGGTGCAAATCGCTCAAACGCTTGTCGCCGCGCCGGCGCCGGCACCCTGCGACGGGGTCAGCCCTTACCAGAATTACGCCTGCCTCGACGCCTATCTGGGCGACGATTTCTTCAGTCGGCTTTACAACTACTACAAACTGGAGATGGGGCAACCGGCTCCGCCGCTCGACCCCAACCAACCGCCGCAACGTATTGACGGCTGGCCGCGCACTCCCGAGGCGACGCCGCCCCAGCCGTTCACCGAATGGCCCTACGGCGGCACGACATCGATCGGCGTCAACCGCACGGCTTCGGTCGATAGCCCGCTTATGGTGGCGCTCGGCAACACTGGCGTCGGCCAGTGGATGAACAGCACCGGCATACAGGTCTATGGCTGGGTCGATCCCGGCATCAACATCAGCAACGAGACGGTGCGGCCCAGCGGCAACTCGCCGATGGCTTATATCTACACGCCCAACACCCTCGAACTCGACCAGTTCGTCGTCTACGTGGACCGGCTGCCAGACACGGTGCAGACCGACCATGTCGATTGGGGCATGCGCGCCTCGCTGATCTACGGCGAGAACTATCGCTATACCACCGCCTACGGCATCACCAGTTACCAGTTTTTGAAGAACAATCAGGTCAACGGCTACGATTTTCCGATGATGTATTTCGACCTATATTTTCCGCAAGTCATGAAGGGGTTGATGGTGCGGGTCGGGCGCTACATCTCGCTGCCGGATATCGAGGCGCAGCTCGCGCCGAACAACTACATGTACACTCACTCGATGACTTACGCCTATGACAACTACACCAACGAGGGCGTACAAACGACACTGGCCGTCACCAAGGATTTGTTCATTCAGCTCGGTATTTCGGACGGCACCGAAGCGGCGATCTGGCATCTCGGGCAGCATATCGCCAACCCCGATCCGAACCCGCTCTATCCCGGTACGACCATGTTGAAGGACCCGGGTGCGCAGCCGACCTTCACCGGCTGCTTCCGCTACAACTGGAACGACGGATGGGACAATGTCAATGGCTGCGCCAACGGCATCAACAGCGGCGCCTGGGGTTACAACAATCTGCAATGGTACGGGCTCACCGCCTATCACAAATGGAATGACAATTGGCACATCGCCTTTGAAATCTACGACGAGCACCAGGACCATGTGCTCAATGCCGACAACCCCACCGCCGCCGGCATTCTCGCGGCTGGCGGTACGCCGTTCTCGCCGCAATACATGCCGTTCAACGCGCCCAGCCCGGCGCATTGTGGCGCTAATGCTGGCTTGAGCTGCTATGCGCACGCGACCGGCATCACCTCTTATGTCAATTACTCGCCCGATCCGCTGGACAATTTCTCGCTGCGTCCGGAGTTCTACGGTGACTGGCAAGGCCAGCGCACCGGTACCAAGGCGATGTATTACGGTCTCGGCTTCGGCTGGCAGCACTGGTTGTCGCCGCAGATCGAGTTCCGGCCCGAGGTCGATTACTACCGGTCGAACGGGGCCAACGCTTTCAACGGCAATTCGAACGCCGGCATCGCGCCGACCCGCAATTTCATCGTGGTCGGTGCAATGGACATGATCGTGCACTTCTGAGATCGAAACGGAGCAAGCTGCCCATGCCAGAACTTTACGCCGATACCGATGCCTGGCTGGTGCTGCTGCCGATCATCCGGGCGGCGCGGCGTCACGCGCTCGAACTTTATGTGGTGACGCGCGATTTTTTCGCCGTTGACGGCAGTGTTCACCTGATCCTTCAGGAAGAGCGGGTCAACAGCGGTGCCTGGATTGCCGCCAATATTGCGGCCGGCGACATCTGCGTGACCGGCGATCCCGGCCTTGCCGCAAGCTGCATCGCGCGCGGCGCGCGTGCGTTATCGCCGGCCGGCCGGGCATGGAGCGGCGAGGGCGGCGCGGAATCCGTTCTCGGCTCCGTCGCCAATGCGCAGGCGCTGGCTCGTGCTCTGGACGCCGTGATCAACGAGCGTCGCGTCGCCTACGCGGCGCCACCTCACTGGCCGACGCACGGACGACCGCGGTGGCGGGCGGCGCAGGGCTGAGCAACCCTCGGAAAAACCGGCCAGTTTGCAGACTCGTCATTGCCCGGCTTGACCCGGCAATCCATGATGGGCGCGGTCCACAAATGTCGGGCGCAAGCCCAGGCATGACGAGGAGAGAGTTGATGGACGGCACGACACAGCTGCTCGAAACCGATCGCCAATTCCTGGTGCACCCGCTGCATCATCCGGACGATCACAAGACGCCGCTGTTCATCGACCACGGTCGCGGCGAGATGCTTTACGACGTCAACGGTCGCGGCGTGATCGACGGGCTTTCGGGGCTGTGGAACGTCAATATCGGGCATGGCCGCGGCGAGCTCGCCGACGCGGCGGCGACGCAGATGCGCAAGATCGGTTTCGCCTCGGCCTATATCGGGCAGACCAACGAGCCGTCGATCCGGCTCGGCGAGTTCATCGTCAAGCACGCGTACGCGAACAGCTCGGCGGTCTATTTCACCACCGCCGGCGCCGAATCGAACGAGTCGTCGTTCAAATTCGCGCGCTACTACTGGAAGGTCAACGACAAGCCCGACAAGACCAAGATCATCTCGCGCTGGCACGCCTATCACGGCGTCACCATGGCGGCGATGAGCGCCACTGGCATGGCGGTCTACCACAAGATGTTCGGGCCGCTGGTGCCGGGCTTTGTGCAGGTCGCGCCGCCTTACGCCTATCGCTGGCAGGGCAATGAGGAGCCGGGTCTGGCCGCCGCCGAGGCAGTCGAAAAGGCGATCCTCGCCGAGGGGCCGGACACGGTCGCCGCGGTCATCGCCGAGCCGGTCATGGGGGCGGGCGGGGTCATCGTGCCGCCCGACACCTATTTTCCCAAGCTGCGCGAGATTTGCGACAAGTACGACGTGTTGATGATCACCGACGAGGTGATCACCGGCTTTGGCCGCACCGGGCGCTGGTTCGCAATGGGGCATTGGGGCGTCGAACCCGACCTCGTGTCGTTCGCCAAGGGCGTCACCAGCGGCTATCTGCCGCTGGGTGGCGTGATTGCCTCAAAGCGGGTGCATGACGCGATCAACTCGGCGCCGGCCGATCGCAAATTCATGCATGCGGCGACCTACAGCGCGCACCCGGTGTGCTGTGCGGTCGGCGTCGTCAATTGCGGGATCATCGAAGAGGACGGGCTGGTCGAGCGCGCCAAAGTCGAGGGTGCGAAGCTGCTCGCCAACCTCGAAGAGCTGCGCAACCTGCCCAATGTTGGCGATGTGCGCGGGCTAGGGATGATGTGCGGCGTCGAGCTCGTCACCGACAAGTCGACAAAGGCGCCGGCGATCGGTCTCGGGCCCCGCGTCGCGCGCGAGGCGATGGCGCGCGGCCTCCTGCTGCGCATCCGTGGTGGCAGCGCCGACCCGGCGATCGGCGACACGATTTGCCTGGCGCCGCCGCTGATGACGCCAGCCGACACGCTGGAAAAAATCCCGCAGATCATCCGCGAGTCGCTGATCGCCGCGACGGCGTAATGGCGACCCGCACCATCCGCATCGTCATCGACGGCGCGACCGGGCGGCTCGGAACGACGCAGCACCTGAAGGCGCTGTTGGCGATCCGCGCCGAGGGCGGTCTGCCGCTCAAGAACGGCGACCGGTTGATGCCGGAGCCGGTGCTGCTCGGGCGCAACGCCGAAAAGCTCGCGGCACTGGCCAAGGCGAGCGGCGGTCTCGCATGGTCGACTGATCGCGACGCTTGCCTCGCGGACAAATCGGTCGACATCTATTTCGATGCCACCGCGACCGGCGGACGCCCCGAGCGCCTCAAGGCGGCGATCGCGGCCGGAAAACATGTCTATACCGAGAAGCCGCTCGCCGAGAGCGTCGAGCAGGCGGTGGCTCTGGCGCGCGAAGCGAAAGAAGCCGGGGTCAAGAATGGCATTGTCCAGGACAAGGTGTTCCTGCCCGGCCTCAAAAAGCTCCGCAGGCTCTACGACAGCGGCTATTTCGGCCGCATCGTCTCAATGCGACTCGATTTTGGCTGGTGGGTGTTCGACGGCGAGTTGATCCCGGCGCAGCGCCCGAGCTGGAACTCCCGGCGCGCCACAGGCGGTGGGCTG